>Ga0181520_10000115_pt1 | contig 159228 bp, 110 predicted proteins | sample PEATcosm2014_Bin_29_FD_132451 | JGI IMG/M metagenome (GOLD analysis project Ga0181520, IMG submission 132451) | Peatland microbial communities from MTU Mesocosm Facility, Houghton, MI, USA - PEATcosm2014_Bin02_30_metaG | ecosystem: Environmental > Terrestrial > Soil > Wetlands > Peat | place... | reverse complement strand
GGCATCTTCGCCATAACCGGCCGCTCACGAAAGTGCTGATCACGAGCACGGTTCCCCAGGAGGGCAAAAGCATGGTTGCCGCCAACCTGGCCTGTGCGCTGGCTCTGACGACAACGCAGCGGACCGTGCTGCTGGAGGGCGACGTGCGGCGGCCGTCGCAATCGCAGGCCTTCGGGATTGGCAAGAATCCGGGCCTTTGCGAATGGCTTGCGGGCGATGGCAGCCTGGCGGAGCGTATTTATCGCCTGGAGGGCAAGAACCTCTGGATGATGCCGGCAGGGACCGCGCCGAGCAATCCTTTGGAACTGCTGCAATCTCCCCGGCTGGTGGCCCTGATGGATGAGCTGACCGCTCTGTTCGATTGGGTCATTATCGATTCTCCGCCGGTGCTGCCATTGGCCGACACCAGCGTCTGGACCCGCGTGGCGGATGGGATTCTTCTGGTCACACGGGAGGGAGTTACCGAGAAACGGCAGTTGCGGAAGGGGCTCGAAGCGCTGGAATCGAACAAGCTGGTGGGCGCGGTGTCGAACTGTTCCAAGAACTCGTCGCACAGCAGCTACTACTACCGGCCGCTGACCTCGGCCCAGCGGGATGGCGCTGCGGTGGCATGAAGCCTCGCGCGCCACGGTCCCGCGTTGAATGGCGGCGGAAATTTATAAACGGACACGCGCACTTCGTCATGCGCTTCCGGCCCGGCGAGGATGAGGCGGGGGAAGAGCAGAACGTCAACCTTCCACTTAGATCCGACAGAAACAAGGGAAGCATTTGTCGAGAAAGGAGCAAATCGTGACTCTGCTACGCATGAATGGGAATTCACATCCAGCCGACGCTCCATTGGAGCCGGCGACGGCAGGGGAACGCGAGGTCTTGCGCGAAGAGACCTTCAAGCGCATGATCGCGATCGAGCGCAAGAGAACCGAGCGTTCCAAGGAGCCTTTCCTGCTGATGCTGCTCGAGGCGGGCAAACATCATGGATCCGAGAAGAGCGGGAAAGCGCTCGACAGCATGGTGTCGATCCTGTCGTCATCCACCAGGGAGACCGATGTGATCGGGTGGTACAGGGAGCGGACCGTTGTGGGCGCCTTGTTTACGGGGCTTGTCGGCGACGACAAGAACACCATTCTGAGCACCATCCTGGGAAGGGTGAGCGCCACGCTGAGGGACGAGTTGACATTCGACCAGTTCAATCAGGTGAGCATCTCGTTCCATTTTTTTCCCGACGAATGGGATGACGGCAAACCGGGGCAGCCGAGCGACCCCGCCCTCTATCCCGACCTCAAGAGCCAGGGCAACGGCAGAAAGTCCCAGTTAGGCATCAAGCGGCTGATGGATATCGTGGGCAGCTTCTTGCTGCTGCTGCTTTGCGCGCCTCTTCTTTTCATTATCGCCGTAGCCATCAAGATGACCTCCAGGGGGCCGGTGCTTTTCCGCCAGCAGCGCATCGGGCAGAACGGCCAGCGGTTCACATTCCTGAAATTCCGGTCGATGTTCGTCGACAACGATCACAGCGTGCACCAGGAGTTTGTGAAGAAGCTGATCGCAAGTGAAGAGGCGGATGAAAATTCTCCCAAGGATGGCCAGGGAGTGTACAAGCTTACCAACGACAAAAGAGTTACCCGCGTGGGAAAGATTTTGCGCAGAACGAGCCTGGACGAACTGCCGCAGTTTCTCAACGTCCTGCACGGAGAGATGTCGCTGGTCGGTCCCCGTCCCGCGATTCCGTACGAATTGGCGGCCTACCAGACGTGGCACCGGCGCCGCGTGCTTGAAGTCAAGCCGGGGATTACCGGGTTGTGGCAGGTGACCGGCCGCAGCACGGTCAAGTTCGACGAAATGGTTCGGCTGGATCTGCGCTACGCCACGTCGTGGACGCCCTGGCTCGACTTCAGAATCCTCCTGCTTACTCCTCTCGCAGTGATCCGGGGCAGTGGCGCATATTGAGTTTCGCGCCTCGCGACTCTGCACTTTCCGGGCCGCAGTCCTTTCCGCACGGCTCCAGGCAGGCCTCGCATTCCCATCCAATCCTCCCTCGCATCGACAGCAGTCCTGACAAGCGGTGAAAACACATGAACTTTGGTGTAATTGGTTACGGCTATTGGGGACCAAACGTCGTGAGAAATCTTGCGAGTCTGGAGGGTTCCCAGGTAATAGCAATCGCGGAGATCAGCCCGACGGCCCGCAAGCGCGCGCAGAAGGCTTATCCCGGCGTCCTGGTCACGGCAAACGCCTCGGACGTCATCCTGTCGACTGAAATCGACATGGTCGCCGTGGTCTCCCCGGTGTGGACGCATTATGAGCTGGCCAAGGCTGCTCTCGAGAACGGCAAGCACGTCTTCGTCGAGAAGCCGTTCACCAGCAACGCGCAGCAAGGCGAGGAACTGATCAACCTTGCGCTCCAAAAGAATCTCAAGATTATGGTCGACCATACCTTTCTGTTCACCGGGGCAGTGAGGAAGATCAGCGAACTGCTTGAGGAAGGAACCCTGGGGAATCTCTATTACTACGACTCCACCCGGGTGAATCTGGGCCTCTTCCAGCACGACATCAACGTCCTCTGGGACCTGGCGCCGCACGATCTTTCCATCATGGATTACCTCATCAAGACGAGCCCCGAGGCCATTGTGGCGACCGGGGAACGGCATCTGAACGGCTATGAAGACGTGGCGTTCATGACTCTCTACTTTCCCGAGAAGGTCATTGCGCATATCAACGTCAACTGGCTTTCGCCGGTCAAGGTCCGCACTACGCTGATCGGCGGCGAAAAGCGGATGCTGGTGTGGAACGATCTCGAAGCCGACGAAAAGGTTAAGGTTTACGACAAGGGAGTGAAGATCACCAACCGCGAAGGGGTATACGAACTGCTGGTGAACTATCGCTCGGGGGATATGTGGGCTCCGCAACTGGAGCAGGTGGAGGCTCTGCACCACGAATTGTCCTACTTTGTCGATTGCATTTCGAGCGGAGAAGAGCCGTTCAACAACGGATGCGCCGGGCTGCGGGTGGTCAAGATGCTGGAAGCAGCCAACGAATCACTCAAGACGAAAGGAACGCTGGTCTATCTATGAACGATTACAACTGCATTGCGAACGACGTGAAACTCGGCCAGGATGTCCGGCTCTCGAAATTCGTCAACCTGTACGGCTGCGAGATCGGCGACCAGACGCGGATCGGGGCATTCGTGGAGATTCAGAAGAATGCCAGCGTGGGCAAATGCTCGAAGATTTCCAGCCATACGTTTATCTGCGAAGGCGTGGCCATCGGGGACAATGTCTTCGTCGGGCACGGAGTAATGTTCATCAACGACACCTATCCGCGCGCTACGACGGCCGATGGCGCTCCGCAGACCGAAGCGGACTGGAAGGTCGAGCGGACGCTGGTCAAGGCGGGCGCGTCGATCGGCTCGGGGGCGACGATTCTGGCCAACGTCACCATCGGCGAGAATGCAATTGTCGGGGCGGGAAGCGTGGTCACGAAGAATGTCCCGGCAAACGCGATTGTCGCCGGAAACCCGGCCAAGGTTCTTCGCTTCATCCAGCCGGCGGAGGCGATCAAGGCTCCGAATACGGTTCCGTTCCTTGACCTCGTCGCTCCCCACCTGGAGCTTGAACAGGAACTGGTGAGCGCTTTTCGGCACAGCCTGCGCACGGCCGGCTTTGTGGGCGGAGCGGTGGTGGGGGAGTTTGAGCGGGAGTTCGCGAACGCGTGCGACGCGAGTCACGCCATCGCCGTCAGCAGCGGAACGGATGCGCTGCGCTTCGCGCTGATGGCTTGCGGAATCGAGCCGGGCGATGTGGTGCTGACCGTGCCGCATACGTTCATAGCCACCACGGAAGCCATCTCGCAGGCCGGGGCCACCCCGGAATTCGTTGACATCGACGAAGACACGTATAACATGTCGGCCGGGAGGCTCGAGCAGTTCCTCGAAGAGCAGTGCACGCGCGACAAATCCGGCAGGCTGATCAGCCTGCGCAGCGGGCGGCCCGTGACTGCGGTGGTGCCGGTGCATCTGTATGGGCAGATGGCCGACATGGATCGAATCCTGGGGCTGGCGGCCCGTTACGGCTTGACGGTGGTTGAAGATGCATGCCAGGCTCACGGCGCCGAATACTTTTCAAAAGAGCGCAATGGCTGGATGAAGGCCGGTTCGATGGGACGGGCCGCGGCGTTCAGCTTCTATCCCGGCAAGAATCTGGGAGCATGCGGCGAAGGCGGAGCGGTGACGACGAACGATGCCGAAGTGGCCGCCAAAGTGAAGATGCTCCGCGACCATGGCCAGGTGAAGAAGTACTACCACGACGTGGAGGGCTACAACGGCCGGCTCGACGCCATCCAGTGCGCGATCCTGCTGGCCAAACTCCCGCACCTGGCGGCGTGGAACACGGGACGCCGCGAGCGGGCAGCCGAGTACGGGAGGCTGCTGGCGGGAGTGGAAGGGATCGGCCTTCCGCATGAGCCGTCCTGGTCGCGCGCAGTGTATCACCTCTATGTCATCCGCACGGCCGACCGCGAGGGAATGATGGAGCATTTGAAGAGCGCGGGCATTGGCACGGGAATTCACTACCCGATTCCACTTCATCTGCAGAAGGCATACGCCGCGCTGAACTATGGGCCGGGCGACTTCCCGGTAACGGAACGGGTGGCCGGGGAGATCCTCTCCCTGCCCATGTTCCCGCAGTTGACCGCGCAGCAGCAGGGGAGGGTGGTTGAGGAAGTTGCAGCTTTTCTTTCCAGGCGCGCGGAGGGTGAAGTGAGCACGCTGGAGCCGGCGGAAAGAACAGCGTGAGGTGTGTCCCAGGCCGTGGGCCCGGAAACCCCGCTCCCCTTTCCGGGGGGAGGGGGATTCACAGAGATTACGAATTTCTCAGAGGAGGCGAATAGTCCGTGAAAACACAGAGCAAGGTTGTTGTTGCAGGGCTTGGCGAGGTTGGGAAGCCGCTTTTCGAGCTGATTTCGAGAACCCACGACACGGTTGGCGTGGACATCTCGCTGCCCCCCGTGGAGATTGACGAGACAGAGGTTCTTCATATCTGCTACCCGTTTCAGATCAAGGATTTTGTGGGGGAGACGGCTCGCTACATCGCGTTGTTCAAGCCCCAGGTGACGATTGTCAACAGCACCGTCCAAGTGGGAACAACTCGCCAGATTGCGGAGCGGACCGGCACGGCGGTGGTGAACAGCCCGGTGCGCGGCAAACATGTGCGCATGCTCGAAGAGCTTTCAAAATACACCAAGTTTGTGGGAGCCATCGATGGCGAGGCGGGCAGTCTGGCTGCCGCGCATTTCGAGTCCGCAGGCTTGAAGACCAAGGTACTTTCGTCTCCCGAGGCTACAGAACTGGCCAAGCTGACCGAGACGACTTACTTCGGATTGATGATCGCCTGGGCCCAGGAAGTGGAGAGATACTGCGATCAGTCGGGCGCGGACTACGAGCAGGTGATTTCATTCTATGACGAGATCAAGTTCTTTCCCCCCGTCAAGTATTTTCCCGGAGTCATCGGCGGGCACTGCGTGATGCCCAACATCGAGATTCTTCGCCAGTTCGACGAATCGGTCGTGCTGGAAGCGATTCGGGCTTCGAACCAGATGAAGATCGAGCGCGAAGCGCGCGGCAAGCTGGTCGGGGCGAGCACCGAAGAAGTCGCGGTCTAACTGCGGCCATGGATGGGAAGATGGATAGTCTCGTGCAGGGCGGCGCGTCGCAGGCCGCGAGTACCGTGGAGATTCTTCCGCTGCCGGCTGTTGCGATGGGATCGCGGCTGGCCGGCAAGCGGACAGCCATGGTGGTGTTTTCGCAGTATCCCGCGGACCCGCGACCCCGCCGCGCTGCTGAGGCGCTGCTCAAAGAGGGTATGCAGATCGATCTGATCTGCGAGGGAGACGGGAAGCAGACGAAGAGGGAAATTCTCGATCGGCTCGAAATTGTCCGGATTCCGATCAAGCATCGCCGCGGCGGCGCTCTCTCCTATGCCTATCAATACTTCGCATTCATTTTTGTCTCCGCCTTCATCCTGGGTTGGCGTACGCTCAGGCGCCGCTATGACCTGGTGTATGTGCATAACATGCCCGACATCCTGGTTCTCAGCGCGTTCGTGCCCAAGCTGTTCGGCGCCAAGGTGATTCTCGACCAGCATGATCCCATGCCCGAATTGATGAGGACGATCTTCGGGATGAAGGAGAACAGTTTTGCCGTCCGGGTGATCCGCCGCCTGGAAAAGTGGAGCATCGCGTACGCAAATCTGGTCATCACCGTCAATGTCGCCTGCAAGCGGATTTTCTCCGGGCGGAGCTGCCGCGCCGAAAAGATCGGCGTGGTGATGAATTCTCCCGATGGAGACATCTTTCCTTATCGCACGGCGCGTTCCTATCCGCTCCGCAGATCGGGTGAGCCGTTTGTTCTGATGTATCACGGATCGCTGGTGGAACGGAACGGGCTGGAATTGGCCGTCGAGGCGCTGGCGCTGATTCACGAGTCGATCCCGGCGGCCGAACTCCGGGTCTACGGCCGCAGCACGCCCTATCTCGAACAGGTGATGGAGAAGGCCCGCAAACTGGGCCTGGACGGCAAAGTCCACTATCTCGGACCGAGGTCGCTGGAAGACCTGGTTCACGAAATCGAAAGCGCGGATGTGGGCATCATTCCCAATCAGCGCAACACCTTCACCGACATCAACACGCCGACTCGCATCTTCGAGTATCTGGCGCTCGGCAAGCCGGTCATCGCTCCCAGCACTCAGGGAATCCAGGACTACTTCGACCCGGAATCCCTGCTCTACTTCGAGTCAGGCAATGCACAGGACCTGGCGGAGAAGATTGCCTACGCGGCCACGCATCCCGCCGAGGTTCGCGAGCTTGCGGAGCGGGGCCAGCAGGTCTATCGCGCGCACTCCTGGCAACAGGAGCGGGAGACGCTTGTCGGCTTGGTGGCCGGACTGCTCAAGAATGACAGTGCGGCTCACGCTGGGGTGCATTCGCGATAAATGAGGTTTTGAGGACCACGGATCTGGGGAACGCGAGGAAAGCGGACGTTCCGCTTTCAGAAGAGAGCGATTGCATGATCGGTGTCCAGGCAGACTCATCCGAGCACGCTGTTGTTGCCGAGTTTTTCGAGTTATTCAAAACTCCCTGGGAGTTTTATCGCGAGGGCCGTCGCTATGACGTGCTGCTCTCCACCGGGAACCAGGACGTGAACGGCAAATCCGCGCAACTGGTTCTGCTCTACGCTGGCCGCAAGGTTCCGTTTGACGCCCAGGAGAAGATCGGGATTGCCTCCCGAAAACACAATTGCGTGCTTGCGTACAAAGAAGCGCGCATCCCGATCTATGGGGACTCGATCGCCTTTCAAGAAAAGGGCACGGGCCTGCTGGTGGACGAGGAATCCCGGCGGTCGGCGATCAATCGGCCGCAGATTCCGGCGAAGACGGTGGTGCGGATTGGCTATGACCTGTTCGGCGAAATCCGGACGCTGCTCGACGTTGGGCAGCCGGCGGCTTACGCCGGAATCCCGACGCTGGAACTGCACATTGCGCTGATGCGGGACCTGATCGTGGCCAGTCAAGTTTCGCTGGTAGAGATTCCTCCGGTTCCCGACGGATATTCGTTCATTGCCTGCCTGACGCACGATGTGGATCATCCCTCGATCCGCAGGCACGGATTGGACCACACGACACTCGGGTTCCTCTATCGCGCCGTGCTCGGTTCGGTGGCCAATCTGCTCCGCGGGCGAACGCCCGTGCGCGCCCTGCTGGCGAATTGGGCGGCGGCTTTGAAACTGCCTTTTGTGCACCTCGGCTGGGCGCATGATTTCTGGCGCGGGTTCGTCGATCGTTACCTCGAAGTGGAAAAGGGGCTCTGCTCGACCTTCTTCGTGATTCCTTTTGGGAACGATCCGGGAAGAAACTCCGATGGCCCGGCGCCCGCATTTCGCGCTTCCCGGTATGGCGCCGGAGACATTGCCGATCTGATCCAGCAGATGACGGCGGCGGGCTGCGAAGTCGGGTTGCACGGGATCGATGCATGGCTCGACAGCGCGAGGGCGCAGGAAGAGTTCGAAGAAATACGGCGCATCGCGGGCACGACAGAGATCGGCGTGCGCATGCACTGGCTCTACTATGACCAGCATTCGCCTGTGATTCTGGAACAGGCCGGGGCGGCTTGCGACTCGACGATCGGGTACCGGGAGACTGTGGGTTATCGTGCGGGCACAACGCAGGCCTACAAGCCGCTCAAGGCGGCGCGATTGCTGGAAATGCCAATGCAGGTGATGGACACTGCCTTGTTTTACCCGGTTTATCTGGGACTGACTTCCCGGCAGGCAAAAAGCCTTCTCGGACGAATGGTCGACAACGCGGCCGAATTTGGCGGCTGCATGACGACCAACTGGCACGATCGGAGCCTTGTCCCGGAAAGAATGTGGGACGCCTGCTATCGCGATCTGCTTGCGGATTTGAAAGGTCGAGGGGCGTGGTTTGCGACGGTTGGCCAAGCGGCGAGTTGGTTTCAGAAGCGCCGGGCAGTTGTGTTTGAGGCCGATGGTGTTGATCCGCAGGCTGCATACGCGAAGGTCACGGCTGCACAGGGGGGCTCAGTGCCGGGCCTGCGATTGCGCGTCCACAATGCGCAGAAATCAAGCGAGCCCCGTCCTCCCTCTTCTGAAGGGTACGTGGATATCTCCTTGGATAGAAGTCTCAATGTCCCAGCCCCGTGCGGAGCAAGCCGGTGAATGCTCGAGAAGCCGACCTTGGCCTGTCCCCCCAACCGCAAACAGGTTGATACGATGCCTTCATCCGTAGCGCTCCTTGTTGTGATCGTCCTTTTTGCGGGACTACTGCGCTATGACCCCGCCAGGGAGGCAAAGAGTTCCCTGGCCTTGTGGGTTCCCGTGATCTGGATGTTCATCAGCTCTTCGCGCCTGCCTTCGCAATGGTTCGGGGGGGAGATGGATCAGGCGGCTGAGGCGATGCAGGAAGGGAATTCGCTTGACCGCATCATCTACTCCGCCTTGATGGCGCTGGCCATCGCCGTGCTGTTGTCGCGGTCGTTCAGATGGGGCGAATTCATACGGCGGAATTCTGCTCTGTCGGCGTTTCTAGGTTTTGCCCTGGTGAGCGCAGTGTGGTCCGACTTCCCTTTGATCGCTTTAAAGCGCTGGGTGCGCGACTTGGGCGATTATCTGGTGATCCTGGTGATTCTCTCCGATCCGCGGCCGATGGAGGCGGTGCGCACAGTTCTTCGGCACCTCTGCTACCTGCTGATCCCGCTTTCCATTCTGTTCATCAAGTACTACCCGGAACTGGGAATTCACTATTCTACTTGGACGGGCGCACCGGAATATGTGGGTGTCGCCACGAGCAAGAACACATTGGGCAATCTATGTCTTGTCAGCGGTCTCGCGTTTTTCTGGGACACGGCAACACGGTGGCCAAACCGGAAGTTTCGGCGCACGAAGCAAGTCATTCTGTTGAATGCGGCCTTCCTGGTCATGTCCATGTGGCTGCTGCACTTTTCCCACTCCGCAACAAGCAGCGTGTGCCTGGCGCTGGGCTGCCTGGTGATCTTTGGCATTCACAGCAAGTGGGGCAATCGCCACCGCGGGGTCTTGAAGGTCCTCATGCCGGCGAGCTTCTTTCTGTACCTGGTCCTGAACTTCGGCTTTGACATGAATGCGCAGTTCGCACAGGGGCTAGGGCGGGATCCGAATCTTACCGGCAGAACCGAGATATGGGAAAACCTCCTCAGCTTGCACACCAATCCAATCCTCGGCACCGGATACGAGAGCTTCTGGTTGGGTCCGCGGCTGACCCGGATCTGGCAGCTATGCGGAGAAATCAATGAAGCGCATAACGGTTACCTCGACATCTACCTCAATTTGGGCCTCATCGGGCTTTTCCTTCTCCTCGCATTCCTGATCGCGGCCTACCGAACGGGTTGCCGAGGGCTCGACCGTCATTCCGGCCTTACCTCCCTCGGCATGGCGGCTTGGACCATGTTGCTCTTTTACAGCGTCACCGAGGCGGCCTTCAAGAACGGGATGATCTGGATGACGTGTCTTCTCGGAGTCCTTGTTATTCCGGCATCGACTGCGCGTCGCGCTGCCCCAGTTGCGAGAGGCTTTCTCGATGAGTCCCCGGCAAGAGTGCGAGAACCTGTAAATCTGTAGCCCTCCGACGCAGCTTTGCTGGAGCTGTTGCCAAAGAAAGGCGTTGGCTGAAGTACGGCTCGGCTCGTGGCATTGCACGGATGGTAACCGAAAAATGTTCTTGGAGACGATATGACGATGAATACCCTGATTGGTCGGACGTCAGAGCTTGAAGCTAACCAGATTGTGATCCGGCGCGCGAAGTCTCAAACCCTCGCCTATTTTGTCCTTGCTGTGGTCGGGTTTTCTTTCTGGTTCTTTATGGCGGTTCCTTTTGCCACTCACAGGGAAAGCTATTCGTGGCTTGCTGGAGTACAAAGTCAAGGTTTAGCAAGATCACTTTCGTTCATAACCGTCACTTACCGTCCATTCGCCCAGGTTGCGACGTGGTTGGGTTTCGAATTTCTGAACCCAGGCGTTTTTCCCACCAGTGTCCTTCGTCAGACTCTTCTTCAGTGCTCTATATACGGAATGTTCGTTGTCGCCTGGTGGCTGATTTACTCCGCGGCCGCCCAGTGGCGCCTGTTTGCGCTGGTAGCCTTCGTAACCGGGGGCGTTTTCTTTTCCGGTTATGTGCATTTATTCCATATCTACGGGATATTCTACGTTCCCGTGATGCTGACTCTTGGAGCGCTGCTTCGTTTCGACGCTTCGAGCGCGCTTGATAAGCGCGAAGTGTGGTTGGCGGTCGCTGCAATACTGCTCGTGTTCTGGCATCCATTTGCAACGGCGCTTTTCCTGGGATTCTATTTTGGCTTTTACCTCGACACCTTCCGGCAACGCAGCAGAGCGCAGCACTTTCAAGCGGTTGCGATCCTGCTCGCGGGCGCAACGGCAATCGGCGTCATGGTCGGCGTTTTCGGACGGGCGGATGTGGTGGTGCCGCTGCACACCAGGTTCGCCGGATTTCTGGAAAGCTACCGGACCAACGAGGTCAATGGGGCCGCATCGCTTGTCGCTTTCCTGTTGACTCTGTTGGTTGTTTTCAGCATGCATCTCTCGCCCAGACTGAAGTGGACGGTCGTTGTTGCGGCGTCTGCGCTGAGTGTTGTCTTGGTCTTGAATAGCCTGCCGGTATTGCTTCTCTGGCTTTCAGCGGCCTTGGTGAAGCTTCTTCTTTTGCGCCGTTGGAGCCTTTTCTTTTTGACGCTGGCAGCCGCGCTGCTCCCGATTGGGGGTATTATCGGCGCGCCGGTCTTTGCGCTGTATGCGATCATTCTTGCGGCTTACACGACCCCCATCGGATGGTTACAAGGCGAGAATGCAATCGCTGGTGTGAAGACTCAATATGTCGCAGCGGCGATTCTCGCGTTGGCGGCGATCGACCTGATGGTCCGCGTGGGAATCGACATACCCATCGTGACCAGGGTGGCGAATCCTCTGCTCGCCGAACGCGAGAGAACCTACCAGTTGGAAAATGCTCTGGCATGGTTGCACCATTCCGACTATTGCGGTTATGAAGTCGCCTTCTCCGAGGATGCAGGCAGTCCGATTGACTCTGCCGGGAGCGTACTAGCGAGGCGAAATCGTCCGCCCGCGGCGATTGAAGATGTTGAGTATTTTTGGGACACAGTCCTGCGCTGCAACAGGAGCGGGCAGTCCAACGGCCAAACCAGCACCGCAGTTGTGACGTTCGGTGGGCAGCCATTCGCCGATTCCAGTCCGGTATTGACGCTCGGGGGCAAGTATGCCGGCGACGCCACAGTATGGATCAGAAATTCTCAGAGGTGAGCAGGATCTACCGATCTGCCCTCGATCGATCGACGGCCATAGGCCCAAAACCACAAGAAGCTCGGTCGCGGACAACCGGCGGCTTGCGGTTTGGATAGCTTATCCAGCGGGTTTCCTGCGCTTGAACAGAACCTGGCTGCGGTTTTGCCGCGAATCGGCCGGCACACGAAAGGAAAAGGGATTATGGAAGTGCAGGGCAGGGAAATCTGGATTCGTGGAAAGCTGGTGCGTATCGCCCACATCGACGGAGAGGGTTACCAGTTTCTCGAAGACCCGGTGGCCGCGCTGGGAGCAATTCGGAAATGTGGAGAACGGATCGACATTTTTACGTTCATCCAGAGACTGTCGGACCTGACGCCGAGATATGAGTACCCATTGGAATGGGACAACATGGCCGTCCTTCCGGTGTCCAGCTTTGAAGATTGGATGAAGAATCAAATCGACTTCAAGGTCAGGAACAAGGTCCGGAAGGCGGAAAAGAATGGCGTTCAAGTCCGGGAGGTCGCCTTCGACGATGCCCTTGTCAAAGGGATCTCTTCGATTTACAACGAGTCCCCGATCCGGCAAGGAAAGCGGTTTTGGCACTACGGCAAGGACCTTGACGCCGTGCGCAGCATGAACGCAACCTTCATGGATCAGAGCATTTTCATTGGCGCCTACTTCCAGGATCAACTGATTGGATTTGTGAAACTGGTAAGAGACGAAGAGAGCTGCCAGGCGGGCTTGATGCAGATCATCTCCATGATCGAGCATCGGGACAAAGCTCCGACCAATGCCCTGATCGCCCAGGCTGTTCGATCCTGTGCGCAGAGGGGAATCACTTATCTCTGGTACGCAAATTTCTCATACGGGAAAAAGCAGCACGATAGCCTGGCTGACTTCAAGCGGCACAACGGATTCCAGAAAGTCGAGCTGCCCAGGTACTACGTGCCATTAACCGTTACGGGGCGGATCGCGCTTCGCCTGGGACTGCACCACAGCGCTGCCGACTGGATTCCCGAGTCCCTGGCATCCCGATACCGCAAACTCCGCAGCCTGTGGTATGCGAAAAGAACCGCTGGCGCTGAGGGCGTTTAGCACGGCTGGCAGAATCGCCGGACTCAGCAGGAACACGCGTCGAACCGGCGAGAGTCGATCAGCATCGCGTCGCTTGCAAGGCGATCGCTCTGAATTTCATGAAATGGGCATAAAGCCCTAAACGCCCCCACGAACGCAGGACACCAGCCATGCCAGGAATTGTAGGATGCATAACTCGGATGCCCCGCGAGCGCGCGGAAGCAGAAGTTCGGCGGATGACCGAGACGCTGCTTCACGAAGACTTCTACGATGCAGGCACGTGGTCCGACGAAGCGCAGGGCGTATACGTCGGGTGGGTTGCACGGAGGGGCTCTTTCAGCGACGGAATGCCGCTCAGAAACGAACGAGGAGATGTCGTGCTCGCCTTTTCCGGGGAGGAGTTTCCGGAGCCAGGCACGCCTCAGCGTCTGAAGGCGCGGGGACATGAACTCGATTTGACCGGGGCTTCCTATCTGGTCCATCTCTACGAGGAAGATCCGTCGTTCCCGGCGGGGCTGAACGGAAGATTTCACGGCTTTGTGGCGGATCGCAGGCGCGGATCCGCAGTGCTTTTCAACGACCGCTTCGGGATGCACCGGGTCTACTACCACCAGTCCGCGGACGCGTTCTACTTTGCTGCCGAGGCCAAGGCGATCCTGGCCGTGCGCCCTGAACTCAGGCAGATGGATTCCCAGGGAATGGGAGAGTTCGTCTCTTGTGGCGCTGTTCTGGAGAACCGGACCCTCTTCGAGGGCATCCAGGTTTTGCCGCCAGGTTCGGCGTGGTCATTTCGCAATGGCTCGCTTGAACGGAAAGACGCTTATTTTCAGACAAGAGAGTGGGAGGAGCAGGAAGAGCTCGATCCGGAGGCGTACTACCAGGAGCTCCGGACGATCTTTACGCGCAATCTGCCCCGGTATTTTGGGGGGCGGGAGCGGATTGGGATGTCTCTGACAGGCGGCCTTGACACCCGCATGATTCTGGCCTGCCGCGAGCCCGACCCAGGATCGCTCCCTTGTTATACCTTCGGCAGTATGTTCCGCGAGAACCAGGATGTTCGCGTGGCGCGGCGCGTGGCGGAAACCTGCCAGCAACCCCACCAGGTGCTCACCGCCGGCGAAGAGTTTCTGTCGCAATTTCGCCACTATGCGGAGCGGGCGGTCTATCTCACCGATGGGTGCGTGGACGTGAGCCGTGCCCCCGACCTCTATCTCAACGAGCGGGCGCGCGCAATCGCCCCGGTGAGGATGACGGGAAACTACGGCGGGGAGATCCTACGGGGAGTTCGCGCGTTCAAGCCCGTGGAACCGGCCGCAGGCTTGTTCTGCCCGGAATTGCTGTCAGCGGTTCACCGGGCAACAGAGACCTATGCAGAACTTTTTCGGGGCCATCCGGTTTCCCTGGTCGCTTTCCAGCAGATTCCGTGGTCTCTCTACGGGGTGCTGGCACTGGAGCAGACGCAGCTTACCATGCGCTCTCCATACCTCGACAACGACTTTGTCCGCACCGTCTTTCGCTCGTCGGCGCAGGCCTTCGCCGGCAGCGAGGTCTCGTTGCGGCTGGTGGCCGATGGCAGCCGCGCACTGCTCGGAATCCCGACGGACCGCGGACTGGCGGGAAATCGGGGGAGCCTTTCAGGAGCAGCATCCCGCGCCCTTCTCGAGTTTCTGTTCAAGGCGGAGTACGCGTATGACATGGGCATGCCGCAATGGCTGGCGCGGCTTGACCATACGCTCTCGCCGCTCCACCTGGAGCGCGCTTTCCTGGGGCGGCACAAGCCCTTCCATTTCCGGGTTTGGTACCGGGATGCTCTGGCTGGATACGTTCGGGAGATATTGCTCGATTCGCGCAGCCTTTCGAGGCCTTATATCGATCGAAAGGCGCTTGGAAGCGTGGTCGAGCGTCATCTGAAAGGAGATCGGAACTACACGACTGAGCTGCACAAACTCCTTGCCCTTGAGATCGTCCACCGCCTCTTCCTGGATAGTCCAGAAAGAGGCGGCTTTGGAGAAAAGGCCAGGGTTCCGGCGGCGCTAAAGCCCGCTCATTTCGGAGTCGTCGGAACCGCCGGTTGAGGGGTCTGCTGGGTAGCTGGCTGAGTGGTCTTTTGGGTGGCCGGTTTAGCTGTCGTCTGAGTCGTTGTGGTCGTCTGAACAACCGCTTGAGGGTTCACCGGAATACCCGGGGTGGCTCCCGACACGTCGAGGGGATGCGGGTACGTGTAGGGGGTGTAAAAAAGTGTCCATGTGTTGGTGGACGTGCATTTGAACAACTCTCCCTGCCCGCCGCTGCCACTCGTGTTCCACGATCCCTGATCGCTAGCCCAATAGGCTACGCCGGGCGTGCATGTTGAGGGACGCAAAGCGAGCGTTCCGCTGCCGACACCCACTGTTCCGTTGAAGCTGGTGCAACCGCTCGCGCTGGAAGCGTTGCACCATAGGTAGAAGTCGGCGTTCTGAGTCTCAGCGTCCGCCTCATAGTTTGCCAAGAATGTTTTTCCGCCAAAGGTGTCTTGCCATTCATACACAGGTTCCAACGCCTCATTGGGCCACGATCCGTTGTAATTTCCCTTCGCGCATTGACCGGAAGTACTATCGCAAAGGTTCGGCCAGTACCCAGTGAGTAAATCCCCCTGGCCTTGTCCTGGCTGATCCAGGCAGTGGTGACCTGTGCTCGAGCTTAGGTTCTGATCCCACGCTGAGCCTGTCCCGTTGAACGTTGTACCGCAATATCCCCAGCCATTCGGCGTAGCGGCTTGTGTGTATGTGGAATTGTCCCTTCGCATCGAGTGGATGGTGATCAAGTTCGCCCAATTTGGAGAGGATGCGGTGTTGCCCCAGATGACGCCTGTTCCGGAACTTAGAAAGAACACATTGAAGCCGCCTGTGTTTGTGGTGGGGTTCTGAAACGTATTCTGGTAGACCTCCCACGCCCGGCAACCGCGAGCTTGACCAGCACCTCCGGTCGGGTGAGTCTGGAGGCCATTGTTGTTAAACGTGTTGAACCGCACCACCCAATGGCCGCCTTGCTGGCAGTCGTTGCTGGCGTTGTTGAAAGTGCTGTTCTCGAAGAACATGAAATTGCTTCCTCCGAGCCCTGTAGGCAGCGCCCAATCGGTGTTGCCGTTGGTGGTGGTATCGCCGTAGTCACGCCATCCGCTGCCCGTTGACCCGTCCAGCAAAATGTGATCGAAAACTCCGCGAACAGCGCCGGCGTGAACAAAGGCCAGCGCGTTGATTCCAAGAAAGTGAATATGATCCACGCGGGCCGACAATGAGTTTCCAACCAAGCGGAAAGAGCCGTTGTCTGTAACGACTCCCCCACCCCAACCAAACGTGATCCCCGTCATCCTGAAAGTGCCTGTCGCACTTGTTGCAATTTGCAGCAAGGGGGGATCGCTGCTGGAGCGGTCAATCCCATCGATGATCAGCGTGTTATCCGTACAGGTGATGGGAGAGGTTGGCGATCCGCTCCCCGTACAGGATGTTTGCCCTTGGAGCGTGAAATTGGCTGGAGCTGTCCAGTATTCGGCGGTCGTCCAGGTTACACCCGCCGGGCATGAAGGGATGACAACGGTACTTCCTGCTGTAGCGCTTGCCAGGGCACTTAGCACGTCCGTCTCATTGCACGAGGCCGCATTAATGGTTTGGGCCTCAAGGCCCGTGCCGACAAGAGCACCTAAAAGGAGCGCAAAGAACACGTACTGTGTGATTCTCGCCATTTAATCCATCCTTTACTTCGTAAACGCAACAATTGTCTCTGCCTCAGGGGGCAAACACCTGCAAAACGCCTGAACTTTCACACTTTCGTTATGCGTAAACAGGTTACCGCAGTAATGCCCAAAAGACAACTTCAAAAAGAACAAATTCTAAGTCGTTTCGTAACAGTAACAATCGAAACGATTAGTGTTAAAAGCGTCGATCATTATCCTCGCGGCCGGCAGCGCCGATGGATGCTTTGCCAAGAGGCGGACGCTGTTGCTTGCGGCGCATTTCCCAGGTTTCGGCCCCGCACTCCGCTAAGTGCGGAGGACTCCTGCAGTGTACTGATTGGTGCGGCCCCGGTCATTTGAAATCGAGACCATAAGAAGCAAAATCGAAAGTGGTTTCTTCGACTCCGTCTTGACCATGAGAAACGTCGTCCTGCAAAGGACGGCGGCATTGCGGGAATGCAATCGCTTTGGGCCGAGTCGATGAAAGCTGCGCCTGCGCTTTCCGATTCAGGGGCAGCAGGCTTCATTTGAGGGAGCACAGGTTGATCGATGAAATCGACGATTTGCATTGCGGAGGACCGGGAGGTATGCGAGCCGTCCTTAAAGCTCCTTCTTTTGAGCCTGAATACCCATTGCCCTCGCATCGCGATTCATCTGTTTTATCCGCCCGCAAACGAGCGCTTTCTCACCTGGATCAAGAAATGTCCGCAAGTAAACCTTCAAACCGATCGGCTTATGAAGGGTTATGGATGGAACATAAAGCCACAAGCGATTATGCGCCTGATCGACCAGGGGTTCGATGAGGTCATATGGATTGACTCGGACGTGATTGTTACTCGGGACATAGGGAACATTTTTGGTCAACTCGAGAGCGATGTCGTTGTCGCCACCGAGGATGCGCTTGGAGATGAACGGGACGACGGAAATGCCCTTCGCGCGCAACTGTGGGGTTTTCAGGTCGGCAGGGTTTTGCCGTTCGGGCTGAACACAGGCGTGCTTCGCGTCACCAAAGAACACTACCACCTGATCGAGCGATGGTGGGAGTTGCTGCAGTCAAGCGCATACCGGGATTGTCAGAATCGGGAGTGGCGGCAGCGGCCACTTCACATGCTCGGAGATCAAGACGTGTTGACGGCGCTTTTGACTTCAAGAGAATTTTCGGAAACTCGCGTGCACATGCTGCGGCGAGGAAAGCATATTCTCCAATTTAACGGCGTATATGGCTACACGGTCGCCGAGCGGGTGAGAAAGCTGTTCGGCGGCCGTCCGACATTCATTCACTCGTTTGCCGGAAAGCCCTGGTCCGAGCCATGGCGAAAGGAAGCTTCCACCGATCTGAGGGAATACATCAAGAAGGTGTATCTCGATCTGTCGCCGTATACCCTTTCAGCAAAGCAATTCAGGCGGGAATTGGAGTGCGATACAGAATGGATGGAGCCGCACTACAAGCTAAGCCGGTTTCTGCGGATGTTGGGAATGGGGAATTCAGCACTGGTCGGCCTGCCTGTGGCCATCTTTGCCGATCTGACGCGCGTCCCGAAGTACCTACGGAAAGCGGGGCGCCCGAATCTTTCTTCCCTGGCGCCTGGTGGACCGGAGGCTGCGAGCAAGTTGTGATGTAGGACACGATTCAGTCGCGGGTGAGCCAGGTTGCCACCGCGAATTCAAACTTCAATGGATGAGCCGTTGCTCGCCGGTAGACGGCTATGACTCTCAGCGTGGGCTTCCTTCCCCCAATTGCATTTGTCGTTTCTTTGGAGCCTTTCCCAGCATGAAATCCTTGGTCTCAATTCTGATTCCCGCCTTCAATGCCGAAGAGACGATTGGCTCCACGATACAGTCCGCTCTTGCCCAGACCTGGCAACCCACGGAAATCATTGTGGTGGATGATGGATCGAGCGATCGCACTGCGGAACGGGCCCGGCGCTTTGGCCCCAGGGTCAAAGTCGTGTCCACGGAAAACCGGGGCCTTTCGGCGGCGGTAAATCACGCCTACCGGCTCAGCCACGGAGACTACATTCAGGAGTTGGACTCAGACGATCTTCTGGCGCCGGACAAGATCGAGCGGCAGCTTGCAGCCCTGCGGGAAGGGGACAGCAAGCGCATCCTTCTTTCCTCGCCCTGGGCCTCCTTCTACTATCGAACCCGGCCCGCTCGCATTGTTTACAACTCCCTGTGGCAAGATCTGCCTCCCGCCGAGTGGATGATCAGGAAGATGAGCGAGAACCTGCACATGCAAAACGCAACCTGGCTGGTGAGCCGGGAACTGGCCGAAGCAGCGGGCCCCTGGGACACGCGTCTTCACTACGATCAGGACGGCGAGTATTATGCCCGTGTCCTGATGGCTTCCGAAGGCACCCGATTCGTGCCGGAAACCGCGATCTTCTATCGGGCTACCGGTGTGGGCAGCATCAGCTACATTGGCACTTCCGACAAGAAGAAAGAGTCGCTGCTGCTTTCGATGAAGCTGCAGATTCAGTACCTGCGATCACTGGAAGAGAGCGAGCGTGTGCGAAAGGCATGTTTGACGTATCTGCAGAATTGGTATGGCGCGTTCTGCCCGGAACGGCCGGATCTTAGTGCAGAAATGCAGCATCTGGCCGCGCAGCTTCAAGGGCATCTGGAGGAACCGCGCCTGTGTCCGAAATATGCCTGGATGAAACCGTTGTTTGGATCGAAAACAGCAAAATGGGCTCAGAGAGCATTTCCGCAGTTCAAGGCGTCCTGCTTCCGATACTGCGACAAGGCTATGTACAGGATCGAGACTCGAGGCGCGTCGTTGACCATGCCACCGGCCGTGAATGCCGGTCAAAGGGATTGAGCCAGCATCTTCAGGATGAACTCTGCGGCCGAACCTCTACCGGACGGCCGCTCTGCAAGAACCCAGAAAGCGAGAGGAGATAGCTTGGCTTGCCCGAATGATCAATTGACAGCTTCTTCCGGCCGGAAAGTGGCTGAAGCACCGTACACAAGCGAGTTTTACGATACGATTCGAGGCGCTTCTCACCGCTCCGCCGTGGCTGTGGCGCCCATCGTTCTGGAATTAGTTCATCCCAAATCCATCGTGGATGTCGGCTGCGGCGATGGAACCTGGCTCTCGGTGTTCCGGGGCCTGGGTATCGGCGACTTGGTTGGACTTGACGGGGACTACGTCGACCGCCGGCAGTTACAAATTTCGCTGGATCAATTCAAAGCTACGGATCTCTCTTCACGATTTGAGATTACTCGCACTTTCGATTTGGCAATATCACTTGAGGTCGCCGAGCATCTTCCTCCAGAGTCGGCAGAGGGCTTTGTCGATTCCCTTACCCGACTGGCGCCGGTGGTGCTGTTCTCGGCGGCGATTCCGTTTCAGGGTGGCACGCAGCACTTGAACGAACAGTGGCCGGACTATTGGGCGGCCCTCTTCAAGACCCACGACTACCTGCCGATTGATTGCATTCGCGGAAGGATCTGGGCCAATGAACAGGTGGAGTGGTACTACGCTCAAAACATACTGATCTTCGCAAGTGCGGACCGCCTGCGCGAGGATCCGGAATTGCGTCGCGGATACGAGAGAACCTACCCTCAGCAATTGGCCTTGGTCCACCCGAAGCGATTTCTCCAACCATTAAGGTGCGGTGTGCGAGAGGCTCTTCGCCTGTTGGGGCAGGCTGCGATGAATGCGGCGCGAAAACGGATACGGGCGCTCCCCGGAGAACGGTACTAAGGAAGACAGGAGAGTCAGGGCTTGTCCAATCAAACCCAACACGGAGATGAGATTGTGGCGGACGGGAGCATGAGACAGAGTTTTCGCGTCCGCGAGGAGGATGCGGACCCGCAAGCCGTTGAAAGGTCACCTGATTCGACGGCGCCTGATGCGGCTCTCGATATCGCGGTGTCCCTGCTTACCGGTGGCACCGACAGGCCCTACGTGTTTGGCCTGACCAGGTCGCTCACGTCCAAAGGTGTCACTTTGGAGATGATTGCCAGCGATGAGCTTGATCTTCCGGAGTTCCGCAACCAATTCGGGGTGAAGTTCCTTAACTTGCGCGGCAGCCTCGAGCCGGATGTTCACTTCGCGAAGAAGGTTTTCAGGGTGCTGATGTACTATATCCGGTTGCTTGGCTATGCTGCGACAGCCGAGCCGCGAATCTTTCATATCCTGTGGAACAACAAATTCGAATACTTCGATCGCACGTTGCTGATGTTGTACTACAGGTTCCTGGGCAAGAGGATTATCCTCACAGTGCACAACGTGAATGCAGACAGGCGGGATGCAAAGGATACGCGCTTGAATCGGCTTACGCTGCGAACTCAATACCGGCTGACCCACCATATCTTCGTTCATACCGAGAAGATGAAGCGTGAACTGGTCGAGGAGTTTGGCGTGCAAGACGCACGGATCACGGTCATTCCGTTCGGGATCAACAATGCTGCGCCGACCACGCCTTTGACCTCAGCCGAGGCGAAGCGGCGGTTGGGCCTTCGCGAAGAGGAAAGGGCAGTCCTCTTTTTCGGGAGAATCACGCCTTACAAGGGCCTTGAGTACTTGACCAGTGCGTTTCGACAGGTTCTTGCCCGCGGCGAAAACTATCGCTTGATCATTGCCGGCAGGCCGGACAGGTGTCCGGAATACTGGAGCGCGATCCAGGAAGAGATCCGCGAGGATGTCGAGAGGGGGCGGATACTGCTCAGGGCGGACTTCATTCCCGACAGCGAGGTCGAAGTATATTTCAAGGCGGCGGACGCTCTGGTGTTGCCCTACCGGGATATTTACCAGAGTGGAGTTTTGTTCCTGGGACACGGTTTCGGCCTGCCGGTGCTCGCCGCCGATGTGGGCTCTCTGAAGGATGAAATCGTGGAGGGCAAGACGGGGTTTGCGTTCAGGCCCGAAGATCCAGAGGATTTGGCGAAGGCCATTGAGCAATACTTTGCGAGCGATCTCTACAGAGACTTGAACAATCGGCGGCAACAGATATGCACTTACGCGACCGAACGGCATTCCTGGGATATGGTCGGCCAGATAACGACGCAGGTGTACGCCAATTTGCTTCGAATACCGCTTCCAGGGAATACGCCGGATCGGGATGCATCGGGCACTCCGCTGGATGTGAAGGCGCCATCCTAGAGAGACTGGCGGCGATTCTGTCCGCATATCCAGTCGACTCTTCGTCGTTGCCAATTGACGCAAGTTATAAGGACCCAACATGGCCGCGCAACAGCAAGCACTCGATGCATTTAGTACCGAACACCTGCAAGCGGATCTGAAAGGCCGGGCGGTTCGCGGGGGAATGTTGACATTCACCTCGCAGGTTGCGCAGTTTGTCATGCAATCGGTCGCGACGGTGGTGCTGGCGCGCCTACTGACTCCCGCCGATTTTGGCCTGGTTGCAATGGTCACCGCGATCACCGGGCTGGGACAAGCGTTTGCCGATCTTGGACTCTCTGAGGCGACCATCCAGCATCCGGAGATCAGCCACGACCAAGTGAGTACTTTGTTTTGGATCAACGTGGCGATAGGGCTCACACTGACTGCGATCACCGCGGCGCTGGCTCCCGCGCTGGCCTGGTTCTATCGGGAACCGCGCCTCATCGGCATCACCCTGCTGGTGTCACTGACGTTTCTCATTGGCGGCCTGAGGGTACAGCACGATGCGCTTCTCAAGCGCCAGATGCGGTTTCCATCGCTGGTCATCCGGGATGTGACAGCCTATGCGTTAGCTGTTCCTGTGGCCATCGTCCTGGCTTGGCGAGGGGCCGGCTACTGGGCGATCGTCGCTCTCCCTCTGACCCTGAACCTGACAAGTATGTCGCTCTCCTGGGTGATGGCCCGTTGGGTGCCCGGACTGCCCCGGCGCTGCGGCGAAGTACGTTCCCTGATAGCCTTTGGCGGAAATGTTGCGGCGTCCTACATGATCCTGAACTTGAATCGTAGCGCCGATTGCGTTTTGATCGGCTGGTACTGGGGAGCCAGTCCGCTTGGACTATACTCGAGGGCTTTGAATCTGCTTTTGCTGCCCGTGCGCCAACTCGGTCTACCGGCCAGCAGCGTTGCTGTTCCCGCCTTCAGCAGAGTTCAGGACGAACCGGAGCGCCTGGCACGATACTATCTGCGCACCGCGAACGTGATCATGTGGATCAGCGCTCCGATTTTCGGCTTTCTTTTTGTTGCTGCGGTACCGGTCATTGTGCTTGCACTTGGAAGTCGCTGGGTGGAGGCGGCGCCCGTCTTTCAGATTCTTGCGATCTTTGCACTGGGTCAACTTCTGTATGATTCCACGGTCTGGCTGCTTGTGAGTCGAGGACAATCGCTGCGCCTGCTGAAGCTCGTGCTCGTCAGTTCTCCCATCATGATCGGCAGCTATGCCATCGGTCTGCGCTTCGGCATCAAGGGCGTGGCCTTATCCGGGTCGCTGGTTCTGCTTGCCATGTTTCCATGGATACTCAAGTTCAGCTTTCGCGGCACCAATCTGACATTGCGGCGTCTTGGGCAGGCCATCCTCTACCCGGTTTTGGCGTGTCTTTCGGGCGTTTGTGTGGCTGAGCTTGCACTACACCTGATGGCTCCGCGACAAATCGTAGTCCAATTCCTGGTGATTGCTTTGGGTTCTGCCGCGGGCTGGTCCCTCGCGTGGATCATGCCTCCGGTGCGGCAGGAGTTGATGTCGCTTTGGGCACTACTAGCCAAGTCCCGTTCTGGGGCTTCGCCAGACCTGGCAGAGAGTTCGATCTGATTTTCCTATGACAAAAAAGAAAACTGCATTGGTCACCGGCGCGGAGGGCTTTATCGGCTCCCACCTGGTGAAGTTCCTTCAGGCGAAAGGGTGGGAAGTTATCGGCAGTTACCTGCTGCACGATGCGACTTTATCCCCGGAAGGCCAAAACCTGCGATTCGCGCAATGCGACCTGCGCAACGGGCAACGCGTAACCCAGCTTCTTGCCGAGGTTCAGCCGTCGCACATCTTCCACCTTGGAGCCCAGAGCCTGCCGACGGTCTCATGGGCCGATCCGGTGGAGACCTTCGAGTCGAATATCATGGGCTCGCTGCATCTGTTCGAGGCGGTGCGGCACATGAAGCGGCCTCCAGTCATCGTGTCCGCCTGCTCCAGCGCCGAATACGGCCACGTTCCGCCGGCGGCGATACCGGTTGTGGAAGAGCAGGCGCTGCGGCCGCTTCATCCCTATGGCATTAGCAAAGTGTGCCTGGATCTGCTGGCCCGGGAATACTTTCTGGACTACGGAATTCCGGCGGTCAACCTGCGCCTCTTCAACACCACCGGTCCGGGAAAAAAGAATGACGCGCCTTCGGATTTCGTGCGGCAGTTGGTCGCCATCAAGAAGGGACTGCAACCGCCGGTGATCGAGGTGGGCAATCTGAAGCCGCGGCGCGCGTTCCTGGATGTGCGAGACACGGTGCGCGGTTTTTATCTTGCCGCGATGAAGGGAAAACGAGGCGAGGCGTATAACCTGTGCGCTGCCTCGACGCACGAAGTGGGCGAAATCCTGCGCACCGCGATCCGGCTGTCGGGAGTGAAAGCGAAGATTCGTCCCGCTGCCCGGCTGATGCGCCCATCCGATGAAAAGATCATCTTCGGCAGCACTGAGAAGGTCCTTGAGGACACCGGCTGGAAGCCGACATTCACGATCGAACAGACGCTCCTGTCCATGCTGGAGTACTGGGACCGGAAGCTGTAACTTCCGGAAGAGCGCGAGCGGGTCCGGAAGGGGATCCGCTCACGTTCGCCACAATTACACCGAATATCAAGGCAGTTCAGAAACAGGTTGACTTCATTGAGACGATCTTCCCAGGAAAACCGGGACGAGCATTTCCGCGCCGTGCTGCTGGTCGGCGGCCTGGGAACGCGCCTGCGGTCCGTTGTGTCCTCCGCGCCCAAGGCTTTGGCTTCGGTGGGAGACAGCTCGTTTCTCGAGTTATTGGTCCGCCAGCTCCGGCACCAGGGAATCCGCCGTTTGGTGATGTGCACGGGCTACCTCGGGGAACAGATCGAGGAAAGGTTCGGCGACGGCCAGCGCTGGGATGTTTCGATCGAGTACTCCAGGGAGTTGAGCCCCATGGGAACAGCCGGTGCTCTCAAACTTGCCCAACCCTATATCGAGAAGGATGCGGACTTTCTGGTCATGAATGGGGACTCGTTTGTCGATGCGGATTTTCGCCGGCTGATCGAGTTTCATCGCCGGCATAGCGGCCTTGTGAGTATGGCCGTGGTGCGGGTGGAGAATGCGGCGCGCTATGGAACGGTGCAAATGGAGAGTGATGGGCGCGTGACAGGGTTCGCAGAAAAAACCGGGCGCGCTGCCGGCGGAATGGTGAATGCCGGCATTTATATCTTCGACAGGAGCATTCTAGAGTTCATTCCAGAAGGGCCGGCAAGCCTGGAGAGGGACGTGTTTCCGCGGGTCCTCGCGCACGGCGTGTACGCTCTGGAGCAAAAGGGGATGTTCATCGACATAGGGACTCCCGAGGACTATGCGCGTGCCCAAGGATTGAGCGGCAAACTCTATGAGACGGCGTTGCAGAGACAGGAAAACCCCGGCGCGGAGGGTGTATGAGGAATTCAGAAGATTTTGAGCGGCGCGTCAGCAATTCGATTGCAGCTTCGATTGCGGTGAAGCAACGCCTGCTGGACCGCAGAGACGTGATCGAAACCGTGGCCAGGGTGAGCGAGGTCCTGGTGGACGCGTTCGATCGGGGCGGCAAGGTGCTGCTGTTCGGCAACGGCGGCAGCGCAGCGGACGCCCAGCATATCGCCGCGGAGTTTGTAGGCCGCTTCGCGTTCGACCGTCCGGCCTTGCCAGCGCTGGCGTTGTCAGTGAACACCTCGTGCGTGACCGCGATTGGAAATGACTACGGCTTCGATCTGGTTTTTTCCCGCCAGATTGAAGCTCTCGGGCGTCCCGGCGATGTGGCCATCGGCATCTCGACCAGCGGCAACTCAGCCAATGTGCTGCGCGGCATCGCGGCCGCGCGGAAGATGGGTTTGCACACCGTGGCCTTGACCAGCGAGACGGGCGGAAAGCTCAAGAGCGCAGTGGATTCTTGTCTTTGTGCGCCGTCGAACGAAACTCCCCGCATTCAGGAGTGCCACATCCTCATTGGCCACATCATCGCAGAGCTGGTGGAGCAGACGATATTCCATGAACAGGGCAGCGTTTCTCGATCGTGACGGAGTGATCAACCGCAAGGCTCCGCCCGGGGAATACATCACGCGATGGGAGGACATGCAGATTCTTCCGGGAGTCGGGGAAGCCATCGGGTTGCTGAATGGGGCGGGGTTTCTGGTCATCGTGGTCACCAATCAGCGCTGCGTGGCTAAGGGATTGATTACGGCGGCCGGGTTGGAAGCCATGCATGAACAGATGCGCGCGGAATTGGCGAGCGCCGGTTCGATTCTCAATGGAGTGTATTCCTGCCCGCATGAGTTGGAACCTCCCTGCACGTGCCGTAAACCCCGGCCGGGGATGCTGCTGCAGGCGGCACGCGAACATCAGATCGACTTGATCTCTTCGTGGATGATCGGCGATTCCGATATCGATGTCGAAGCGGGCAGAAACGCAGGGTGCAATACGGCTCGACTGCTTGGGAGCGGCGAAACCGAAAGCAGCAAGTCAGATTTGGTGGCGCAATCCCTGCTCGACGCGGCCCGCAAGATATTGCAGTGGGAGGAAGCGAAAAAGCTCCCGCAGCAAGTGACAGCTAACTGAGCAAGAACCGGCCTCTTTCAAAAGCCGGATGCGCATCCCTATGAACCGCGCATCCGCCGCGCTGATCGCGATTCCAACCACTTCCTTGATTGAAACTCTGTCCAGGCACGGGCCGTAGCCGTGCCCCCCGCAGTCCAACTGAACTCGTGGAAGGTTGAAGACATGATCATCACCAGCACTCCGCTCCGCATCTCCTTCTTTGGCGGTGGCACCGACTATCCAATCTGGTACCGCGAGCATGGCGGCGCTACATTGGCAACCACGATCGACAAGAGCTGTTACATCACCTGCCGGAGATTGCCGCCTTTCTTCGAATTCCACAGCCGCGTCTCCTACTCCAAAGTCGAAAATGTGTGGGACAACAAGTTAATCGAACACCCATCTGTGCGCGGGTGCCTGCAATTCCTGGGCATCGACGAGGGGGTCGAGATCCATCACGTGGCCGACCTGCCGGCCAGAACAGGCCTGGGCACGAGTTCGGCGTTTACCGTGGGACTGCTCCTCGGCCTCTACGCGCTTCGGGAACAGATCCGCGACAAGCACACGCTTGCCGCGGAAGCGATTCACATCGAGCAGGACCTGATTCAAGAGGCTGTCGGCTCGCAAGATCAGGTTTGCGCCGCGTACGGCGGCTTCAATCGCATCAACTTCTTGCAGAGTGGCGCGATTGAAGTGAATCGCGTCCTGACTTCTCAAACCAGGCTGGCGGAACTGGAACAGCATCTGGCGCTCTACTTTACGGGGTTCGCGCGGACGGCATCGGAGATCGCCCAGGAGCAGTTGAGGGTAACGCCCGAGCGCAAGAGTGAACTGAACATGATGCTCCAGCTGGTGGATGAGGCGGAGGCCATTGTTCGGAGCACCACGCGCTCGCTGGACGAGTTTGGCCGGTTGCTCCACGAGAATTGGAAGATCAAGAGAACGCTGACCCGGAAGATTACCAACGCAAGCATTGATGAGATCTACGAGGCTGGACTCAGCGCAGGCGCTCTCGGAGGCAAGCTGCTGGGTGCGGGCGCAGGCGGGTTCATGTTGTTCTATGTGCCGCCCGAACGCCGCGAGGCCTTGAGAGCGCGGCTGAAGAATCTCCTGTGTGTTCCGTTCTCGTTCTCCAACAAAGGCAGTCACGTCGTCGTGTACGAGCCGGAAGCGGTCTACGATGAGTCGCTCGCGCGGGAGCGGGGCGCGATCTATGCGACCGAGCGCGCCGGCGTCGCCCAATCGATCAGCTAAAGGGCAGCGCCGCGCGAGACGATACTGAGGACAGTGAGCCTGGCGCAATTGCAAACAGTCCATATGCGCAGTACATTCTGGAACAGCCTTTCTGAGGTGCCTTGATGAGCAATTTTGTGCCCTATGTTCTTATTACTCCTGCTCGCAATGAGGAGGCGTTCCTTGAGAAGACAATCCAATCGATGATCAAGCAGACCGTTTTGCCGGCCAAGTGGGTCATCGTCAATGACGGATCGACCGACGCCACATCGAGCATCGTGCGCAAGTACCTCGGTGACCATCCATGGATGGAGCTGGTCGACCTTCCCGTGCGCCGTGAACGTAACTTCGCCGCCAAGGTGTACGCGTTCAACGCCGGTCAGGAGAGGATCAAAGACACCCAATACGAAGTGATTGGCAATCTGGATGCGGATGTGTCCCTGGATGCAGACCATTTCGAGTTTCTCCTGAACGAGTTCCGGAAAGATCCGCGTCTTGGGGTCGCTGGAACCATCTTCAGGGAGGAAGGCTACAGCTCGGAGACGGACAGCTTCGAAGGACAGAATCATGTCTCGGGTCAGTGCCAGATCTTTCGGCGGCAGTGTTTCGAAGAAATCGGCGGATACAAGCCGAACAAAGCGGGAGGCATCGATTGGATGGCGGTCACCACTGCGCGGATGATTGGATGGAAGACGAGGTCTTTCCGGGAGAAGTCGTTCTTCCATTACCGCTCGCTGGGAACGGCCGAACGCGGTCGCATCGCTTCGAGCTTTTCCTACGGCGAGAAGGACTATTACCTCGGCGGGCATCCTGTCTGGGAGCTTTTCCGCGTTGCCTATCGATGCACAAAGCGGCCGTATCTGGTCGAGGGCCTGGCGCTGGGCTCTGGATATCTCTGGGCATTTCTACGCAGGGAAAAGCGTCCGGTCTCGAAGGAACTGATGCGGTTTCATCGGAAAGAGCAGATGCAAAAGCTGAAAGCCATTTTCCGGTCGTTGGCCGGGTTCCGACGCATCGACAGTTTCGAGGTCAAGGTCAGCTAGCAAGAGGGATGGACGAGGCAAGAGGACGATCATGGTGAAGACGGCAAGCGTTGAGAAAGTGCAAGCGGCAGTCCTGCGTTTTGTGAAATGGCTTGACCAATACGGTGAAACATCGTACGACCATCAGAGTTTCTTCGCGAGCGATTTGGGCCGCGGCGCGAAAGCTCTCTACTATAAGCAGCCGTTGCTGGGCACGCTGGCAGTGGCGCCAATGATATTTTCGGAAGCATTCGTGCCCTCCGCGCGAAGGCTCTTCTGGAAGCCGCAAAGATTTCCGATTGCCGACGCCCACTATGCAATGGGCTTCGCTTTTCTCTCCCAGGTCCTCGGCGAGGACCGCTACTACCAGCGCGCAGTCCATTTTCTCGAGGTTCTGAAAGCGACCCGCTCCCAAGGCTATGAACGCTACTGCTGGGGATATCCATTCAATTGGGAAACGCGACGCGGCACGATGCGGGAAGGAACGCCTCTTATCACGACCGTGCCCTATGTGTACGAGGCTTTTCTGCAGGTGTATCAGATCGACGGAGACCGGAAGTGGCTGGAAATCATGCGGTCGATCGCAGAGCATGCCCTTCTCGATTATCACGACATGGTCACGTCGGCGCATGCGTCCAGTTGCTCGTATAACCCCGAGCCAGATGAGCCATGCGGCGTCATCAACGCCAGCGCCTACCGCGCCTTTCTTCTCACCAGGGCCGCGGTCGACTTCTCTGAGAAGCATTACCGGGAAGTCGCGGATCGAAACCTGAACTTCGTTCTCGAGTCTCAAAACGCCAACGGGTCCTGGTTTTACGCAATGGATGGCGAACGGGATTTTGTCGATCACTTTCATACCTGCTTTGTCCTCAAGGCGCTGGCCAAAATCGAGGCGCTCACAGGCAATCCGCAGTGCACCCGGGCTATCGAGCGCGGCGTCGATTACTATGTGAAGAACCTGTTCGACGAGGAAGGATTTCCGAAGCCGTTTTCCCGCAGGCCGCGGCTGACCGTCTATCGGCGCGAGCTGTATGACTATGCGGAATGCATCAATCTCGCCGTGCTGTTGAAGGGCCGCTTTCCCGCATTGGATGAAATCCTGTACCGCGTCATGGAGATGCAGGGATGGCAGAAAGCGGATGGGTCCTTTCGCAGCCGGCAGCTTCTTCTTGGCTGGGATAACACGCCCATGCACCGTTGGGCTCAAGCTCAGTTGTTCCGGAGTCTCTGCTTCGTGTTGTACGAGAACGCACACGCAACCACGCCGGAGTTGATGGAACGGCGGTAAGGAGCCCCTATGTGTGGAATCTGCGGACAATATAACTTCGGGAACCGGGCCCCGGTCTTCCGCCAGAATATCGAGCGCATGGCCAGCAGTATCTCCCACCGCGGACCCGACGACTCGGGCTACCACGTGGACGGGCCGCTCGGTCTCGGCTTTCGGCGGCTCTCGATTATCGATCTCGAAGGCGGCCATCAGCCGATGTCCGATCAGGAGGAATCCGTCTGGGTTGTTTTCAATGGCGAGATCTATAACTTCCCCGAACTCAAGCGCGAGTTGGAAGCTTATGGGCACATCTTTCGAACCCGATGCGATACGGAGGTCATTGTTCACGGCTACAAGCAGTGGGGCGACGATGTATTCAATCACTTGAACGGAATGTTTGGCCTGGCCATCTGGGATGTGCGGCAGCAGCGGCTGGTCCTTGCCCGGGATCCGTTCGGCATCAAGCTGATCTACTACGAGATCGAAAACGATCGCTTGTACTTCGGTTCGGAAGTTCGCGCTGTTCTGGCCGCAACCGGGGAGCGTGCTGAAGTTGATCCGAATTCGTTGAATCTGTTTCTCCGCTATCGCTACACGCCGTCGCCGCACACCATGTTCAAGGGCATCCGCAAGCTTGCCGCGGGCACAATGCTGGTGTGCGAAAAGGGAACATGCGAAGTGCGCCAGTGGTACCGGTATGAGCCGGTTCCGTTCTCGCCGATGAAGTCGCCCGCCGAAGCGCGAGAGGAACTTCTCGAACTGTACAAGAAGTCGATGAAGCGGCACCTCCTCAGTGATGTACCGGTCGGGCTCCTGTTGAGCGGCGGCATGGATTCCGGAATGCTGCTGGCGCTGATGAATTTGTATGGGAATTCCTGGCAGTCGTATACGGTGGGCTACGGATCCAGCTTTGCGGACGACGAATTGAGGGATGCGCGAGAATCGGCCGCCCTGTTTTCTTCGCGCCACACGGAGGTGATCCTGGACAGAGGCACGTTCGAGAACATGCTGCAGACCATCGTGTCCTGCCTGGAAGAACCGATCGCCTCGTCCTCCATCGTTCCCATGTATTTTGTGTGCCAGCGGGCACGGGAGGACGTGAAGGTCGCCTTGATCGGCCAGGGCCCGGATGAGTTGTTCGGCGGATATCGCCGTCATCTCGGTGTGCGCTACGGGGCATATTGGGGGGCCCTGCCCAACTGGATGCGCGCTCCCATCGCTTCGGTTATCTCTGCGCTGCCCCGCAGTGAGACGCTGAAGAGAGGCATTCACTCCTTGGATGTCAAGGAGCGGATTGAGCGGTATCAGCAGGTACTGTCGTTGCTGCCGGGCGATGGGATCGACGGCCTTTTCCGGGACGGCATGCTGGAACCGGATGCGGGCGACGAGATTCTGAAGTGCTGGAAAGACCTGATTCCCCTCATGAACGGCACGGACGAACTGGGAGGGTTCCAGTTTCTTGAAATGCGGTCGACTCTGCCCGACGAACTTCTCATGTACGGCGATAAACTCTCGATGGCGCACGGTCTGGAAGCGCGGGTTCCGTATCTGGACAAGGAGATCGTCGAGTACGTTGAAAAACTGCCGGCCAGCTTCAAAGTGCGGAACGGTTCTCGCAAGTGGCTGCATCGCCAGGTGTGCCATGAGTTTCTTCCCCAGGAGATTCTGAGAAGGAAGAAGCGGGGATTCGCTGTCAATGTCGTAGACGATTGGTTCCGCGGCACGGTGGGCAGCAAGATGGAAGAGATCTTCATGGATGCGGACTCGCAACTCTACCAGTATCTGCGGCCAACGGCGGTACAGAGCATCTTCAAGCAACACCGGTCGGGCCAGAACGACTATCACAAGATATTGTTCAGCCTGGTTGTATTTGAGGAGTGGCTCCGGGTTCAAGGCTCATCGGATATCAAGGCGGAGCCGGCCGTGTCCGTGTCGCGTTGAAGCGGAACGGCCGCCTTGAAATGAGCTTCGAGGCGGTCCTTGCGATGAGCCGAAGATAACCCTCCCGCGCAAGCGGGCTGGTTGGAGCAAGGTTCGGGTTAGGCTGAGTACAGATTGCAGGGCCGTGAGTGATCGGCAGGCACTCTCCATCTTGGCGATAGAGTATGACTCTGTGGCGCATGTGGCGCGTATAAGTCATCTCCACCGTAAGTGAGGGGATAACATGGAGTCTGCACCCTTTGTTAGTGTTGTGACACCGATTGATAATATCCGGGAGCACCTCCCCGAGTGCATTGAAAGCGTTCTGCGCCAGACCTATCAGAATTGGGAGTATATTCTGGTGGACAATTGCAGCACCGATGGCTCAGGCGAGGTCGCGGCGGATTACGCGCTCCGATTCCCGGATAAGATCCGCGTAGTCTCGACGGAAACGCCTCTGTCTCAAGTGCAGAACTATAACTTCGCGCTCTCTTGTATCGCGCCGAACAGCAAGTACTGCAAAATCGTGCAGGCCGAGGATTGGATCTATCCGGAGTGCCTTGCGCGCATGGTCGCACTGGCAGAATGGGATTGCTCGATCGGCCTTGTCAGTTCCTATCGCCTGAAGGGCAGCAGCGTCCTGGGAGATGGGCTCAGTTACACAACAACCGTGATGGCAGGCGCCGACCTTTGCCGGCAGCAGTTGACCAGCTCGCTGGCGACCTTCGGAACTCCGACGACGGTGCTGTATCGGTCGGAAATTATTCGCGATCGTTCTCCTTTCTATGAGGAGACCGCGCTTCGCGAGGATATCGACGCGTGCTATCGCATCCTGCGCTCGTGGAACTTCGGCTTCGTCCATCAAGTTCTTTCATTCAGCCGGGCGGAGGATGACTCGATCCGGAAGCACAACCCGGATAGCCATCCGGAGTGTTTGGATAAGCTCCTGCAACTCAGCAAGTTCGGGCCGGAATATCTTGAGCGCGATGGGATGGCGGTTGCATTGCGCGCATGCAAAAGCGAGTATTACAACTTTCTTGCGCGCCGCCTGCTGGCTTTTGGGGACAGGGCATTTTGGCGCGATCAAGTTTCCGGTCTTCGGTCAGGCGGCTTGCGCCTGAACAAGGCGAGACTTCTGAAACATGTTGTCCTGCAAATCCTGTGGATGGTGAGCAATCCTGGATTGACCAGCGTGCGGCTGATCGCCAGGCTCCGGGCGGACTGACGAAGGGCTTCCGTTCAGTTTGAGCTTGCGGGGACATACGTGAGTGCAAGTGCAATGCAACGAACTCTGGTCGAAGCAGCCCGAATTCCCGTTCTTTCCAGTGTCATGGCAAAGCGCGGAACCAAACCCAGCGCAAAAGCCAACACGAAATTCGCTTCGGGGTATCGGAAACGCCAACAATGACGGAACTGGTGATTGAAGCCGGCCGCACCGAGCGGCAATATTGGCGGGATCTTTGGCGCTACCGGGAACTGTTTTATTTCCTCGCGTGGCGCGATCTGCTGGTGCGCTACAAGCAAACCTTTGTGGGCGTGGGCTGGTCGCTCATCCGGCCGCTGCTGACCATGGCCGTGCTTACGGTGGTTTTTGGGAAGCTCGGCAAAATGCCTTCCGGAGGGGTGCCGTATCCACTGCTGGTGTTTTGCGGCATGTTGCCCTGGCAGTTTTTTTCGACCGCCATGGCCGAGAGCGGAAACAGCCTGGTGATGAACTCGAACCTGATTTCCAAGGTCTATTTCCCGCGCCTCGCCATCACGTTCAGCAGTGTCAGCGTCAGTTTTGTGGACTTCCTGATCTCCGCCGTCTTTCTAGTTCCCCTGATGATCTGGTATCGCTACGCCCCTCCCGCGACCGTGTTCTTTCTGCCCTTGTTTGTGCTGCTGGTATTCGGCGCCTCGCTGGGGATTGGGTTGTGGATCTCAGCCCTGATGGTCGAGTATCGCGATTTCCGTTTCATTGTTCCGTTCATGGTCCAGTTTGGCCTTTACCTCTCGCCGGTCGGGTTCCAGAGCAGTGTCGTGCCAGAGAGGTTTCGCCTCCTCTACGCGCTCAATCCGATGGTGGGAATCATCGACGGCTTTCGCTGGTCCCTGTTGGGCGGTGGAAGCGGAATTTACTGGCCGGGGCTGGCAATCGCGGTCATAGACGTGATCGTCCTGTTTGTGTCGGGGATCTGGTACTTCAGGAAGACCGAGCAAACTTTTGCGGATGTGATATGAACGACGCTGAGATATCTTCCCCACCTTCCGGCCTGGCCGATGCGGCCATCACCATCGAGAATCTCGGCAAGCGGTATACGATCGGCCATCGGCGGGCCAAAGGCGATGGCATGCGCCATGTGATCGAGGGTGCGATCCGCTCGCCCCTCGCATGGTTTCGGTCTGCCCGCGAGAGGAAGTTGCAGGAGGTGGACTTCTGGGCATTGAGAAATGTCTCCTTTCAGATCAAACAAGGGGAAGTGGTCGGCATTATTGGTCGCAACGGCGCAGGCAAGAGTACCTTGTTAAGAATCCTGAGCCGGATTACTTGTCCCACCGAGGGCCGGGTCCGCATCAATGGCCGGATTGCCAGTCTTCTGGAAGTGGGGACTGGATTTCATCAGGAACTTACGGGCCGGGAGAATATCTTCCTGAACGGAGCTATCCTGGGCATGACCCGCGCCGAAATTATCCGCAAGTTCGACGAGATCGTCGCGTTCTCTGAAATAGAAGAGTTTATCGACACACCGGTGAAACGCTACTCCTCCGGCATGTATGTCCGCCTGGCTTTTGCGGTGGCCGCGCACCTGGAACCCGAGATCCTGATCGTCGACGAAGTGCTTGCGGTCGGCGATGCCGCTTTCCAGAAGAAATGCCTGGGAAAGATGGGGGATTTCGCCCAAAGCGGAAGAACGGTCCTGTTTGTCAGCCACAATATGGAAGCCGTCCGGAGCTTATGCCAAAGGGGCGTGTGGCTGAAGGGTGGCCAGTTGCATCAAGACGGAAAAGCGGAAGAAGTGATCGAGGCCTATTTCGACAGCATCTCCAACGGTCTCTCCTTCTCTTGCGCGAATCCGGATTATGGACTGACCATTCGGAAGGTCGTGTTAAGAAACAGCCGGGGCGAGGAAAGCAGCCAGTTTCATCCTGGGGAAGACTTGATTGTCGAGATCGATTACGATGCGCAGGAGCGCTTGGACCAGCCGTACATTGTGCTCGGGGTGCAGGGAATCAGCGGCTCCTGCTTTACGGCCAACATGCTGCTGGACGGACACCGGCCCGAGGCTCTGGATGGCGCTGGGAAGATTTCTTGCCGGTTCAAATCCCTGCCCCTTTTCCCGCAAAGCTATTCTGTCAAGATGTCGGTCCGGATGAAGGACGGCCATGACATGATCGTGAACTACCAGGAAGTGGCTTACTTCAGCGTCGTGGGCGATCTTGCGGATTACGGCTACACGGGAGAATTTTTATCGCGGGCTTCAAGCTCCACCCCGGTGGTGGTGCCGTATGAATGGTGCCTGCCCGACGGCACAGTTGCCGCGGTGTCGCTGACAAATTGCCGTCGCTGACACGATGGATCGAACGGTGGAATTGCATTCCCGGCTCGATCTGACCGGACGGTGTGAGACTCCCTTGTTTTTGCTGTTCAGAACCGTAGAGGAAATTGCAAGCATGGCAGGAACCAGGATCGCCATCATTCCCGCTCGCGGCGGTTCGAAGCGAGTACCGGGGAAGAACATCAGGCCTCTGGACGGGAAACCAATTCTTGCGTACAGCATTGCCGCGGCGTGCGAAAGCGGCTTGTTTGAACGCGTGGTGGTCAGCACCGACAGCGAGGAAATCGCCGAGGTTGCGCGGCGCTACGGCGCGGAGGTTCCGTTTCTGCGGGACGCGAACCTGGCCGATGATTTTACCCCCGTGTCCGCAGCGACAGCCGACGCACTGCTCTGGCTGGACCCCGCGGGCGACCAATTCGATTCGGTGGCGCAACTGATGCCGTGCTGCCCCTTGCGCACCGCGGGCGATGTGCGGGAAAGCTATCGGCAGTTTGAGGAAAGTGGCGCTGAGTCGCAAATTTCAGTGGTGCGTTACGGCTGGCAGAATCCATGGTGGGCCATGCGGCGTAATGAACGGCACGAACTGGAACCGGTTTTCAAAGAGCAGATGACCGCGCGCAGCCAGGACCTGCCGGAGCTGTTTTGCCCCACTGGCGCCATCTGGTGGGCCCGGACCGCGACCTTGCGCCGGACGAGGACATTTCATCTGGAGAACAGAACGGGGTGGGAAATTCCCTGGCAGCGGGGCATCGATATCGACACCCTGGGGGACTGGGCGATGGCCGAAGTTCTTTTCCGGCTCTCGCCGTCTCGGCCGGACCGGGGTGGGGGATGCGCATAGCATGGCTCTCGCCGTTTATACGACAATTTATCCCGGCGTTGAGGCGTATCTGCCCGGCTGGTACCGCTCGCTCAGGAAACAAACGGACCAGGAGTTCGAACTGTGGATCGGCCTGGATACGCTGAGGCAAGAATCCGTGCAGAGTCTTCTCGGCGCTCAAGTCAACGCGCGCTGGGTAGTCGCTCCTCCCGGGGCAACCCCGGCAGAGATCCGGCAGCAGGCCCTGGCCCGGATTGTGGAAACCAGCGCGGAGATCGTGCTGGTCGATAGCGACGATCTGCTGCATCCCTCGCGCGTGGCGGCGGCGCGGCAGGCTTTGCGGGCAAGCGAACTCGCGGGCTGTGCGCTGCGCCTTGTCGATCAGCAAGGAAACGATCTCAACCAGACCTTCGATTTGCCGTCGCAGCTTGAACCCGAAGATGTATTTCCGCGAAACAACGTCTTTGGTTTTTCCAACTCGGCCTATCGTGCAGAGCTTTTACGGCGGTGTTTTCCGATCCCGGCCAACGCGGTGCTGGTGGACTGGTTCCTCGCGACCCGGGCCTGGCTGCTGGGCGCGGCTCTCGCTTTCGATCATGTTCCTCGCATGGATTATCGGCAGCATCCTGCCAACACTGCCCGGGTGCGATTGCCGTACAGCCCGGACCAGGTGATCTCCGATACCGCGCTGGTGCGGCAGCATTATCAACTGGTTCTCACGGAATCGCCTTGCGATTTTGTAGCGGACCGGTACGCCGAACTCAGACGAGCGGCACGAGATCTGGAAGCATTCTACCGGCAAGTTGTTCAACAGCCCGCGCAGTTGGATGTCTACGTGGAAGCCCTCAATGCCCTGGCCCCGCCGCCGGTGTGGTGGTTCTCCGTTGCTTATCCGGCTTTAGAGCCGATGTGGAAATCCTGAAAGAGCCTGCATGAAAACGATCAAGTTTGGAGAAGTCGAAATCGGGCCCGGCCGTCCCCCTTACATCGTTGCCGAGGTGGGATCCAATCACAACGGCGACATGGACCTCTGCCGCCGGCTGATCGATGCGGCGCAAGAGGCGGGTGCGCATGCGGTCAAGTTCCAATCATGGACCGATACGTCGCTCATCGCCGAAGAAGAGTATGCGCGCAACACCGAATACTCCGACAAGAAAAAGCATTTTGGCTCATTGCGGGAGATGGTCACAGCTTACCAGTTGACGGCCGGCCAGCATCGCGAAGCCCGTGCCCATTGCCTGGCCCGGGGCATCGCCTTTTGCTCGACTCCTTTCTCTCCGGAAGAGGCGGATCTGCTGGAAGAGCTGGATGTGCCCTTCTTCAAGATTGCGTCGATGGATGTTGTGCATCTGCCGCTGCTGAAATACGTGGCCCGCAAACAGCGGCCGATGGTCATCTCGACTGGCATGGCGACTCTGGCGGAAGTCGAGCAAGCGGTCGAGACGGTTCGGGCTGAGGGCAATGAACAGATAGTCCTGCTGCATTGCGTTTCAATCTATCCTCCGGATTACGACACAATTCATCTGCGGAACATGGAGACCTTGCAACAGGCGTTCGATGTACCGGTGGGATTCAGCGACCACACGCTGGGCACCGCCATCCCGCTTGCGGCAATCGCGTTAGGCGCGTGTGTGATCGAAAAGCACTTCACCCTCGATCAGGAAATGGCGGGATGGGATCATGCGATCTCGGCCAATCCCGAGCAACTGCGCGTCATCGTCGCAGAAGGAAGAAACGTGTTCCGCGCGCTGGGAGGGCATCGGCGCCAGGTAAGTGCCGCCGAGATGGAGAAGCGAATCAAATTCCGCCGCAGTCTCGTCGCCAGGCGCAAGCTGGAACCGGGCCACGTATTGAGCGAAGCCGATCTCGACGCCAAGCGCCCTGGGACCGGGATTGCTCCCGACGAACTGGGCTATGTCCTCGGCCTTCGGCTCACGTCCGCGCTGGGCGCCGACGAGGTACTTCATTGGAAACATCTGCAGTAATCGATGAACGGCAAACCTTGAGCACGCCTGTCATTGTGGCGGGCGGATCCGGTCACGCCAAGGTGCTGGTCAGCACACTGCTCTTGCAGCGGCGGAGGGTTCTTGGCTTTGTCGATCCGAATCCCTCGCTGCCCCCGTTGCTCGGCGTCCGGTATCTTGGCGGGGACGACGCGGTATTTCTGCTTTCACCAGACGAGGTGCGCCTGGTCAACGGCGTGGGCTCAATCGGTTCCACGGAATTGCGCCGGACGGTGTATGAGAAATTTCTGGAGCGAGGCTACATCTTTGATTCGGTGATTCATCCCTCCGCCATCATCGCTCCCGAAGTGGATATGGAGGATGGCGTACAGGTGATGGCCGGGGCCGTGGTACAGGCGGGAAGCCGATTGGGAGCCAATGCGATCGTCAATACCGGAGCCCGCATCGACCATGACTGCTGGATCGGCGCTCATGCCCACATTGCGCCCGGAGTTACCTTGTCCGGTCACGTACATATCGGAAGAGGCGCGCACATCGGAACCGGGGCCACGATTATCCAGGGCATCGAGGTTGGCGATGGCAGCATTGTGGGGGCGGGGGCGGTGGTGCTCAAAGATGTGCCCTCCGGAGTGACTGTGGTTGGCGTTCCGGCCGAATTGGCAGCAAGGCACGCGGTGTCCCGATAACCCGGAAGCGAATGAAAATGAAGCCAGTCTACATTGTGCACTGCATCGATACCGAAGGCCCGCTTCACGAATCGGTGGAGGCGACCTTTGAGCGTTTGCGCGATATCTTTCATCTGGAGTTGGAACCCAGCGTCGATTTGCTGCGCCGTCTGCAGGCGGGGAAGGTGAAACTGGACGGACTCGAGGCCGCCGTTCAAAAAGTGGTGGACCCTCACCTGCTGGCCTATAACGACACGTGGGACAAGGTCGATGCCATGCTGGCTGAACTCATGGGGGAATCGTTTCGCACAGAAGTCCCCGATTCCGCTGGAGCCGGCTGGATCTATAACTGGTTCTGCGTCGATCACGTCGATTACGATGTGAACCCCCGGCGCAGGGACATCGGCTATCACAATATCTTCGAGCACTACCGCGGAGTGATCCGGGAGACCGGCTCATCGCAGGATGGATTGCATTTCCACTATCACCCACATTCGTTCCGCCGCGAAGCTCATCGCTGCGCCACACACTGGTGGTCGTCTTCGGACAGCCTATCGCAGATTTTATCTCGACGGATCATCGATCATCACTGGTTTCCCGCGGCGCATCGTCCGGGATTTCACGTGATCCGGCCGGACAGTCACTGGTTTCTGGAGCAGCATATTCCATTCGATTTCTCGAGCCAGGCTATGGTGGACACCATGGCGGATGGAGATCAGTTCGGGCTGCTTGGCGGCCGCTTCGGTGACTGGCGCCGCGCACCTGCCACCTGGGAGCCCTATCATCCGTCCGCCGACGACTATCAGGTGCCGGGTAACTGCCGGCGCTGGATCGCGCGATGCCTGAATGTGGGAACACGCTACCGGCTCCTCAATGAACAGGATGTGCGGCAGGCGTTCCGTGAGGCGGCGGAAGACAGACCAGTTGTCCTGGCCATCACCAATCACGATTTCCGCAACATGGGTCCGGATATCGATGCTTTCCGCGAACTGCTCCAGCGCGTTGCCGCCGATTTCCCCGGCGTACCCTTTCTGTATTCAGAAGCCGTGACGGCCATGCGTTCCGCGTTGAACCTTGTGCCTCTTCCTCCCTGCGAGCTTGAGCTGACGATGCGGCGGGTCGACGACGCCACACACGTTCTCAAAGTGCATTCCAGCACCCCGACATTCGGCCCGCAGCCTTGGCTGGCATTGAAAACGGTTGAGGGAACTTATCACTTCGATAACTTCGATATCGATACGCCGTTCCAACAATGGCAGTACGTTTTTGACGAAGAGACTTTTCCCTTGTCTGCCGTAAACGCCATTGGAGTTGCGGCGAACAACGCATACGGAACGACGACTGTAACGGGGATGAACCCGGCAACGGGGAAGATATCGAGACAGTGCTGGAATCTGCCGCGAGCCCGAGTGCCCGAACTGGTCTGATCTTTGTTGCGTCGAACGGTTTCCTGCTATGACCCATATCCCTTCTGAAGAACGACTCGAAAGCGTCATCCTCTCTCCGTCCGCCTCGATCGGCGAGGCTATTGCGTGCCTCGACCGGGCTGGATGCGGGGCGCTTGCCCTATGTTCCAGCGATCGCAGGTTTGTCGGCGTCTTGACGGACGGCGATATCCGGCGGGCGATTCTCAAGTCCCGGCCGCTGGATGATCCCTGTGGCTCGATCGCCAGTTTGAACCCGATTACGGTCTTGCAGCCGGCTGCCCCCGCTGAGGCGCTCGGGCTGATGAACCGGCACGACATCAATCATCTGCCCGTGCTCGACGCGGATGGGGTTCTTTGTGACTTCATTCTGCGGCGGGACCTGGGAGCCGAAGCCGAGTTAGAAGCACCCGCGCACCAGCGCCTGGAGAAGGTGATTATTTCTCCCGAAACGTCCATTGCCGAGGCGATCTCCCTGCTGGACAAGGCCGGTACCGGTGCCTTGGTGCTGTGCGAAGAAGGGAGGGTCCTCTGCGGATTGTTGACCGACGGTGACATTCGCAGGGCCATCCTGCAAGGCAAGTCCATGGATGCTCCCTGCGTTACGATCGCTAGCCGGAACCCGGTGGTCGCGCTGCGCTCCATTCCCTCCGGGGAGGCGTTGCACCTGATGGATCAGCATGACATCCATCATCTGCCGGTGGTGGATGCGGAGAATCGCGTGGTGGAGTTTTTGTTGCGCAAGGACCTGGGGTCGGATGGACGCATGGACCTTTCCGCCGTGATCATGGCGGGAGGGTACGGAAAGCGCCTGCTCCCGTTGACGGAAACCGTGCCAAAACCCATGCTCCCGGTCGGGGATCGTCCCTTGCTGGAACACGTCATTCAACAGCTTCAGCGCTCAGGGATTCGGGATGTGAACCTGACCACTCACTATCTTCCGGAATCCATCTCCGGCCATTTCGGGGATGGCGAGAAATTCGGAGTGCGACTGAATTATTTGCAGGAAGACAATCCGATGGGCACGGCGGGTGGCCTGAGACAGATGACCAGGCCCACCGGGTCGTTTCTGGTCATCAACGGCGACATCCTGACGGGAGTTCCTTTTCAGGAGATGCTGGCATACCACAGGAAGCATGGGGCGGTGCTCACGGCGGGCGTTCGCAAGTACGAGGTGCAGGTCCCCTTTGGCGTCGTGCAATGCGACGATGTGCGCATCGTCAAGCTGGAGGAAAAGCCCTCGCCCAGTTTCTTTATCAATGCGGGAACCTATCTGCTTGAGCCGTCGGCCTGGGATTCCATTCCGGAAGGACGGCCGTTTGACATGACCGACCTGATCCAGAAATTGCTTGACGCGGGAAAGCCGGTTGTTGGTTTCCCCATCATGGAATACTGGGTCGATGTCGGCCGCCACGAGGATTATCAGAAGGCCCAGGAATACGTGCTGCAAGGAAGGATCTGACTTGAAGATATTGATTACAGGCGGCGCTGGCTACGTGGGTTCCACGCTCGTCCCTTTGTTGCTTGCTGATGGGCATCAGGTTCGCGTTCTGGATCGTCTGGCTCATGGTGGCGAGTCGCTGCTCGGCGTCTGGTCCCATCCCGCATTTGAATTCGTTCGCGGAGACATCCGGGACCGCGCGACGGTAAAGGCCGCCGTGTCAGACCGGAATGCGGTGGTCCATTTGGCAGCCATGGTCGGCGACCCGGCTTGTTCCCGCGAGCCGGATCTGGCCCGCGAAACCAACCTCGACGCGTCGCTCGCGCTGATTGAGGCGAGCCGGCAAGCCGGAGTCGAGCGGTTCATTTTTGCCTCCACCTGCAGTAACTATGGCAAGATGAAGGACGCCGATGCATACGTCGATGAGGAATCGGAGTTAAGCCCGGTCTCTCTCTACGCCGAGACCAAAGTGGCCGTCGAGAGGGCGCTTCTCCAGAACGGGCACGGCGATCCGTGGTGTCCGACGCCATTGCGGTTCGCCACGATTTACGGGGTATCGCCGCGGATGCGGTTCGACCTGACAGTGAACGAGTTCACCATGGAGATGCTGACCAAAAAGCACCTCAAGGTGTACGGCGAGCAATTCTGGCGCCCGTATGTACACGTGAGGGATGCGGCCAGGGCAATCCAACTGGTCCTCGGCTCGCCGGCGGCAAAGGTCGCTGGCCGCGTGTTCAACGTCGGGGCGACCGATCAGAATTTCCAGAAGCAAGAGCTTGTCGAACTGATCCGCCCCAATGCGCCCGATGCTGTGGTCGAGTTTGTGCATAAAGCCGAAGACCCGCGGGACTACAGAGTTTCTTTCGCCCGAATCGCGGCTCAGTTGGGGTTCAAGACGACGCGCACTGTCGCCCAAGGCATCGCGGAGGTTGCACGGTTGGTGCGGGACAATGTCGTAGAAAACTTCGAAGACGGGAAATATCGCAATTGACTTTCGTCCGGACGTAGACGGAAGAATCTGCCCCTGCCAACGCCACCTCACTGCGCGAGAACTGGAATGAAAATGGAAGAAACATTGGCTCTCGAAGCACCAGTTGGCGAATTCATCCCCCTCATCGTTCCGGAATTCCGCGGCAATGAGTGGAGTTATGTGAAGGAATGCCTCGACACGGCCTGGGTATCGTCGGCGGGCTCCTATGTGGACCGGTTCGAGCAGATGGTGGCGCAGCAAGCAGGAACTAGGTATGGCGTCGCCACGGTGAACGGCACATCGGCGCTGCACGTGGCTCTTCTGGTTGCGGGCGTGCAGCCCGAAGACGAAGTGCTCGTCTCCACGCTGACGTTTATTGCACCCGTGAATGCCATCCGTTATGTGGGCGCCTGGCCGGTATTCATTGATGCGGAGCCCGCCTACTGGCAGATGGATCCCGCCCGGGTGGTTGAATTTCTGGAGCGGGACTGCCGGTGGAGCGACGGCAAGCTGTATAACCGGCACACCGGACGCCGCGTGACAGCCGTGATTCCTGTGCATGTGCTTGGCCATCCGGCGGATTTGGATCCCATTCTGGCGGTCGCGAAAAAATTCGACCTGAAAGTGATTGAGGACGCCACCGAAGGCCTGGGCGCGATATACAAGGAACGCAGCGTCGGATGCCTGGGCGACATCGCGTGCTTCAGCTTCAACGGCAACAAGATCATCACCACCGGTGGCGGCGGCATGTTGGTCACAAACAATGAGGAGTGGGCACGGAAGGCCAAGTATCTCACCACGCAGGCCAAGGACGATCCGGTCGAGTACGTCCATGGAGAGGTTGGATACAACTATCGCCTGCCCAATCTGCTTGCGGCCGTCGGGTGCGCGCAAATGGAACATTTGGCGAGTTATGTAGCAGCCAAGCGAGAAATCGCCGCCCGCTATACCGAAGGACTCCGGAACGTGCCGGGTATCGTGCCGATGCGAGGCGCTCCCTGGGCTGTGAGCACCTTCTGGATGTATACCATCCTCATTGAAGAAGATAAATTCCCCATGGATTCCCGGCAATCGATGCGCGCTCTCGGCGCACGGAATATTCAATGCCGACCGCTCTGGCAGCCCATTCATCAGTGCCCAGCCCATCGATCGACGGCCGTTGGGGTTTGGCCGGTGGCAGAGCAGCTGGCTCGGCGCGGCTTGAGCCTGCCTTGTTCGGTTGGCCTCACTGAGGCGGAGCAGGACAGAGTTATCGGAGCCCTGGTGGAATTTGGTAAAAAAGCCGTGTCTTGAATCGCCCGCTTGTATCTCCAGGAACTATGCGTGCGATGCGGATGTGGAGGATGCAAGAGTTCAAAGCCCAAAAGGGGCTGCGCAGACAAGCGCGGAGGCGACCGCAAATGGCGAAAGGGATGACTGCAACCGTTGCGGGGCCGGGCGAAGGGCGGATGGTCTCGTCGGTCTCGTCCGGCCGCTCTCTCTTTCTGGTCGCAGCGCTCTGTCTGCTCACCATCGGCACCGCTCTGCGCGTTTATCACCTGGGCGATCGCAGCCTGTGGTACGACGAAGCCGTCACGGCCAATGCCTCGCGCGGTACGTTCACACAAATGCTGGAGGATACTCGGCGATTCAGTGCGCCGATTGTGCATCCTTCCATTCTTTACCTGGTTGAAAAAGTCCGGAAGAGCGCGGTGGCCGTGCGCGCTCCGTCGGCGTTGGCCAGCATCCTTGCCGTTGCGATGATGCTGCTGATGGTCCGCGCCAAGGCAAGTCCCAGTGCAGCTCTGTTCTCGGCGGCGATTCTTGCTGTTTCAGCCTCGCAGATCCGGTACGCGCAGGAGGTGCGCGAATACTCTTTCGCTGTGCTCTGCGCGGCGATTCTGATTTTCGCCCTGCTCCGATGGGAGGCCAGCGGTTCCCGAAGCAATCACCCCGCGCTGCTCTATGCAGCCATGTTCATCGCGCCTCTTGTCCAATATGGTTTGGTTTTTTTTGCATGTGGCATTCTAATTACTATCGTTCTGCGCCGCCTGATGAGTCCCGACACTTGTTTCACACTGTCTCGCGCAGTGATCGCATTTTCCTCTCTCGTTGCGGGGGGCATCTTGTCGTTCTTTCTCACTCTGCGCTACCAGTTTCAGTCAGGGAAAACTCCGTGGTATCTGGCATCCGATTACTTTGATCGAACGACGATGAGCTTGCCGCGGTTTCTGACCATGAATTCCAAAGGGCTGCTGGGTTTCTTGATTCCAGGCAGCGGGATCGCCCTTTGTTTGACGCTGGCCGCGGTTGTCTTTTGCATTGCGCGAGCCCGCAGTCGAAAAGTCGACTCCATTACTCTGCTGACATTCTGTTCCCTGTTGATCGTCCTCTGCGCTTCAGTGGCGAGGGTCTATCCTTACGGCGGGGTGCGTCAATGTTTGTTCCTGGCGCCTGTGGTGGCGCTGTTCGCGGGAGTCGTTTTTGCAGACCTCTTGCACAGAATCAGGGGACCTCTGGAGCCGATCGCAACCGTTGCCGTGCTGGCGCTGCTCCTGCTTTCTCTCTTTCGAGCGACACTGAATCAGTGGCCGTACGGGGAGTTTGAAGACACGCAAAGTCTGCTCAGGGAGCTGGCCAAGTCGAGCGCGCCGAACGACCAAGTGTGGGTCAATCACGACGCGGTGGCGGCCTTCCAGTTCTATCTGCAAACAAAGGATCCCCGCTTCATTTATGGCCGATTTCACGCGGATGCCAAGGAATACATGCCTGAACTGATCGCATCGGTCGATCCGCACAGCGATCGGCTGTGGCTGGCCTTCTCTCACCTCGAACAGCCGAGTGATCGCGGCGAAGAGATACTGATCGTTCACTCTTTGCGGCAGGGATGGGACGTGCAGCCCGTGGTCGCGGCAACCAATGCCGAGCTTTACGTGGCACACAGACGGATCACTCCATAGAGCAGGAGATCCACATGCTTTCGACCAAGACAAGTTATGATCGCGCGGATCTCATCGATGGCTTGAGATCGACCGGCCTTTGCGCTGGAGACATCGTCTTTTTTGAGGTGTCGCACCTGGCCTTGGGTTCGACGGAGTGTGCGTCCTGCGAGACGGAGGCGTGCGAAGCGCTTTATTCCGCAATGCGCGAGGCGATTGGGCCCGAAGGGACAATGCTGCTGCCGTCGTTTTCTCTTTCGTTTCTCAGAGATGAGGATTTCGACGCGCAAGCAACGCCGAGCGTTCAAGGAGAATGGAGTTCCTCTAGAGAGTTTCTCGAATACTTCCGGCGCCTGCCGGGGGTGGTGCGATCTGGGGATCCGCTTTTTTCGGTTTCCGGTTTGGGACCGATGGCAGAGAAGCTCCTTACCCGGCTGCCAAACAGCAGTTTTGGAAACGACTGCTTGTATGAACGCCTGTTGCGGTGCGGGGGCAAGATATGCAGCATTGGCGCCCCGCTTGCCGAGACGTCTTTTCTCCACTATGTCGAAGAAAATGCGGGGGTGCCCTTCCGCTACAAGAAACTCTTCACTGGCAGGTCAGGGAAGAACGGCGCCCTGCGCAAACAAGGATGGATTGCAAGCGTGCCCATCCAGGCCGCAAACGGTCTGCCGGACGGAAGCCGCATCGAAAGAATGGCCCGCACCGAAGGCCGCTGCCGTGTCGCCAATGTCGGTCTGGGCGAAGTGGTTTCGATCGATTGCGGAAGCTTCTACGAGTTGATTCGCCGCGAGATCGCCCGCGATCCGTGGACGACCGCGCGGGGTCCGGCAGGTGACCCGGTAGAACTCGAGAATGCCCGCACCGGCGCCGGGGTGCCACGAATTCAGCTTCCTGAGAATGCGTCCATGGAGGAATTGATTTCCGCGCTCTGGAGGCTGCCGCGAGATATCGTATCGGATGGCTATGATGCGGCGCTCAGAGCACTCTCCACTCAAGTGCCGATGGCCATTCACGAGTATCCCACGGGAACCGAATGCTGGACCTGGCTTGTGCCCGAGAAGTGGACCTGCCAGGAGGCTTGGCTGGAAACGCTCGACGGGCGCCGCCTGTTTTCTTACAGTGACAATCCATTGCACGTCGTTTCTTACTCGCTGCCGATCGATCGTGAGGTCTCGCGGGAAGAACTCTTTGAACACCTGCACGTCCACGCGGAATTGCCGGACGCCATTCCTTTTGTTTTCCGGTATTACGAGCGGGAGTGGGGCTTGTGCTGCAGCAGGAGATTGAAGGAGTCCCTACGGGATGATCGCTTCCGGGTCGTGATCCGGTCGACCTTCAGCTACGGAACGCTGAAGGTGGGAGAAGTCATTGCTCCAGGAAAGAGCTCCAAGACCTTTGTGCTGTGCGCGCACCTTTGCCACCCGGCGATGGTGAACGATGATCTGTCGGGAGTCGTGGTCGGCCTGAAGGTAATGCAGGAGTTGCTGAAGCGAAAGAATCTGCGCTACTCATATCGCTTCCTCATCCTGCCGGAGACGATTGGGTCCGTCGCCTATCTGAGCCATCACGAGGAACTGATTCCGAAAATGACAGGCGGGCTTTTCCTTGAGATGCTGGGCCTGGAGAATCCGCACGCGCTTCAACTTTCCTTTGCCGGCAATACGGAAATGGACCGCTGCCTGAGCCAGGTGCTCAAGGAATGCGATCCTCACGGATGGACGGGCGCGTTTCGTACCGTGGTAGGCAATGACGAGCGGCAATTCAACGCTCCGGGGGTGCGGGTGCCGATGCTTTCGTTGTCCTGCGTCAAACAAGCAAAGCCGGGCTGCTGGCCGTATTATCCCGAATATCATTCCAGTTACGACACCCCGGAGCTGGCTTCTTCAACCCGCCTCGCCGAGTCACGGGATCTGGTATTGAAGATGATCGATTGCGTTGAAGCAAACCGGGTGCCGGTCAATCTGTACGAGGGAGAAGTTTTCTGTTCGAGGTATGGTTTGAACATTGATGTCTACACCAATCCTGAAGGCAACCGGTCCCTGTTCGACATCATTTTCCTGATCGATGGGACAAGGTCCGTGGCAGAGATTGCCCGGGTTTGCGGTATCTCGATTGAGTCTGCGCAGGGAGTGGTGGAGCAATTGCGTCAGCTTGAGCTGGTGGAATATGCAGACGCCTGAACGGAATGCCGCCCCGGGGTAGGACGCGAACCGGGGAATTTGGAAGCCCCGCGCGGCAGCGGCGAATGGGCCCATCGATCCAGGGAGGCTGCAATCAGCCTCGCAAGCCGGGAGGTAAATCAACCTCTGGCTCGCCACGTAGAGCTCAGAGTTTGGAGGTCTCTATGAAATGGGGAATCGAGCGCTCAAGACTTCTAACCCGCATGTCGGAACTTCCAGCATGCGGCAATCTGATCCGTCAACAGTACGATAACTTTTTGAGACGAAAATATGAGGCGAACTGGCGCTGGGTGCGGAATCCCGCCAGCCGCCGGTCGTTCCGCAAGACACCTCCGACGCTCACCCGGTTGCAAAAAAGCCTTGTGGAACAGCTTTATGCAACGGGGGTGGCAACGTGTTCATTCGACGAATTGTTTCACGACCGGGACTTGTGGAGCAGCCTCTCCGCGTATGTATCGGAGTTCAGCTCCAGCGATGAGGTCCAGTCTGTCGTCAGGAGGAGGCAGCATGACTTTGGTGAGAAGCAGGATTTTCAAGCTGTCGGGCATTACATCATCACCAAGTATCCTCAGGATCGGAAGCCGCTCATTACGGCCAGTAATCTGCTCCTGAAGCTCGGCCTGAACCCGTTGATCCTGGACGTGGCCAACTCGTATCTGGGCCTGTGGTCCAAGCTAATCTACTTCGACATGTGGTATACCTTGCCCCTGGATACAGGCACGCGGTTTCTTTCGCAACGCTGGCATCGAGATCCGGAAGACCGCAGGAAGATTCGCACGTTTCTCTATTTCAGCGAGGTCGACACGGGAACAGGGGCGATGGAATACCTCGAAGGCAGCCATTTCGGAGGCCCGTATGAGCATGTGTTTGGCTGGAATGATCCGCTCGGATATCCCTATCCGCCGGACGGGGAAGTGGAGCGGCAAATTCCAGCGTCGCAGCTCAAAGTTCTCAAAGGGCCGCCGGGCACGCTGATCTTCTGCGATACTGCCGGTTTTCATCGCGGGGGGATTTCGAGAACCGCGCCCCGCATCCTCGCGACATCGGCATTTGTCACTCCGGCCTCTCTTCACCGCAGACGCTATGAAATCGATGCCAACGTCCGCGATGCCAAGTGGAGCGCCCCGGCGAGGTTTGCGGTGATGTGAATCAGCGATCGTCAGGAAACAGAAAAGGGTAGACCATGCACATGATCGTCGCCACTGCCCTGAATGCAGGCAGCGCGGAATACAAGAACATGGGCGACGTTGCCATGTTGCAGGTGGCGGTCAGGCGACTGTCGAGTTTGTGGCCGGATGCCCGCATCGATGTCCTGACCGACTCCCCCTCCAACCTGGATCGCTATTGCCCGGGCGCCCGGCCTTTGCCCCGCACTGGTTGTTTGTGCTGGGTGCAGGATCGGATCGTATTGGGACGGTTTCACGAGTTTCTGCCGGAGTGGGCTTCGGTTCGGCTGAGCGCCCTGAAAAGGATTGTCGGAGAGCACTGGCCAACACTGCTTGAGTTGATCATCCGTTTCAGGCTCGGCTTGCGGGATGGGATGGGCCGAAGCAGGGACTTCAAAGCCTTTATACAAGCGCTAAAGAACTGCGACCTGCTTGTGGTTTGCGGTTCGGGTGGATTCGCCGACAGTTGCCGGGAGTGGAATCTCTCGATCCTCGGCACGATGGACGCTGCCATATGGCGTGGAATTCCCGTGGCCATGTTTGGGCAGGGAATGGGACCGCTGAGTGATCCGGAGGTCCTGCTGAGGGCAGCAGAGGTGCTGCCGAAGGTGAATCTGATCACCCTGCGGGGCAGCCGGGGCGGAAGGGAATTACTCGAATCGTTTGGAGTGGCTTCTGCGAACGTGCTGACCACCGGCGACGAAGCGATCGAACTCGCCTACGCCGCGCGCATGCAAGAGCCCGGCAACGCGGTAGGCATTAACCTGCGGGTTGCAACATACGCGGGAGTGGAAACGAATGCGATCGAAAACGTGAGGTCCGTCTTGCAGGAGTTCGCCCGCCTGCACAGCGTTCCCCTTCTTCCCATCCCCATCGCGTTTCATGAATATGCGCACGACCACGACACGATCCGGCGACTCCTCGCAGGGTATGATGACGAATCGGACGGAGGCCTGACCTTGAACAGCCCCCGCATGTTGATTGAACAGACAGCACGTTGCCGGATTGTCGTTACGGGGGCGTATCATGCTGCGGTGTTTGCTCTTGCCCAAGGCATCCCAGTTGTCTGCGTATCCAATTCGCCCTATTATCAGAGCAAATTCCAGGGGCTGCAGGATCTCTTCGGTCTCGGTTGCGCAATTGTGGAGTTAAGCGATCCGGACTTGCGAGGCAGGTTGACCATCGCGATCGAAAAAGCATGGGATTCAGCAGAGGCTGTGCGGTCGCCCCTTCTGCAATCGGCCCGGAGCCAGATCGAACGGAGTCAGGCAGCCTATCGGCGCATCAAGGAACTTCTGCAACCTGAAGCGAGTCATGCGTCCAGCCTTGTCAGATCGAGCGCAACCGGAGAGGCGTAGATTGGCGGCCTTCAACCGCGCGCCGATGTGCTCGCTGATTCATCGCGAGAGTGCAGGCTGGCTGCTGCCCGCCGAATATAAGGAATGAATGGAAGAGTTATGCCGATGACGCGAATCCTGATCTTCTCTCCCTATGCGCTGTGGGCAAACCACACCATCTATGAACAGACCATCGCGAAGTCGTGTGTGGCTCACGGGGCTTTGGTCGAGTACCTTCTCTGCGATGGCCTGTTGCCGGAGTGCGATCTTCACTGGGACTCAAAGACGGCATCTCCGCGGCCCTTTGATCTTTGCCGCAACTGCCAGAACGCAGCCAAGACCAGCTTGAACAATCTCAACTTCCCTCATCGCTGGCTGGGAGACTTTGTCAGTCAGGCGGAGAGAGCGGCAGCCTTTGCATGGGCTCAAGGTGTGCCGCCCGCTGAATTCCGCCAGGCTTCCTTTGCCGGGACTCCCCTCGGCGCATGGGTGCTTTCTTCAGTGATTTCCTACTTCCGGCAATACCCGCCCGACATAACCAACTGGCATGTCGTGAATGTTTATCGGGGATTTCTGTACAGCGCAGCGCTGGTTGCCACCGGCATCAGGAATTACCTCAAGGCGAACGCGATTGACTCGGCTCTCCTGTTCAACGGGCGTCAATCCATCACTCGGGTTGCCCTTGAAATCTTTCGTCAAAATGGCATCCGGGTGTTGACCCACGAACGGGCCGAATTCCAGCGTGGACACCTCAACGTGAAGCCCAATGCGCATTGCATGAGCCTGGAGCCGTTTCGGGATTTCTGGGCCGCATGGGCTGAAGTGCCCCTCAATCGGGACGCGCTGGACGCTACCCTGAAATGGCTGATCCAGCGGCGGTATGGCGCCAACCTCGCCTGGATTCCATTCAACGCCTCCTACACTCGCGACTCCGCGCTGCGGACAAGATTGAATCTCAGCCGAGACAAGCGCCTTTGGGCATTGTTCACTTCCTCGACCGACGAGACCGCCGGAGACCCGCTCTGGCAGGGCCCCTATGAGTCGCAGGCGGCCTGGGTGCGCGACGTGGTGCAGTGGGTGACGCGCCGCGATGACGTTGAGTTGGTGATCAAGGTTCATCCCAACCTGGGCGGGAATGATTACATCGGAAAAGCAGTCGGCGAGTTGCAGATATACCAGGAGATGAAAGGTACATTGCCGGCCAACGTTCGAATCGTGCTGCCGGAGGATTCGGTGAACGCGTATTCCCTGGCGGATGAAGCCGACGTTGGGTTGACCTTTGGGTCAACCATCGGGCTGGAAATGGCAATGCTCGGCAAGCCAGTGCTTTTGGCGTCGAGAGCCCTGTACGAGTGCGGGGCAAAGATTCTCACACTACGCTCCAAGGAAGCATTGCCCGGAATGCTGGAGGAATGCCTGCATCGTACCACCGACAGGGAGATTCAGCGCGAAGCATTTCGACTGGCTCATTACTACTTTGCCTCGGAACTGCCCTTCCCCGCAGTGACCGTGTTAGGCCTGTACGAGATGAAGGCGAATTATACCGATCAGCGAGATCTGGCCCCCGGGAAAGATAACTCCCTGGATCATATCTGCCGGTTTCTCATCGACGATGGCCCGCTCTTCGATTCTCCGACTGTGGAGGAGCGATCGCGGATAACCGCAGTCGAGGATGCGTTCTTTGAAGAATTGGCCCACTCGCCAAACTACCTGAGGAATGCTGGCTATGAGCGCTGGCTGCGGCTGAAATATCTGGGCCGGTCAGCCAAAAGGGTGATGGGGCGCTTGCCGTTTGGGGTTGGCAATGCCCTCCTCAACCTGGGGCGAAGCAGATGGCAGGCATTTCTGACCTGGATGGAAACAAGGGCCTGAAGGGCCAGGCCAAGAGAGCGCCGCAAAGTCTTGCAACACGATCGGAATGGGAAGAGAGCCCCTCGCGCGTCTCGGCAGGCGGAGCCCTGGTTCTTCGAGGGACTCTCACCAAGCAGAGGAATTGTCCACAGCATGAACAGCCCCGTCGTCTCAGTCGTGATGGTCGCGCGCAATGTCGATCGCTTTCTTGCCGAGGCGATCGAGAGCATTCTCGCGCAGACCTATAGGGACTTCGAGTTCATTATCGCCGACTACGGTTCGACTGATGAATCGATAGTGATCACTTCGGGCTATGCTGCACACGACAGTCGCATTCGGTTTTTCAGAATTCCTCCTTGCGGTCTTGCCGAGGCGCGCAATGCGGGTTGCTCTCGCGCGCAAGGGCGCTACATCGCCGTGATGGATGCCGATGACGTTGCCGTGCCGGAACGCCTGGCCCTGCAGGTCGCGTTCATGGAAGAGCATCCCGAGGTCGGCCTCCTGGGCGGAGCTGTCCGATGGATCGACGCGATGGGCCGGCCCCTACGGGTTGACTCCGTACCAACCGCGGACCAGACGATCCGGACAGAGCTTGAAGTTCGATGCCCGTTCTGGCAGCCATCCGTCCTCATCCGGACACAGGCCTTCGCTCTAACCGGCGGGTATCGAGCGGCATTTGCCCCGGCAGAAGATTACGATCTTTGGTTGAGGATCGTGGAGCACTTTCAATGCGCGAACCTTCCAGACGTGCTGCTCAACTACCGCATTCATCCGTACCAGGTGTCAATGCGGAAGCGCGCCGAACAAACACGCGGCATTCTTGGCGCTCAAGTGGCGGCGGCCTACAGAAAGAGCGGGCGTCCTGACCCTTTGAGCCAGGCCAGGGAAATATCGCCGGAAACCTTGGCCGCGCTGGGTGTGCCGCACTCGAAACAGCATGATGTCTTTGTCTCCGATCTTCAGTTGTGGATCCGCCACATGTGCATGGCGGGCGAGTACGCTACTGCACTTCATGCGGCCCTGGAGATGTTACAGACTGACTTGAGCGACATTGCCCGGTGGAAGGTGGCAAATCTGCACCTGACGGTAGCGGGGCTTTTGTGGCGGCAGAAACAATTCCTGGGGAGTGCGCTTTCGATCGGGCGCGCTGTGCTCACTCGCCCGCTGGTGGTGGGACGCCCGCTGAAAGTCCTGCTGAAAGGGCTTGTCGTCGCTTATCCATGGCACTGGGGACGCGGCGTCCACGGCGGGTGAGCGACGGCACGGCGGGGAATGCGGCCCGGCAAGACCACCCAGCCTCGGCGTACGAGAAAAACTCAGCGGAGCAATCTCCTGGGTCGTTCCTCCGATGGCCAACGAATCTAGAGGGATAACATGAGGTCTCCGGCAGAAATCAAGACAGTCGTGATCGGTGGCGGCATCGCAGGCTTGACTGCGGCACGAACTCTTCAGCAACAGGGCCGGAACTTTATTCTCTTGGAACGCTGCCCTACGCTTGGGGGACTGACGCGGACCGTCGAGGTGGGGGAATTCTGCTTCGACTATACGGGACATTTCCTGCACCTCAGCCGGTATCCCACTCCAGCCGATATTCCGTTTGCCGGTTTAGACAATCAGGACTGGCTTCAAGTCCGTCGCAGGTCGTGCTGCTTTGTTGGCGGGAAACTCATCACCGCTCCCATCCAATACAACCTTGGCGAACTCCCAGCCGCCACTCTCGCCGCGTGCGTGGAATCCTATGAAGCAAGGGCGAGGAATGTTCAGCACAACAACTCGAGCTTTCGCGATTACATCGTGAATGGTTTTGGAGAGCGGCTGGCGGATTTGTTTTTGATTCCGCAGAATGAGAAGACCATGGCGATTTCACTCGACCGCCTGTCGCACTCCGCCGTGCGGCGCTTCTTCCCCATTCCCGACGAGGCCCTTGTTCGAGAGGGCATGCGCGCAGGCTCTGGAGCCAGCCTCGGATACAACGCAAATTTCTGGTACCCCAGGACGGGAGGAATCGGCTGCCTGGTGGAAGGGCTCCGCAAAGGTGCTGGCAATTGCGTGGTCAACCAAAACATCGCCGCGGTCGACCTCAACACCAGGACACTCGTGACCACCACGGGAGAAACCTATCGCTGGGATGCGCTGTTTTCGAGCATGCCTCTCAAGGAGTTATGCCGAATTACAGCCGATGAGCAGTTGAATGCGGCAGGCAGGGAGTTATCGCATAGTTCGACCATCAGCTTCAACATCGGACTGCGCGGACCGCTCCCGCCCGAATTCCAGGATATTCATTGGATCTACGTGCCCGACCGGGACATTCCTTTCTATCGAGTGGGGTTCTATTCAAACATCAGCAAGGGAACGTGCTCGCCCGGTTATAGCGCGTTGTATGTGGAAGTCGGCGTATCTCCGGAAGCTGCGGACCGTACGGACCTCGTGAAGCGCCTGCAGCCAGACGTGCTGCACTGGCTCGAAAAGCTCGGATGGATCAGCAGCGAAGAGATTGTGTGCGTGGTGACTCACATCCTGCGTTATGCGTATGTTCATCACACGAGCAATCGAGACGTCCTGGTCGGCTCGATCCTCGATCGCCTGCGGGAACACGACGTCTATCCCATCGGACGATACGGCCAATGGGATTACACCAGCATGGAGGACTCCATGGAGTCCGCAAGAACTGCTGTTCTGGAGGTCGCGTGATGGAATACACGATCGTCATTCCCGTCCATAATGAAGCGGCAAATCTTGACGCGCTGGTAAGCAGGTTTATCGACAATATCCCGGCCGGACTGGCGGCAATTCTGAAAGAGGTGATCCTCGTCGAAAACGGATCCAGCGATGGTACATTGGAGGTCTGCCGCCGCCTTGAGCGACGCTTCAAGAGCCTGGTTCGAACCGTTACGATTGGCCGAGGCAGCTACGGCGAGGCGATCAAGTTGGGAATGTTGGAGAGCCGGGGCACACATCTTTCCATTCTCGAATGTGACTTCCTGGATCCGGCATTTGTCATGAAATCCATTGCCATGTTTCGGAGCAGCCAAGCGGAACTCATCGTCGGCTCGAAAAGGCACCGCGAATCCATTGACCGGCGGCCCATCAGACGCAGAGTGCTGACAGCGATGTATAACTTGATTGTCCTGCGGCTATTCATCGGGTATCCGGGAACGGACACGCACGGGCTAAAGAGCATTGAGGTGGAATGCGCCAAGAGGCTATGCCAGACGGCACTGACCACGGATGAGACGTTCCAAACAGAAATTGTGCTCCTTGCGTGGCGCCTTGGCATGGACATCGAAGAGATTCCGCTCGAGATTTCCGAAGTGAGGAGTGCTCCCGTTTCGGTTCGTCGGCGTATCCCCAAGGTATTGAATACGCTGTGGGAACTTAAGCACTCGCTGAAGCGCTTTCCCGTTGGCGCTTCAAGAGCCAACAGCATCCCCGTGGCGACGCTTGACTCTATGCCGGACGTTGAAAGACCGCTGGAAAAGTAGTTTGCGCTGTGCTGCTCGTCGATTGCGCAGATGGCCGGTACGAGGGCAACTCTCTTTGTGAAGCATGCTCCATGGATTAGGCGTTGCAAACCGAAGCGAGCGTCACACAAATGCCATGAAGATTGCAGTTATTCTGTGCACTTACAACCGTTGCCAGAGCTTGGCGAAGACTCTTGAGAGTGTCGCCATGTCAACGCTGCCGGCTTCTGTCCAATGGGACGTGCTGGTGGTAGACAACAACTCAAAGGATCAAACCCGTTCCGTGGTCGAGGATTACTGCCTTCGATATCCAGAACTTTTTCGCTATTTGTTTGAACCACGGCAGGGCAAGTCCTATGCACTCAATTCAGGGATTCGCGAAGCGCAGGGCGATGTGCTGGCCTTTTTGGATGACGATGTCAAGGTCGCGCCGAATTGGTTGCACAACCTCACCGCGGCGCTGAATGACAGGGAATTGGCGGGCGTCGGGGGCCGCATTCTTCCCGAAGCAGGCTTTATCCCTCCGCGCTGGATGGATACTCAAGAGCGATATGGGCTGGGACCATTGGCTATCTTCGACCTGGGCCTCGAAGCCGGCGAACTCAAGGAAGCGCCCTTCGGAACCAATATGGCTTTTCGCAAAGAGGTGTTTTCGAAATACGGGGACTTTCGTACCGATTTGGGTCCGCAGCCGGGGAGTGAAATACGGAATGAAGATGCGGAGTTCGGTGCACGCGTATTGGCGGGGGGGGAGCGCCTGTGGTACGAGCCTTCGGCCGTGGTGTACCACGCGATACCGCGGGCGCGGGTCCAAAAGGCGTACTTTCTGGCATGGTGGTTTGACAAGGCCCGCGCCGATGTTCGCCAGTACGGAATGCCGCGAAACACCAGATGGCATGTCGGCGGAATGCCGCTCTATCTGTTTCGCAGACTTGCGGTCTGGACGCTGCGATGGATAACAAGTGTTCACTCGCCCCGGCGCTTTTCCAATAAGGTCCAGGTATGGAAGGTGGCCGGAACGATGATGGAGCGCTATCAGCAGGTGCATCGGGGATAGCCTCGGATCGTAACCACTGGCTAGGGGTATGAGGTATACATGCTGATCCTCGGTCTATCTTCGGCGTTCAAGAGCGACGCAGCCGCTGCCGTGGTGCGCGACGGCTTCGTCGAGGCTGCCATTGAGAACTACAAGCTGGATCCTGCTGCACTGCGCGGAATTCCCGAGGCGGCGATCGAGTATTGCCTGTCGAAGAGTGAAACGAGTTGGAGCCGCATGGATGTTGTGGCCATCGCCAACGATCCGTTTCGCGGCTGGGAGCGTCGTGTGTTTTCCCGTCGCGGCTTCTCGCTGAAGACGCCGATGGCGACATGTTACCAGCAAGGAAAGGAACTGCGGAGGCTTGGGCTGGAGTGGACCGATCTTCGTGTTCTACGGCATCGCCTGCGGGATAGTCGCAAGGTCGTCAGTATCGATCATCACTCCTGCCATGCGGCCAGCGCCTTCTTTCTCTCGCCCTTCGACACGGCGCTTATTCTCACTCTTGATGGAGAGGGAGACGGCCGTGGCGGCTTGATTGCGACAGGAGAAGGAAGCAGGATGTGCCTCCGAGATTCGATTTCTTTCACTAACTCGATCGGCTGGCTCTATTCGCGCGTGACGGATTTGCTCGGCTTCAATCCGTCGAAAGAAGAACACAAGACGCAATGGCTCGGATTGGAAGGCGAACCGGTATACAAAGATGTGTTTCTCCGCATTCTGCGGCGTCCGGGCGGAGTGTTGCCCAAGCTCGATCTGCGTTTTTTCCGTCGGGATATTGCTGGCGGCTTCGTTTCCTCCAGAATCCTGCTTGACCGGCTTGGGCTTCCCGCGGAGAAATTCGAACTTACAGACGAGCAGAAGCGAAATGTCGCCAGCAGTGTGCAGGCCGCCATCACAGAGGTGGTTTTGGACTTACTTGTGAGTTATCAGAAAGAGACGGGATTCCAGAAGATATGTCTTGGCGGCGGCGTATTTCAGAACACGCTGCTCGTTGCTTCCCTGGAGAGCAGGTTTGGAGTGGACAACCTCTATGTTCCTCCTGCGCCGGGCAATGCAGGATGCGCGCTGGGTGCGGCGGCCTGGGTCTGGCACCAGCAGATGGGCAAACCGCGCCAACCGGAAATTCGTTCAGTCTTTTGGGGCCCGTCCTACGCGCGGCCGGAAATCAAGGAAGTCCTCGACAACGTGAAAGCCCGGTACTCCTTGCATGACACAATGGGCAAAATGCTGAACTCGGCAGTTCAGTTGTTAAACGCGGGGAAAATTGTCGGCTGGTTCCAGGGCGCCGCAGAGTTCGGCCCGCGCGCTCTGGGCCATCGCAGCATTCTGGCTTCGCCGTGGGCTCCTTATATCGCCGAAAACCTGAACGACTTTGTCAAGCACCGCGAATCCTTTCGCCCCTTCGCGGTTTCGGTGCGTGAAGAAGACTGCGAGCGCTACTTCGAGAGTTCGCCGCTGTGCCGCTTCATGAATTCCCTGGCGCGCGTGCGTGCGGATGCGGGCGTTCTGCCGCGCGCCTTGCTGCTTCCCGGAGGCATGGTTCGGCTTCACATCGTGGAGAAGGAAACCAATCGCGTGTTTTGGGAGTTACTGGGGCGGTTTGGCGAACACGCACCTGCGCCCATCCTGGTAAACACCTCATTCAATCTTCCCGGCGAGCCTCCGGTTGTTCGTCCCAGGGACGCAGTGCGCGCATTCTTTTGCTCCGGCACCGAAGCTGTTTTTGTCGACAATTTCCTGCTGACCAAATGGAGTTCCGCATACGTGCTGAACGGGCGAGCCGTGCAGCAGCCGGAAGCGCAGGGGACGGTCTCCGCCTGATCCGCGCCGGCTGCGCACCCACGCGCCGTGAATCACTCGACCCTGCAATCAATGGAAGTCTTGTGGGCCGTGTCTTCTGAAATGGACAAAAGAGTCGCCATCATCGGTGGTGGAATTGTTGGGCTGGCGACCGCATACCAGCTTCTCAAGCGATTTCCTTCGACCCAGTTGCTCCTGCTTGAGAAGGAAAGCGGCCCCGGGCGGCACCAGACTGGAAACAATAGCGGGGTCCTGCACTGTGGTCTTTACTATAAGCCCGGCTCAACCAAGGCTCGGCTGGCCGTCCAGGGGATTCGCAGAATGGTGGACTTTTGCGCGCAGCACGACGTTCCGTATGAACTGTGCGGCAAGGTCGTGGTGGCCACTGAGAATGAAGAGATTCCGCGCCTTCATGCCTTGTTGGAACGCGGCGTTGCCAACGGAGTGGAGGGACTTCAGCAGCTTGGGCCGGAGCAGATTCGCGAGTTTGAACCGCACGCCGCGGGCCTGGCGGGAATCCGCGTTCCGCAGGAAGGAATCGTCGACTACACCGCAGCCGCGGACGCCATGGTGAGGGAGATACGCGCTCGCGGCGGCGAGATTATGTTCTCGTCAGAGGTTACGAAACTCCGCGAGAGATACGGTTGGACCATCCACACTACGAGCGGAGACTACGACGCAGGCTTTGTGATCAACTGCGCCGGGCTGCACTGTGACCGCGTTAGCAAACTGGCAGGCAATCATGATCCGACAAAGATCGTGCCGTTCCGGGGGGAGTATTACAAGCTGAGGCCGGAGCGGGAACACCTGGTCCGCAGCCTGATCTACCCAGTTCCCGATCCCAAGTTTCCATTTCTCGGTGTGCACTTCACGCGCTTGATTCGCGGCGGAGTGGAGGCTGGGCCGAATGCAGTGCTGGCTCTGGCGCGCGAGGGATACCGCAACACGGACTTCTCTCTGCGCGACTTGGTTGAAACATTGACTTACAGGGGATTCTGGCGCTTCTTCCTGCGTTATCCGTCGATGTGCTGGGAGGAATTCAAGCGGTCCTATAGCAAGGATCTCTTTTACCACTCGTTGCAGCGGTTGGTTCCCGATCTTCAAATGGGCGATCTGATCAAGGGCGGGGCGGGCGTACGCGCGCAGGCCCTGTCGCCGTCGGGCGAATTGGTGCAGGACTTCTATTTTGTGCGCCAGGCGCGGGCGCTGCATGTGCTGAATGCGCCCAGCCCCGCGGCAACTGCTTGTCTGGCCATCGCCGACGAAATCATCGATTTTGCAAAAGAGGCGATCGCCGGGTGAGGCTCAGGCATGATAACTTTCCAGCATATCCATCGTCCCCATCCCAGCCGCGACCGTTCGCGATGCCTATCGAAAAGAGAGGAATGCATCAAGAACAGATCGGCAGAGCAGATGGCCTTGTTGCACTGAGATGATCCAGACGGGCATGGCCAAGGTCGCAGCTACACTCTTCGAACGGCGCAAGAAAAGGAGATCATGAAAATTATCGGGATCAGCGGGCTGGAAGAATCCATGCCGTTCAAGAGGGCCACATGGCCAGGACTGGAGGAACGCGAGTACCGGATCGCGCAGGGCATGGATGCGGCGGCCGCCCTGGTTGTTGACGGGAAACTCGTCGCTGCCGCTGAGCAGGAGCGCTTTAGCGGGAAAAAGCATACCGGCGATTTCCCTATAGACGCGATCCAATTCTGCCTGGCCGAGGCCGGTATCTCGATCGACGAAATCGACGAGATCGCTCACGGGTTCAACTATGCTCCATATCGCGACCTGTACCTTCGCGATGGAGTGTCGGCCGGGCTCTACAATCGAGTTTTTTCAAGAGAAGCGCTGCTGGCGCAGGTGCGTCGCGACCTGCCAGGATTTCCGGAAGAGAAGATATTTTCTGTCGGGCACCATCTGGCCCATGCTGCCAGTGCGGCCTATACCTCGGGTTGGGATGAATGCCTGGTGGTTGTGAACGATGCAATGGGCGAAATGGAAAGTCTTAGTGTCTACCGCTTCAAGGACGGGGAGCTTGAGAAAATCCGCACCGTAGGCGCCAATGATTCGATTGGCATTCTCTATTCGCTGGTCACTCTCCATTTGGGATTCGACTTCAATTCGGATGAGTACAAGATCATGGGGCTGGCTCCCTATGGCGATCCTGCGCGCTTCCGCGGAGTCTTCGAGCAGATCGTCGAACTCCGCGACGATGGTACCGTTCGCATCCCGATTCTGCGCTTGAACCAGTCGCGCGAGGAACGGGAGAACTACACGGCCACCCGCGCATGGCTCGACGAACACCTGGTTCCGCGCCGGCTGCCGGACGAGCCAGTGACCTCTATCCACGAGGACGCGGCAGCCGCTCTTCAGGAGTGCCTGGACAGAGCCGTTCTGCACGTGTGCGGGCATTTTCAAAGGCAGACAGGGTTGCGGCGCATCGCGCTGGCTGGAGGCGTGGCCTTGAACTGCACGGCCAACGGCAAGCTGGTTCGCTCGGGCCTGTTCGACGAGGTCTACGTGCAACCCGTTGCAGGGGATGATGGCGTGGCTCTGGGTGCGGCGTTATATCGAACCTCGCTTGCAGAGGAGATCCCCAACTTTCGGCTGCCTGCTCCGCTTTTTGGACCGCGCTACGACGCAGGTGCAATCGAGTCCGCTCTTCACCGCTTCAGAGACAGAATTCAGTGGGAGCGTTTCGATTCGCTGGAAGCCACGTGTGCGTGCGCAGCCCGTCTCATCGCCGATGGAAGGGTCATTGCCTGGCACCGGGGCCGCATGGAATATGGACCGCGCGCGTTGGGAAATCGAAGCATTTTGGCGGATCCAGGCAACCCGGAGATGCGCGATCGCATCAACGCTATGGTCAAGAAGCGCGAAGCCTTCCGTCCTTTTGCGCCCGCCTGTTCGGTGGAGGAGGCACACCTGTGGTTCGACGTAGCTCCCGGTACTGAGCTGCCTTATATGATCAGCGTGGTCGATGTTCGACCCGAGGTCCAGGCATTGCTCCCAGCCATCACGCACGTCAATGGCTCGGCCCGTTTGCAGACCGTGTCCGTCAACGACAACCCGGAGTTTCATGCCCTTCTGCGGGCCGTTGGAGAGACGACAGGCCGCCAGATGGTGCTGAATACGAGCTTCAACGTCAAAGGTCAGCCGATCGTGAACACGCCCGACGAAGCCATTGAGACCTTTCTCGGGACCGGCATAGAATTTCTATTCCTGGAGAACGTCTATGTTACCCGTTCCGTTGCTTGAGTGGAATCGAACCGAGGTGGAGTATCCGCGCCAAAGCACCATCGCTCAACTGTTTGCGCGGCAGGCGGCAAAAACGCCTGATGCCATAGCGGTTATCGCAAAAGACCGCCAATTGAGCTATCGCGAACTGGATGAGTGTTCCAATCGCCTGGCCAGGCATTTGCAGGGGCTGGGCGTGGAACCGGACACGCTGGTCGGCGTGGCCATGGGGCGATCCGAGACTCTTGTCATCAGCCTGCTGGCGATTCTGAAAGCCGGGGGAGCGTACGTCCCGCTGGACCCCAGCCACCCTTTGGAGCGGCTTTCCTGGGTGATCGAGGACTCGGGAATGCGGGTTCTTCTCACCACCGCGGATACACGCGCGCACCTTCCACTCAACTCTGAACGGCTCATGGCACTCGACGCAGAGGATCCGGCAATTGCGCACCACAGCTCTCGCGCCATCGCCAGCGGTGCGTCCAGCCAGAACCTGGCATACGTGATCTACACCTCCGGTTCGACCGGGAAGCCCAAGGGCGTGATGGTCGAAAACCGGAACGTGGTGAACTTTTTTACTGGCATGGACCGCGCTATCGGCTGCGATCCCGGAGTCTGGCTTGCCGTCACGAGTGTTTCTTTCGATATCTCGGTATTGGAGCTTCTGTGGACACTGACCCGCGGATTCAAGGTCGTCGTTCATGGCGGCGAAGGGCCAGGCGCAATCGCGGATGAGATCGTCAGCCACCATGTAACTCATCTGCAAATGACTCCTTCGCTTGCGCTGATGCTCACGCTGGACGCGCGCGCCTTTGCCGCACTGGGTTCGCTCCGGCAGTTACTCCTGGGCGGAGAGGCGGTGCCGGCCTCGCTCATCCGCCATCTTCGCAAGGTCTTCAAGGGCGATATTCATAACATGTACGGACCGACAGAGACGACCATCTGGTCCACAACTTATCCCGTGATCAAGACGGGGAACACGATTTCGATTGGCCGGCCTATCGCGAACACCAAGATCTATATGGTAGACGCGGAATTGAAGCCGGTTCCCGCAGGTGAAATAGGAGAACTGCTGATCGGCGGGGACGGTGTGGCCCGCGGTTATTGGATTCGACCTGATCTTACTGCCGAACGATTTCTTGAGATTCCCTCACTCTCAAAGCATCGGATCTATCGGACAGGCGACCTGGCCCGCTATCTTCCGGACGGAAACATCGAGTTTCTAGGGCGCGCCGATTACCAGATCAAGCTTCGCGGTTATCGGATTGAGCCGGGAGAGATCGAAGCCACACTGGAGCAATGTCCGGGAGTTCGTCAAGCGATTGTCGTGGTTCGGGAAAACAGAGAAGGAGACAAGCGTCTGGTCGCCTATGTTGTGGCGGAAGCTACAGGAATCGAAGCGGCGTCTGCTCTGCGAAGTGTGCTCGAGTCAAAGCTTCCCGAGTACATGATTCCCTCCAATTTCGTTTTTCTCGACGCTTTGCCGCTTACGGATAACGGAAAAATCGATCGCAAAGCCCTGCTCAGGAATCCGACACCGGTTTCTGCAGGGAGCGCGGCCGGAAGTCAACCCGAATCCGAAATAGAACGCATCGTGGTTGGCGTATGGAAAGAAGCGCTGGGAGTCGCCAGCGTCGGCATTCATGATAACTTTTTCGATCTCGGCGCGCATTCGCTCACTGTTGCCGAGGTGCAGGCCAAACTGCAAGAGACGTTGGGGCGGGAGGTTCCGCTTCTCGATCTTTTTCAGTTTTCCACGGTAAGTGCGCTTGCCAGCCATCTTGCCGGAACTTATCCGCACGGCCCGGCTTCAGATCGTGCACAGCGTCGTAGATTCGCCCGGTAGCGCTGGGGGGAAATCCATGAAGACCTCCAAAATCGCAGTCGTTGGAATGGCGGGGCGCTTTCCCGGCGCCCGCAACGTCCAAGAGTTCTGGCAGAACCTGCGGGATGGCGTCGAATCCATCCGCTCTCTTTCCGATGCCGAACTGCTGGCAGCGGGCGTAACTCCTGAAGAGTTGGCCGGTCGGGACTACGTCAAGAGGGCCGCGGTGCTCGACGATATTCCCATGTTCGATGCGTCCTTCTTTGGCTTGAGCCCAAGAGACGCGTCCATCATGGATCCGCAGCACCGGCACTTTCTCGAGTGCGCATGGGAGTCTCTCGAGGACGCGGGCCACCCGCCCCAGGGATTCCATGGCTCCATCGGCGTCTATGCCGGATCGGGCATGAACACCTACCTGATTTACAACCTGCTGGCGAACCGCCGGCTGCTTGAGACCGCCGGGTTGTTCCAACTGAAGCAGACAGGCAATGACAAAGATGTTCTGGCCACGCGCGTCTCCTATCAATTTGACTTGCGGGGACCGAGCATCAATGTGCAGACCGCGTGCTCCACATCTCTGGTCGCGGTTCATCTGGCTTGCGAGAGTCTCCGCAACTACGAGTGCGACATGGCTCTGGCCGGTGGAGTGACCATCGAAATCCCGCATGGCCGCGGCTATATCCACCGCGATGGCGAGATTCTTTCGCGCGATGGCCACTGCCGGACATTCGATGCGGCTTCCAGCGGGACAGTCTTCGGAAGCGGCCTGGGGGTTGTCGTGCTGCGGCGCATGGAAGATGCACTGGAGGACCACGATCATATCCGCGCCGTGATTCTCGGCTCGGCAATCAATAACGATGGCGCCCGCAAGGTGGGTTATCTGGCGCCGAGCGTCGAAGGCCAGGCGGAAGTGATTGCCGAAGCGATCGACTTCGCCGGAATCAATGCCGCCGATATCTCGTATGTCGAAACACACGGGACCGGGACAGTGGTCGGCGACCCGATCGAAGTCAGGGCTCTTGCTCAGGCGTTCCACAAAACGACCGGGCGCAGCGGCTATTGCGGAATCGGGTCGCTCAAGACGAACATCGGCCATCTTGACGCGGCGGCCGGCGTCGCCGGTCTGATCAAGACCGTGCTTGCGCTGGAGCATGCGCAACTGCCTGCCAGCCTGCACTTTGAAAATCTGAATCCTCATATCGAGCTGAAGGGGAGTCCCTTCTACGTCAACGACAAGCTTCACGACTGGCCGGCCAACGGATCGGCGAGGTGCGCCGGGGTCACGTCGCTGGGCATCGGGGGCACCAACGCGCACGTTGTGCTTGAAGAAGGCCTGCGGCCTGTCGCGGAGCGAAAGACCGGACCTTATGAACTGCTCATGGTTTCTGCGAAGACCGAGAGTGCGCTCGAGCGCGCGTTTGCCAACCTCGCTGATCATCTTCAGTCTCATCCGGAGGTCAAACTGGCTGACGCTGCCTACACCTGCCAGGTTGGCCGACAGCACTTCCCGTTCCGGCGCGCCTTGGTGGTCGAAGACTCGCGCGAGGCGGTCGAAAGCCTGGTGCACGCGGATCGCAAGATGTTCGTCTCCGGAGTCGTCGCGAAAACTCCCCCCCCCGTTGCTTTTCTCTTCTCCGGTCAAGGTTCGCAGTACGTGAACATGGGCCGTGAACTCTACGCGACCGAGCCGGTATTTCGCGAGACTCTCGATCTGTGTGCGCAGTATCTTGTTGAACCTCTCGGGCTCGATCTGCGCCGGGCGTTCTATCCACCGGAAGAAGAAAAGGAAAGCGCGGCCGCAAAGCTCGATCAGACATGGCTCACGCAACCAGCCCTGTTCGCCATCGAGTACGCTCTGGCAAAATGGTGGATGTCGCTCGGTGTCGAGCCTGCGGCCATGATTGGTCACAGCATCGGGGAATACGTGGCGGCCTGTCTGGCCGGTGTCTTCTCTCTCGAAGACGCGCTCGCAATCGTTGTCTTCCGTGGACGCCTGATGTTCGATCTGCCCTCCGGATCGATGCTTGCCGTGCCTCTGCCTGCAGCCGAAGTCCCCCTCAGCGGAGGGCTTTCCCTGGCCGCCATCAACAACCCGAACCACAGCGTGGTTTCCGGGCCAACCTCCGAGATCGCCGCTCTGGAAGAGAGCCTTCAAAAGCAGTCTGTCTTTTGCCGCCGCCTTCACACCTCTCATGCATTCCATTCGCCGATCATGGATTCCATCCTGGAGGTCTTTGAGCAGCGGTTGCAGGGTATATCGCTTCAGTCTCCGCGCATCCCCTATCTCTCCAATGTGAGCGGAACCTGGATCCGGCCGGAGGAGGCCACGGATACTGGTTATTGGGCGCACCATCTTCGCCAGACCGTTCGCTTCTCAGACTGCCTGGCGGAACTGTTCCGCAAACCTAACATGGTTCTTATCGAGGCGGGACCGGGAACCGCGCTCACCTCGCTGGCTCGACAGCAGGGCGGGACGGCGGCAAGAGTATTTCAGTCTTTGCCGCATCCACGGGAGTCGGCAACCGACCTTCGCTGCGCTTTGCAAACGCTTGGAGAACTGTGGGTCGCGGGAGTCACAATCGACTGGACGAAGCTGCATGCGCCCGATTCCGTTCAGCGTGTTCCTCTGCCGACTTATCCCTTTGAACACCGGAAATTCTGGATTGACGCGGACAACGTGCAGCCTGCGGTGATCCCTTCTGCGACATCGGCAGCGACCACGCTGGCAGACAGCAAAAATCCGTTGTACTATCGCCGCATCTGGACACCCGTCCCGGCGACATCTGCGCCGCTGGTCGAAGCCGGCTGCTGGATGGTCTTCAATGACTCGCTCGGCGTTGGCGATCGTATCGCCGCCCGGCTCAAAGCCAATAAGCAGGACGTCGTTCTGGTCGCCGCGGGAGCCAGCTATAAGCAATCCTCGAAAGGGAGATACGCGGTTCGGCCGGGAGTCCGCGAAGACTATGACGCTCTGATTGCGGATGTGGTCAAGGCTGGACACACGCTCCGGAAAATCCTCCACTTATGGCCCATGGGGAAGGGAGGCACAGACACGCCTCTTGACGAAACACTGGAGCGCTGCTTCTATAGTCCCCTCTATCTTGCCCAGGCGCTGGCCTTCCAGGACATTGCGAATGTAGACATCGCCCTGGTTTCAAATCGGATGCAACAGGTTGCGGATGAACCGGTCCGCGATCCGGCGCGGGCCGTTCTCCTGGGGCCGGCGCGAGTTATCCCCGTCGAGCTGCCGGGAATAACCTGCCGCAGCATCGATGTGGAAACCGAAGGGGAGCGGGCTCAAGATTGTGCGGCCCTGCTCGTTGCCCAGATGGCTTCCGTGCGTGAGAATGTCACGGTTGCGTTCCGTGGCGGCGTGCGGTTTGTTGAGACTCTGGAGCCCTTGAATCTGGACGCTGCTCCCGAACGCCGGCGCCTGGAGCGCGGCGGCGTGTATCTGATTACCGGCGGATTAGGCGGCATAGGTCTGGTTGTCGCCGAGCGGCTGACGCGTGAATTCAATGCCCGTCTGGTCCTGGTCACTCGTTCCGCGCTGCCTCCCGAGACAGAGTGGGAAGCGTCTCTGAAGGATGCACAACGGACCGAGGCCGACAAGAAGAAGATCCAAAAGCTCATTGAAATTCGATCCCTGGGAGGAGAACTCCTTGTGGTCGAGGGCGATGTGACCAACCTGGATCAGATGCGGGGCGTCGTGTCCCTGGCCCGCCGGCGGTTCGGAAAGATCGACGGCGTATTCCATGCCGCGGGCATCCTCGACGACGGTCCCTTGATGCTGAAAACCGCGCAGGGCACGGCTCGCGTACTCGATCCAAAAGTGCGCGGAACTCTCGTTCTTGAAAAGGCCCTGGGCGCTGCGCCGCTGAGTTGCTTTGTTTTATTCTCCTCCATCAGTTCCATCTTTCCTCCGGCGGGCCAGGTGGACTACGCGGCGGCCAACGCATTCCTCGATGCTTTTGCGCAGAGCCGCAAAGGCCCGGTGACGGTGATCAATTGGGACGCCTGGCGTGAGGTCGGAATGGCTGCACGCTCCGCCTCGCCGCATCCGCTGCTGGAAGAACGCCTTCTGGAACGGCCTGGGGAGACAGTGCATGCGAGCCAGTTCTCTCTTGACCGGCAGTGGCTGCTCGCCGAGCACCGGCTCAAAACCGGGAAGGCGCTCATCCCCGGAACGGGCTACCTGGAAATGGCTGCGGCCGCTTTCTCGCGCGGCTTGCTCCATGGCGCGATTGCGTTCGAGGACGTATTCTTTCTCGCTCCACTGACATTCGACCCATCTGAATCCAAGGAGGTGCGGGTTCAGCTCAGGCGCGACCAGGAATCCGGATCAGGGAAGGGAGCATTCCGCTTTTCCATCTTTGCCAGGGATGGCGAGTGGGTCGAGTATTGCTCCGGTCAAATCGCGCCATGTCTGGCCCATCCCACTTTGCGCGTCGATCGTGCGGCCATCCTGGCGCGCTGCCAGCAGCGCGAACTCCTTTTCGATCTGGAGCAGCGCACCAGGCAGGAGCGTTACTTCGATTTTGGCCCTCGCTGGCACTGTCTCAAGCGGCTGCACGTTGGCCAGGACGAGGGTCTTGCGGAGCTTGCGCTGGATGATGAGTTCTCGGCGGATTTCTCTGCGTTTCGCATGCATCCGTCGCTGCTCGATCTGGCTACCGGTTGCGCGCTCTACCTGACAGAGGGCTACGAAGATTCGCACGATCTTTATCTACCTCTCTCGTACAAAAAGATGCGCGTCTATGGTCCAATTCCCCCGCGGTTCTTCAGCCACATCCGGTCGCGGAAGGAGAATCTGCTTCATGGCGAGGTAGAGAGCTTCGATATCACGCTGTTCGATGAGCAGGACCGGGTGCTGGCGGAGATCGAAGGCTTCGCCATGCGCCGCGCCGGCGATCCGGCCAAGGTTGTGGAGGTGAATCCGTGGGTTCGCGAAGGCGATCTTGCAGGAGGAGAGCAGCCAATTGAAATCGACGATCGCGCTGGAATAGCGCCGCTGGTTGGCGCCCGGGCTTTAACACAAATTCTCGGGGTCAGGACTCCGCCCGCGGTAGTCGCCGTCGCCCAGGCTTTGAAAGATTTTGCCTCACACACCTATGTCCCGTCCCAGGAGGTAATTGGCGCCGCTGCGCCGGGTGCCGCACTGCCGGGAGAAGGTATCGAGGGCACTCTGGCTGCCTGGTGGCAGGACCTGCTCGGAGTGGAGCAGGTAGGTTTGGAGGACGACTTTTTTGCCCTCGGAGGTCATTCCCTAGTTGGCGTGCGCCTCTTCGCCAAGATCAAGAAGACTTATCAGGTGGATCTCGAACTTGCCATCCTCTTTGAAGCGCGCACCGTGCGCCAACTCGCGGAGGTGATTCGCAAGGCAAAGCAACCGGCGAACGGGGAGCAAAGAACATGGTCTTCCCTGGTGCCCATTCAGACCAATGGCTCGGGAATCCCATTTTTCTGCGTTCACCATCTTGGGGGGCAAGCGCTTACCTACGAGCCGTTGGCAAAGGCTCTTGGCCCCGATCAGCCTTTCTATGCGTTTCAGTCTCCACTCGTATCCCGGGCGGAGATTCGCGAAACGAGCATCGAAGAACTGGCGTCCATTTACGTCAAGGACCTTCGTGCATTCTTCCCGCAAGGACCCTACCTGTTGGGGGGAACGTCCTTTGGAGGACTCGTGGCCTTTGAGATGGCACAACAGCTCTATGCCCAAGGCGTGGAACCGGGGTTACTTGTGTTGTTCGATACTTCCGTTCCCGGGAGCGAAGAACGCGTAGGCGCCATCGATCAGGTGTCTATCTTCTGGCGGAATCTTCGCAAGGAGGGCGTGCCCTATCTGGCGCGAAAAGCCTCGGAGAAAAGGGAACAATGGGCAGAATGGCTGCTTCGCCGCGTTCACGACACAGCATACTGTTTTTACCGGCTCACCGGTCAGGACATCTCACCCGGCCTTCGCTATTCCCAGGTGGAGAAAATGCATTGGCGCGCCTTGGTGCGCTCCTCATGCAAGACTTATCCAGGGAAGGTCACGCTGTTGCGGGCCCTGGATCGCAGCCCGGAGAATCTAGGCATGCGCGAGGATCCGGCATTGGGGTGGGAAAAACTCGCGGCCGGTGGGCTGGAGATTCTCGATGTCCGTTCCGGACACAACACCATGCTTCGGGAGCCCTTCGTCCAGAATGTTGCTGAAAAGCTCAAGACCTTGCTTCCGCAACTGGAAACCAGCATTCCCCACCGGCGTTCAGCCGCCTAGGCGGCGCCAGCACGGGCCGTGCTTCCCATTGTTGCAGCGCGGGAACAGCCGGCCGGCCGGCCACCAATGCGATGCGGTGCCCGGCGCGTTCGAGCAAGCAGAATCGCCAATGTTGTCCGGCTTCAACCTGCAAACTCGCGTCCAGTTCCAGGCGAATTCCTTCCATCCCGCCGAACAGGAATGAAAACCTATTCAATGGCAGGGATAGACCCAGTCCCCTGGCCTTGATGTAGGCTTCCTTCAGGGTCCACAGCGACAGGGCGCGGTCCAGTTTTTCCGCTTCGCTCAAAACTCCAAGCTGTGCCAGTTCCTGGGGGGAAAACACCTCAAGGGCAACCTGCGCAATGTCTTCCGCATGTTCGCACGGCTCAATGTCCACCCCCACTTCAGTTCCCCGGGCGATCAGGCAGACCACCAGTCCTGGGGAATCGGACAAATTGAAGCGCAGGCCGCAATCCGGATCGACGTAGGGTTTACCGTGGGCGTTCAACGCGAAACGCCAGGCCTCCGGGGCAAGCGGACGATAGTGGGAGAGCGCGGTGCGCACCAGGGCGCGGGTGGTCAGATATTCTCGGCGATGCCGGTCAAAGCGAAACGACTGCCAGCGTGTGAGCTCCTCTTCACTCAGCAGCCTCGCGCAAGACTGCGCGATTCCTTCCGGCCTCACGTCGTCCGGATACGCGCTCCAGAGATGAAGTGCTCCCTGGTCCATGCTTGTTGGCGAAAGAGTTGCCGGTGGTTGAATGATAAGTGGCCCCGCAATCCTTATTTCAATCTTTACCTTGCCGAGCGATCCCAAAGCAAGCGAATGGGCCGGACCAGGTAGTAGAGGGCATCGAGCGATTTTGGCAGACGAAGGACAGCGCGATCTCGTGCATTCGGCCGCAAGAAATCCAGCGACAGAAACAACCTGAGACGATCGTGGAAATCCAGCAAATTGATGTTGTACGGCTTGCGGCCCACGGGCAGGTTGCCGGGCGCCTCGAATAGAGATTCCTCAAAATGTTGCGCCATGCTGCGTGCGACGGTATCTCGCTCAAAGCGCCGCAGCGCAGGTTCAGGAACCGCGGCGTCCGCGACACGATGCGCCAGCAGTATGCCCAGGGCGAGCGATCGCCATAACCCTGACCGTTTCGCTTCCCGTGTGACTTCTTTCCAATTGAGATCCGGGAACGACTTCAGCACCTGGGCGATGTCGTTGATCCAGATCAGACGCGACCAGGCATGTTTGCTCCCGTGCATGCACAGCACCAGCAGTGTGCTCTCGGGGTCCAGATTTGGAACTTCGGCACCCGCCAGCATCGCTGTTCGCCTGTGCGGACCTGCCCACTCCAGCCCCAGGTTGCGCCTGAATCTCGGCTGTGTAAGATCGAGCCTCCAGCGAAGCTCAATCACCATTCCATCCGACTGCCGCTCAAAGTGGTATTCAAAATCCTCTTCGGAATCGGGCGTTCCATCAGCACCGATCTGCGTCTTCAGGTCGTAGCCCCTTTCGATCAGGAGCGCAGTGGCTCCTGTCAGGTGCCGGCTGTCGATCAGCAGATCCAGGTCGCCGGCAGGGCGTGTCGTCAGGTTGCCGTAGGCGGAGGCTCCCAGCACAACGCCCTTGAACGGCATGGCTGGAATCGCTTTCCGATCAAACTCTTTGAGCAGGCCGATCAATTCCGCGGCATTGGCAAGGCTATGAAAGGCGTTGCGTTCGTATTCAGATCGCAATTGCTCTTGCGCCGCTTGCGGGATCGCCTGACCCGTCTCCGCGAATCGCAAAAAGAGCATCGGCAACACCCCATGCTCCCGCGCCAGAAGGATCAAGGAGTCCCAGTTTTGAACGTTCTTCGCCAGCCGATGAACCCGATCGGCGTCATCTGGCGCTTGTCTGACAATTGCGCGCAGCAACTCGCAGGACTCACGATCCGCCGGCATCCGTCCCTCCGTTTCGATGCATCGTGGCGATCCTTTCAATCGGCTTGGAATCCCCATTGCGCCGTTGGTTTGCGGTCAGTATAAACCCGGCGGCAAACTTCCGAGGTTGGCGGTCGTAACTTGTCCCCATTCCCCGAGCCGGATGATCGTAACTCCTGCGCGTTTTGAGGCAGCTATCCTCTCAAAGTCTCTGCTTTCCATTCCTCTTTGTGAGCAGTTTGAGGCGCACGGATCGGCGTCTCCGGCAGGAGTGATTTCATGCTCTGGAAGGCACAGCACCATTCCTCTCCAAAGGTACTAACCGTCCCAGATTACTAGAAAGGAATCAACGTGTTACTAATTGATAGAGTCCTTGCTCTGATAGCTATCAAAGAAACAGTATCGATTGTGTATACTCGCGAATACCGAGTGGGCGCAGAAGTGAATCCCCCTGCCGAAACAATTGAAAACAAGAGAGGTCAACATGCAAGTGGAACGCACCGATTTGGATGCCTTGGTTGTCAATGAACTCCCGGACGGATCAAAAGTTATTGTCGACTCCAGGAATGAGAAGGTCTTCGCGTTGAATGCGACAGCCGGAGCAGCCTGGGATGCATGCAGTGGGCCGTCAACTCTTTCCCAAGTGGCGGAAAACATGCAGCGTTCGTTCAACCCGGGTGTAACTCAGGAAGTCGCGGAGGAAGCGATCCTGCAACTGCAGGAGCGGAGACTGGTGACGACATCGGAGCCAATCTCGAGGACTACCCGGCGGCAGCTCATCGCAACCTTGGGCGCCATCGCCCTGCCGCTTGTCGTTTCCTTGACGATGACAGAGCAGCAGGCGCACGCGCTCCAGGCAAGGTCGTCCATCACCCCAGCCAAGCCCAAGCCGCACCCTGAGCCGCTCAGACCCCGGTTCCGGTGGTGAAGCCGCGGACGTCTCGAACGCCGCGGGGAACTCCCCACGGCGCTCGCGTTGTTGTGCCCGTGCTTCGAAAGGAAGTGACATTGAATGGGTCTGGTCCGCTGGGGACATGCGGCATGTCGAGGACGCACGCTTTTGGAATCCGCGCGTTCGGTAGTAACCTGCGGGTAGAAACGACGAGCCTTGAAGCACAAACCATCCTGGATCGCTACATCTTCCCATCGCTGCCGAGACTAGGGGACAGTGCGGAGTTGCCCGATATTGTTGTTCGTGTGGCCCGCGTTGCGAAACAGCTTTGGGCGTCGGTGAACGACGTGCCTGTGGTATCGGCTTGCCGCGCGATCGACTTGGTGCCGGCTCTCGTAAGAGCGCTTGACGATGCCGTAATCCAGCGTCTGGGAGGATTGCGCGCTGTGCATGCCGGTGTTGTCTTGTGGGGTGGGCGGGCATTGCTGCTCCCCGGCGCTACCCATGCCGGCAAATCGTCCCTGGTGGCCGAGCTGCTGCGAACCGGCGCCACTTACTTCTCCGATGAGTATGCACTGCTCGATTCCGAGGGCTACGTGCATCCGTACCCGCGGCCGCTGCTTCTCCGCAATGGCTGCCCCAATTCAATTCCAGTGCTTGCCGGGGAGTGCAACGCCCCGATAGGAGAGGGGCCGGCGCCGGTGGGCTGGATTTTGTTCCTTGAGTACCAGCCCGACGGCGCCTGGAGTGTCTCGTCTGTTCCGCAAAGTGAAGCCGTGCTGGCCTTGCTGCGGAATACACCCCATGCCTGGGCGGATTCGCCAGATTTGGTGGGAGTATTCCGGCGTACGGTCGCGGGGGCCACTTGTTACGCTGGGCGCCGGGCCGGTGCCGTTGATGCTGCCGGCCAGATATTGCAGTTGGTTGGTGGATCCTCGTAACAAAAACGTCGCGAACCAGCGAGGCGCTCAGGCAGAGCTGAAGGATTTTCAGAGATCGTGTGATTCCGTCCAAATACGGGCTTTCCCGGGCACAGCGCTTTTTCCATTCACGTTGACGTACCGAAACCGCGCCAGGCGGATTCTTCTTGAGAAGAATCCGCCTGGCGCGGTTTCGCCGTTTCAGTCCGCATTGATCGAGGAAACTGCGGTCGTCGTATTGCCGGCCTCGGGAAAACTCAGGCCGCTGAATCGCGGGTGTTAGGGAATCACTACGCTGGCCATGGTGGAAGGAGCGCTTTCATTCCCGGATGCATCGACACTCTCAACAACGTAGTCGTAAGTCTGCCCGGTCTGCACGGTGTTATCTGTATAGGCTGTCTGGGTCTCGACGGAAGAATTCACCAGTTCATACGTTGAGCTGCCACTTGGTGAGCGATAGATGTTGTAGCCGGCTACCGGATCCGTGGAGGTTGCTGGCGCTTGCCAAGTCAGGCCGACCTGGTAGGTTGCGCCGGTCCCGCTCAATGCGATTACCGCCTTGCTCCCCCCAGAGCAGTTGCTGGAGATGGTCAACTGGCCGGTCACTGCCCCCGGGGCTGCTGGATCGAATTCCACACTCAGCGACACCGCCTGGCCTGGATTGAGCGTCATCGGAAGCGTCGCTCCCGGCATCGTGAAGCCGGTACCGGTCAGCGTCGCTGCGCTGATGGTCACGGGCGCAGTCCCCGTGGCTGTCAAAGTAATCGACTGCGTGGATGCCGTGTTTACAGCCACATCGCCGAACGCTACGCTGGTCGCGTTGATGCCCAGTAGGACTGAGGCTGCATTCAACTGCAGGGCAAAGCTCTTGGAAACGCTGCCCGTGGTGGCAGTCAGCGTTGCGGCTTGCGCCGTGGAGACCGACGACACCGTGGCCGCGAACGTGGCGCTCGTCGCGTTCGCAGGCACAGTGACTGTGGCTGGCACCGTAACCGCTGAATTGCTGCTGGCCAGCTTCACGCTCAGACCACCGCTCGGCGCTGCCGCACTCAGAGTTACCGTGCAGGTATCCGTCCCGGACCCTGTCATGGACGAACTGCTGCAGGACACCGCACTTAACGCCGCCGGGACAGCCGTGCCCGCTTCAGTATAGGTGGCGTAAACCGGCGTCATGGTCCCGTTTATATCCGAATAGAGTGTGGCATAAAGAGGTGCGCCCTTGGTAGGCAGTCCGGTAACCGTTACAGAGTTGGCCGTGATGTGGCCTGAGTTGTACAGGCTGCTCGATCCCTGCCCATTCAGGCCCAGCCAGAGCTGGTAGGTCGTGACCCCGGCAACGGGCGCCCAGGAGAAGGTTACCGAACTGCCCGGCAGAACGCTGCCCGCTGCAGGGCTGGAGAATGTTGCTGGGGCAAGCGTTTTCGCTGCGGTGAACGTGTAGTTGATGGGCGTCCATACCCCATTGATCTCTGAATATACGGCAACGTAAACCGTCGCACCATTGGTGGGCAGCTTGGGCACCGTGATTGAAGTCAGCGAGATAATGCCGGAGTCGAAAATGTCCCTTTGACCTACCCCTGTGACGCCCACCCAGAGCGCGTAGGCCGTGACTCCGCTGCCCGGTGTCCACGAGAAGGTTACCGATGAGCCAGACAGAACGCTTCCTGCCTTAGGGCTGCTGAGTGCCGCTGGAACCACTTTTGACGCAGCAGCAGTGAACGTGTAGTTGATCGGCGTCCAGACCCCATTGACCTCAGAATATACGGCAACGTAAACCGTTGCACCGTTGGTGGGCAGCGTGGGCACGGTGATTGAGGTCATTGAGATAATACCGGAGTCAAAAATGTCCCTTTGACCTACCCCTGTGACGCCCACCCAGAGCGCATAGGCCGTGACTCCGCTGCCCGGTGTCCAGGAAAAGGTTGCCGAGCTGCCAGGCAGAACGCTCCCCGCTGCGGGGCTGATGAGTGTTGCGGGCGTGATCGCGCCGAACAGGGTAACAGGCAAAAAGCAAAGCAATAAGATAAACAGAACGGAGCGCCAATGGCCGAACTGGGTGGTTGAAGCGCAGCGGTGTGCGCCGGATTGATCTGTAAGTGAACTGCCGTTGCTGGGAAGTACATTGCGCGGTGCAAATTCGAGGCCCGTTGGGAAGTTAAAAGAAATTCCGGACATATGAATTACTCCTGAAAGCGTCTGCACATTCCACACCTTCCGCTTGTCCGTAATCCTTCTGCGAACCCGCGATCCCTCAAGAATGGGAAGTGATCAACTGGTATTAGGATCGGCCAGAGGCGCTTTTGGAGCAGTGATTTTGGTCACAAAAGTAACATGTATTTTGTTACCTTCGCTAGTGAGGTTGTAAGGATATATATTTGTGTAAGTTAACCTAATATATTTTCATCGTCCTGGCGCCGAGCTTCCTCTATTTGTGCAAAAATATCGCAGATTGCGTACGCCGGAGTGGTTACCTGCAGCTCGACAGGTAACCACTTGACGTCGGTTAGGTCATCCTTCGTTCTTTCGGGGTAAGTAATATGTGCCAATACCTGGCTTTGGTCCGATTTCCATCTGCGCAAGTATCTCAATATTCAGACGATAGGTCTGAACGCCTCTCGCACGTTCACTGGCAGTCAAAATCGGGAGGGGAACGCTGGGCCGGAAGTTCGGAGGCGTTGCTCGTGCCAGGTAACCAACTGCGGCGCGTTGCCCCTGTCCGCGCGCCCCCTCAGCCTGACCCCGATGCCGCTCTGTCGGTGAGATAAGAGTGAACCAAAATGGCACTACGGAATAGTCACGGCGATTACGTTCGATGGGGCGCTCTTGATCCCGGCGCCATCGACTGACTCTATGACGTAATCGTAGGTGATCCCGCTTTGGACGCTGCTATCCACGAATGTTGTTTTGGGAGTTGGCGACGAATTCAGGAAGGCATACGCAGAACTGCCGCCAAGCGACCGAAAGACGTAATATCCTGTGACCGGGCTTGCAGAACTCGTCGGCGCACCCCAACTCAGGTCCACTTCATATGAAGTGCCCGTGCCGCTCAGGCTGATCGCCGTCGTGGCGCCGGCTGCTGCATTCGTGGTGATGGTGAGTTGGCCTGTTGCCACTCCGGCGGTGGTGGGGTCAAATTGCAAACTCAACGTTACCGCCTGGCCCGGGCTCAGCGTAAGCGGGAATGGATTTCCGGCCATCGTGAAGCCGGTACCGGTCACTGTTGCTGAATTGATGGTGACGGGCAAAATGCCGACGGCTGTCAAAGTCACATCTTGCGTCGCTGTCGCCTTCAACGGCACGTTCCCGAACGCCACCCTGGTCGAGTTGATGTTCAGTCCCTGCAGGACTGCGAGCAACGAGAGGGTTAAGCTCTTGGAAACGCCGCCTGCATTTGCTGTCAGTGCTATCGTTTGCGCAGTCCCGACCGCCGACACGGTCGCCGTAAAGCTCGCGCTGGCAGCATTTGCTGGCACCGTAATTGTGGTTGGTACAGAGACCGCGGAACTGCTACTCGACAAACTCACACTGAGACCGCCGCTGGGCGCGAGCGCGCTCAGCGTCACTGTGCAGACATCCGTCCCCGCCCCAGTCAGCGACACGCTGCCGCAGGAGAGCGTACTTAATGCGGCTGTAACAGAGGTTTTCGCTGCGGTATAGGTGTAACTCACAGGCTCCCAGACGCCATTAATCTCGGAGTAGACAGAGGCGTAGATCGTTGCTGCGTTGGTCGGCAGACCGGTCACGGTGATTGAAGTGGCCGAGATGACGCCAGAGTCGAACAGGTCCTTGCCGAGCGGGCCCGTGCTGCTCAGGTGGAGCGCATAGGCCGTTACCTCGGTGCCCTGCGTCCACGAGAAGGTTACCGATGGGCCGGGTAGAACGCTTCCGGGCGCAGGGCTGGTGATTGTTGCCGCAGTCGGCAACGTCGCGGCTGTATAGGTGTAGCCATTCGGTTGCCAGACTCCATTGATCTCGGAATAGACAGAAGCGTAAATGGTCGCACCGTTGGTCGGCAGACCGGTCACCGTGATCGACGTCGCCGAGATGACGCCCGAGTCAAACAGATCCTTGGTGAGCGGGCCTGTGCTGCCCAGGTGAAGCGCATAGGCCGTGACTCCGCTTCCCGCTGACCACGAAAAGGTTACCGATGAGCCAGACAGGACGCTTCCCGGTGCGGGGCTGGTGAGCGCTGCCATGACCGATCCTGCCGACGCCGAGTAGGTATAGAAGACTGCTTGCCAGACCCCATTCACCAATGAATAGAGAGTGGCGTAAATCGTCACCCCATTGGTCGGCAGGCCGGTCACCGTGGCCGACGTGGCCGTGGTGGAGTTGGGATCATATAAGTCGTTCGATCCGTCCCCTGTGGTACCCAGGTAGAGCGCATAGGCCGTGACTCCGCTGCCTGCCGTCCACGAGAAGGTCACCGATGACCCGGGCAGAACGCCTCCCGGCGCGGGGCTGATCATCGTCGCTGTGGCTGCGCCGAACAGCGCGTGAGGCAGGCAGCATGAAAGCAGCATGATGAGCAGAACGTTTCGCCGCAAGTTGAACCGGCACGCCCCGGTGCGGCGATGCGTGAAAAATCTACCCGGATGTGATAGGCCGCGATGAAAAGAAGTGTCAACTATCGCAAATTTTAGGCCGGGTGAAAGAAGAACAAAGACGTCATACATCCAAGTCACTCCTGAAAGCGTTTTCGCATTTTTAACTCCTACACGCCTGCAAGCCCCTTGCAGACGTGTAATCCCTTAAAGAGCGAAAGGCGAATTATGAATAAAACCGATTCACTGCTCACAACTGTTCATCGAGGCAGACCGCTAGAAATTTGCTTCGGAGAGCTGCGGCTTAGATGACAAATGTAATCCGGGCTTGTGTTACTGTTGTGCCTGTGTGTGCAACCCCATATCTGTTCTTGCAGCATCACGCGGCGGTTTGACAGCTCTCATATCTGCTTCGTACGAATAACAGGGTCCTGGATGGGAGAAGCTTCACGACGAATCGAAAACCTCGCAATGTGGTTACCATTGCGGGGTTGCCGATGAGTGCGGGTGGGTCTGGACGATCACGAGCCTATTACCCTGGTAACAGAATTGAGATCTGTTCGCTAACTCTTTTTCTCCAGTCCCGATTTCGTATCTTTCCTTGCGCCAGGGCACGAAAAATCCGGCTGTCTCCCGTGATAACTAGAGCGGGCACTGGGTCCTGGCCACTTTCATAAAAACCAACCGGTAAACATGGAATCTCGGTGTTCTTGTTAGCAATGACCATGCCAAAGCAGCCATCCCTAAGTCGATATTTATATTTGACTAAGATCGCATGACTTAGAGCTAAGACCGCAACCTGGACGGGACGGGGGCCGAGCTTCTTTTGACCCGCGCGGCATGTAATTTTTGCGAGGGTCTGTATTTTCTACCCGGTAAAAAGGAATGGCGCCGCTCGTTATAATTCAAGGCGGCTTGGAAATAGGTAGAAATTACCCATGGTGCCGCATATGAGCTAGGTCTTGCACCTGAGAAGAGAGATAGGAGGGATGCAACAGATTTTATTGGCCCCCTCGACCGGCTTCCTTTTGGTCGTTCCTGACATAATTGCTGTCCCATTCGCCGCGGGCACGCAACTGCGCAATTTCCTGCCGGCCCATCTCCTGGGCGCGCAGGTAATCCGGTTTGACCACCCGGTTGAGCGGCATCTGGCCGGGTTCGAGCAGAATCCAATGGCGCGGCCGCATATAAGACGGCAGGGAACGCGCGTGCCGATCCAGTTCCTGGCGAGTAAGTTCGACCGCGGGCTTCTTCTCCACCACGGCTACCACCGCCTCCGAAACCACGGCATGAGCCACACCGACCACGATACAGTTGGCCACCTTCTCCGACAGGCTGCAGATGTGTTTCTCCACGTCGCCAGGGAAGATCTGGTAGCCAAGCGACTTGATCACCCACTTGTCTCGCCCGGTCAGATGCAGGCCCGCGGCGTCCTTGTATCCAAGGTCGCCGGTGTACAAAAAGCCGTCGCGCGAAATCGTCTCGGCGGTGGCTGCGGGATCGTTGACATACCCAAGAAACGTCTGTGGCCCGCGAAAGCACACATGCCCAATCTCCGCGGAGGTCAGTTCATCGCCGGCGTTGCCATCGGCGCGCATGGGTTGGCGAATGGAGCATGCATAGATCGGCATGTCTCGGCCAAGACCGGCGAGAATCGTTTCACGGCCCGCCGCGCTTGCTCCTATATAGGTACAGAAACCGGCGGTTTCTGTGAGCCCCAGCCCGGTGCCGATCACCGGCGCCATGGCGGCAAGTTGGTCTACGAACGGCCGAGAAACCGCGTTGCCTCCATAGGCGGCAAATTTCAGGCTCTTGAGGTCGTGGCGGCTGTAGTCTCGCAGCATCCACTCGAGGTTGAACATCGCCGGAATCTGGCCCAGAATCTCCACACAATGCCGGGAAATGGCCTGCAAGGAACGGCTGGCGTCAAAAAACTCCTGGAGGACCACCGTGCCTCCCCCGAAGAAGGTGCTCATCAGCGCCTCCGTCTGCCCGCCTACGTGAGACGGAGGCAGATTGACCAGCGTGCGCGCGCCGTGGTCTCCGCCAAAGAAAGTGCCGCACAGGCACATATTCTGCACCGTGATGTTGCGGTGCGAAAGCAGGGCTGGCTTGGGCGAGCCTGTCGAGCCGGTCGTAAAGATGACCAACGCGCCATCGTCCTCGGTCAAGCCGGAGGCGATGCTGGCTGCAATCTTGTCCAGGGCAGCATCCTTTGCATCCGTCTCGGGGTCTGCACCCTTCACTGCGCGCCACGCCGGCTCCGCGATCGAAGCAAAAGACCGCGTGCCCGGAATTGCTTCTTCCGACTCCGCGATGAAATGCTGGACCCACGGACATTGCGCCTGCACGGTGCGCCACAATTCCCAAAAATCGAACGGTGCTTTCTTTCCCAGGCAGACAAACCCGCGCGGACGGAGGATTTCCAGCGCTCGAATCGCTTCGGCAGAGGACAGTCGGAGATCCAGCGGGGCCACGATCACGCCGATCTTGAAGCATCCGTATTCCAGCAAGACGTGATCCACGGACATCGGCAACAATGTGACCAGGAAATCGCCCTTCGTGAAGCCCATGCGCAACAATTCTCTCGCTAACGCCGTGGTGACGCGGTCAAACTCGCTCCAGGTGACCGTGCGGTTGCCCTCTGCGCCGAGAATGGCAGGAGATTCAGGCCTTTCCTTCGCCCACTTCGTCACCACGTCCTGCAACAGATGGCGATCGGCAAAGACCGTATCGTAGTCGTCGACGGTAAATTGAGGCACGTGCATCGTTTCATTCATTTATGGTTCAGTCGATCATCTGCGGCATGGGCTGGTCAACTGGCGGCAACTTTTGTCGCGCAATTTTCGCGTCGCAACGACGCAGAAGACCGGAAATCGTGGCAGGCGAAAGCTGTGCGTGATTGCTTGAGGTACGGACCCGCGCCGGGCTGCTGACAAGCCACAGCGTATTGAGCCGCTTCGGAAACTATGCCCGCCTGCAAACACACAGACCCCGCGGCGGTATCCTTCATTGCATTTACGTATGAAAGGATGTAGTCGTACCATGCGCCTGGATGAATCGTGTCATCGAACGATCTTGAATGTCGTGTTGCTCGATTGCGGCGCATCGTAGTCGGAGTCGAATCCGAGCTGCAATTTGGCCGCTTCCGACATCATGCCGGGTTGCCAGGGAGGATCGAAGACCACATCGACGTGGACTTCCTTGACCTCTGGAAGCTGCAACAGTTTCCTCTCGACATCCGCCTTCAGAATGTCGCTCATTCCGCAGCCTGGAGCAGTCATCGACATCTTGATCTCAATCCGCTTCCCACTGTTTGCAAGGGGGACGACAGTAGCTGAGTAGATCAGCCCAAGATCCACAATACTTACCGGAATCTCCGGATCGTAAATTGTCTTCAACTGTTCCAGAATCATTTCCTCACGGAAGGTCTCTTTGCTAGATATATCTTCCGTTTCCTTGGTCCAGAGGCCGAGGGCATCGGCATCGCACGCATCCAATCGGTACATACGGCCGAATTCAGTGGCGATCGTATAGCTGCTTCCCAGGGACTGCGTCACGCGGACGCGCGTGCCTGAGACCAAGCGGTCCGGCTGTCCGCTGGGAATCTGGATCACCTGGCAATCACGACGTAATTGAATTGTCTCGGTTGCAGGCATCATGCACCCACTGCTTTCCAGCGCGTGGAACTATTCGGTTGATGCTATTTCCGGCTTTCCTTCCAGGGCCGCCTGCAAAGTGTGCCACGCCAGCGTCGCGCATTTCACCCGCGCTGGAAACTCCGATACTCCCGAAAAGACGGCCAGCTTCCCAAGCTCGGGCGCGCTGTCTTTGGGCGCCGCTTTGCCGGTCACAAGCTTGTGAAATCGCTCAAACAAATGAACGGCTTCGGCCTTGGTTCTTCCTTTGACGCACTGCGTCATCATGGATGCGGACGCCCTTGAGATGGCACATCCTGAACCTTGGAATGCGATATCTCGAATTGCATCGTCCTTCATGTCGAGATAGACCGTGAAGTGATCGCCGCACAACGGGTTGTATCCCTCGGCGCTATGGTTTGCATCCTCAGGGTGCCGATAATTCCGCGGAGCTTTGCTATGTTCCAGGATGAGTTCCTGGTACAGTTCCCGTAGATCAGCCATCAGGCAAACACCTCTCTTACTCTCTCGATCCCTTCCACCAGGGCACCCACTTCTTCCAGGGTGTTGTAAATACCAAAGGATGCGCGCGCCGTGGCAGCAACGCCAAAGCGCTCCATCACCGGCTGTGCGCAATGGTGCCCTGTGCGCACCGCGATTCCTTCCTGGTCGAGGATCGTTCCAATGTCGTGAGCGTGAACGCCCTCTAGCACAAACGAGAGCACACCGGCCTTCTCTTTGGCTGTACCAATCAGGCGCACGCCGGGAGTTGCGCTTACCGCGTCCGTGGCCTTCGCAAGCAGATTGTGCTCGTGAGCTGCAACGTTGTCCATGCCCAGACCGTCCAGGTAATCAATTGCCGCATGAAGACCAACGGCGCCGGCAATGTCGGGCGTGCCTGCTTCAAACTTGTATGGCAGTTGGTTGTAAGTCGTTTTTTCGAACGTTACCGAGCTGATCATGTCTCCGCCGCTCTGATAAGGAGGCATCGTCTCCAGCAGCGCGGCCTTGCCGTAGAGAACGCCAATCCCCGTGGGGCCGTAGATCTTGTGGCCGGAGAATGCGTAGAAGTCGCAATCGAGAACCTGCACATCCACCGGGAAATGCGGCACAGCTTGCGCTCCGTCCACCAGCACGGGCACGTTATAGCTGTGCGCCAAGTCGATCAGCGCACGGAGCGGGTTGACCGTGCCGAGTGCATTGGAAACGTGCATCACCGCGACAAGCTTCGTATGCGGGCCAAGCAGTTTCTGAAACTCCTCCAGCAGCAGCTCGCCGCGGTCGTTGATCGGCGCTACTCGCAAGTGCGCTCGCTTCTCTTCGCAGAGAATCTGCCACGGCACAATGTTGGAGTGATGCTCCATGGCCGTAATCAGAATTTCGTCGTCAGGGCCAACATGGCTTCGGCCATAGGTCTGGGCCACCAGATTCAGGGCTTCTGTCGTACCGCGAACGAAAATGATTTCGCGCGCTTCCGCCGCATTCAGAAATCGCCGCACTGCTTCCCGCGCTGCTTCGTGCGCCTCGGTGGCCCGTGCGGAAAGGAAATGCACGCCGCGATGGATGTTGGCGTTCTCCTGCTCATAGTAGCCGGAGATGGCCCGTATCACCGCCGCAGGTTTCTGCGATGTGGCCGCGTTGTCCAGATATACCAACGGCTTGCCGTTGACCGTTCGCCCAAGAATGGGAAAATCGCGCCGCACCCGGTTCACATCCAAGCCAAGTTGCCGGCTTGCGTTTGTTTCCTTCGCGGGAGACGGCGCGAAATCATGCGGTGGTGGATGGAGCAACGTCATCATTCAACCTCCTCCCAATTCGGCTGAGCCTCCTTCGGCGATGCCGGCTCTGCGGAGTGGCCGTCCCGTGCCATCGACAGCAGGCGCTGTTGAATGAGGCCTTCGATGAACCGCCGCACCGGCGGTTCTTTCACGCGATCGACACATTCGCTGGCGAAGGCATAGAGCAGAAGCGTTCGCGCCGCGGCCTCGTCAATGCCGCGCGAGCGCAGATAGTAGAGCGCATCTTCGTCGATTTGGCCAATGGTCGCGCCGTGTGTGCATTTCACGTCGTCGGCGTGAATCTCCAATTGCGGCTTGGTGTCGATCCGCGCATCGTCTGAAAGAAGCAGATTGCGATTCGTCTGTTTCGCGTCGGTCTTCTGAGCGTCTTTGTGGACGATTATGCGGCCGTGAAAGACGCCGCGTGCCTGGTCATCCAGGATTCCGTTGTAAAACTGGCGGCTGCTGCTGTTCGGGCCAACGTGCTCGACCACCATATAGTTATCGAGGTGCTGGCGGCCGCGGCCAAGGAACAGCCCGTTGATCAGGCACTCCGCACCTTCGTCGGCAAGAACCGGATGCACGTTGTTGCGCACCAACCCGCCGCCTAGCAGAACCGAGTGCGACGCGACATTCGAGCTTCTTGCTTGCTCAATGCGCAGTGTTGAAATATGCGAGGAGGTGTAGTTCTCCCGTTCGATCATGCAATGCGAGACGATCGCTTCTTCGCCGGCAGTCAATTCTGTAACCGCATTGGAGAACGCCGCGTTCTCTCCCAAAAACGCATGATCTTCAATAACCGCCGCTTGGCTCTGTTCTTCCGCAACGATGAGGTTGCGCGGATGCGTCATGATGGGTCCATCCGTTCCCACCGTCACATACAAAAGATGAATGGGTCGCTCAACAACAGTCCGGCGCAAAATGCGAATTGCAGCGCCGTCCTCAAACAAGGCTGTATTCAACGCCACAAACGCATCGCGCCGTGTATCGGCATAGCGGGCTAGGTGCGGTTCGATACTCTCGCAACTGAGCCGCATCTTTTCCGCGAGACTGCTCACCGACACGCCCTGGGGCAGGTTCGCCATCGTGGAAAGCCGCGGCGAAAAATGACCGTTGACGAAGACCAGTTCGCAAGCCGATTCCGCAAGACGATAGGGCGCTATATCCCGCGCCGAAAGCATGGTGTCGCATTGCGCCGCGTGGCGAAACGAAGTCCGCGCAAGTGCCGCGACACTGGTAAAACGCCAATCTTCCTGCCGTGTCGTTGGAAGGCCGGTCTCCTGGAAGCGCGTCATCGCATCCGCGCGCAGATGCCGCAGCCATCCGGGATCGCGCTCCGCTGCGCGCTCTTGCAGTTCGTCGAATACGTCGAGATAACTATCCAATCGCGCCGGTGCTGTAACCATGATCTCCGCCTCAAACAAGCAGTGCCTGTTTCGTCCCGGTTTCGGCCCAGCCATATCCTTGCTCTTCCAGCTTCAACGCAAGCTCAGGCCCACCCGAGCGGACAATACGTCCATCCACGAGCACATGAACAAAATCGGGAACGATGTAGTCGAGCAGGCGCTGGTAATGCGTAACCACAAGCATCGAGCGCTCCGGGCTGCGCATTGCATTTACCCCTTTGGCCACAATTTTCAGCGCATCGATGTCGAGGCCGGAATCCGTTTCGTCCAGAATGGCGAGCTTCGGCTCGAGCACACTCATCTGCAGAATCTCGTTCCGCTTCTTCTCGCCGCCCGAGAAGCCCTCGTTCACGGAACGATTCATCAGTACCTCATCCATCTCCAGTAGCTTCAGCCGTTCCCGGAAGAGCGGCAGAAAATCCATGGCGTCCAACTCATCCTCGCCCCGATATTTACGAATGGAGTTGATGGCAGACCGCAGAAAATACGCGTTGCCGATTCCCGGAATCTCGACCGGGTACTGGAAGGCCATGAAAATCCCTTCGCAGGCCGCCTCTTCCGGTTTCATCTGCAGCAGATCCTTGCCATCGTATCGAATCTCGCCGCTGGTGACCGCATAGGTCTCGCGGCGTGCGAGCACCTGCGCCAGCGTGCTCTTGCCCGATCCATTCGGCCCCATGATCGAATGCACTTCGCCTGCTTGAATCGTCAGGTCGATGCCCTTCAAAATCTCGTGGCCTTCCACGCTCGCATGAAGATTTCGAATTTCCAACAGTGCCATCAATGAACTCCTCCCTGGTCCGTTTTCGTCTCTCGTCCGGGTTCGATCGCATGGACGCGCTTCACCCAACACTGCCTTCCAGGCTGACTCCAAGCAGCTTCTGCGCCTCAACCGCAAACTCCATCGGGAGTTCGCGAAACACGCGCTTGCAGAAGCCGTTCACGATCATGGAGACGGCATCCTCCGCTTTCAATCCGCGTTGGCGCAGGTAGAAGAGTTGATTGTCGCCGATCTTCGAGGTAGAAGCTTCGTGCTCCATGCGCGCCGTCGAGTTGCGCACGTCGATGTACGGAAATGTGTGCGCTCCGCATTGGTCCCCGATCAGCAGCGAGTCACACTGCGTGTAATTGCGCGCGCCCGTTGCTCCCTGCATGATCTTCACCAGGCCGCGATACGTGTTCTGTCCATGCCCCGCTGAAATGCCCTTCGACACGATCGTGCTGCGGGTATTCTTGCCGATGTGAATCATCTTCGTGCCGGTGTCTGCTTGCTGACGGTTGTTGGTCAGCGCCACGGAGTAAAACTCGCCGATTGAGTTGTCGCCCAGCAGAATGCACCCCGGATATTTCCACGTGATGGCCGAACCGGTCTCTACCTGCGTCCACGAAATCTTTGAGTTCACGCCCAGGCACTTGCCGCGTTTGGTCACGAAGTTATAGATCCCGCCCCGCCCTTCCTTGTCGCCCGGGTACCAGTTCTGCACGGTGGAGTACTTGATCTGCGCGTTGTCCAGGGCCACCAGTTCCACCACTGCCGCGTGCAGCTGGTTCCGATCGCGGATAGGCGCCGTGCAACCTTCCAGATAGCTGACATATGAGCCTTCGTCCGCAACGATCAGCGTTCGCTCAAACTGTCCTGTTTCCGCGGCGTTGATGCGAAAGTAGGTGGAGAGCTCCATCGGGCACCGAACGCCCTTCGGTACATATACGAACGACCCGTCGGTGAAGACCGCAGCGTTCAGCGACGCGAAAAAATTGTCGGTGTACGGCACCACTGACCCGAGATACTTCTGCACCAGGTCCGGATGCTCTTGCACCGCCTCTGAGAAAGAGCAGAAGATAACCCCGGTCTCCGCCAGCTTTTTCTTGAAAGTAGTGGCAACCGAAACGCTGTCAAAGACCGCATCGACTGCGACCCCTGCCAAAAGCTTTTGCTCCTGGAGCGGAATGCCGAGCTTCTCGTAGGTGCGCAGAATCTCTGGATCCAGACTTTCCAGGCTGTCCAGCGCGGGACGCTGTTTCGGAGCGGAGTAGTAGACGATGTCCTGGTAATCGATTGGCCCGTACGTGATGTTGGCCCACTTCGGTTCGGCTTGCGCCTTGTCCAGTTCGACCCAGTGGCGCAGGGCTCTCAGCCGCCACTGAAGCATAAACTCCGGCTCGTCCTTTCTTGCGGAGATCAAGCGGATGGTGCCTTCGCTCAATCCCTTGGGGACGCGGTCCTCGTCGATCTCCGTGACAAAGCCCCACTTATAGTCCTGTCCGGCCAAGTCGCGAATTGTATCCGTATTGGTGCTCATTGCACCCTCCGCTGCGATTCAAGCGCGAAGCGCCGTAGACCTTGGCGTGGTCTCCACAGGCCCGCATCGCCAAGACCTGCCAGTTCCCGGTTCGCATGCGCGTTTCATTGCTGGCATAGTCATTTCAACAATATAGGACCAATTTGGTCCTATATTGAGATTAGTCTACTCTCGCACGGTTTCCTTTTCAAGAGCGGCCATCTCGCTTGTCTCAGCTTGCGCGCATTCCGGCTGTCAAAGACGTTCACGGAAATGCCGGGCGGCATGCTCATCTGTCTGTTTAACCGCGGCTCGCTGGGCCAACTTTAAGGAACCTCCGGATAAGTCGCCGTTTTGAAAGGGCACAACTTTAGTCGTGCCGCAAGTAGCACAAAATGAAGGCGGGCTTTAGCCCCTGAGGGAACGTGATTCGGAAATTGGACACTTGATCAGAGGCTCCTTGAAACACGCCGTAGCTTGGTGCATTCGATCTCGCTGTATGCCAAACGTGCCGCTTATCACTGAAAAGTTATGCTGAGAGCTGTATCAGTTTCTTCAGATGGTGCGTTCCATGATCGGGGGCCGCTCTGAGAACCATCGGTACACCTCAGATGGTTTTGGCGCAGTCGTTCAGAGCCCGCGTTCCCTCAAGGTGCTCTCCGGACCTGGAAGCCCAACTCAGCGGAGGATCCGCATGAGCCTTCTGCACAGCACAAGCCGGCGGGATTTCTTGAAGACGTGTCTCACGGGAGCCGCAGCTTTGCGCGCAAGCGGCGGCTTGCTCGCAGCGGCTGAACAAGGAACGCCGGCCACCAAATCGAGGGTTGTCATAGCGCGCGATCCCATGCTGCGAGGCACGGGCGTTGGGGTTGACTCGCAGCGAATGCTCAGCCTGTTGGATCGCGCCATGCAGAGCCTTTTCGATCGCGACCATCCGATCGAGGCGTGGAAGAGGCTGGTCCATCCAGGCGAGGCAGTCGGATTGAAAATAAACACGCTCGGCGGGCGCGGACTCTCCACCAACATTCAACTTGTCGAAGCCATTTGCGAGCGGTTGCAGGAGGCTGGAATCAAGGCCGGCGACATCACGGTATGGGACCGTGACAGCGAAGAGATGGAGCGCGCTGGATTGAAGCTATCCGTGGGTGGCAACCGTGTTCAGTGTTTCGGAACTGATCGAGTCGATTACGAACAGGAACTGGTTGTGTACGGCAGTGTCGGCGGTCGTTTGTCGAGGCTATTGACGCAGCGATCGAACGTCCTGATCAATCTTCCGGTGCTGAAAGATCACGACGGCGCGGGTGTAACCATGGCCCTGAAAAATATGTATGGCGTCATTCACAACCCGAACAAATACCACCCCAACGGTTGCAACCCATACGTCGCGGACCTGAACATGTTGCCGGAGATTCGAACGCGGATGCGGCTGACCATCTGCGACGCGACCACGGCGCAATACGAGGGCGGGCCGGCATATAAACCGGAACACGTTTGGAGGTGCAATGCGTTGCTTGTGGCGCAAGATCCGGTTGCGCTCGACTACACCGGCTGGCAAATCATCGCACGCAAGCGGGCTGAGAAAGGGCTGAAGACGCTGGAGGCTGACGATCGAGCGCCGCGCTACATCGCAACCGCGGCCGACGCGGAGCATCGGCTGGGCGTCAACGATCCCAGCAGAATTTCGAAGATCGAGATCTAGCCGGGCGGGATGGAGGTTCGACATGTCGCATGAATCGGATGTGCTCAAGAGCGGGAGAGCCGCAGTCGGAGACAAACCAGGCCCGTTGAACCGCCGCTCGTTCCTGATGTGCGCCCTGGCGTCGGGAGTGGCGATGGGCTCGAACGGATTTGCCGAACCCGCCATGGGACTTGGGGCGGGAACCAGCCAACAAAAGCAGGATGATTCGCGGTTCACGGTTGAAGCAAAGTTTTACCAGAGACTCCAAGATAAGAAGATCAAGTGCAAGTTGTGCCCGCGCGGGTGCACGGTGGGCGACCGTGAGCGCGGCTATTGCGGTGTTCGCGAGAATCGCGGCGGAACTTATTACACCCTGGTGCACTCGCGCGTCTGCGCCGCACACGTAGATCCCGTCGAGAAGAAGCCCTTATTCCACTATCTGCCCGGCACGGTCGCTTTCTCGTTGGCCACGGCTGGCTGCAATGTCAACTGCAAGTTCTGCCAGAACTGGGACATTTCCCAGGTCCGCCCGGAGCAGGTTCCCGCCGAGTACATGGCTCCGCAAGCGGTTGCCGAAATGGCGAAGCAGTATCATTGTCCGACGATTGCTTACACCTATAGCGAGCCGGTGATCTTCAGCGAATTCCTGATGGATACAGCGGATGCCGGGCACGCCGCCGGCATCCGCAGCGTGGTTGTGTCGAACGGGTACATGCAGGAAGAGTCACTGAAGACGGCCTACGGAAAAATGGACGCAGTCAAGATCGATCTGAAGTCCTTCTCCGAGTCGTATTACAAAAACGTCGTGAGCGGTGAGTTGAAGCCGGTGCTGGATTCGCTGGTGACTCTCAGGAAAATGGGGAAGTGGACGGAGATTGTGTACCTGGTCGTTCCGACGCTCAACGACAGCGATGCAGAATTCCGCGGACTGGCCCATTGGATCAAGACAAACCTGGGCGTGGATGTGCCACTCCATTTCACGCAATTTCATCCGGAATACCTGCTGAAAAATCTGCCCATTACACCGGTGCCCACCCTGGAACGCGCCAAGGCCATTGCAGACGCCGAAGGATTGCACTACGTCTACATCGGCAACGTGCCTGGGCATCCCGCGCAGAATACATATTGCCCGAAGTGTCGCAGCATGGTGGTGGAGCGTGTCGGGTTTACGGCGAGCCGGATGCTGATCCGCCAAGGCCGCTGCCCCTACTGTCAGCAGCCGATCCCGGGAGTTTGGCACGCATGAGGGACGAGGAGATCCGGCAAATAAACCTCAAGAGCAGCCCGAGTATGTACTGGACGACGGCTCAATTCATTAGCGAGAACCGGTCTCAATAGCACTCGTTCAAACCACTTTTGTCTGGAGGCTCACCCGGACAGCCAGAAGCGCCGGCGCCAGGTTGATTGCCGCGCCCAGCCACGCGGTTTTCCAAAAGCCGAACACCGGGATGAGGTACGTGCTGAGCAAAAGCGCGGCCGCGCATCCGCCGAGTAAGTCAATCGCATAGAGGATGCCAAGTCTTGAGCGCGTGTCGTTGTTTTTGAGGAATATCTCCGACGCAATAGGAAACTGATAGCCGCCCAGCACTCCGCAAAAAGCAGCCAGGAAGGGAAAGACAAGCTGCGCAGTCAACCATGTCGCGGTTCTTCCCTGAATTTGCGACAGCAGGCTCACGGCAAAGATCAGTGCAGGAAGCGAGGCGGCGAGTAGGAACTGCGTGCTTGCCGTGGCGCGGTAAAGTGCTTGATTGCTCGAACGGATGCGACGAATGCCCAGCCAGGATCCAAAAGCAATGCCTGCCATGGACAGGCCAACGAGGACTGTGAGCTGATGATAGACGTAACCATAGAAGGCCTGGAATGCCAGCAGCAGAAAAATCTGCAGCGCCAGCAGCGTGAAGCCGGTGGTGGCCACGCAGTATGCCGCGCTCATGCCGGCGCGCTTTCCGCGCATAGGCACAAATGCCAGAAGCAATGCGATCGATGCCAGCGGAATCAGAATTGCACCAAGGATCTTCGGGAAAGAAAGATGCGCAGCGGCACGGAACCAATCGGAATAGCCAGTCTTGAACTGTGAGGTCCACAGCACAACATTGAAGTAATACGCGATGGGCGAGAGGTCGCGATTGACGGGTGTCGAGGCAATCGGCCGCAGTTGCTCGCGAACCTGCGCCATGCGATCGGGCATCATGCGGAACGGAATGAAATATTCCCGAACATACTGCGTTTGCAGATGTCGATCCTGCAATCGTGCAACCAGCGTTTGCGGATCGTCGGTCAGAACATCGGCGCGCATAGCGGCGAAGAAGTGAATCGTGTCGCCGGGGATGGTGACAACATAAGGAAACACTTCCCGTAGTGTGTGGTGAACGCAGCGCAGGAATTCCATCAGGTCGGGACTCATGGTTTCTTCCGACGACTGAAGTTCGAACGCAAGCAGCCCGCCCGGCGCAAGGTGATCGCGAGCAGCGCGAAAAAACTCGGCCGTGTAGAACCGGTTCAACTGCGCAGTCTGCGGTCCCGGAACATTCAGAATAATGACGTCAAAGCTATCGCGTGTCGATTTGAGATAGGCTCGCCCATCCGCATAATGCGTGTGTACGCGCGGATCAGAAGTGAGCGGTGCAGCTTCCGTGGGGAAAAACTGCTTCATCATCTCGATGAGCGCCGGATCCAGTTCGACGTAGTCGATCCTCTCGACCGTGGGATGTTTCAGCGCTTCGGCGACACTGCCGTTCGCTCCGCCGCCAATCAGCAGAACATGCCGCGGCGCCGTGTGTCCCAGCAGCGCGTAATGAACTGCTTCCTCTGCGGCGTTCTGGTCCGGAGCGTTGGCAAGGATCACGCCATTGTCATAGATGCTGCGGAGCTCGCCGTTTTCGATGACCGTCAGGTTGCCGTACATCGAGTCGCGCGATCCCACCACTTTGAATCCCTGCCATTGCCGCGCGCGCGCGAATCTGTCGAGCGATGGTGCAACATAGTTAAGCAGAGGAAGCGCGACCAGCGCCGCTGCTAGAGACAAGCCCGCGACCTGCTTTTGGCTCAAGCGAAATAGCAATACCAGCGCCATGCAAAGGTTGACGACAAGGAGGATGGCCGCAATTTGGAAAGAGCCAAAGAAGCGCAGCAGCACGATGCTTGTCACAATCCCGCCGAAGCCGGAACCAGCGGCCTCCAGCAGGTAAGCTGAACTGGTGGCGACGCCAGCGGAAACGGTACGCTCCTGTTGGTACATCCGGGTCGCCGTCACGAAGAGCGCTCCAGCGATAAGGCAAAAAACGCTCAAACTTATCAGGGATGCAAGCAGCATCGGTACCGGGCCCACCAACTCGCCCGGTACTGTCTGAAAAAATGTTCTTGACGCGCGCACTGCCAGGATCGTGGGCGGCAGGGTTGCGCCGAGCAGACATTCGAGTGCGGCAACTGCCACGCGGGCGTTGCTCGCGCCCAGCCCAAACCCGCTGCTGAGGCTACTGCCCGCCGCGGTCCAGAGGAGCCACGTGGCGAATAGAATGCCCAGTGAAATCTCGTTGCCGTTGAAGACGACGATGAACTCCCGCATGAGAAGAATCTGGCCGATGACGGCGCTGAATCCTACCAGCGCCAGCGTCGCCTTCACTGCGGACACGGATTGTTTTGCGCGCGCCATCATCGTGGATCGCACCGGTGTTGCACCCGCATTATAGCGATTCCACGGTCGTCGTCATGAGCCGCTGACAAGGCAAGCCATCGGCGACCGGGGCTACACTCTTAAAATGAAATGAGACGATCCGTCAAAGGTCCCGCGTTCACCCGCGCCAACGATCAGCGCACTGGGACCGCATGTCGTAATGGACCCTGGGCAACTGGGCGGGAATAGTTGCCAAAACATTCAAGAGTGCAAAGGTACTCAATCCCGATAAGGACAAGACCTGCATGAACTCGCGTGTGAGCTTTCTGGCCGTGGACCTGGGTGCATCGAGCGGCCGGGTGATGGACTGCCGCTGGGATGGCCAGCGTTTTTCTCTCGATGAGGTGCATCGTTTCCCCAACGGTGGTGTGCGCCTGGGTAGCGATCTCCATTGGGACATGCTTCGCATCTGGGCCGAGATTCAGGCTGGCCTCAGGAAGTTTAAAACGCTCCGCGACCAACTTCCTGCCGGAATCGGTATTGATTCCTGGGGGGTCGACTTCAGCCTGCTCGACGAGCGTGACCGTCTCCTCGGCAACCCCTACCACTACCGCGACGCCCGCACGCACGGAGTTCCGGCCGCGTTGACTTCACGAATGAGCAGCTACGATCTCTTCCGCGCAACCGGCGTGCAGACCATGGAGATCAACACCGTCTTCCAATTGGCCTCGATGGCGCTGAACGGCGACTGCCAACTGCTCCAAGCGCACGCGCTGCTGATGATTCCGGACCTGTTCCAGTTCCTGCTCAGCGGTGAAAAGCGCGCCGAGTACACTGAGGCCACCACCACGGAGATTTACGATCCGCGCGCCCGCTGCTGGTCGCAGGAGACGTTGGCGCGTCTCGACCTGCCCGCGCACATCTTTCAATCAATTGTTTTGCCCGGAGCCGTGCTCGGTCCTCTTCAGCCCGGCGTGCAATCCGAGTGCGGATTCGCCAGCGGTTTTCCGTGCATCGCCGTCGGCTCGCACGACACGGCCAGCGCCGTCGCCGCCATTCCCGACCTGAATGAGTCCAGCGCTTTTCTGAGCAGCGGCACCTGGAGCCTGATGGGCATCACTGTACCTGAGCCCGACCTTTCCGACGATGCCTTCCGCGGCGGATTCACGAACGAGGGCGCGGCTGACGGCGGCACGCTGCTGCTGAAGAACATGACCGGCCTGTGGATCTTGCAGGAGTGCGTGCGCATCTGGGAAGCGGCAGGCAAGCGCTACGCCTGGCCGGAGCTTGAACAGGCCGCATCCCAGGCACCCGCCTTCCATTCCTTCATCGATCCTTCGGCCGCCGAGCTTCAGTCCCCAGCCGACATGTGCGCCGCCGTCCAGCTCTATTGCGCGCAAACCTCCCAGCCTGTTCCGCAGACTCCCGGCGAAATCGCTCGCTGCGCCTTTGAGAGCCTGAGCTTTGCTTATCGTGAGGTGCTTGAAGACCTTGAGCGCATCACTGGCCGCAGTCTCCGCACCATCCGTGTTGTTGGCGGCGGCTGCCTCAACCGGTTTCTCTGCCAGATGACCGCCGACGCATGTGGCCGAGAGGTGATCGCCGGACCGGTGGAAGCGGCCGCTCTTGGCAACGCCATGGTGCAGGCCGTGGCTACAGGCCACTTCGGGAGTCTCGCCGAGGGCCAGGCTGCCCTGCGCCAATCCGTCGAGTGCCGGTCGTATGGACCCGCGCACGCAGAATCATGGCAGCAGGCGTTTGAGCGTTACAAGCTGCTGGTTGCGCGCAGCAGGAAACTCGAACCGGCCTCCAACCAGGCATAATGTCCAGCCAGGCATAAGAAACAGAGTTTGCCAACAACGCCAGCGGAATGCTTCTATGCATGCAAAAAGGGCGCGGCCATGAATCGAGCCGCGCCCTTTTGAAGGCATTACGAATTCTCAAGCTGATTGGTCCCGATCAACTCCCCAGGTACTTGCTTCCCCACAGCAGCAGCGCGCCGCCCAGCAGAATGCGATAAATGGCGAACATGGTGAATCCGTGCTTGCGCACCCAGAACAGGAACCACTCCACCACGCCCAACGCCACGATGAACGAGACCGCGAAACCGATGATGAGCACAATCCAGTTGTCGCCCGTCATCACCACTTGCGCGGCCTGCCCGTGGGCAGGGTGAAGTTCCTTGGCCAAATCCCAAAGTGTTGCGGCGATCATGGTGGGGATCGAGAGCAGGAAGCTGAACTCCAGCGCCGCGGGCCGGTCCATGCCCACTATCTGGCCGGCGGCAATCGTGGACATGGAGCGCGAAGTTCCGGGAAACACAGCCGACAGCGTCTGGCAGAGGCCGATCCAGATGGCCTGCGGCAGGCTCATCTCTTCCACGTGAGTCGTGCTGGCCTCGTAGCGCTGGCTCCACACGTCCACGGCCCACATCACAATCCCGCCCGCCAGCAGAGCCACGGCCATCACCGTCAGGCTGCCCAGGTTTTTCTCGCTCCATTTGTGCAGCAGCAGCGCCGGCGCCGACGTAAACGCAAAAGCGATCAGCGTCAGAGAGATGGGGTGGTTCAGCCAGGTGCGGTCGCCGTTTTCGCCCCTGGGAAAGGTGCGAATGAACTCCACGATCCGCCCCAGGAACAGGATGCACAGCGCCAGAATTGCGCCCAACTGAATCACGATGGTGTACATCTTCCAGTAGGCGTCATCCAGCGGAATCTTCATCAACGCTTCGGTAATGCGCAAGTGCGCCGTCGAGCTGACCGGCAAAAACTCGGTCAAGCCCTCCACAATGCCCAGCAAAACGGACTGAAGATATGCGTTCAAGAACCCTCCGGAGTACAGTTGTTCCGTGTCGGCGAAAGCTTGGCGGCGATCCCGAGCATTATCAATGAGATCGTGTGGATAGCTTAAATCAGGCAGGGCTCCTGCGACAGGGCCGTCTTCCGCAGCAAGCCGGTTTCTGAAGATGCTTGTGCCCGCTCACTCCCGGTCGATGCCATAAACGGGAATGCCCTGATCCAATTTGAACACAAGCGCCGCGGCTCGCGCAGAGAAGTCCGTCTGAGGAAACTTGTCCTTGAGCCTGGCGGCCAGTTCGCGGGCATGCGCGTGGGCGGCGTTGCTCTTGTTGTCGCTGCCGTCGGCGGCGTACATGTCGGTGAGCACCGCCTCCCGGTAGACCGCCTGGTAGAGGGCCTGCGCCGTCCGCGGCCCTTCGGGATACTCGGCCGCGTACTTCTCGTAATATTCCGCTTCCTTCTCCGGGCACTTGGGTGAGCCTTGCCAATCGCCGCACAGCTTGTTGTCAATCAGCTCATAGGCCGCCAGATCGGCCTCGCGCGTGCGGGGATAATACTTGATAACCTTCTTCATCTCCTCTTCGTCCATCTGGTCGCGCAGGTAGGCTTCTTTCTCTTTTGCAGATGGCCGCGAAGATGCGTCGGCTTTCTGCAACTGCCACAGGATGTCGGCTGCGCGCCATGCAGCCTCGGCCGCCAGGGGCGAGCTCGGGAACATTTCAACCAGGCGCCGATAGAGCAGCCGCGCACTCTGTGCCGCGTTCACCGGGCCGCGCGGGTCGCTGGCCAGCGCTTCCTGGTTGGCCGCCTCGCCCAGCAACACCTGGTCGCCGTTCTGCGTCGTCTCCACCACCACTCCCTTGGCCTCCATCCAGCCGGAAACGGGGGGCGGAGTTTCGTCGTGGCCAAAGACCGGGGCGTCCTTCTGGCTCACTTCCTGAATGTCAGTGTTGGCGTAGACGCGGATCCAGGGCCCGCTCTTTTCCGCCACCACCAACTCGCGGCCAATCTGGACCTTGTCCACCTTCTGTGAACTGGTATCCGGCGAGATGTAAAGCCAGGTCACGCGCAGGGCCGTGGCGCGCGGGCCGGCAATGGGCTTTTCCAGTTGCTGCTGCTTCTTGTCGCCAGCGGCCGGCAATGCGGCGCACAGCAAGGCGAGGGTGAGCGCAAAGACGCGAGGGGCAACATTTCGGAGGGCAACAATTTGGGGAGCGAGGCTACGGAGTCTCATCACAGGGAAGATCATAATGCAGCGACGCCCCAGCATAGGATCGGTGAGCACGACGGTATGCCCGCAAGCCGGAGACGAATGGGTCTACTCCGGTGCGCGGGCAGGCTGGGACGCCGACAAGATGCCCGAGGCAGCGGCGATGAGTTGGCGAGTTTCGACATTGGGACACTCCCACTCAGGTTTTCTGCCCGGCAATTTTTATCAACTCATTGATATAAAACAACTTAATTCATATAGGACTTTAGTGTTGCCGGAAGGTTACCTCTGGGGGAGGGGGAGGGGGGGCAAATTTCTTTTGGGGGTGCAGCGACGCATTGTTCGATACGCAACCCAGAACCTGCTGATGCATCGCGAGTGGTTCTCCAGGGTCCATTGTGCGCCGGGCGGCCCTTAATTTCTGCAAAAGTACGGAAGCGAAGAGGCAACGGGAATGGGCGGGAAATCTATCGTGGAACGATCGTGCCTTCGCTGAGCACCTCGGCCAGCAGTTCCGGCGCCACGTTTCCCCCGCTCACCACGGCCACGGCCTTTCGATAAGAGGGCAACTCAGCCGCGTGAAACAGCAGCGCGGCCACGGCCACCGCACCGCTGGGCTCGGGAACCAGCCGCGTCACGGCCACAATCGCTCGCATCGCGGCGCGAATCTCCTGCTCGGTCACGGTCACAATACCGTCCACAAACGCCTGGATGTGGGCAAAATTCCTCTGCCCTACGCTTTGCGTGCGCAACCCGTCGGCAATCGTCCGGCTGGTGCGCTCCGCGCTCCAGGTAACAATTTTTCCGGTGCGAAAGCTTTCCGCCGTATCCCCGGCCAGCTCCGGCTCCACGCCGAAAACCTTTGCCTGGGGCCGCAACTGCTTCACCGCCGCCGCCACTCCGCTCAACAATCCGCCGCCCGACACCGGCGCCAGCACCAGGTCCACGTCCGGCAACGCCTCGACGATTTCGAGGCCGCACGTGGCCTGCCCGGCGATAATCTGCTCGTCGTCATAGGGCGGGACGACCACGTAGCCGTGTTCGCGCACCAGTTCTTCGGCCTTGGCCAGGCGCTCGTTCGAGGCCACGCCCACGTCCACCACCTCGGCCCCCAGGGCCAAAGTCGCCGCGCGCTTGACGGCCGGCGCGTTCGACGGCATCACGATCACCGCCTTGGCCCCCACTTCGCGGGCGGCGTAGGCCACGCCCTGCGCATGATTGCCGCTTGAATAGGTGATTACGCCGCGGGCAATCTCCTCAGCCGAGAGTTGCAGAATCTTGTTGGCCGCGCCGCGGATTTTGAACGCGCCGATGGGCTGCAGGCTTTCGGCCTTGAGCCAGATTCTTTTGTCGGTTCCGTGCCCCGCTAAGCCAGGGAACGGAGCCTCGACCAGCGGAGTCTTGACTGCGATGTGAGCAATGCGCGCCGCGGCGGCGCGGATATCAGCAATGGAAACCAGTTGATCAGCCATTTCGTAAGCACCTTTTCCAATTCTAAAGCGGAACCAGAGTAACTGTGTCCTGTTGAGTTTTGTTCAGGGTCGCCACTCCCTGAGGGTCGCGTCGACTTGAGTGCCGTGGTTTCGGGATACATCGACTCTGGTTCCGCTATAACGACGAAAAGGGGACGGGTTGCCCCGTCCCCTCAAGCGTGGCTGCCGAGCCGCTCTCAGATTTCCATGATCACCGGCATGATCATCGGCCGTCTTCCGGTCGTTCTCTGGATCAGCCGCTTCAGTTCGGCGCGGACCTTTTCCTTGACCATGCCGTAGTCGGCCTTCTGCTCGGTGCTCAAGCCGTCCAGCGTCTTCATAACCAGCTCGCGCGCCTGCTCGGTAATATCCGCGCCGCCAAAGCCGCGCATCACCACCTCGGGCATCTGGTCCACCTTGCCGGTGCGTTTGTTGATGGCCAGCACCGCCAGAACGACGCCGTCTTCCGACAGAATGCGGCGGTCGCGGAGGACCAGGTCCTCGACAACATCGGTCGACGAACCGGAGTCGATCAGCACACGGCCTGTGGTTACCTTGCCCTTTTTGCGAGCGTCGTCCTTGTCCAGTTCCAGCACATCGCCGTCTTCGATGATGATGGTGTGCTCCACGGCGCCGGTTCCCATGGCCAACTCGGCGTGCTTGTGCAGGTTGCCATAGTTGCCGTGCACGGGGATGAAGAACTTGGGCCGCACGAGGTTGATCAGCAGCCGCATCTCTTCCTGGCTGCCGTGGCCGCTGACGTGAATCAGGCCGCTGTGCCCGTCGTCGTAGATGACGTTGGCGTCGCGGCGGTAGAGGTGGTCGATGACGCGGAAGATGCTCTTTTCGTTGCCGGGAATGATGCGGGAACTCAGCACCACGGTGTCGCCGGCGTCGATGTGGGCGTGCTTGTGGTTGTCCACGGCGGCGCGGCTCAGCGCGCTCATCGGCTCGCCCTGCGTGCCGCTGATCAGCAGCATCAACTGCTCGGGCGGGTAGTCGCGCATCTGGCTGGGGTTGATGATCAGCCCCTGCGGTACTTCAATATAGCCCAGATCCTGCGCAATCTCGGCGCTCTCCATCATCGAGCGGCCGATGATGGCTACCTTGCGGCCATGCGCGCGGGCCAGGTCCAGGGCGATGCGCATGCGGAAGATGGAGGAAGAGAAGCAACTGAAAAAGAGCTTCTTCTTGGTGCGCGAGAAGATCTCGTCAAGCCGCGGAATGACCGCCGACTCGCCGGGTGTGTAGCCGGTGCGATCGACGTTGGTCGAGTCCTGCAGCAGGGCCAGTACGCCGCGTTTGCCGTATTCCGCAAAGGTGTGCAGATCGAATCCCTTGCCGTCCAGGGGAGACAGGTCGATTTTGAAGTCGCCCGTGTGGATGACCACCCCGACCGGCGTTTCAATGGCCAGCGACACAGCGTCAACCACCGAGTGCGTCACGTGGATCGGCTCGATGATAAACGGCCCAATGGTGAATTTTTCTTTGGGCACGATCTCAATCAGCGTCGTCTCATCCAGCAACTGGTTCTCTTCGAGGTTGCCCTCGACGTAGGCCAGCGTGAACTCGGTCGCATAAACCGGAACCTTCAATTCAGCCAGCAACCAGGGCAAGCCGCCGATGTGGTCCATGTGTCCGTGGGTGAGGATGATGGCGCGGACATGTGCCTTGTTTTCAACCAGGTAGCTGATATCGGGCACCACGATATCCACGCCGAGCAGCTCCGATTCCGGGAACATCAACCCGGCGTCGATCACGATAATGTCGTCTTCCCAGCGCAGTGCGAGGCAGTTCATGCCGAACTCGCCGAGTCCGCCAAGGGGAATGATTTTCAGCTTTTTTGTATGCATCTGTCAGATTTGATGCTACCACCCATGGGCTTCGGGGGGCGTTCCATACTGCTCAATTGCCTGGTCTCGCGCTAATAATAAGGTCGAAGCCACCCGGACAGGAGCCTTACTCGCCGGGGAAGCGCACGCCAAGCTCCCTTCGTGCCGATTCCAGCAGCCGGGCCATTCCCAGCGACAACGCATGGGGAATGAGCGGGCTGTCGCGGCGTCCCTGGCGCATCAGCTCGCAGAAATGGGCAGTTTCGTAATTGAAACCGCCCGCCTCGAACGGCTCATCCAACTCCACCCGGCGGCCATCGATATACCGGATGGTGGCGCGCCGCGGATTCCACCAGTTTTCGTGGATGGTGACGTAGCCGCGGGGTCCGCAGAGCAGCGCATCGCCGCGCCCCAACAGGTCGAGCCCGGTGTGCAACTGGGCCATGCCGTGCTCGTGTTCGGTCTGGAACAGAGCCAGCGTGTCCACTCCCGCCGTGCCCACCCGGCCCATGGTCTGCACGCGTTTCAGTTCGCCCAGCCACTCCAGCGCCAGAAACGCCTCATACGGGCCGATGCCCATGATGCCGCCGCCGCCCAACTCAGCCGAGTGCAGCGGGTGCTTCTTCGAGAGGCTCGCATCCACGTGGCCGGCGCGTACAAAACCGACCGGGCCGATGGGGTCGGCCAAAAGGTGCTCGCGCAGCCGCCGGTAAAGCGGGAAAAACGGTGGCTTCATGGCCTCCATGAATAGCCGGTTGCAGCGGCGAGCCACCGTCAGCACCTCGACCAGTTGACGCTCGTTCAGGGCCGCCGGCTTTTCGCAGAGCACGTGCTTGCCGGCTTCGAGGGCCCGGATGCAGATTGCTGCGTGACTGTCAGGATGGGTCGCCACATACACAGCGTCCACATCGGCCGCCACAAGCCCGTCCAGCGAGTCGAAGATTTGGCGTACGCCAAATTTGAGCGCGAAAGCCCGGCTCCGCTCCTGCGTGCGCCCCCAGACCGCTTCGAGCGTCGCGCCCTCAACCGCCTTGAGCCCCTCGGCAAACCGCGCTCCCGCGTGGCCAGGCCCCACGATGCCCCAACGAATGATTTGCGGCGCCTCTTGAACTTGCAGAAATTCCATCGACACACTGTATCGCGTCATACGGTCCCGGGTCTAAGAACGAGATACCAGACAGCCGGATGGGTGGCTGTCGTGTGGATGAGCTGGTTCGATTCGCCCAGGAGCCTGCGCGTCGAGGCGCACGCCCGTCCAATCTGGCGCACATGTGCATCGCGGCTCACTGCGCTCGCGACGGCCTCCATTAGGCAGACGAATATCTTTGAGATCCTGTTCCGTCCACAGGACGAGCCGATGTCTGGAGACGCCAGCCCGGCGCAAGTTGGCGCGTACAGCAAGGTATTGTCAGTCACAATCGACGTCACCGCCGTCGGGACGAGTTAGATTCCATTCCTTTGGTCGGCCACGCTCACAGATGGAACGCCCGTCACCGGCGCGGAGGCCACAGTGGCCTTCTGTATGCCCGCGATGCGGGAGATGGGCCTGGGCGCAATCGATGCGCCGGCTAATCTGAAGGAAAGCAGCGGCGCCATTTATCGGGGAGCGATCACGCCCGCATGAGGCGGACGGTTCCAGGTCACACTTCGCGTGAAACAGAAAGAGGAGTCAGTCGCAACGCGGCAGTTGACCGTGCAAGCAGAAGACGCGACGGATCGCTCTCTCGGTTCATTGCTCGGGCGCTACAGGAACCGCGTTCCCCTCGCCCTGCTATTCCTCGGCTGCTCAAGCGATTCGGCTCTGTTTGCGCGCGGACTGCGGTTGAGAGATTGGACAGCTGGTTGCCTCGGCGCTATCCTGAAAGAAATACAAGCGGGGTTCTGATGAAGGAGCGCCAGCCAGGACGCTCACGTCCATGAGGCACTCTACCGCCTCTTTCACACGCGAAATCCTCCATACAGGCTCGTTGCGAAAGCCGGGAAAAACCGGATGTGGATTGTCAGGCTCGCTCTCGATCGACCATACACATTTATTGTTCTGGCCTTGCTTATCCTTGTGCTCGCGCCGGTGGTCATTCTTGGCACAGCCGTCGACATCTTTCCCAGCATTAATATTCCTGTGATCGCCGTCGCCTGGGGCTATACGGGCCTCAATCCCGAAGAGATGGAAGGGCGGATTACCACCTTCTTTGAGCGCAGTGCCACCACAACCGTAGATAACATCGAGCATATTGAGTCGACAACCATCAATGGCCGGGCGCTGATCAAGATATTTCTGCAGCCGGGTGCGAACGTCGACACCGCGAACGCGCAAGTGACGGCCAGCGCGCAGTCTGTGGTTCGCATGATGCCCAGTGGCACGACCCCTCCTTTGGTCATGGACTTCGATGCTTCCACGGTACCCATCCTTCAGCTTTCGCTTTCAGGCGAGGGCATGTCGGAACAGCAGCTGAACGACCTCGCGGGCAATTTCCTGCGTATTCAGCTTGTCAGCGTGCCGGGAGTTTCCATTCCTTCTCCCTATGGCGGCAAGCAGCGCCAGGTGATGGTAAACCTCGACTCGTCTCTGCTTCAGTCGAAGGGCCTGTCCCCGATGGACGTGGTGAACGGTCTCAGTGCGCAGGTTCCAGTGCTGCCTTCAGGCACGGCCAAAATCGGGCGGTACGAGTATGACGTGGATACGAATGCCAGCCCCCGGCACGTGGCCGAGATCGGCGATGTGCCGCTGAAAGCTTCAGGCAACTCGGTGGTGTATCTGCGCGACGTGGCAACGGTCAGCGACGGCTATGCGCCGCAGACCAACATTGCCCGCCACGACGGCCGCCGCGGCATTCTGTTGAGCATTCTAAAAACCGGGAACGCTTCCACTCTCGATGTAGTCGCCGGGATCCGGCGGCTGCTTCCGCGCGCGGCAGCCACGCTGCCTCCCTCACTCAAGATCCGGCCTTTGGCGGATCAGTCGATCTTTGTGCGCGCCGCTGTCAATGGCGTGGTGCGCGAGGCCATTCTCGCGGCCTGCCTGACCGGCATCATGATCCTGGTGTTTCTGGGAAGTTGGCGCAGCACCCTCATCATTGCGGTTTCCATCCCGCTCTCGATTCTCACTTCGGTCGTCTGTCTCTCGGCGCTTCACCAGACCATCAACCTGATGACCCTCGGCGGCTTGGCGCTGGCGGTCGGCATCCTCGTCGATGACGCCACGGTCACAGTCGAAAACATTGTGCGCTATCTCGATGCGGGCGAAGAGCACGTGCAGGCTATTCTTGACGGCGCCCGGCAGATCGCGATTCCTGCCCTGGTTTCCACGCTCTGCATCTGCATCGTCTTTCTGCCCATGTTCTTTCTGAGCGGCGTGGCCAAGTATCTCTTCGTCCCGCTGGCGGAGGCCGTGGTTTTCGCCATGCTGGCGTCGTATTTCTGGTCGCGCACCATTGTGCCCACCATGGCGAAATACATGCTGAAAGAGAGAGCCGCGGGAAATGGGAAGATCGCAAAGCAGCGCGCGTTCGACCGCTGGTTCGATGCTATTCGTAACCGGTATCAGCGGACCTTGTCGACAGTTGTGCATCATCGCGGCGTTGTCATCCCTGTGGTGCTGGTGGTTAGTCTTTCGGCATTCCTCCTGGTGCCGTGGCTGGGCCAGGATTTTTTCCCCGATATCGACAGCGGTCAGTTTCAGTTTCATGTGCGTTCCAGCGCCGGAACGCGCGTGGAAGAAACGGCCCGCCTTTGCGACCTGGTGGAGAACTCGATCCGCGGAGAGGTCCCAGCGCAGGAGATCGACAGCATCTCTGACAACATCGGCTTGCCTTACAGCTCGATCAACATGCTCCACAGTATGTCGGGCACGCTTGGAGTGTCAGATGCTGACATTCTGGTGACTCTCCGCCCGAAGCATCGCCCCACCGCCGATTATGTACGCGATCTGCGGCAGAAGTTTGCTGCCGAATTTCCAGGCGTCGTTTTTTACACCATTCCCGCGGACATGACCAGCCAGGTTCTCAACTTTGGACTTCCCGCACCCATTGACGTGCAGATCGAAGGCAACAATCTTGAGGACAACCGCACCGCGGCCAACCACATCATGGCGGAACTCGAGCATGTTCCCGGCCTCACCGATCTGCATATCCAGCAACCGTTCGGCTATCCGAAGCTGCACGTCAACATCGACCGCACCAAAGCCGCTGAAGCCGGTTACACCATGCGCGATGTTGCCGGAAGCATGCTCAACTCACTGAGCGGAAGCATGCAAGTGACGCCGCTCTTCTTTCTCAACCCGTCCAACGGCGTCGATTACCAGTTGGTGACGCAGACGCCACAATACAAAATCCAGAGTCTCCAGGACATTCAAAACATTCCCATCAGTTCGTCGGGCATGACGAGGCCCGAGATTCTGGCGGACGTCGCTACTATGGATCGATCAGGCGAGATGGAGGCGGTTTCTCACTACAACATTCGTCGCGTGCTCGATATTTACGGAGCGGTGCAGGACCGGGACCTGGGCGCGGTAGGCCGCGACGTGGAGCGCATCACAAACGCCAACGCGCGATTGCTCCCGCGCGGCAGTTTCATTACGATCCGGGGCCAGCTTGATGCGATGCGCTCGTCTTACCGCGGGCTGCTGATCGGCCTTGGATTCTCCATCATCCTGGTCTATGCGCTGATTGTCGTGAATTTTCAATCCTGGCTCGATCCTTTCATCATCATCACGGCGCTTCCTGCCGCGCTTGCCGGCATCATCCTCGCCCTCTTCGTTACACACACCGCGCTCAGCGTGCCCGCGCTGATGGGGGCCATCATGTGCATGGGCGTTGCCACCGCCAACAGCATCCTCGTTGTTTCGTTTGCCAAAGAAAAGCTCGGCGAACACGGCGATCCGATCCGAGCGGCAATTGAGGCTGGTTTTACACGCTTCAGGCCTGTCCTGATGACCGCGATCGCCATGATCATCGGCATGATTCCAATGGCGCTCAGCCTGGGCGAGGGCGGTGAAGAAAACGCGCCGCTCGGTCGCGCTGTGATCGGCGGCCTTTTGTGCGCCACAGTTTCAACACTCATCTTTGTGCCGGCCGTATTTGCCACACTGCACGGCCTCCGCCTTGGCACGCACCGGCGCGCCGCTCAAACTGCTGCAGGCAACAAGTAACTATGGAAACCATACAGACCGAACCGACAAACCGGGAACAAGCGCCCAAGCCGCAAGCCGGACTAGCCAGAACAAGGCTTCTGCTTCTGCTAATCGTGTGTCTCATAGCGGCTTGCGTCATCGCCGGCGGCATCTGGCAACGCACGCGGGCTTCTGTTGCGCTGGCCCGCGCCACTGAACAGGCCGCGATCGCCTCGGTCGATGTCGTACATCCGCACTTTGATGGCGCGGGTGGTGAATTGATTCTGCCCGGCACCGCGCAGGCGTATCTTGATACTCCGGTATACGCCCGCACCAGCGGTTATCTGCGCAGTTGGCACTTCGACATTGGCGCCCGCGTTCGCAAGGGCCAGTTACTTGCTCTGATTGAGTCGCCGGAGATAGACAAGCAGCTGCTTCAGGCGCGTGCCAACCTCGCCACCACACAGGCGAACTTGAGCCTTGCCACCATTACCGCAAATCGCGACGAGCGGTTGCTGAAAACCAACGCCATCTCTACCCAGGAGCGGGATAACGCGGGAGCCGCCGCGGCTGCGGGCAAAGCCATCGTGGACTCGAACCGCGCCGAGGTAGCCCGGCTCGAACAATTGCAGGCGTTCGAACGCATCGTTGCGCCGTTCGACGGCGTCGTCACCGCGCGCAACACCGACGTGGGCGCGCTGGTCGATGCCGGTTCGGTTTCATCAAAAGAACTGTTCCACATCGGTTCCACCAACAAGCTCCGCGTGTATGTCGCCGTTCCTGAAGTCTGGTCGCGCATCGCTCATCCTGGCGTGCAAGCCACGCTGACCCTGGCGGAATTTCCCAACCAGCCATTTCCATGCACTCTGGTGCGCAACGCCGGTTCCATCGACGCGGCAGCGCGCACGCTGCTTGCCGAGTTTGATGTGGAGAATCCTTCAGGCCAGATTCTTCCCGGCGCCTATGTGCAGGTTCACCTGAAGCTGCCATCGGGCGCGTCTCCACTGATGATTCCTTCCAACACGCTATTGTTCCGCTCTGAGGGCATTCGTGTCGGGGTGGTGAAAGACGGCCGCACCCAGCTCATCCCGATCCAGATCGGACGTGATTACGGCTCGGCAGTCGAAGTTCTCTCCGGTCTCCAGCCGCAAGACCAGGTCATTCTCGATCCATCCGACTCACTTATCGACGGAGTGCCCGTTCGCATTCACGCAGTTCAAGGGACAAAATGATGCGCATTCGCGTTCTTGTCTGCGGCTGCACGGCGCTGCTGCTTTCCGGTTGCCGGGTTCCGCCGCCTCCGCCTCCGCCATCGGCGTATGCGCCCGTCGCGAACACTCCGGCGGATACGTACAAGGAAGCGAATGGCTGGCAACCCGCGCATCCATCGGAAGCAGCTGGGCGCGGACCCTGGTGGGAGATTTTTGGCGATCCGCAACTCAACGCGCTCGAACAACAGATCGAGATTTCCAATCAGGACCTGAAAGCCGCCGACTCCCGCTTTCGCGAGGCGCGCGACCTGATTCGCTTGAATCGCGCATCGGAATTTCCCGCAATCTCGGTTGCACCCGGCATTTCTTCTCTCAGGGATTCCAGTAGCGCGCCCTATGCGGCAAGCGACATCAAGCCTGCTGGCGACTTTGTCCTGCCGTTCGACTTGTCCTACGAGGTAGACATCTGGGGGCGTGTCCGCCGCCAGGTTGCAGCCAGCCGGGAAGAGGCGCAGGCAGTCGCCGCGGACCTTGAATCAATCCGTCTCATTCTTCATGCCGAGTTGGCATTCGATTACTTCGAGTTGCGCAGCGCCGACGCGCAGAAACGGCTCCTCGACCAGACAGTCGAAAGCTATCGCGAAGCGTTGACCCTCGCCACCAGCCGCTTTGAAGAAGGGGCATCGCCCAAGTCCGACGTATCCCAGGCCAGGACGCAACTTGACAGTGCCTCCGTGGCGGACACGGATATTACAGTTCAGCGCGCGCAATACGAACATGCAATTGCTGTGCTGATTGGAAAGCCGCCTGCGGCCTTCACTCTTGCGGATATTTCGACCTCTCTGATGCCGCCCGGCATTCCCGTCGGATTGCCATCCCAGCTTTTGGAACGGCGCCCTGACATCGCAGCGGCCGAGCGCCGAGTCGCCGAGGCAAATGAGCAGATCGGCATTGCGCGAACCGCCTTCTATCCCACCGTATCCTTCAATGCGCTGATGGGGCTTGAAGGCGACTCCATCTCGAACTGGTTCATTTGGCCCAGCCGTTTTTGGGCTGTCGGTCCGTCCATGGCGGAAACCCTGTTCGATGCCGGCCGCCGGCGTGCAACCTCTGATGCTGCTCGAGCCGGTTACGATGCGTCGGTGGCCGCCTATCGCCAAACCGTGCTCTCGGCTTTCCAGCAAGTGGAGGACAACCTCGCCGTGTTGCGCATTCTGGAGCGCGAGGCGCAGCAGCAGCAGGAGGCCACGGCGTCTGCCCGCGAATCGCTCGCCTTGGTCACCAACCGCTATCGGGAGGGAGCCGATCCCTACCTCCAGGTGCTCACCGCGCAGACCGTCGCACTGGCCAACGAGAGAAACGACCTCGATATCGAGCGGCGCCGCATGGATGCAAGCGTGCTCCTGGTGAAAGCGCTCGGCGGTGGCTGGACTGCCGTATCGCTTCCCAATGCCTCGGATCTGGATCGGCGCTGACGGCTACGCCGGAAACCCGGTCGCCATCAAGGATGCACCGCCAGAACGGGACAGTGACCCAGTTGAACAACGCGGTACGTTGTTGAGCCGAACATGGCACTGTCCAACCCATTATGGCCGTGCACGGCCATGATCGCCAGATCGGCGTGCTTGTCACAGGCAAGCTGGCTGATTTCCTTTGAAGCACTGCCAACTCGAACCATCGTCGTGATGTTTTGAGACCGCCGCATTTGCTCGGGGATCAGCCGGCCAAGGCATTCATATGCCTTTGCCTTGCGTTCCTCGCAGCGCAGCCTGGAAAGGCCGTCCAGTACGTGTACCAGGGTTAGGTTGGCCTTGTATTCCGTCGCCACAGAGAGTGCGTAATCGAGAGCGCGGTTTGAATCATCCGAGAAATCGGTGCAGAAGATGACCTCTTGGAGGTCGACCACATCATGTTCCATTGCCTGTGCGGGATGCTGCCCGTGCACCGCCAACACCGAGCAACGCGCCTTGCGAAGAACCGCCTCCGTTACAGAGCCCAGGGTCAGCCTGTCGAAGCCGCGCGCTCCGTGCGTGCCAATGACGATCAGGTTTACAGGTTCTCGTTGAGCGAAGGAGAGAATGCAATCAGTGGCCGTTCCCTCCTGCGTTACGCATTCCGGCTGCAGGTCGCGCGGCGTATGCTCCTGCACAAAAAGGCGCAGCCGTTCCCGTTCCGATGACTGGAACCGCTCGCAGAACTGGTTGTATTGCTTTGCCTCCGCGGCAAAACACGCAGAGGGATGTTTCCATAGCTCAACTACATGCTGCACAAATAACTTGGCTCCGTAATGCTGAGTCACGGACAAGGCATATTTGTACACATTGATGGAGAATTCTGAGAAATCGACCGGGCAGAGTACGCGTTCAATCGGAGCTCGCTCCATGGGTCGTAACCTCCAGTCGGGACTCAGTCTGAAAAACAGAGGATCTCTGCGGAGCGTGGGCGCGGAAGGCGGAACAGAGCGGTTTTTCTCAGCAACTTGCCGCCGGCTGAGACTGCCGCGTCCAACTTGCTCACCTTACAGCAAACGGTGGATGCACAGACGTTTGGACCAAGATTGACAATCGCAATCACCGCTAACCCCCTGGATAAGGTTGGCCAATCCGATGACGAGAGAGTGTGCATCTCTTGGCAGAGAAACATCTCGCTGCAAGTCTACATCGCGCCTCCCACTTCCTGGCGCCGGGACTCGGGGCTGCCACGCCTTCGACGGCCGGCTCGACAGCAAGCCAGACTCCGCAGGCCGACGTCTATCGTTCGTCACGGATGGTGGCGGGGTACGCAACGGCGGTCATCAGGTAGTTCCGCGCCAGACCAACTAGACTTATAGCAGTTCAGATTGCCGAGGAAATGTCATGTCGAAAGCTTTGCGTTCCGTTGTCTATTCAAGCCTCCTGGCTTGCAGCGTTTTTGCGAGAGTACTGCCAGCCCAAGACACGACCGCGTGGCGCGGCGAACGATTTGCGGTGAATGTCGCCGGGGTGATCGGCCGGTCGGATATCGTCCTTGGCCGGGCCAATACGGATGCGATGGAAGCGATGCCGCTGGGCAACGGCCGTCTGGGTGTTGCCGTCTGGTCGGCGGATGGGCTCACCGCCCAACTCAACCGCGCCGATACGCTGCCGCGTCGTTACTCGACCGGGCAGGTGACGATACCCGGCCTGGTGGCGCTGACCTCTGCAAAAGACTACGCGGGCAGGCTCGATCTTTACAATGGCGCCTTTCAAGAGCGCGGCGGCGGCATGACGGCAACAGCCTATGTGCAGACGGATTCAGACGCGCTGATCGTCGATGTAACAGGCGCTGATCCTGAAAAACCTCAAACCGCATTGTTGAAGCTATGGGAGCCGCGCCAGCCAGCCGCGATCGCGCAGCGAGGAGTTGGCCTGCTGGCCGAGAGTTGGCTGGACAACGAAGAACCCGGAGCTTCCGGGCGCCGCTTTGGTTCGCTGGCCGCCATCACCGCCGAGGGCAGGAATGTTTCGGCCGCTGTGCGCGATGGAAGAACCATCGTTGTGACCTTCACGCCCAATCGGGACGGGAGTTTCCGCATTGTTGTCGCCTCTCCTCACTACGCGGGAGACGATGCCGGCGGCTCGGCTCAAAGCACCGCGGCGCGTGCGCTGGCAAGCCGCGATGCCCGGCAACACGAGACTTGGTGGCATGATTTCTGGTCGCGCGCCAACCTGATCAGAATATCCTCGGCCAACGGCGCTGGCGAGTACATGGAGAACCTGCGGACTCTCTATTTGTTCAGTGCGGCAGCGGAAAGCAATGGAGAGTACCCTGGATCGCAAGCCGGAGTTGGCGATCTCTTTTCTGCCGTTCGCGACCATCATCAGTGGGATCCAGCCGCTTTTTGGCACTGGAATCTGCGCATGCAGGTGGCGGCGAACCTGGGCGCCGGCCTGCCTCATCTGAACGATCCCTACTTCCGCCTCTACCGCGACAACCTGGTCAACATGGAGAAGTGGGCCAAAGAGCACATGGGTGGCGCGCCCGGCATCTGCGTGCCGGAGACGATGCGGTTCAACGGGCAAGGCATCGAGTTTGAGACGTGGGACGGGAATACCACAAAGGTGAGCGGATGGGATTGCGATGCCGCCTCCGGACCTTATTACAACGCGCGCACCGTCTCGACCGGCGCTGAAGTTTCTCTCTGGATCTGGCAACAGTATCTTGCCACCGGCGACAAGGCCTTCCTGGCTGAGAATTTCCCCGTGATGGCCGACTCAGCCCGCTTCCTTCTCTCTTACGAGAAGCCGGGCGCCGATGGACTTTTGCATACCAACCCATCCAATGCCCATGAAACGCAGTGGGACGTTGTCGATCCCACGACGGACTTGTCGGCGCGCCAGGCGCTTTATCCTGTAACAATTGAGGCCGCCACACTGCTCCATACGGAGCCCGCGCTGGTTCGCCAACTGCGGGCGGCCATTCCACGGATACCGCCGCTGCCGCGAACGGAACAGGGAAAACCTGCCTCCTTGTTGCCGCCTGCAGCAGATGCAGGCGGTAAGGATGTAATTGCCACTTCCTATCAGCCCGCTGCCCCTGTCCATAACGTGGAAAACATCGGCCTCGAGCCCGTATGGCCTTACGATCTGATCGGCGATACGTCCCCTCTGTTCTCACTGGCCCGGCGAACCTATCTGTCCCGCCCCAACCGGGGCGGCATCGATTGGAGCTATGATCCCGTGCAAGCTGCGCGTCTTGGCCTGGGAAGCGAGGTTGGCGACACTCTGATCCAGATCACCGAGGCCAATCAGCGATATATCAATGGCTTCGCAAAGTGGGGCGGCGCTGGAGAAGAGTTCTATGTTGAACAAACCGCCATGGTCGCCCTCGCGCTCCAGGAGGCCCTGGTGCAGGACTATGACGGCGTGATCCGCATTGCTCCCGCTGTGCCCCCGGGGTGGGACTTCGACGGCGCGGTGTCCGTGCGCGGCAATACGAGGGTGTGGGTACAGGTCAGGCAAGGCACGCCAATCGCGGTTGGACTCGAGGTCAAGACTGCTCAGCCTCTGAAACTGAGAAACCCATGGTCAGGTAAAGCGGTGAAGGTCACTGTTGCCGGCAGCGGAGAGCCGGTCGTAAAAGATTCTGCGGCGCCCGTGTTGATGTTTGCTGCAAAGGCGGACGTCATGTATCGCATCGAGAGAGCAGGAAGCGAAGCCGGCGCCGGGTTTGCTTCCATTGACGGCGAACCCGCTACCGACGCCAAAAAGCTTGGATTGGTGCAAATCGGCATCAGCCGTCCCCGATGAAAGGTCCGGCTTGAGTCCGTTACAGTCTTTATTTCCGTGGGGTAAAGAGTTATGAGCTGTGTCCCATGCGCATAAACTCTAAGTGAACGGGCAAAGAGGGGGCAGAGGACGAGCTTCCGGATCTTGCTCTTCGCGGCCGACGCATCCCCGCCCAGCGGGGATGCGTCGGTCGCGCGGTCCATTCGGAAAACGAAATGGTAACGTTTCCAGCGCTATGTTTGCCGGGATATAATTCGCGGAGGTAGTTCGACGGATGCGCGAGGGCGCGAATCGCGAGCCATGGCCGAACGCCCAAGTGAAGCAGGAGAGATGGAATGAGAGAAGTGGCAGGTATCCGAGATAGTGGGCGCGTTTTGACCGCCGGCCTCCTGGCTGGAGCCCTTTGCCTATTTGCAGGTATGCTGGGCGGGGTGCAAGCGGTTGGCCAGGGAGCAGAACAGGCTGCGCAAATCGTCAAGTCGCTTGATAGCAATTCCAAGACCGTGGTCGGGCGGCTGACCGAACTCAACCGGCTGCCGGCTGATGAATGGCGGTTCCATGCGGGCGATCTGGCCCATGGGGAGTCGCCGGATCTGGACGACTCGCAGTGGACAGTGGTGAAGGCGCACAGTCAGGCGCCGCAGGACGCGGTGTGGTTCCGGCGGTGGATCGAAGTTCCGCAGAGCCTGCACGGCTACGACCTGACCGGCGCGCGCATCTGGTTCCAGTTTTCTGCCAGCGCAAATGGTCCCATGCCAGAGATCATCTACTTCAACGGGCGGCGCGTGGCACTGGGCGACGATCTGGAGCCAATCGTGCTCTTCGACAAGGCCAAGGCCGGCGACAAGGTCCTGGTAGCGGTCAAGCTGCTGCACACGGTGGACAACAAGACTTTCAACGACACGGAATTAAAGATCGATTTTGCAGAGAACCGGCCCAATCCCGAGGATCTGCGGGAGGAAATTCTCTCCGCGGCCTTGCTGATCCCGAGTCTCTCGAAGAACGTTGCGGCGGATACGACGACCCTGGAGAAGGTTGCCGGCGCAGTGGATCTGGCGGCGCTCGATGCCAGGGACCAGGCGAAATTCGACGGGTCGTTGAAGCAGGCGCAGGCGATGCTCGAACCCTTGAAGCCTTTGATCCAGCAGGCGACGCTGCACCTGACAGGCAATTCGCACATCGACGCGGCATGGCTGTGGCCATGGACCGAAACGGTGGACGTGGTGAAGCGCACGTTCGCCACGGCGCTGCAGTTGATGAGCGAATATCCCGACTACACCTATACTCAGTCGGCAGCCCAGTACAACGCCTGGATTGCGGACAAGTATCCGCAGATGAACGAGCAGATCAAGCAGCGCATCAAGGAAGGGCGCTGGGAGATCGTCGGTGGCATGTGGGTGGAACCGGACTTGAACATGCCCGACGGTGAGGCACAGGTGCGCTCGATTCTGGTGGGCAAGCGCTGGTTCCAGAAGGAATACGGCGTGGACGTGCGGATCGGCTGGAACCCGGATTCGTTCGGCTATACCTGGCAGCTGCCGCAGATTTACAAAAGATCCGGAATCGACTACTTCGTCACCCAGAAAACCGGATGGAACGATACCAACCAGTTTCCCTTCAAGCTGTTCTGGTGGGAGTCGCCGGACGGCAGCAAGGTGCTGACATACTTCCCGCATGACTATGCGAACGACAATCTGAATCCAGTGCGCCTGAGCCGGGACTTTGTCATTGCCCGGGACCATACTCCCGGCTTGACGGGCATGATGGACCTGTATGGCATCGGCGATCACGGCGGCGGCCCGACGCGGGCGATTCTGGATGAAGGTGTGCACTGGATGCAGCCGGACAAGGTTGTTCCGCACATGCACTTCGGAACCGCGCAGAGTTACTTTACCGATCTCGAAAGCAAGCTGGTCTCCGATCCGCGGATATGGGATTACGATTCGATCGCCAAGGGCTACACGGCGCCAGCGACTCCAGCGGAGGGCAAGGTTGCGATTCCGACCTGGAAGAGCGAACTCTATTTCGAATATCACCGCGGCGTGATGACCACGCAGGCCGACCACAAGCGCAACATGCGCGACAGCGAAGAGCAGGCCATCAATGCCGAGAAGTTCGCGTCGCTGGCTTGGCTTGAGGGCAAGCCGTACCCTGCGGATCAACTGACCGAAGCGTGGAAGAAGATCACGTTCAATGACTTCCACGATCTGGCCGCGGGTTCGGGCATCGGAATCATCTATAAGGAAGCGCAGCAGGATTTCGACCAGGTACGCTGGGCGACCAATGAGATTTCCGAGCAGGCGGTCAAGACACTCTCGGCCGATGTCGATACGAAGGTTGCGAGCGGTACCCCAGTTCTGGTGCTGAACCCGCTGGCTTGGGAGCGCTCTGGACCGGTTACGGTGGACTTGCAGTTGCCTGCGGCGGCCGCTGGTGGCGTTTCCGTGCTGGATGCGTCCAATCGCGTGGTACCGTCGCAGGTTCTCGCGAGCGACGCGAAGACCAACAGCTTCAAGCTGCTGATTGCGGCCAACAACGTGCCTTCGCTGGGTTACAAGGTGCTGCATGTCGTTGCCGGCGCAAAGCCCTTCGCGAGCGACTTGAAGGCGGAGGGATTGACCCTTGAAAACTCCGCTCTGAAGGTTGTGGTCGATAAACAGACCGGCTGCATCACCAGCATCTACGACAAGAAGACGAAGTTCGAAACGCTGGCGCCGGGCGCCTGCGGCAACCAGTTGCAAACCTTCAAGGATCTGCCCAAGGACTACGATGCGTGGAACATCGATCCCGGCACGCTCGATCACTTTACTCCCATCGATAAGGCCGATTCGGTTGAACTGGTCGAAAAGGGACCGCTGCACGCGGCGATTCGCGTGACGCATACCTGGCAAAGCTCGAAGTTCGTGCAGGACATCACTCTCGATGCAGGCGCTGACCAGGTGGATGTTGTCAACGACATCGACTGGCATGAGACGCATGTGCTGCTGAAGGCCGCATTCCCTCTCGCCGCCACCAGCAACAAGGCGACTTACGAGGTTCCCTACGGCAGCATTCAACGGCCGACCACGCGCAACAATAGCTGGGAGCAGGCGCAGTTTGAAGTACCTGTGCTGCGCTGGGCCGACCTGGGCGACGGACAACACGGATTCAGCTTGCTGAATAATTCGAAGTACGGATACGACGACAAGGACAACGTGCTGCGTATCTCGCTGCTCCGTTCGCCAGTCTGGCCTGATCCGGTAGCTGATCGCGGACATCAGCACTTCACCTACGCTCTCTATCCGCACGGCGGCGACTGGAAGCAGGCGCTGACGGTGCGGCACGGCTACGAATACAACTACCGGTTGCAGGCGACACAGGTTGAAGCGCACTCGGGCAGCCTGCCGGCAGAGCATGCATATGTAACCGTGAAGCCGGAAAACGTGGTGTTGACGGCGCTCAAGAAGGCCGAAGACACGAACGGGCTGATTTTCCGTGTGTATGAATGGGCGGGGAAATCCAGCGACGTTCAAATCCACGTGCCCAAGGGCGCTGCCGGGGCCACCATCACCAACCTGATGGAGAAGCCGGAAGGCGCAGCACTGAAGGTCGTGGACGATACGGTGACGGTCCCCATTCATCCGTACGAAATTCTGACCGTGTGCGTGGGCTATTCCGCGCAGCAGTAGAACCCGCAGGAGCGGCTGCCGAAAGCAGCCGCTTGCCGCAATAGCTGGCGCCCGGATTTGATCCGGGCGCCAGTTTTTTCAGTAACTTCAGGAAGTCGCTGGAGTACACCCGCAGGAACTGCGCCGGATGAGATGTGTGTGCAGCCTGATTTGTTGAGAACGTTTGGAAGAAGAGGACCGGCCGGTCTTGTGGTCATCGAATAACTGCTCGAAGAGAATCTCCGCAGCCCGGCGCCCGATCTCTTCGATCGGCTGCTGGATGACGCTGATCGATGGACGAACCGTCGAGGCCAGATCAAAGTCGTCAAAGCCGATCAGGGCGATGGACTCAGGCACGGGAATGCCGAGCCGCTGCAGCACCTCGAAGGCATGGATCGTCGCGCTGTTCTTCAGTGCAAAGATGGCATCCGGCGGGTTCGCCCCATCGAGCAGACTCTTGATCGCATACTCGGCGGACTTGTAGTCCTTGACTGAGGTGTCAAGGATGCAGGGCAAATGCGCAGCTTCGACCGCCTTGCGATAGCCCGCCATTCGTTCGCGAATCGTGTACAACGTGCTTTCACCGGTAAGACAGAGGATCCGCTTGCGACCATGATCGATCAGATGCCGCGTAGCTGCCATCGCTCCCTTCATGTTGTCGGCCAGCACCGAGGCAATCGATGAATTGGCGACAGGCCGGTCAATGGCCACAACCGGCATGGCAACCCGATTGAGCAGGTCGCGCAGCGCGGGGCTTTGCGAATTGGCAGGAACAACGATCAGCCCATCCACTCGATGGCGGATGAGAAGGTTCAGGTTCTCGATCTCCGTTCGTGGGTCGTTTGCCGTCACAGTTACGATCAGCAGTGATCCGGTGGCGCGCACGATCGCCTGAGCGGCTTCCGCGCAACTTGAGAAGAAAGGATCGGCGATGCTGGGGACGACCAGGCCGATCGTCTTCGAGCGTTGACCCTTGAGGATACGCGCCGCCTCATTGGGCATATAACCGAGTGTCTCGATCACGCTGCGCACGCGGGCCAATGTCTTTGGACTCACGGAATCGCCGCCATTGATGACACGGGAAACAGTCGTTGTACCTACGCCCGCTTTTTGAGCAACCTGGCTCAGAGTTGGATGCGAATTACTCTGCGTCATTTGAATGCAACTCCGGCAAACGTTGTCTTTGAAGAATAAGTCTATGCTGCAGGCCATCAAATGTTAAGTTGTCCAGCGGAAGCCAAATGTTTAGAGCGGTTCCAGGATAGGTATGCCCTTTCTGGCGCGCTGCGAGGTTGCTGCTCCCTGCTGGTCGCGTCAACTCGGATTCTGTGGTTTCGAGGTATAGCAATCCTGGAACCGCTATAGCGGAAGAAAGCTTGTTCGGAATGCTTGTCACTGCGTTTTTCTTTGCCCGCCTGTCCGCCACGCGCCGATAGCGAAGCTCAGGAATGGAGCGGTCTTGCCGCCGGGGAGTTTGTCGACGCCCTCGCCGACGGGGGATTCACCGAGTGTAAGTCTTATGGCGAAGGGACTGAAACGCTCGCAGCGAAGCGCATGATCGAAACCCGGTCAGGGATGTGGGAACGCCGTTGAAGTGCTAACGCGTCTGCCCCAACGGCCCTAATTCTCGCCTCATGAGGCTGCGCAGGATCGCGCGCATGTCCTCCAGCAAGGATGGAACTAACCCTCGGCCGGGGGGGCATGCCTGACGTGTTTGGACGCATACATGGCAGTATCGGCGGCGCTCAACAGGCTGTCCCTGGTGTCGCCGTCCTCCGGGTAGAGGGCAATGCCGAAGCTTGCCGAGCCATGCAGGACGCAGTCCTGAATGGTGAGCGGAGCGTCGAAAGAGTGCTGCAGACGAAGGGCGATCTCCTCGACATGGGCGCGGTTGCGCACCACCGGAAGCAGGACGGCGAACTCGTCGCCGCCCAGCCGCGCCAGGATATCGTTGGAGCGGAGCTGCTGCTTCATGCGCAGCGTGACCTCCTGCAGATAGAGGTCCCCCACGCGATGGCCGTAGAGATCGTTCACCTGCTTGAATTCGTCCAGATCGACGTAAATCAAGCCTAGAATCGAGGCCGTCTGGCGCGCCGCTTCGATTCGGGCGTCCAAATGCTTCTCGAGGGAGAAACGGTTGTGAATGTCGGTGAGCCGGTCGAACTCCGAACGGTGCAACAGGTCGGAGTAGAGCTTCCGGGTTTCGATGGCAAGCGAGGCCAACCGGGCCCCCATGGAGAGTGCCTCGCCGTGACGTGCGGCAGGCTGATTTCCTGGTCCGATGCCGACAAAGATCGTGCCCAGCGCTGGTCCGGAACGAGCGGAAATCGGTTCGCGAAGGATGCGTAGGACGTCCGTCTTGGCAGGGTATTTCCCCAGCCTCGCTCCATCGGTAATCTCGCACCAGCAGGGAGCGTCCTCCAGTTGGAAAGAGACCAGTTCGACGATTTCTTCGAGAATGGCGGCCAGAGGCTGAGTTCCGTTGATGTCTTCGAGGATGCGGCTGCGCCGCCGTTCCATGGCCGCCTCGGCCTCAGTGAGGGCGGCCATGACAGCCGTTTGCCGGCGCATCCTGCGTTCCAGGGTCCAGCCCTTGGCAGCTACCGCGAAAACTATGATGAGAAGCAAACCGACGACGAGGATGAGATTGCGGACATTCAGCAGGGGGGGCCTTGCGACAACGGCCACATCGTCGAAGGAGCGCAGCAGGATATCGAACCCTACCGGCCCGTTGTATCGATCGGAACTATCGGACACGCAAATGCCCGTGACGCGTACCCTGGAACCGACACGAACACGCTTCATGGGGGCAAGCGGAATCCTGCTGGGTGCGAACGGATGCTGGTAGATGGCAGAGAACACATGGCCGTCCGAGACCAGGACATACTCATCCGTCGAAGCCTCGCGAACCTCCATCACCACCTGCGCTTCCATGGAGACCAGGTTGAATGCATAGCTGGAGGAGGAGAGTTGCTGCCAGTTCGATGGCATCGGCTGGATGGGAGCCTGCACCTGGCTGTCCCGGACCTCGGCGTGAATGAGGGTGAGAAAGCCGTCGTGCAGATCGGGGAACCCGGTCGCGTCCGCCTGGTCTCCGAGCCGCAGCGGCGTATATGCCTCGGTCATGATCCTCAGGCTCTTGGCGCCATTTTGAAGCACGATCATGACGCCGGGCTGATAGTAGGTAATGACTCCATGAACCAGAATTCTCTGGCTGAGGCTCTTCTCGTGATAGGCGGCAAGAATCTTGTCCATGGGCGTGACCGGAAGGGCCCATGGGCTGGCGCTGGCTCGCTTGAGAATCCGCAAGCCTGCGAGATTTGAAACGTTGAGATCCAGTCCGGTCAGTTGCATCTTGCCGTCGAATCTGCCGGAAACCACGCCGGTGACTTCGACCTCGGCGTCCAGAAGAGACTTGAGGACGCTTTCATCGTCGCTGTCCACGTAGGTGTGCAAGACGCCCCCGTCCGTGATCATCTGCAGGGCGATGCTGCGTACGGGCGCATTTGTGTCGAGCGCCATATCGGCCGTGCGGACGATCCCGTGCATTTTGATCAGCATGGAGTCGTTCTGGCCGCGGATAAGCTGGTCGAAAGCGGCTGGCAGGGGCTTGGGCAATTCACCGTGATGGAGCACGGTCACGGTGTCGGCCAGGACTTCAGGGCGATAGCTGTCGTGGGTCTTTCCCCGCACCAGCACGCGGTCTCCAGGGGCGACTCGGACGTTCAGCGGGGTTTGTACATAGATGGCGTCGCCGCCATCCTCGACAAACAACGTGTCTTCGTACCAGCGAGCGTAGGTGACCGTGGCCTCAAAAGCTACCGGCAGCGCTTCGCCGGCCTGGGAATTGGTGAGGGAGTGGATGGCGCGCAGGGAGGTCAAGGGAGCAGGCGCGACTGCCGACGCGGCAGTGCAGCATACGAATAGGACGGCGATCGCAGGAATCAGTCTCTTCATCAGAAAATTTGGGGTCGCCCTGGATTTGGGTCACCAGGCCCCTGCGATTCTCGATCGGCAGCGATTCCGGATAAATCACTCGAACTGGGAACAGATGAGCGCCTTGGCACCAACCGAAACATTTGAAAATCAATACATTCCCAGTTTACGCCGGGCCGAATCTGCTTTAATGGCCCTTTTGGGGCATGGCGGTCGCATTCGCCGCTCCAGGATCGCCCAAAGGAGCAGTTTCATGTCGAATTCCGATGAAGTTTCCGCCGCGTCTACCCCGTTTACCCGCAGAGGCAACCAGGCGTCGCCAACCCGGCGCATCCGGGTGATTGGCGTCCCGCTGGACATGGGCGCCAGCCGCCGTGGGGTGGACATGGGGCCCTCCGCGATGCGCGTGGCCGGGTTGGAGGCGCGCCTGGAGGCTCTGGGACATCAGGTGATCGACGGCGGCAACATTCGCGTCGAGATTGCTGAAACCCAGGCCGCGGGCAGCGAAAACGCGCGCTATCTGAAGCAGATTGCCGAAACTTGCACGCGCACGGCCGAGGCGGTGGTGAAGACGCTCGAAGAGGGAATGACGCCGCTGGTGCTGGGCGGCGACCACTCGCTGGCGGTTGGATCCGTGTCCGGTGTGGCGGAGTTCTATCGCCGCCGCGGGCAAAAGATCGGCGTGCTGTGGATCGACGCGCACTCCGACATCAACACGCCGGAGACGTCGCCTTCCGGCAACGTGCATGGAATGCCGCTGGCCGCGCTTTTGGGTCTGGGGCCGGACGCTCTGGGCAACATCTTCGGCTACGCTCCCAAAATCTCGCCGGAAAACACCGTGCTGATCGGGGTGCGGGACATCGACGCGGCCGAGCGGGAGAATATCCGTCGCGCCGGGGTGGCCGAGGTGTACACGATGCGCGATATCGACGAGCGCGGCATGAGAGCGGTGATGGAAGATGCCCTCCGCGTGGCCGGGAGCGGGACCGCTGGATACCACGTGTCGCTCGACATGGACTGGATCGACCCCGAAGATGCGCCGGGCGTGGGCACGCCGGTGCGCGGCGGGGCAACCTATCGCGAGGCCCACCTAGCCATGGAAATCATTGCCGACCATGGGCGGCTGCTCAGCTTCGAACTGGTCGAAGTGAACCCGGTGATCGACGAGCACAACCGGACGGCGGATTTGGCCGTGCAACTGGCCTGCTCGGCATTTGGGAAGAAGATACTGTGAGCGGTTACGCCAGCACGGGTAAAAGCCCCTGACTGGCTGCGAATCCCTCTTGAATCTCTCTTGCCCAACACAGAGCGGTTGCGGCGGGAGAGACGGGGTTGCTGATTCGCGCTGGGAAGCCGTCGTAGGTCTGTCCGTCCAGTGCCCGCCCGGCACGCTTCTTCTGGACTCCGCCCCATTGTTTGAAAAAGAAGGGTATTCCGGCCTGGCTGCATTGGTCGCGAATCGAGGTGACCCACTCTTTTTTCAACGGCCTCGCGCCATGGCCGCTCTCTCCGCCAACGATGACCCAGTGAATGCCAGTCAGACTGAAGCGCCCAAGCCCCTCAAGCAGAGGCTCGACAGAGAGGAATCGGACCTTGGCAGGCGATTTTTGTAAGTCGCGCAGTCGCGGGAGACCGTGCTGTCTATTCTCAACACTTACTCCCCACCAGATGTGCGGAGCCGCCGCAGCAAAGCGCAAACGGCCGCGCAACAGGCTGGCCATGCGCGCTGAGCGTTTTGTCAGAATCTGATAGGTGTGCCAGTTGGCCTTGACCATCACCGTGGCGACTGCCTCAATGTAATCGTCCGGCACGCCATCGTGAAAAAGGTCGCTCATGGAGTTTACGAAGATCATTTTGGGAGTCTGCCAACGCAGAGGTTCCGCTAGCTTTTCTGGTACGAGGCGCAGGTCGAAGCCCTGTTCGTAGGGATGCCCCGGTACGCCGCGAAACCGCTCCGCGAATACTTCGGCGTAGCAGTGCTTGCATCCGGGGCTGATCTTCGTACAACCGCGTACGGGGTTCCAGGTTGCGTCGGTCCATTCGATTGTGCTGATCTGGCTCATTTGGCCTCCTGCCGATGAGAGTTTATTTCTTGGGGAAAGTGATGCGAATGTGATCTGCCAAAGTTCCCTTGCGCCTTTCGTTAGAGGAAGGATGGGTCTCAATAATTCCTCTCGCTTCCATAGTCAGAAGGATCTCGCTGTAATTCCTTCTTATGTATGGTCTCCCAGCATTATGGAGGTCGAAGACTTCCTTCATAGTTAAGGTTCGCCCTGCAAACCCACTGAGAAGCATTCCTTCCAAATCAGTAAGAGGCCGGCTCAGCTCAAACAAAAGCGGATGAATTGCCGATGCAGGGCAATACTCGAACGATGGAACGCCTTGATGCTCTTCAGAACTGTATTTCGCCATGATCTCTTTCATGATGCCGTAACCGCGCGGATGCTTAGTTGCGAAAATGAGATGATGGCTTGTCCTTTTGCCGCCCTCATTCTTAAAGCAGAATGGAAGAACATATCGTGCACCGAGATCCTTCAAGGCTTGGGTCAACTCTTCGACAATCGTGGTTTCTCGTTCGCTAGGCGAAAGTGGACCAAGTTTTGTTCGAAGGCCATCGGCTCGTTCCTGGCCAAACAGTACGTCCATGTGTTGCTTGACGGCCGGGTTGTTCAACCCCGCATTGATCCGGTTGAAGTTGAAGAAGAATATGCAGTCGCATCCCCAGTTTCTCAATACTGAATTGATTAGACCAAGCGAAAGCCCCTTGTACCCCCATGGATCAACAAAAAAGAGAGTTGGGATGCCTTCCCAAGCGCTAAACATGCCAACGATTTTTTCGCCGACTTCTTCGGTCTCAACCCTGGGTTTATGCGTGAGCTGATCAATGCCAGGGAGCGATTCGATTTCTCGTTTAAGGGTACTTGCGTATTCAGTATTGGCGTCGTTGAACAACGTCGCGAGGTTTTCACGCATATCGGGGTCCTGAACAGCTCTCTCCAACACCAAAAGCGGCGTGGATAGATTGTTGTCTTTATACCTGCCAGGACCGGCAAAAAGATCGATGTAGGCGATCTTACCTCGTCGGTTCTTCATTGTTGACAGGATTACCTTTGCCCACGCCCAAAAATACTTGCTCACAATCGCGGCTTTAATACGCGACTGCTCCGAGGATTCATCGAAAAAGCCTTCAGTTGTCATAGGCGAATAAAAATCGAATACAGTCTATTCCGACCCTGTTCCGCTGGCAAGTGCTTTACTTGGCCCCTCTTCCGGGAGAAGCCCCCCTTTTCGATTCGCCCAGGGCCTAAAATTAAGAAAGAATGGCAAAAAAACTGCGTGTAGGGCTTATTTTTGGCGGGCGAAGCGGGGAGCATGAGGTTTCACTGCTCTCGGCGGCTTCGGTTTTGAAGGCGATCGATCGACGGAAGTTCGACGTGGTGCCGATCGGCATCAACAAGTCAGGGCACTGGCTGACCGCTTCGGCGGCGCAAGGGCTGCTGGAGGGCTCGGGCCCGGCTGAACTGGGTTCAGGCGAACCGGAACCGGCGCAGGCGGAAGCCGGCCCGAAATCGGCGAAGAAGCTGCGGGCGGGCGATCCGGCGACGACGCCCGGGGCGCGCGTGCTGGCCGAGGGGCAGCCTGCGCTGTTGGCGCCGGAACCGTCTGAGGCGATTGTGGCTCCAGGGCCGGTGGCCGCCGCCATGACCCCGACCAGCTACACGGCGCTCGACAGCCATGCGGCGCTGGGCGGGCAATCGCTGGACGTGGTGTTTCCGGTGCTGCACGGGACGTTTGGCGAGGATGGCACCATCCAGGGACTGTTCGAGCTGGCGGGCATTGCCTATGTCGGTTCGGGCGTGCTGGGCTCGTCGGCGGGCATGGACAAGGACGTGATGAAGCGCCTGTTTGCCCAGGCCAGGCTGCCCATCGTGAAACACGTGACGCTGCTCAGGGCGGCGTGGGAGAAGTCCCCGCGCAAGGCTGTTGCCCAGGTAGAGGCGGCGCTCAAGTATCCGGTGTTTGTGAAGCCGGCGAACCTGGGCTCGTCGGTGGGCATCTCGAAAGCGCATGACCGCAAGGAACTCTCGGCCGCGCTGAAGTTGGCCGCCAAGTACGACCGCAAGCTGATTGTGGAGGCGGGCGTGGGCGGCAAAAGCGCCAAGGCTCGCGAGTTCGAGGTTGCCGTGCTGGGCAACGACGACCCCAAGGCCAGCGTGGTGGGCGAGATCGTTCCCGGCAAGGAGTTCTATGACTACGAGGCCAAATATCTCTCCGAGGGTTCGGTTCCGGTGATTCCGGCCAAGCTGAGCAGGGAAGAGACGAAGCAGATTCGGGAGATGGCGGTAGCGGCCTTCCGGGCCTGCGACTTGTCTGGCTTGGCGCGGGTGGACTTCCTGATGGAGCCGGACGGCAAGCAGCGCATCTATTTGAACGAGGTGAATACGATGCCCGGATTCACCCGGATCAGCATGTACCCCAAGCTGTGGGAAGCAACCGGAATCAGCTACAAGGACCTCATCACGAGGCTGATCGAGCTGGCACTGGAACGGCACCAGGAGAAGAGCCGGACGACGTATAGCCGGGAAGAGTAGAGAGGCAGGGAACAGGGGTCAGGGAACAGGGAACAGGGAACAGAATCTGGCGCTCTGCGGAAGAAGACGAAGAGTGTAAGATTCGGCTTGGGAACTCGCGACGTGGTTCCGGTGTCTAAAGTAGCATGGGGAACCAGTTGATCGTGTAATCGCCGGGGCGCTCTGGTCCCTGCCCCCTGTTCTTGAGGAAACTGCCCAATGACCCTGCTCGACGCTCCAGTGTTTGATGAAGTGCGCGATCGCCGCCGGCATGTGATCCTGTGGAGCACCCTAGGGCTGCTGCTGGCGCTGTTTGTGGGCTGGTGGCTGGTCGCGGGCCGCCCGGTGGACTGGCCATGGAACTGGAACAGCCACCTGCGCGGAAGAATGACGGCCAACCGGTTTTTGACCGCGGTGGAAAAGAACGATCTGCCCACGGCCTATGGCATCTGGCTTCACGACCCGGATTGGCAAAAACATCCGGCCCGGACCGGCGCCTATCCCTTTGAGCGGTTCCAGCAGGACTGGAGCTCGACCAGCCCCGAAAATGAGTATGGCGCCATCCAGAGCCACCAGATCGTGGCGGCGCGCATGTACGGCAATGTTCTGCTGATGGCCGTGCTGGTGAACGGGCGCAAGAGCAAGGCGCTCAACCTGGATTACGACCCCAAGACGCACCAACTCAACTTTTCACCGCCCGACGTAGAAATTTACCTGGGGCCGTAGAGGCGGCGAGTCAGCGGGGCAGAGCGCTTTAGGCCTTACCCCAATCGTTTGTTGAGCGAGGTCTCCCGGCCCTAACCCCTATCTCTATTCTCTGTCCTATTCCCGCACGCTGATGCTGAGGGCCTTCATCTTGCGGTAGAGGTGGCTGCGCTCCAGGCCGAGCAACTCGGCGGCACGGCTGACGTTGTTGCGGGCTTCCTCGATCTTTTTGAGGATGTATTCGCGCTCGTAGGCGTCGCGGGCCTGCTGGAGCGTTGAGAATTCTTCCGTCGAGCGTGTGCCGGCCTTGTGGGTGAGCGGGGGCAGGTGCTTGCGCTCGATGCGCAGGGTGCGGGGATTGAGGATCAGGACGCGCTCGACTACATTCTTCAGTTCGCGCACGTTGCCCGGCCACTGGTATTGGGCCAGCGTCTCCAGGGCCTCTTCGCCGATCTCCATGCGCGGACGGCCGTACTGGCGTCCGAACTCGGCCAGAAACTCGCGCGTCAGCAGAGGAATGTCCTGCTTGCGCTCACGGAGGGGCGGCACAAAGAACGGGACAACATTGAGCCGGTAAAACAGGTCTTCGCGGAAGTTGCCTTTGGCGATCTCTTCTTCGAGGTCCTTGTTGGTGGAGGCGATCAGGCGCACGTCCACCTGGAGCGGCTGCGTGCCGCCGACCGGGGTGAAGAGCTGGTCGTCGAGGGCAGAGAGCACCTTGGCTTGGGTTTTGAGGCTCATGTCGCCCACTTCGTCCAGGTAGAGCGTTCCACCGTCTGCGCGTTCGAGGGTGCCGCGCTGCTCGGGCGGGCCGCCGGGCTGTGCGCCGTGCCGGTAGCCGAAGAGCTCGGCTTCGATGTGCGCCTCGGGGATGGCGGCGCAGTTCAACTCGACAAAAACGCGATCCCGGCGCAGGCTTTCGGCGTGGATGGAGCGGGCGATGAGTTCTTTGCCGGTGCCCGATTCGCCGTAGATGAGGACACGGCCGTTGGTGGGCGCCATGAGGCGAATCTGCTGGCGCAGGGCTTTGACGGGCACGCTTTCGCCGGTGAGCACCGAGCCGACGCTGAACTGGCGTTTGAATTCCAGGTTCTCCGTGCGCAGGCGGCGCGCCTCAACCGCGTTGTTCAGCACGATGAGGGTGCGCTCGAGCGAGAGCGGCTTTTCCAGGAAGTCGTAGGCGCCCAGCTTGGTGGCTTTGACGGCTGCTTCGATGGTGCCGTGGCCGCTGATGATGACCACCTCGGGCCGCACTTCGGCCGCCTGGCGGTGAATGTCGGCGAGCACGTCGAGGCCGTCGCGGTCGGGCAGCCAGATGTCGAGCAGGACGACATCGTAGGGAGCGTCCTCAAGCAGCACCAGGGCCTCGGCCGCAGTGGCTGCGCTGGCCACGCCGTAACCCTCTTCGCGCAGGATCTCTTCCAGGGAGGCGCGAATTTCGGCCTCGTCGTCCACCACTAGAATGTGACTCATGAATGCGATCCCCTCAGCGTAGCGGTGGAACTGTCAGAAGATTCAGAGTAATTGGGGGCGGCAGCGCCTGCGGACCCGGCGGAGTTGGCCTCCTCGGCGGGTTCCGTCGCGGGAGGTTCCATGAGCGGCAGGCGCAGAAGAAAGCGCGCGCCCTTGGGGCTGTTCGACTCGGCACGCAGCGAGCCGCCATGTTCCTGGATGATCTTGGCGGCGATGGACAGGCCGAGCCCGGTGCCGCGGTGCTTGGTGGAGTAGAAGGGCAGGAACAGCCGCTCGCGGATTTCGTCCGTAAGGCCATGGCCGGTGTCGGAAACCTCGACCTCGACCGCCGTGCCGTCTTCGCTGAGCGAGCTTTCGACGCCCAGTACGCGCAACAGGCTGCCCTGCATGGCCTCCGCGGCGTTATCGATGAGGTTGGCAAGGGCGCGGCGGATGGACTCGGGATCGGCGAGCACCGGCGGCAGACCCGGCTCCAGGTTGCGCTCGATAGTGATGCCTTCCAGGCGGCCGGCAAACAGCGCCAGCGCCTCCTCGGCCACTTTATTCATGTCGCAGGCGCGCGGCTGCGGGGCGGGAAACTGCGCCAGGGCGGAGAACTGGTCAACCAAGGTGCGCAGGGTGCCCACGCATCCCAGAATCACCTCGCTGCACTTGCGGATGACCGCGGGCGAGTCCGGCTGGCCGCGGTCCAGATGGCGGCCGATCCGCTCGGCGGAGAGCGCGATGGGGGTGAGCGGATTCTTGATCTCGTGCGCTACCCGCTGCGCCACTTCCTTCCACGCCAACTGGCGCTGCGCGCGCAGCAGTTCGGTGGTGTCTTCGATCACCAGCACCGTTCCCGGCCGGCCGTGGGTCAGCTCCAGCCGCGCGCTGGTGATGGCCAGGTGCATGGTGCGGCCGCGGGAGTGAAACTCAACCTCAGTGGAGGCGGCGCCCATGCGATGGCCGCGGCGAATCACGCTGGACAGATCTTCCGCACACTCGGCGGGAAACAGCGACTCGATCTTTTCGCCGCCCAGTCCGCAGTCCTCGCGCCGGCCGATGAGAACGGCAAAGGCACGATTGGACTGGAGAACCGAGCCGGCGCCATCCAGGGTCACCACGCCCGAGGGAATGGTCTCGACGATGGTCTCCAACTCGCGCCGGCGCTCCTCGATGGCCAGGTTGGCGGTGGAAAGCTGCGACGACGAGCTCTCAGCCAACTGCCGGCTGGCATCCAGGTCCGCCGCCATGTGGTTGAAAGAGCGCACCAGGTCGCCCATCTCCCCAGAGGCGGTGAGAGCTACACGATGGTCGTACTTGCCGGCCGCGATTTCGTCCATGGCGTCGGCCAGCGCCTCGACGGGCCGGGTGATCTGCTTGGACAGGAACAAGGCCAGCCAGACGCTGGAGAAGAAGACGAATACGGTGATAAGCAACAGCATCAGGAAAAAAGTGGTGCGGATGCGATTACGCGAGCGGAATAGTTCCCAGTAAGCAGCGGCGCCGGTGCGGATGCGGACGGCGGTCTGGCTGAGCCCTTCCGGCATGGGCAAGGCCACGACCACCAACCTACCCGAGGCGGAGGCCGCCATGCCCAACGCGTATTCCTCGCCCGCGACCTTGAGCACCGGCTCATCGCTGCGCTGCGCCGAGGTGAGCAGGTTGGCCGAGAGCGGCCCGCGCAGCGGAATGGCCGTTCCCCGCTCGCCTCGGTCGGCCTTTTCCGGCAGCCACGGAATCAACTCGGCGGGGCTGGACTCAGGCGGCGCCTGGAAGCTGGCCAGCTTCTGGCGATCCTTGTCATACACCGCGGCAAAACCGCCGGCCAGGGTAATTCTGTGCGAACCCAACTCATCGTCAAGCGCCGGCAACGGACCGTCTGGCGCGCCTGAGGCGGCAATCGATTCTGCCTCCACGCGCGCATTGGCGGTGACATATTGCGCCAATTCCAGCACCACGCGCGTCGAGTCCTCGCGCAGTTCCGACGTGTTGGGCGAAAACCAGCGGTCGATGGAGCGGTTCATCAGCCCAAAGCTGAACAGAAACATGAAAATCGCGGGGGTGAGAGCGATGAGAACCGCCCCCAGAACCATGCGCGTCCGCAACCGCGAACCCAGGGCGCTCGAACTCTGGCTGGCATAGAGCTTGAGGATGTTCCTGAGCAGCAGCATGGAGAGAAACATCAGCAGCAGGAACACCAGCACGGTGAGAGCGGTGAAGGCCAGCGTCTCCCCGGAGGTTTCGGGATTGAGAAAACCGACGCGCGCGGTATTGAACGCCTGCAGTGCGCCCAGCAAGGTGAAAAACAGGATCACCCCGCCCGCAAGCAAGGCCACCGACCGTCGCCGAGGATCGCCCTTGAACAGCATGGGGCGATTATAGAGCGATCAGGGGACAGGGATCAGGGGACAGGGGACAGGGAACAGCGGATGGCGCACCACCCCTGAGCCCTGTCCCCTGTCCCCTGATCCCTGCTCTTACGCAATCAGGCTGGCTGCAGCGGTCCAGGGCCGCTGTTGGCTCTCAGCCACGCCGCGATGGGTGATCTTGCCCAGCCAGGTGTTCAGCCCTTCGGCCAGCCCCGGGTCCTGGCGCAAGGCCTCAAGTGCGCCCAGGTTGGCGATGCGCTGCAGATACGGGAAGGTGGAGTTGGTCAAGGCCAGGGTGGAAGTGTGCGGCACCGCGCCGGGCATGTTGGTGACGCAGTAATGCACCACGCCGTCCACAAGGTAGCTCGGGTTGGAGTGCGACGTGGGCCGCGCGGTTTCCACGCATCCGCCCTGGTCGATGGCCACGTCCACAATCACCGCGCCTTTCTTCATCTTCGCCACCATGGCTTTGGTTACGATCTTGGGGGCGGTGGTGCCGGGAATCAATACGCCGCCGATCACAAGATCAGCCTCGCGCGTGGCCTGGGCAACGTTGTAACTGTTCGAGGCCAGGGTGTAGAGACGGCCGCCGAAAATGTCGTCCAAGTCGCGGAGCCGGTTCAGATTCACGTCGACCAGGGTGACTTTGGCGCCAAAGCCAAGAGCGACCTTGGCCGCGTTGGTGCCCACAATGCCGCCGCCGATGATGGTGACATTGGCCGGCGCCACACCCGGCACGCCGCCCAGCAGAATGCCGCGCCCGCCGCGTTCCCGCTCAAGATAGCTCGCCCCCACCTGCACGCTCATCCTCCCGGCCACTTCGCTCATCGGCGTCAGCAGCGGCAGCGTTCCGCGGCGATCGTGAACTGTTTCATAGGCGATGCCGATGACCTTGGACTCGAGGAGTTTGTTGGTCAATTCCGGTACCGGCGCCAGATGCAGATAAGTGAAAAGCACCAGGCCCTCGCGGAAGAAGGCGTACTCCTTCTCGATGGGTTCCTTGACCTTGACCACAACATTAGACTTGCCCCAGACGTGACCGGCTTCGCCCACAATCTCCGCACCGGCGTTCTGATACTCCTCGTCGGAAAATCCGGATTGCGCGCCGGCCTGGGTCTCCACCAGCACGATGTGCCCGTCCTCGGTGAGGGCCTTCACCCCCGCCGGAGTAACGCCCACGCGGGCCTCATTGTCCTTGATTTCTTTGGGAACGCCTATGATCATTGCGGTTTCTCCTGTATGAGTTGGATGCGGGTGGCGGGCGGCAGGCTGAAAAAATGCCCGGCTTCAGGTTCGCCATTAGAGGAGGGGGCAAATCCGGAACCGGGCGAGCTTGTCTCTTTCAACCTCAAGAATGGTACGGCGCGCGGGGCTTCCAATGTGTGCAAAGAACGTGATAAAAGTACTTTATGGGAACGAAACGTGATGAAAATGACCCTCCCGCGCAAGAAGCATCCGGTCAACAGACAGAAAGTGAATTGGCAGGCGCGACTGGCAACAGCCTCGACGACCTGGACGCGGCCATCCTTCGCCACCTGGAGCACCACGGCCGGGCGACTAACTACGAGGTAGGCGAGGCAGTAGGGCTGTCGGCCTCGGCGGCCTCGCGGCGCATCCAGGCATTGGAGGCGGCGGGAGCCATCCGCGGCTACCGCGCCATCGTGGACGACCGGCTGCTGGGCAAACGCATGACCGTCTTCATTCGCGTCACGCTGGAACGCCAGTCGGCCACCGTATTGAACGCGTTCGAGGCGGCCATACGCCGCTCCAAGGGCATCACCAGTTGCCACCTGATTGCCGGCCAATACGACTACATGTTGGTGGTCCGCGTAGCCGATATCGACGGCTATGGCATCCTGCACCGGAACGAGCTATCCCGCCTGCCGGGAGTGACAAGGCTGGAAACCAGCTTTGCGCTCCGCGATGTGCTGGAGAGTTAAGAAACCTCTGATTAAGTCGATGTTTTGAAAGGGTGCGGCTTTGGTTGCGGCCATTGAGCCCCGGGTCACGTTGTTTTGAAAGGGCACAGGCTTCAGCGTGCCGTAAACGCAACAAAATAATCGTGGGCTTTAGCCCCGAGGGAATGCTTGAACGTAAGTAGGACTTGTTCAGATGGCCCTTGAAACGCGCGACAATCGGCCTCCGGCGGCGAAGCCAGCCCAAGCGGCTCTAAAGCTTTGTCCCTCCGTTGTAGTCGGCGGTCAGGGCCGTTTGGATGGCGGCCATGCAGGTTGGATCGTTGAAGATCAGGCCCAGTTCCCGGTTGTCGTTCAGGGAATCGGTGGAAAAGTTCTCCGAGCCAATGAACAATGTGGCCTGCGGGGTGCCATAGTCGGCCAGGATGACTTTGGCGTGGATGTAATAGCCGTTTTCCGTGGTGTAGACGGCGATGTTGGCGCCATCGCTCTTGTAGGCGTTGAGGATGGAGTCATATTTGCCGTTCAGGTTTTCCTGGATCAGGGTGACGGCCACGCTGCGTGCGAGGGCGGCCTCCAGAGCGTTCTCAATGTCGGTGTCGGCCATCTCCTCCTGCGCGATGAGCAGAGATGTGGTGGCTCCATTGAGGAGCGCCAGCAGCGAACTGCGCGAGTTGGTCGGGCTCCAGACCAGGTTGTCGCCGGTGGGCGGAGTGATGGCGGCGTTGGCGAAGTCGGCGTTGAAGGTGGTTTCGATGGCGGCGACATCGGCGGGATCTTTGGTGATGACGGCGAAATCGCGGCTGGTGGGGTAGTCCTCCGTGACGAGGTTAAGGGTCAGGATGGCGGAGGTGGCCTGATCGACGGTGATGGTCTTCTGGTGAGTGCAGGCGTAAACCGGGTTGGCCCAGTTGACGGAGACATTGTTGGCGCTCAGGTAGTTATAAGCCGTCGTGTTGCTCTGTCTCTCGTAGTTCTGGTCGAGGATGACGCGGACCGCAATGCCCTTGGCTGCGGCAGCGGCCAGCATGGAGGTGACCGTGGTGTCTGTCAGTTCGTACATGGTCATGTCGATGGACTGGGTCGCGGAGGCGATCAGGTTGTAAATGGCCGAAAGTCCCTGGTCGGGTTCGATAACCAGCGCATAGGTGGTGGGCGCGGCGGGGGACGCTCCCGGCTGATCTGCTTGTGCCGCGGTTGCTAGCCGAAGCATTTGTGTCTGTTCCATGATTTTTCTCCTTTGCAGAGACCAATCGAAGTTCAGATTCTGCCGGCGAGGAAAAGCCCGGCAGCGGGCGCCGGTGCGAAGTGCTCTTCAGCCTGGGTTTCCTGCCGCGGGAACTTCTTCGCACGGACGCCGGAATTATATTCCACAAGCATTAAGGAATCTCTGAACAGGTTCCTGCAGTAGGTCCGCTCATCCCTCAGGGCTAAAGCCTGGTTGATTTTGCTGGACTTATGTACGGACTAAAGCCCGTACCCTTCAAATCGCTGGCTTATTCAGAGGTTCCGTAAGTGCGCGTGCCGAATGCAGAAAAGGCTTTGCCGGGAAACCCTCACGCGTTTTTGTGGTGCGCGTGAGGGCCTCGAGGGTGACGAATCAGCGTGCATTGCTGACAAACACGGCTGTCGTCAGCGCGGGAATGGTGGCCGTGCCCGTTCTTGAGTTGAAGGTGGATTGGCGCACCGTGGGATCGCTCGAATGCTGCTGTATCGGATGAAGCTCAAGCTGCATCCCCTCGAGCGCCGCGCTGGTGAAAGTTACCTGCGCGTCAGTCGCGTTGAAGCAGACGACGATGTGCGCGTAGGGGCCATAGTTCTTTCCGTTGGCATCGAGCTTCATCACGATCAGGCCGGGAGTCTGATTGGTCCCGGTATTGAGGAAGGTCAAGTTGGCCTGAACCTCGTTGAATGTCTTCATGCGGAAGAGCCCGGAACTCGAGCGGATGGCCATGAACTCCTGGAAGGCTTTGGTTGTGGCCGCGATGTTCTGCGGTGTGGGATCGAGCGCCGGATTGGCCAGCAGCGGCTGCATGATGGGCCACTCGGACTGATTCTGGCTGGCGACCGGAAGGCCGATGCCCCAGTTGTCAGTTTGATAGCTGAAGTCGATCTTGTTGAACCAGTCGCCGGAGATGTAGCTGTTGCCGTCCATGTCCTTTGAGCGCAGCAGGTCGTCCCCGCCGAGGAAGAACGGAACGCCCTGGGCGAGCGCGATCAGGCTCATAGCCTGCACCTGGCGGCGGGCGCGGGTCGTGATGGTGTCGGCCGCCGACGCCTTCAGTTGCACGGCATCGAAGAGCGTTTGATTGTCGTGAACCGAGCAGTAGTTGACGTCTTCAATGGGGCTTGCCGTGTAGCCCGCGGGCTGGCCGCCATAGATGATCTGCGATCCGTTGACAGTTTGTCCTTCAGCATCGACAAAGCTGAAGTTACTGAGGTTTCCGGTGAGGCCGACGCGAATCCAATCCGATTCCTCCAGCAGGTTTGCCACCTGGCTGGATTCGGGCGTGCTCCCGGTGGTGAACGCGCTTGGGTCGGTTGCCAGGCCGGTGGCGAAGCCCTGCACACGCGCGTCGGTGAAGGGACTGCCGCCGCGTATGCCGTCGCGTATTCGGTCGTTGAAGGTACCAATGCCGTAGCCGTAGAGATTGAGCTGGCTGGCATTGGGGCCAATGGCGTTGTTGGCTGCTTCTCCTATCTGGAAGCCTTCGCCGTAGATGTAGATCCTGCTGCCATCTACGCCGTCCTTTTCCATCGTGAGCGCATTCAACGCATTCTTGATGTCCTGCATGTTATAGGTGAAGTGCATGCTCATTTCGTCGAAGCGGAAGCCGTCAATCTTGTACTGCCTTGCATTCAGCACGACGGTGTCGATCATGAGCTTTTCCATCATCTGGTGCTCGCTTGCCGTGTCGGGGCAGCAGGAGCCGGTGAGCAGCAAGCCATTCATGTCCAGGCGGTGATAGTAATTCGGGACGACCTCGTCCAGGTTCGCCTCGAAGGTTTCGCCGCTGGCGCTGGTGTGGTTGAAGACCACGTCCTGAATCACGCGCAGGCCGTCGGCGTGCAGGCCCGCGACCATCTTCCGGTATTCGAGGACGCGGTTATCGGGATTGATGGCGTAGGAACCTTGAGGCGCCATGTAATGCACCGGGTTATAGCCCCAGTTATAGCCATCGTTGTTCTGGATGGCGGTAATGGCCGCTTGTTGCTGCTCGCCATCCGGCGGATATTGCGCCAGGTTTCCGGGCGACTGCCAGGTGGATTTGTCCTCGTTCGCTCCGTCGAAGTGGAAGCTGGGCATGATATGGACGGCTTTCAGTCCGGCCTGCGCCAATTCGTGCAGATGTTTCATGCCGTTGCTGTTGAGGTCCGCAAAGGCGTCGTAGGTCCCCTTGATTGACGCGGGCACCGTGGGATCGTCCACGCTGAAATCGCGGATGTGGAGTTCGTAGATGCTGAGATCGTTGAGGCTGGCCAGAGGCGGCGATGAGAGAAAGTCCCAGCCTGCCGGCTTGAGCGCGTTGTCGTCGAGATCGCTGATGCGGCTCATGGTTCCATTTAGCGCAATGTCGACCGAATACGGATCGGTGGTGGCGTTGCTGTCGATGGCCTGATCGGCGGAGACATACACATGGACGTTGAAGAGATAGTACTTGCCCTTCCAGTCGTAATCGCCGCGCGCCACCCACACGCCGTTGTGCTCGTGCATGGCGATGGTGTGCGCAGGCGCAGCGTCGGTGGGCTTGTTGTAGAGAAGCAGTGAAACGCTCTGCGCCGTGGGCGCCCACAGCTTGATCTTCACCGGCACGGAGTTGTCATCGTCAAAGTCGAACCAGCCGTGGTCGTTGTTGTGATGGAAAACAACGCCGAGGCGGCCGGAGTAGGCATAGAGCGCGTCGAGCGCGCCGAAGATCTGCATCCCGGTCGCGTATTTCAATGAGCCGTCGCTACCCACGGCTGAAACGGCAAGCTGACTCTTCAGCGCCTGCGCGACCACTCCCGGCCGCAAATTGGCGGGCAGCTTGAACAGCGCATAGCCTCCCAACTGCGGATAGCGCGTGAGTTCCTGCGCGGTGAGCGAGCCGGAGTAGGGCGTGAGCGGAATGGAGCTGCCACCGGTAACTCCGGTCAGCGCAAGTTGCAGGCTGGCTGTGGGGCTGTAATTGATGGCATAGGTCCAGCCCGATTGGTAATACTGCGGCTGAAGCGCCACGGTGGTGGCGTCGATCCAATAGGCTTGCAACTCATCGAACAAGCCGCTCAGCAACTGGGCCGGCGTGGGCTGCACAAGGAAAACAGTGGGATTGCCCGAGACCACCCAAGCGGAAAGATACTGCGGCACGGTCAGATATTGATTGGGGCCGGGATCCTTCACGTTGGTGGAGCAGTTGTGGAGGATAAATCCGAGTTGCCCGCTGGTGATGCCCACGTCATAGTAGGCGCCATAGGCATCGTAGCCGGAAACATAATCTTCGGTGCTGCACCAGTTTCCGGTGGGATCGCTGGTGGCGCCGAAGGGATAGAGGCTCCAGCCGGAGTAGTCTCCATCCGGCCGGTAATAGTGGATGCGCGCGTCCCCTGCGGGAATCGCGGGGTCGGTCGCGTACTCGGTGACCGGCTGCGTGGTGAAGACGCTCAGGTCGCCGGAGAGGACCCACGCCTGCGTGAATTGGTTGATTTGCAGATACTGATTCGGCCCCGGGTCTTTGACACCAGTCTGGCAGTTGTGCAGGATGAAGCCGAGTTGTCCGCCGTTCAGCGCGGCATTGATGCCCACATCGTAATAGGCGCCGTACTTGTCGTAGCCGGAGACGTAGTCCTCGGTGTTACACCAGTTTCCGGTGGGATCGCTGGTGGCATTGAATGGGTAGAGGCTCCAGCCGCCATAGTCGTTGTCGGGCCGGAAGGAATGAATGCGCGCCTTGCCTGTAGGGATGGGCGGGTCGGTCGCCTGAATGGTGGGCGGCTGCGCGGTCTGCAACACGTTGCTGCCGGAAAGCTGCCAATACTCGTTGCCCTGCGTGGCTGGGTCAACGTATTCGTTGGGGCCGGGATCTTTGGTATTCCCTTTGTGGAGGATGATGCCGACGTTTGCTGCGCCGGAGATGACACCAACATCGAAGTAGGCGCCGAAGCTGTCAGTGCCCGTGACCGCAACCGGGCCGCCTGCATAGTTGTTCGGCTCCGTGGTATCGCCGAAAGCATAGAGCGTCCAGCCAAGATAATTTCCGCCAGGACGGAAATAGTGAATGCGGATGTCGCCGGTTGGAATCGGCGGAGCGGTTTGGGCCGCCAGCAACGGAAAGCCCACAACCAGCAGAAGCACGGTGGGAAGAAAAGCAGGCAAGCTGCGTAGCGAGAAGCGTCGCGGAAAAGTTGTGCGCATGGGAATTCCCCTTTACATGAAACCGGGAAAAATTCGCGGGGCCAAGTGTAGCAGAGAAAAGCAAAGGTTCGCCACGTTCTCGAAATCGAGTAGCGGACCGATCTCTCGAACCAAAATAAGTACCGCATTTTCTACGGTTTTTTGTTGGAGCCGGCTGGTTCTATCGATCCTGCTTCGTACACATTGAACCACGCTGCGCCCGTTCCACGCGAGGAACGCTGCCAGCCACGGCAACGACGGGATGCCGCATTCGGGCTGCTTCAGCGGCCCGGCATTCACGCACTCTTCAAATCACATTCGACTCATCGCCGGTTGGAGTGCGCGCAGAGCTTCAAGTTAGGCCACGCCAGAGGCCCCAACGATGAGCCCGCGTGCAGACTGAGACGACGATGCGAGAGAGAAGGTTGCGATCGAGCGGTCTATCTGAGCCATCGCCACGCAAGGCAAGTGCACGCACTTCCACGCCTGTGTTTGAAAGAACGCCGCACCAGCCACATTCATTGAATCATCTTGATTTTCGGGGCTTCTGCGCGCGAAGGAATGCTTTCTCACAACCAGACATTTCCCGTGGCGCGTGGATCGGAGACTCGTCAGGCTGTAAATCCTGCCCGGTATTTGACCAATACATGCAGTTTGTTGTTTGTAAAAGAGCCAACATTTGCGTATCGTAATTTATGGAGCACGCGGCTAACCCTATGGGACAGTTTTTTACTTAGACTCAAAGGGATTGGACTGCCTGCATCACTCAGGGAGAATATATGGCAATTTCAGACGTATTGGCAAGCATCGACCAGGATATTGCACGGCTGCAACAAGCGCGTGCGCTACTCGCCGGCGGTTCCGCTCCGGTTACCAAGAAGTCCGTCGGCCGGCCCAAGAAAGCGGCCGTTGCGCCCAAGAAGGTAGCTGCCGCTGCAACCGCCGCTGCAAAGCCGGCAAAGAAGAAGAAGAGAAACCTCTCGCCGGAAGGCCGGAAGCGCATCGCCGAGGCCGTCAAGCGGCGCTGGGAAGCTCAGAAGAAGGCGGCAGCAGCCAAGTAAGCACTTGGCCTGCGATACACACCTGGGCTGGCGCGGGCACTCGGCTGCGCCAGTTCAATTTCCTTCCTGCGTTTCTTCTTCCGGCCAAAGCGGATGCTGAATGGCGCAGGTTCGCTCGTATTTGAGGTCGGCAAGTTTCCTGGACCAGTAGAGGATGCTTCGTTCAGCGCGCGCCAGTCGCAGTTGCGCGTCGCGAAGTTTGCGTTCCGCATAGCGCATGCGACGGCGGCGCGCCTGGTCGAGTTTTGGATCGTCTGTCATTGGATGTGTTTATATTAAACATCCGCAATGGTTCTTGCATGCGTCCGGCCGCATGGCCCTTTTGCTTATCGCTTCCCGATCTTTCGCGCAGCTTCAGCGGTCAGGTTCTGCTCAAAGCGGATCTCGAACCATTACGGCTTGCTCGATTTCAGCGTGATCGTTTTGCCATCCACGGCGAATCTGCCGTACCCATGATGGTGAATGGTCTTCGGATGCTTCTGCGCCGGATCGATCCAGGCCTTCTGAACCTCCAGCACAAATAGATTGAACTTGTTCACAAGATGTGTATCGACCACCTTGCATTCGAGATTGGCGAAACACTCGGCCACCAGCGGCGGCGCGACGGTTTCAGCGGGCATCGGCGTCAGGCCGAATTTCTCGAATTTATCCACGTCGCGGCCTGAGCAGTTGCCGACCTTCACGACTTTGGGCGCCAATGTACGCGCTGGAATCGCGATCACACATTCTCTGGTCGCGCGCAGTGTGTCAAAACTCGAATTGGCATTGCTCACGATGCAGGCAATCAGCGGAGGTTCAAACTCCACCATCATGTGCCAGGACATGGTCATCACGTTGGCGCGGCCCTTGCGCGCGGTCGTCAACAGAACCACCGGTCCCGGTTCAAGTAACTGGTAAACCTCTGCAAGCGGCAGATTCTTCATCTTTGCACGGACTCCCATTGGCCAGAACTGGCCGAGTTGAAGATGGCTTCGATCACCGCCATGTTCCGGATGGCGTCCTCAACGGAGACGGGAACCGGAGTGCCTTCGAGAACGGCTCGTGAGAAGGCATCGCCTTGCAGCATGTACTGATCGCAAACCGGAAAAGTTTCCGTCGTGACGCCGCTGCCGGAGAGGTCGCCCGTTGTGTCGATAAAGAGGCGCGTCGGGCGGTCGTCCGGCGCGGCGAAAGGAATCTCGAATTCGATGCGCCCGCGGAGCCCAAGAAACTGGACACGCTGGTAATGCACCAATTGCGTGCTGCAGGTGAGGATGGACTGGCCCGCGGGGAAGTCGAGAATTGCCGAAGTGAGGCGGTCGGTGCGGAACTGGAGATCGCGGTCGATGCGGGCAACGACGCGGGTCGGCTCCTGAGCGAAGGCGTAGCGCGACGCGTGGACGAGATAACATCCGATATCCATCAGCGCGCCGCCGCCGCACTCGACCTGGTTGTCGATGATGGCCGGGTCCATATTGAAATAGCTGTAGAAACCAATGATCGAACGAAGCTCCCCGATGCAGCCTTCGTCGAGCAATGCGCGCAGGCGGAGCCACTGGGGATGACAGCGAATCACGAAAGCTTCCGCGATCTTGACCCCGGTGCGATCGCGCACGGCAAGCAGACTTTCAGCTTCAGCAACGGTGAGGCTGAAGGGCTTTTCGCAGAGAACGTGCTTGCCAGCCTCGGCTGCCTTGATGGTCCACGGGACATGAAGGTGGTTGGGAAGAGGATTGTAGATAGCGTCGATTTCAGCGTCGGCAAGCAGTTCCTCGTACGAGCCGTAGGCCCGGGGAATGCCAAGCGTGCTTGCCGCCGCCTGCGCTTTGGCCAGAGTGCGCGAAGCGATGGCGGCGACCGTGGTGCATTGACCCCGCTGCATTGCGGGAATCACTCTCCTCAGGCCGATGGAGGCAGTGCTGAGAACTCCCCAGCGGAGTTTTCTGGACATGTGGACCATGATAGCGGCCCCATCGTGCCCTTGTAACTACTCCACAGCCTCCCAACTCAGATCGCAATACGCCTGGTAACCCGCTTTTTGCGAAGTCATGGTCACGCGTTTTGTGCCGTCCGGATTGACCTTGATGGTGAGCATCCATCCCTGGCGATCATAGACGAACCGGAGACGCGTCTTGGGCAGATGGTCGAAGACGACCTCGCCGTTATAGGGCACCGGCGGTCCCTGATAGTGCAGGACTCCCGAGCGTGGCGACGCGGGCGCGGGCGGCGGAGGCGGAGGAGGCTGCGTCGGCTGTGGCTGCGTAATTCTCGGCTGCGGGGCGATGTTCGAGGCCTGCAGGCCTGGCTTCTGCGGAGCAGGCATGGGCGGATTGCTTGGCCGCGGCGTCATCGAGGGGTTGGCGCGATTCTGTGGCGCATTAGGGGCGGAGGCTACGGGGCTGCTCGAAGCGGGATTGGATGGCGAAGGGTTGGATGGCGCTTGTGGAGCGGCCGCTGTTCCCGGGTTGGGCTTTTGCCCGGGCGTCGCCGTCGTGACGGGCTGCGAGTTCGGCGATGTGTCGGCCGTGGTGGAGACGACGCGATGCTTGTAGACATACCACCCCCAAGCGCCGCCTGCGGTCGCCAGCACCACCGCGGCAATGCCGATCGCAATGCCGATGTTGCGGCTGGATTGGTCCCGCGGCAGAGAAGGCGGCGGAGCGGGAACGAAGGTCGGCGGTGTCTGTGGCCGCGGTGGAGGAGGAGGAGGAACGAAGGGACGCGTAGTTGCTGCTGGCTGCTCTTCCACATCCGCGATGACAGGCGGAGCAGGCGGATTCTCCGCGACGTGCGCGGTCGCCGCAGCAGCAGGCGGCTGCTGTTCCACAGGCGCGATTGCGGCGGGGGCCGGCGGCGCTTCTTCAACCTGCTCCCACGATGAGGTCTGGACCTTTGGCGATTCTTCCGGCGCATAGGCGGGAACATCCGGCTCTTTGGTCACGGCGGGATCGGGAGGCACGGCGGACGGCTCTTCCTGCATAAGCGGCGCAATGCTCACAGGTGACGGAAGGACGACCGGTGCGGCGGCCGGCGGCGCGGGCGGAAGCTCGACCGCCGGGACTTGAACGGGCGCGGACGGACGTGATTCCGCGGGAGCGGCTTCGACGGGCTCCTCGATACGGTGGCCGCACTTCCTGCAGAAGCGCCTCCCAGGGGTGATGGGTGCCCCGCAATAGGAGCAGACGGGGACTGGCGGCGGCTCGACCGGCTCCGGTTCGGCTGTTGCTGCCGGCTCGGCAGGCACGACCGGCTCTTCCACCGGCGCCGGGGGTACGGGCACGGATTGGCTCACGGCGAGCCCGCACTTGCTGCAGAAGCGCTTGTCGGGAATGAGAGTCGCGCCGCACCGGACGCAGGATGCGCCTGCCGGCTGGGGCAGGGGCGGAGGTCCGGGTTGGGTCGGCGCAGCCACTACGGGCATGGCTTGGCCGCACGCTCCACAGAAGCGCTTGCCTTCCGCCACTTCCCGTCCACATTTCGTGCAGAATCTGTTTGCCATATCAACCTACCTGGGTTCCGCATTCGCCGCAGAATGTGGAACCCGCATCGAGCGGCTTGCCGCACTGGGAGCACCGGCGCGGTGTGGTGGTGGGTGGCTGCTCCGCCGGGATTGGAAGCGGCAGCGGGGCCAAGGACACGGTCTGCGATTTGCCGGAAGCGGGAGCCGGACCGGTTTCTGCCGGGGCGGGACGCAGCCCACGCGTGTTCAGGGCAATCTCCGCCGAGACCACGGTAAGTTCGGCCAGCGCGTAGAGAAAGACGATGGAGACGAAGGCGATCAGAAGCATGAGAACCGCAAACTCGACTCCGCCCAGGAAGCCGCTGCCCATGCTTTCGGCAAAGGGAAGCCGCTCACCCAGCAAACCCAGTTCGGAAAACGGGCTGAAGTCGGTGAGCCACATGAACAGGCACCCACCCACGCCCAGCAGGGAATAGGTGACGAACGCCAGTTCGCCATTCAAGCGAAAGAGCAGGGAGAGGATCGAGAGGACAGTGAATTGACTGTCTCCCAACTCCGTGACCGAGCGTGCGCGAAAGGCCAGAATCCCGGCCGCCAGGTAACCCCACGCCAGGCCGAAAAGCGCAAACAGAAAGCATCCGATGAGAATGCCGCTGGACCGCATCCCCATTCCGTTGTCCCGGGCATTGAACCCGATGCGCAGGAAATAGATACAACAGAACAGCCCGAACAGCGCCATGAGAACGGCCAGAATCCGCAGCACCCAGGCCACCGTCAGGCGAATGAGCTTACCGTCGCTCAACGCGTGAAAAAACGGTTCAAGAATCGCGAAAATCGTCATTGGCTCCCTTGATAACCCCTCCACTCAGCTCCGGGGCCGAAGGAAGGGCGTTTGGCAACTGCCTCTTTTTGGGTCCGCTGGGCAAGTGCCGAATGCAGGCCGCAATCTGCCTGATTGGCCCATCCTAACCCTTGATGGGCCAATCCAAGGCAAGAAATACAGGGGCAAGAATTACCTGCCTCCGCCCGCACCAGCTTCAGCAGTCACTTCTCTCTCAGCCTGATCTCCCTGCTGGGCCTGCTGCTGGATCTCGTTTGCCGCGTCAGGATCGGGCGGAGGCGCAATTGCGGCGTACTGGGCCGGCGTCGGCTGTCCCTGGGCCGCCGCGGGAGCCGCCGGCACCCCGCCCCTGCCCTGCTTGGCCTGCAATTCCTGCAAGCCCTGGTCGATGGTCTCCCGCATGTGATTCTGCATCTCCTGCAGGTCGTCCAACGCCACTGAAACCGTAGTCTGCTTCTGGCACTCCTGCCCGCCCTTGCTGGAGAGGACCACCAGGTCGGCGGCCTTGGCGTCGCTCGTTGGCGCCGCCTGCAGCGCCAGCACATCGCCATCGCTCAACAGGCACTCGGTCTGTGAAGCGTCCACCACATCCAGCGCGGCGCCCACCACAAACACGTGCGGGCGGCCGTGGGCGGCGTCGTCCAGCATACGGTCAATGCCGCTGGAACCGGGGTCCACATCCAATTGGTGCGCCTGCCGCTGCCCTTCCTGGTTTTCGAGCGCCAACTGTGCTCTCACTTCGTCGGCAATCTGCTGCTTCACGTCCGGCGTAAGCTCCGGCGGACCACCCGCGCCCTGCGGAGCGCCGTCGGCCTCGCCCGCTTCCACATGCGCCGCATAGGCCGCCTGCAAATCCGATGAAATCATGTAGTCCGTCAGCCAGTACGAAGCCGATGGATACATGGGATACGGAGCGAAATAGTAGCCGTAGTAGCCATACCAGGGACTGCCGCCGAAACCCCACCCGAAGGTGATCGGCGCGGCCCATGGGTTGTATGCCCATCCGTAAAATGCCGGGCCATAGTAGAACCGTGGGGCGTAGACGTTCAAATATATGCCACGGTAGCCATAGCCGTAATAGAGGCGGCTGTAGGCGCGGCCGTGATAAAAGTAGGTGCGTTGGGCGAATTCATGGCCGTGGAAGCTATACGGATGCTGCACGTAACCCGCGCGGCCCCGTTCGTAGACGGTGCGGTTGTGCATGCGATCTTCCACCGCAACCCGTCGGCCGCCATTCAGCCCGTGGTTGATGGTCATGCCGCGCCGGGCGTCGTGGATTTCGCTAGGGCCTCCGTTGGCGCGCATGCGGACCGTGCTTCCGCTGGGGCCCCGGAGTTCATGTACGCCTCTGGGAATGGGAACCTGCCCTGGCCGCTGCTGGCCCATCCGCGCGGGCCCCTGTTCGCCCGGCCTCGGCTGGAAGTTTCCGCCGCCGGGCCGCGCCTGAGGATTTCCTGGACCGCCGGGCCGGGGAGTGACACCCGGGCGGTTGGCGGAGGGGCCGGCATTGGGGTGGTTCGCCGAAGGTCCGGCGCTGGGGTTATTGGCCGATGGGCCCCCGTTGGGGTGACTGGCCGACGGGCCGCTTGCGCTGGGTCCGTGCACAGCTCCGCCACCCGAGTTTCCGGCAGGTTTAGCGGCGGGCGCGGGCTTGGCGGCAGGCGCCGGCTTGGAAGGCGCCGGGGTGCTCTTTTTATCCGAGGCGCTTGCCAACGTGCCCACACCCAGAAGTCCGGCAAGAATCAATGCTGTTGAACCAATTCTCATGGTTCTCTGAAAGTTTGAAATGCTCATCGGGTCCTCTTTCTCCTTGTGTCCGCCGGGTTCTTGGGCTTCATGCCGGATGCGCCGGCCTGCTATTGAATGTTGCTGACTTTGCCGTTGGTGAAGGTCACCTTCATGTCCTTATAAAAGAAGATCTCCTTCGGTCCAATCACCGCTTTCCTTACCGGATCGCCAAAAGCCGCATTCACCTGGGCCTTGGTCTGGCCGAGAGAAATGGTCGGCGGCGGAGGGGGTAGCGGGGGCGGCGCTTCCACGTCAGCGTACTTGGCCGGGGCGGGACCGGGCGCCGGTGGAGGAGCCATCTGACCGCCCTGGCCGTTCTGAGCGCCCTGATCCGGCGCGGGTTGATTGTCTGCCGCTTGCACTTGGAGCACTTCCGAGACCGCCTTCACTGCATCGTCAGGCGACGGAATGGTGCCCTTGGGAACGAGAAACTTGAGCATACCAAAGTAACGTCCGTCATCGTAGGGGTCGGTAGTTATCTGGACATAGATGGCATCCTTGCCAAGCTCAATGGAACTCACCCAGAATTTCTCGCCGGTTACCAGCGTTTTCTTGGGAATGCTGGAGGAGCCTCCATCGCGTCCCAAGCCGTCGACCATGTCCACTTTCAACATGTCGCCAAACCCCTGGGATAACTTGCCATTCTTGTAAACACTGATGGGCGCACTGGGCACGGTCACGCTGTAAACCAGCAGACCATCCTTCTGGAGAGCTACAATGGCGCCCGCTGTAACAACATTGCTCCGGTCCGCGGTAAACTTGGTCGGCGCAAACTGCCCATTGAGGCGTTTGATAAGCAAGTCCTTTGGGTCGCCGGCCTGTGCCGCCAAAGCAAGGCTGAGCATCGCGGTGATAACAGTCAATCCAAGCGCACGAATCCCCCGAAACGGTAACATAGGCTCCGTTCCTTTCATTGATTATTCTGGAAGTTATAGTGAAGACCATAACATATACACCCGGACTCTTTGAAAGTCAATTCTGCGCGAAAGCTCCGGCAGACTCGCGCTCTTTACCAAGCTTTCATCGGCGTGGGGATGAATCTCTTCAATTACCGAAGGTACAGCGAGAGCTTGTCCCTATTGAAAAGAATTCCAGCTCTTCCACATTCCGCAGCAAAACCACTATGATTGTCCCTGCTCCGGGGCGCCTGCAATCGGCCCCCCTTGAGCGACAGGTCTTGGTCGCCAGGGGTGGTCGCCGGAGTCCGCGGCCTCAGGCCTTTGCCGCCGCGGTGAAACAGGGAGAGAGGATTCTTATCATGAGTGCAACCCAGGCAACTCTCAAGTGCTATGAGATGCTGATCGACGGTGAATTTGTAGCGTCTTCAAAGACGCTGCCGGTCGTAAACCCCGCAACGGAAGAAGTGATCGCCGCGTTCCCCAACGGCACGGTCGACGACGTCAACCGGGCCGTTCTGGCCGCCGAAAAGGCGCAGAAAGGCTGGGCCGCGCTGCCGGCGATTCGCCGCGCGGGTTATTTGCGCGAGATCGCCTCGCTGGTGCGCGCCAACCGCGAACATCTGGCGCACGTCATCACCGCGGAGCAGGGTAAGATTTTGTCGCTGGCCCAGGTCGAGGTGGACTTCTCGGCCGACTACATGGATTACATGGCCGAGTTTGCCCGCCGCTACGAGGGCGAAATCATCCCCAGCGACCGCCCCGGCGAAAACATTCTGCTCTACAAAATGCCCATCGGCGTGATTGCCGGCATTCTGCCCTGGAATTTTCCCTTCTTTTTGATCGTCCGCAAGATGGCCCCCGCGCTCGTCACGGGCAACACCATTGTCATCAAGCCGAGCAGCGAAACGCCCAACAATGCCTTCGAGTTTGCCCGCCTGGTGGCCCAGTCGTCGCTGCCCAAGGGCGTCTTCAACCTGGTTTCCGGCTCCGGCTCGGTCGTCGGCAAGGCGCTGGCGGGCCATCCCAAGGTGGGCATGGTCTCGCTCACCGGCAGCGTGGACGGCGGCGTGGCCGTGATGCACGCGGCCGCGGACAATGTGACCAAGGTCTCGCTCGAACTGGGTGGCAAGGCTCCGGCCATCGTGATGGGCGACGCGGACATCGACCTCGCCGTCAGGGCCATCCGCGCCTCGCGCATCATCAACACCGGCCAGGTGTGCAACTGCGCGGAGCGGGTCTACGTTCACGAGTCGGTGGCCGAAGAGTTCATCGAGAAGATCACTGCGGCCATGCAGCAGACGGTGGTGGGCGATCCCTTTGCCGCCGCCACGGAGATGGGTCCGCTGGTGAGCAAGCGGCAACGGGAACTGGTTCATGCGGCGGTGGAACAGGCGGTCAAGGACGGCGCAGAGCTGAAGTGCGGCGGCGGCAACCTCGACCGCAAAGCCGGCTACTATTACCAGCCCACAGTGCTCGCCGGCTGCGGGCAGAAGAGCAGCATCATGCAGCAGGAGACCTTCGGACCAGTGCTGCCGATTACCACCTTCAAGACTCTTGACGAGGCGATCGAATACGCCAACGATTGCGAATACGGGCTGACCTCGTCCATCTACACGCGCAGCCTGGACGTGGCCATGCGGGCTTCGAACGAGCTCAAATTCGGCGAAACCTACGTCAATCGGGAGAACTTTGAGGCCATGCAGGGATTCCACGCCGGATGGCGCAAATCGGGCATCGGCGGCGCGGACGGCAAGCACGGGCTGGAAGAGTATCTCCAGACCCACGTGATCTATATGAACTACGACCTCAACAAGCAGTAGACCGCCGGCCGCCGCAAGCTGGTTCCCCATCCTCTCGCGAGAGGATGGGGAAAACCGGCTTCACAGGCTGCGTAAAAACCCCGAAAATATTGCGAACGGGCCGAAGAGAGTGCTGCAGGGTCTAAAGGCCGAGTTCATTCTACGGCACTTACGGCACGACTAAAGTCGTGCCCTGTTACAAAACCGAGTTTTCCCGCACACTGTTTAACCAGCCGCCGGCTCCCTCGGTCGCTGCCGTCTGATCGCGGTTGCGGTATCATTGCGTCTAATAGGGTGAGTGGCCTGTTTCCCCCAAGGGCCGCCCCGGTGGTGTCTGTGTCTCGATTCTTCAAGCGATTTGTCTTTGTGCTCTCAGTGGCCATCTTCGTCGTTCTCGGCGGAGGCTTTCTTTTGGGCGAGTTCGGGCTGTTCGGCGTTCATGCTGGCCAGCAGGAGGGCGCCTACCGCCAGATGCGGGTTTACGCCGAGGTGCTCAAAAAGGTCCAGAGCGACTATGTGACCGAGCCGAACATCAACGACGTGACCACCGGCGCGCTGCACGGGCTGCTCGAGTCTCTCGACGCCGACTCCAGCTATCTGACGCCGACTGAGTACAAGATTTACAAGGAGCGTCCCTCGTCGGGCGTGGCGCAGGTGGGCATCACCGTTTCCAAGCGGTTTGGCTACGCCACGGTGGTAAGCGTGCTGCCCGGTTCGCCGGCCGACAAGGAACATCTGGCCGACGGCGACGTGATCGAATCCATCGGCGAACAGTCCACGCGCGAGCTGTCGCTGGCGGTCATCCGGCTGCTGCTTGAAGGCAAGCCGGGAACCACCGTAGCGCTTTCCGTGGTGCGCCCGCGCAAGGCGGACCCCGACAAGCTGACGCTGACCCGCACCATGGTCTCCGCAGCCCCGCTGGCCGAGCAGCAGTATGACAATTCCACCATCCTCTATCTCAAGCCCGGAGCCCTGACTGCTGAGCGTGTGGACCTGATCGCAGCCAAGATCAAGGCGGCCGGCAAGGGCCGCAAAGTGCTGCTTGACCTGCGCGACTCCTCCGGCGGCGATCCGCAGCAGGGTCTGCTGCTGGCCAATTTCTTCGTCAAACAGGGAACGCTGGCCGCGCTGGAAGGCCAGAAGTTTCCCCGCCAGACCTTTGCCGCCGACCCGGCAAAGTTCCTGACCGACGCGCCGCTGGCCGTTTTGGTGAATCGCGGTACCGCCGGCCCGGCCGAGTTGACCGCGGCCGCCATCGAAGACGCCAAGCGCGGCGACGTGGTGGGCGAGCGGACCTTTGGCGAGGGCTCGGTGCAGAAGACCATCGAACTGCCTGACGGCGCAGCCTTGCTGCTGACCGTGGCCAAGTACCAGACCCCGGGCGGAAAGAAGATTCAGGATGAGGCCGTAGCGCCTACCGTGGTGGTGGGCACGCCCATCGAAGAAGAAGACGAGGAGACGCCTCCGGCCAAGGGCGACGAGCCCCTGAACAAGGCGCTCGAACTGCTGAAAGCCAAGAACGCCTGATCGAACGAACCCGGTTGACCTCAGTGCCAGCCGGGTGTCCGTTCTCTGCGTCCTGCCCTGCCCCGCATTCCCACTCTTGCACCGTATGGTACACGTGCGCTGTCTGAGCATTCTTTCCGAACAGGATAGTGCTAGCCTTAGGCTGAAGCATTTTCTCCCCCGATTTATACGAGAAATGCCCATGAGGCCTGAATCGCTTGGCTGCCACCCCCACCCAGCCTTCCAACCCCCGCGGCCTTGACGGGAACCGAAGGTTCGAATTCGAGGCTTTGCCTGCGCGTGGACGGCGCAAGCTGGCCGGCAAGGTCGCGCTTGCGGCGCTGCTCATGCTGGCTGTGATTACCGGCTCCCTGGCCGGCCTGACGCTGGTTTATTCGGTCGATCTGCCGGAGATTCACGACCTCGAACGCTACCGGCCCTCCACCACCACCGATCTTTATGATCGCAAGGGCCGCATCATCGGTTCCTTTGCGCTGGAGCGGCGCGAGGTGGTCAACTACGACGCCTTTGCGCCGGTGCTGCGTCAGGCCGTCATCTCCATTGAAGACAAGAGCTTCGAATCGCACTGGGGCGTCAATGTCTTCCGCGTGCTGGGCGCGGCGTTGCACGATATCCGCTCGCACGGGCGCGCGCAGGGCGCATCCACGCTGACCATGCAGTTGGCCCGCAACCTGTTTCTCTCCTCTGAGCGCACCGCCGCCCGCAAGCTGCAGGAGGCGTACCTGGCCATCCAGATCGAGCGCGCCTTCACCAAGCAGCAGATTTTCACGCTTTATGGCAACCAGATTTACCTGGGCCATGGAATGTACGGCTTTGAAGCCGCCTCGGAGTTCTACTTCAGCAAACACGCCAAGGACCTGAACCTGACCGAAGCGGCCCTGCTGGCCGGGTTGCCCAAGGGGCCGGCGGCCTTTTCGCCGCTGCTGAATCCGGAGAAGTCGTTGCGGCGGCGCAACCTGGTGCTGACTGAGATGGAGGCCGACCACGCGATCTCCCATGCCCAGGCCGAACAGGCCCGCAGTATGCCCCTGGGGCTGCACATCGCCCAGCCGGAGATGGCGGTCGCTCCCTGGTTCCAGGAGGAGGTTCGCCGGGAGCTGGAAAAGCGCTTCGGCCCCGAGCAGGTGCACGAGGCTGGCCTGAAAGTGGAAACCACGCTCGATCTGGACCTGCAAAAAACCGCCAACCAGGCCGTTGCGGACGGCCTCGCCACCTATGAGCGACGGCGCGGCTGGGTGGGTCAGGACGGGCCCGGCAAGCTTGAAAACGTGCTCGCCAGCGGCGTCTCCATTGAGGAGTACAAACATCCGGACTGGGCGTTAAAGTCCGGCCCCGGCGACTATGTTCACGCCGTGGTCACCCGCGTTCTGCCTCTCGAAATCCACGCCAAGGTGGGCGGCGAGGAAATCGTGCTCATGCCCGACGACTGGAAATGGACCGGGCAGCACTATGGCGACGCTCTGGTCAAGCCCGGCGACGTGATCTATGTTCACCTGGGCGATGCGGTCGAGGCTGGCGCACGCCGGGCCACGCTCGAGCAGGATTCCGGCGCGCAGGGGTCCCTGCTGGCCATCGACAACGCCACCGGCGATGTGCTGGCCATGGTGGGCGGACGCGATTATGCACTCAGTCAGTTCAACCGCGCAACCCAAGCGGAACGGCAAACCGGCTCCAGCTTCAAGCCCTACGTCTACACCGCGGCCATCGAGGACGGCGCAAAGCCCGACGACATCATTGTCGACGGCCCGGTCAGCTTCGGCGGCTACACCCCGCACAATTATGAGAACGACTACAAGGGCTCGATGACCCTGATCAACGCCTTTGCCGAGTCGCGCAATATTCCCGCCATCAAGCTCGCCGCGCGCGTGGGCATTCACAAGGTCATCGACGTGGCCCACCGCTTCGGCGTCACCTCCAACATTCCCGCCTATCTGCCGGTGGCCTTGGGAGCGGTCGAAATCACGCTCGAAGAGCAGGTGGCCAGCTACTCTGTCTTCCCCAATGACGGATTGCGGGTCAAGCCGCGGCTGGTCAGAAAGGTCTCCAACGCCGATGGAGTCCCGCTGTGGGAGGACACGCCCTCGGTGGACGAAGTCATCGACCAGCAGACGGCGCGGACCATGATGACCATGCTGCGCGCGGTGACCCAGCACGGCACCGGGGCGGCGGCGGCGCAACTGAACCACCCCCTGGGCGGCAAAACCGGCACCACCAGCGACTACACCGACGCCTGGTTCCTGGGCTTTTCGCCGTCCGTCACCTGCGGCGTGTGGGTGGGCTATGACAGCAGCCAGACCCTCGGGGAAAAGGAAACAGGCGCCCGCGCCGCCCTGCCCATCTGGATGACCTGGATGAAGGCCGCCATCGTGGGCAAGGACGACGAACAGTTTCTCGGCGATGAGAAGGACAGTTCCCTGCTGAAGGCCGCCGCCGCACCGCCCGCCAAACCGGCTGGCCCCGGCGCCAAACCGCTCACAGCAACCCAGACGGCCGCGAAGCCCGCGAAGGCGCCTGTGCTGGCCAGAACGCCATCTACCACCGCTTCGGCCGGTTCGGCAGGAAAGCCGCCCGCCAAGCAGGCAGTCAAACCGGCGCTGGTGCCCGCGGCCGGCGTCAAGCCGCTGGTGAAACCGGCGCTGCTGCCGAACCCCGCTCCAGCCAGATCCGGGGCTTTCGTCAAGCCCGCTTTGCCCGGCAAGCCCAGACAATAGAATCGAGAAGCAGTTCTTTTTCTGGAGGAAGACCTGATTGATAACGAATTCGCTGAGCGCATTGCCGGCACCGTATACTCCCGTTTGCAGGAATCCTGCGCATGACTGAGCCTTCCGGGAACCCACGCACTCTTCGTCGCGACATTGTCTTCGCTTTTGCCCTTGCCCTGGCCTGCTACCTGGCCTGGCTGATCCGCGACGTGCTCGTGCTGCTCTATGTCAGCGCCCTGTTTGCGGTGGTGCTCGCTCCCCTGGTACGCACCATCTCGGGCCTTCGCATCGGCCGCCGGCAGCCATTCAAGAGCTCAGCCATTTTTCTTCTCCTGGTCGTCGCAGCCGGAGCTCTTGTGGCCTTTGGCTTCCTCGCTATTCCCCCGGTCCTCAGAGACCTGGAGGAATTTTCCGGGGAGATGCCGATGCGCCTCCCCGGCCTGCTCGAAAAACTCAAGAGCTTTCCCCTGACTCAGCAGTTGGATACCGCGGACCTTAATTCCCGGCTGCAGGATTTCGTCAGCCAGGCAGCTCCCTATGTTCTGTTCTCTCTCAGGGACTGGGCGGGCAAGTTCTTCGATGTCATCATGGGATTCATCCTGACCATTTATTTCATTCTGGAAGGCGACCACGCCTATCGGTGGTTCCTTTCCTTCTTCCCGCCTGAAAAGCGCAGCCGGCTCGACAAGACCCTCCAGCGGGCGGAGATCCGCATGGGCAAATGGCTGCTGGGCCAGGGGAGCCTGATGCTTATCCTTGGCGTGACCAGCACCATTGTCTATCTCTCGCTCCATGTTCGCTATGCGTATGCCCTGGGCGTGCTTACGGGACTGCTGAACATCATCCCCGTGCTGGGGGCGGCCATCTGCATCGCGCTGGCGCTGGGTGTGGCAGCCATCGACTCATGGGGTAGCGCGCTCGGCATCGCTATCTTCTACCTGATCTATCTACAGGTTGAAAATTCCTATCTCACTCCCCGCATTATGAAGAACAGGGTCAACCTGCCCGGCCTCGCCATCCTCGTCGCCCTGGTCCTCGGCTCCGCGCTTGAGGGCGTTCTGGGAGCGATGGTTTCGGTCCCCACGGCGGTTTTGGTAGCCGTGCTTCTGGACGAGTATCTTGTCTGCAAAGAAGAAGCCTGATTCTATAAAGAGCCTGATCCTGTCTGGTTCGCGGCGCGTTGGGCCTGGTATCTGAGCGCGTGTTCTTGTATCCATTGCGGGTGCCCCAGGTCTCGGGGTCCCCAACGACAGGTCCTCGTCGCTGGGGTGAGGATTCGATCTTGAGACCTGGGACAGCAGAGACCAAACGTTCCAAGCTCATGCGGTCAGAGCCCTTATGATTTCCCCTCTCGCGACAGAAACTAGCCGCAGGGTTCGCGCGCCGTAGTCTGTCCGCAGAACCCGCTCTACCTTCCCGCCTGCACAGCGGCGTTGACCGCTGCTTTCATCGCGCCACAGTTGGCGAGGAAGCGAATGAGGTTGCCGGTGAGCGGCTGCATGGTCTCAGAATCGAGACCTGGGGCGCCCGGGAGGTTGTTTCCTGCCAGGTGCAGCTCGCCGGTTCCCTGGGCGTCGAGGATGAGAGTGGTGAGTTTGCGGGCCAGGTCGAGGTCGAAACTTTCGGCGACGAAGACCCGCTTGCCGCGGGTGGTGATCACCACCGGGCCCTCGTTGGTGGAGTAGACCTGCTCCTGGGCGACGGGCTCGGCCGATCCGGTGTGCCTGTCGGCGGGGGCGGTGCGTTCGGCAATCAGGTCGGGCTTGAGACCGGAGTATTTGCGCCCCAGTTCCTCGGTGTAGAGGCGGGCAAAGGCCTGGGCGGAGGCGGAATTCTTCCACACCGACAGGTAGAAGATGGCGACAGATTTTGTGCTGGACTTCTCGACCGGGGTCCCCGCGGACGGGTCTTTGTCCGTGGGGTGATGGTCAGCCGCGGTTGTTGCGCTGAGGCGTTGTCCGGCCCAATAGAGGCCGCCGTCCCAGGCCGGGGTCAGGTCGCGGGCCGCGCCGTCGCCGCCGAAGAGCTCGGCGAGAATGTGCACATCGAGCTGCCCGATCTGGCCGATGTCGTAGGGCTTGTAGAGCTTGTCCACCAGCGGGTGAATGTCCGGCAGAAGGGGGATGGCGGGCATGTGCTTCTTTTCGTATTCGAGCGGGTTGATGATCTCCCAGCTTGATGTGGGCGGTCGGTCCATGGTTCCAGCAAAGGCCGCGGTCCGGCCCTGGTCCATCCACACGTCCTGCTCGAAGCTGAGGCCCTCGCGATAAGGGAACAGGAGCGACTCGGAAAGCAGAAGCGGCGCGCGCGCCAGCACAGGCGAGTTCTCAGAGCCCGACATCTGCTGCTTCACAAAGTCCAGAACCTCGGGGTCCTTGACCAGGCTTTTGCCCATCGGCTTGAGAATGTAGTCCATCATGACCGCCGTAGCCTGGCCCTCGACCACGGCCTCTCGCGCGGTGTCCATCTCGTCCTTGGCTAGGTGGTCGGTGTCGTCGCGCGAGTTGAGCGAGACATCGTCGGGGGTTTGATCGTTCCACTTCTCAAGGTCGGAGTGCTGGTCCTGGAGCGCGTGGGTCAGTTCGTGAGCCAGCACCGGCTTCTGCTCCTCGATGTCCACCCAGTCCAGCATGTAAACAGTCTTGGTTTTCGAATCGTAGTAGGCCTCGATCTGCTCCTTCAGCAGCGCCAGCAGAAAGGGCTTCAAGTCGAAGTCGCGGTCCAGCAGGCCGAACTTCTTGAGCACGATTTCGTCGCGCTGGAGGCGCTTGGCGCCCTCGTCCTCCTCGAACTTCTGGTTCAGGTAGCTTTCGACGGCGTTGCGGGAAGTGAGCTGACGCTTGACCTGGCTCTTGATGGGCAGGCCGGTCTCCTCGGAGGAGAACTTGATCAGGTCGTCGACGAGGCCGAAGAGCTGCTTCGCCTGCTCGGGAGTGATGCGGGTCTCGGCCTTGGGCTTGCCGGTCTCCGGAGCCGGCGGCTTCTGCGCGGCAGCCTGCGGCGGGGCCGTGGCCGGCGCCTGGGATTGCGCCGCCACAGCAATGCTCAACACGGCAGCGCAGAGGCCAACCGTCAGGCTCCTTGACAGCGCCGCAAAACAGGACCAGCGCACATGCAAAATCCTCGGGAGATGGGTCCGAGAGGTCGAAGAGGCCAGGGAAAATCGCGTCTGAAGGCTGCCAAGAGCGTCAGGGCACGACTTCAATCGTGCCGTAAATGCAGCAAAATCAACGCGGGCTTCACAGGCTGCGGAACAACTTGGCCTTGTAAAAGGGCACGACTTCAGTCGTGCCGTAAGTACCGTCGAACGAGCGCGGCCTTTAGGCCCTGCTGTACACTCACCGGGTCTTTCGCCATTTACCCAGGGCTTTTCCGCAGCCTGTTCAGCCTCTGCGGAGCGCTTCTCCCCGGCGACAAATGCCGCGCTCCCGTCCGATGCTCCGCCAGCACGGCTCAAGCCCTGCCCTCCTGAAGCAACCGGTTCATCCGCGGCTTGCCTGTTCCCCGCTTGGCTCTGCTCGCCCATCGTTTCTCCCCATCTTCTTCCAAGGCTATAATCAGGATGCGGTGCGGCGCGAGATTGTTCCTGAAAATCTGCGCTGGAACCGGCGGAAAAGCTCCCCTATGACTCAAACGGACGTCTCCGCGACCACTCCGGCGAACCACCCCACGGACCAAAACCTGTCCGCGGGGACTCCGGCGAGCCACCCCACGGACCAAGACCTGTCCGCGGGGACCCCGGCGAACCACCCTACGGACCAGACCCGGTCCGCGGAAATCAAGGCCACAGCGCTTGCCGCGCTCCTGGCTCAAGCTGTTACGCCGCCTGAGCCGGTCGCCTATCGCGGCGTTCTGACACCACGGGAGTTGGACGCACCAGCGCGGGAAACAGCGGCGCTCGTCTCGGGAGCCGCGGTCCACGATCTGGGCTGGCTGCGGCGTGTTGCAGTACGGGGCGAAGACCGCTTCCGCTGGCTCAGCGGCATGGTCACCAACATGGTGAAAGATCTGGGCGAAAATGCCGGCACATGGAACCTGGTGCTCAACGCGCAGGGACGCATCCAGGGCGACTTGTATGTGTGGCGCGAAGGAGAATGTCTCGACTTGGAGATTGCCGCCGACCAGTATGACAAGCTGCTGGCTCACCTGGAGCACTTCATCATCATGGACGATGTGGAATTGGCGCCCCGGAGCGTGCCGGCGGGCGGAGAGTCGAGCTTTGAAACAGCGCTGGGGCTGACTGGCCCATTGGCGGCTGGTGTGCTGGCCCGGCTGGGCCTGCCCGCGCCGACTGAGCCTCTGACCACCGCGCGTGGCGTCTGGAACGGCCACGAGGTGCGGGTTGTCCGTGCCTACGGCCTGCTGACGCCGCATTTTGAGCTTTGGATCGAGGCAGCGGCGATTCCGGCGCTGTGGCCCGCGCTGACCGAGGCGGGCGCAGTCCCGGTGGGGGCTGCGTCTCTTGAAGCCTTGCGCATTGCCGAAGCGATTCCCGCCTACGGCATCGACATTGCGGAACGCGACCTGGCGCAGGAGACCTCGCAGATGCGCGCTTTGCACTTCAGCAAGGGATGCTACCTGGGCCAGGAGATCGTGGAGCGCATTCATTCGCGCGGCAGCGTTCACCGGCATCTGCGGCCGCTCGAACTTTTTGGGCCGGTGCCTGTCGCGGGAACTGAGCTGACTTTGGACGGCGGAGCGAACGCCGGCCACATCACCAGCGCGGCTGAATTGCCGCTGGCGGCGGGCAGCCGTCTTTTTGCCCTGGGCATGATTCGCGGCGAGGCGGAATTACACAATCAACCGCTCACTTACGTAGCGGGAACAGCCACGGGCACGGCCCGCATTCTGGCAGGGCCGCCGGAACTCGGTGCGAATGACAGTGTGTTTCAAGAATCGGCATTGTGTCAGGGCACGACTTCAGTCGTGCCGAAAAGGACCTGAAAATAGGGGGCTTCAGCCCCTGAGGGATTCCGATCCCCTTCTCTGCGTCATTTTTGAAACACGCTCTGGCAAGTCAGCAGTTTGCAAGTTAGCAAGTCAACAAATCGGCAAGATGGATTGGAAACCTGGAGACGATGAGCGAAACCCCCAAATTTACCGTGATTGACCGCCGCAAATTCCGGGCGGATGAAGAGCACGAAGGCCAGCAGCCGGCTCAGCCTGAGACGACGCCGCCGGAGCCGGGCGCTGGTCCGCGGCTGGTTGTGACTGAACCCCGGCCCGCGGCGAAATCGGAACCGGAGCCGGAGCCCGCAGACGGTGAGGAGGCTCAAGCGGAGTTGCCTCCCGCGCCCACGGCCGAAGAAAGCCGCGAACAGAAGATGGCCTACGACGTCGCGTCGCAGCGGCTTGAAGACCTGATTCGCGCGCAGAACCCCGCGATGGGCCCGCAGCCCGCCGTCGGCTTCGAACACCTGGTGCAGCAGTTTTATGTCTCCGCCATGATCCAGATGGGTGCGGGCACACAGGACGGCCAGCGGCCGAGAGTGGACATTCTGGGCGCGCGAACAACGATTGATTTGCTGGGCGTGCTGGCGGAAAAGACCCGCGGCAACCTGACCGAGGCCGAGGACCGCACCCTGCAGACGGTTCTGTTTGAAGTACGCATGGCCTTCATGGAACTGACCAGCATGATCACCCTGCAGGGCATGCAGCCGCCTCAGCCGCCGCCGCAGGGCATTCGCTAGACACCCGGATGGACGGCCTGCTCACATTTCTCGGAACGGGAACCTCGATGGGGGTTCCCACGCTGGGCTGCGATTGCGCGGTGTGCACCTCCACCGACCCGCGCGACCGCCGGCTGCGGCCCTCCGTGCTGCTGCGCTGGCAGGAGCATGGCCGGGGTGGCGCGCGGGAGCGCGTCGTCGTCATCGACACCGGCCCGGACTTCCGCGAGCAGGCTCTGCGCAACGGGCTCGCGCGCGTCGATGCGGTGCTTTACACCCACTCCCACGCCGACCACATCCTGGGGCTTGACGATCTGCGTCCGCTCAGTTTCACCGTCTTTCGCGAGGGAGGGCTTATCCCGCTCTATGCCACCGCGGAGACGGCAGAGGCGCTGAAACGCATCTACGACTACACCTTTTCGCCGCAGGCCACGTACCCCAACCGCGCCCGCGTCGAGTTGCAGCCGCTGGAAGAGCGAAACACGATTCTCGGCGTCGAGTTTGTGCGCGTGCCGGTGCTGCATGGGCAGCAGAAGATTGTCGGCTTCCGTTTTGGCCGCGCCGCCTACCTGACCGACGTGAGCGCCATCCCCGAATCCAGCTTTGCGCTGCTCGAAGGGCTTGACCTGCTGGTGCTTTCAGCGCTGCGCTACAAGCCGCACCCCAGCCACGCCACGGTGGAGCAGGCGGTCGCTTGGTCCCAGCGTATCGGGGCACGACGCACCTGGCTCACCCACATCGCGCACGAATTGGGTCACGAAGAGACCAACCGCATACTGCCCGACGGCATCCGCTTGGCCTACGACGGTCTCAGCCTGCCTGTGAGCCTGGGGCCGGCCAATTTGGAGCCCGCGGAGTTGGGCGCTGTGAAACGTGGGACCGCGAACCTATGACCGACGGCAGCGCGCTTCCCGTGCACCACCCCATTTCAGTTTTCCATTCGGCCACCGAGGTGCCGGTCGGCTTTGGCCCCAGCGTGGCCGCCATCGGCAACTTCGACGGCGTGCACCTGGGTCACCGGGAGATTCTCTCCTCCGTGGTTGCGGAGGCGCAGGCACGGGGCGTTCGCTCGGTCGCCATCACGTTCGACCCTCACCCGGAACAGTTTCTGCGCCCGCACAAGGCGCCGAAGCTGCTCACGCCGATGCCTGAGCGCGTCCGCCTGCTGGCCGCGACCGGCATCGACGCGGTGCTGGTGCTGCCCTTCGACGCGGCGCTTGCCGGGCTGTCGGCCACGGAGTTCGTGCGCCGGATTCTGGTGGGCACTCTGGGGATTCGCGGGCTGCACGAGGGCGGAAATTTCCACTTTGGTCACCGCGCGCGCGCCGGCGTGGCGCAACTGCAAAGGTTTGGTGCGGGATTCGGCTTTGAAGTCCATGTCCATTCTTCGGTGCGGGTTCGCGGATTGGAAGTCTCGAGTTCCGCCATCCGGGCACTGATTGCGGCGGGCGACATGACTCGTTCCCGCTGGATGCTTGGCCGGCCTTTCGAGGTGTGGTCCACTCAGGCCCGCGGGCGAGGAATCGGCACGCGACTGCTGGTGCCCACAGTAAACCTGGCTCCGTACCCCGAACTGCTGCCCGCGTTTGGGGTCTACATCACGCGGCTCACCGTGGGCGGACGGCGGTTCCAGGCGGTCACCAACGTGGGCAACCGGCCTACGTTCGGCGAAGCGTCGTTTGCCGTCGAGTCGCACATTCTGAACTTCGAGCCGGTCGACCTCGACGATCAAACGCCGATCGAGCTGGAATTTCTGCTGCGCCTGCGTGGCGAGATCGAGTGGCCCTCGCCAGAAGCCTTGAAGGCACAGATTTTCAAGGATGTGTCCAAGGCAAAGCGATATTTCCGGCTGGCGGCGCGCGGGTAGCCTGCATTTCTCACCGGTCACCGGTCGCCAAAAGTAGCGCTGGTCTCCTGACCGGCTGTACTGGGGGCCTCCCGGCCCTCAGAGACCACGCCAGGCCGCGAAATCTGGGTGGTCGCGCCCTCTGTGAGAAATGCAGGCTAGAGAAATGGCGGGTGCGGGTTGAGGCTTGAAGCGGGACCATCCCGACGGGGCAACCCCATGGGCTGCCCTGCCCCGGCCGCTCAATACGGAGCGCCGCGGTTCACGCCGTTTCAATTGCTGGATGGTATCCTTGCCGGGTTCAAGAATTTCGTGGAGATTCCCATGCAAAGCCTGCGTTCCCTTCGTCGTTTCACCTCGTTCTCCCTCGCCACAGTCTTTTTCTGCGGCCTGTTTGCCGCGCCGGTTCTTCTCGTCGCACAGCAGCCTTACCACGTTGTGGACCACTGGAAGCTGGGCGGCGAGGGCGGGTGGGACTACCTGCTCGTTGACTCCGGGGCGCACCGCCTCTACCTCACGCGCGGCGCCCGCGTCGATGTGCTCGACACGGGGACCGGGAAACTCGTTGGCAGCATCGGCGGCCTCCACGGCACGCACGGCATCGCCCTCGACGAAGCCGGCAAGTTTGGCTACATCTCCGATGGTGGCGGCAACGCCGTGGTGGTTTTCGACCGCGCTACCCTGGCCACTGTGGCCACTATTCCCGCCGGAACCAACCCCGACGGCATCGTCTTCGAGCCGGCCACGCAGACCGTCTGGGCCTTCAACGGCCGAAGCAAGAATGTGACCGTGATCGACGCGGCTGCGAGAAAGGTGGTCGCCACCATCCCGCTGCCCGGCAAGCCGGAGTTTCCCGCCGTCGACGGGAAGGGGACTGTCTTCGACAACATCGAGGACAAGAACGAACTGGTCCGCCTGGACGCCAAGACCAACAAGCTCACCGCCGAGTGGCCGCTCGCCGGCTGCGAAAGTCCCAGCGGCCTCGCTTTTGACGTTCCCGGCGCCCGGCTCTTTCCCGTCTGCGACGGCAAAAAGATGGCCGTCGTTGACTCCAACACGGGAAAAGTCCTCGCCACTCCTCAAATTGGGGATGGCCCCGACGCGGCGGGCTGGGACGCGGCGCATAAGCTGGCCTTCGCCTCATGCGGCGAGGGCGTTCTCTCCGTGGTCGATGCCAGCAGCTCCGCTTACCCCACCGTCGAAAGCCTTCCCACCCAGCGCGGCGCGCGCACCATGGCCTACGACTCCGCCACCGATCGCATTTACCTGGTCACGGCGGAGTTCGGCCCCCGGCCCGCACCCACTGCCGACAATCCGCGTCCCCGCCCCGTCATGGTGCCAGGTAGCTTTACCGTTATTGTGGTTGGCCGGTAGACAGCAATCTCAATCGAACGCCCAACTCGATTCCTCCCGTCCCATCCTTGCGGCTTTTTTTGCTTTTCGCCGCCAGGATGGGCCAAACTGGTCTCTGATCCCTGGTCCCTGACCCCTGTTTTTTGAATCCGCCATGAAGATATTCCTCGGTATTCTCGCCATTCTCGTGGTCGCCGCTTCCGTCTTTGCCGACTACAAATGGCGGCAATGGATGGCCGCCCGGCGGCGCGACCGGCAATAGCTCAAGCAACTTTCCCGGTTTTCTACCGTTACAATGACACCTAGGGAGCCGTCCAACCGTTATGTCTCGTATTCTTGCCCTCGCCCTTCGCATCCCCGCCCGCAGCCGGCGGGTTAGCCTTTTCCTCAGCCTTGCCGTCGCTGCATTTCTTTGTGCCGCCGTCCCGGCTCACGCCCAGTTTGGCGCTCCGCCCACCACCCAGGTACACGACGCCAGCGCTCTCAGGCCGCCCGCCGGCGCCCGCGTGGCCCTGGTGGAGTTTGAAGACATGGAGTGCCCGGACTGCAGTCGCGCCAACCCATTGCTCAAGGAGGCCGCGGCCAAGTACCACATTCCCTGGGTACGCCACGACTTTCCGTTGCCCATGCACAGCTGGAGCTTTAACGCCGCGGTCAACGCGCGCTGGTTCGACACCCGGAGCAAGGCTCTGGGCGACGAGTACCGCGACCAGGTCTTCGCCAACCAGATCTCCATCATGAACCCCGACCAACTGCGCCAGTTCACTGAGAAGTTTGCGCAAAGCCATGGCGTCGCCCTGCCCTTCGCCATCGACCCGCAGGGCAAGCTGGCCGCGGAGGTCAAGGCCGACTACGCCCTCGGCCAGCGCATCGGCATCGAGCACACCCCCACCATTTGGATCGTCACCAACGCCGCCCACGCACCGCCCTTCGTCGAAGTCGTTGACCGCAGCCGCCTTTACCAGCTCATCGACCAGGCCATGGCTGAAGTTCGTCAATCGCCCTAGTCGCTTCTTGACCTGCTGAGCCCTGCTCCACAAACAAAAACGGCGTCCGCCGCAGCGAACGCCATCCATTCTGCCTTTAAGTTTTCTCTCCCGCGCTGCCTTGTACCGCCGGCGTCTCGCCGGCTGTCGTGCGGGCGTCCTC
>Ga0181520_10000114_pt1 | contig 159536 bp, 145 predicted proteins | sample PEATcosm2014_Bin_29_FD_132451 | JGI IMG/M metagenome (GOLD analysis project Ga0181520, IMG submission 132451) | Peatland microbial communities from MTU Mesocosm Facility, Houghton, MI, USA - PEATcosm2014_Bin02_30_metaG | ecosystem: Environmental > Terrestrial > Soil > Wetlands > Peat | place... | reverse complement strand
TTCATTAGGCATTCCGGACTGGCGGACACGGCACACAGAACCGATTGTCGAGTTGAGCCCCTGTTCATTGAATGTTGGTTCAACCAGCGTTGATCACCCACCTGCTTTGCAGGCCGGTTTCTATTGCGGATAGTAGGGGTATGCGCGCGGAATTGCAAGTCTTGTGCGAAGACGGCGGGTTGTGATAGCTTCCTGAGCCCCGTGCTTTGGGAACCGTGCACCCGAATCGGCACTACGCGGAAACAACTCCATTTGCACTTTAGGGCGTAATGCCGACCCTGCGGAAAATCGCGAATGCTACCGGATGTTTGCTTAGAGGGTGTTAACCTGTGATTCAAATCACTTGGAATCACAAAATTTGGACCTATTCTTTTTCTATTGCGGCAATTTGAGGTACTGATCCCCAGTCATGTTGCAAACCACCTGTAAGCCGCAGGCCGCAAAGTGCGCCCACCCCATACGCTGGCTGCTTCTATGCGTATGTTTGGCGGGCGGCGGGTGCTTTGTCGCCGTCACCGGTTGCAACGCCACCGTGGCGCTCATTCCTTCGCCGCCAGTCGCCGCGAGCACGGTTTCGCCAGTCGCCGGTTCTCCCATCCAGCACATCGTGGTCATCATGCAGGAGAATCGCAGCTTCGACAATCTCTTCAACGGATTTCCCGGCGCCGACACGGCGCAAAGCGGCATGAGCGGCGGCCAATCGGTTGCGCTCACGCCCGTCTCACTGGGCGACTCGCGCGACCTCGACCACTCGCATACACGCTGGGCGAAGGACTGGGACAACGGCCACATGGATGGTTTTGCACAGAGCGGCGCGAGTCCGGCCACGCTGCCCTACTCCTACGTGCCCGAAAGCGATGTGGAGGAGTACTGGTCGCTGGCAAGGCAATATGTGCTCGGTGACCGCATGTTCCAGTCGAATACCGGTCCCAGCTTCGTGGCCCACCAGTACATGATCGCGGGGCAGTCAGCCAATGTGGCGGAGAATCCTACAGGCTCGGTGTGGGGATGCGATGCGCCGCCCGGCACCAGGGCCGCGGTTCTGGGAGCCGATGGCACCGAGATGCCCGGCGTGTTCCCCTGCTTCGACTACCTCACCGCCGCCGATCTGCTCGACGAAAAAGGCTTGACTTGGCGCTACTACGCTCCCTCCAGCGGCGACAGCTTCTTTATTCTGTCTGCGTTCCAGGCCATCAGGCACATCCGTTATGGGCAGGATTGGCACGACAACGTGATCGCGCCGCAGAACCGCTTTCTCACCGACATTGCCAACGGCGAGCTGGCGCAGGTGACGTGGATCGTTCCCGATTTCGCGCACTCCGACCATCCGGGATCGGGGAACGAGGGCCCGAGTTGGGTGGCGTCGATCATCAACGCCATCGGCAACAGCCCCTACTGGAATTCGACAGCGATTTTCATTTCCTGGGACGACTGGGGCGGCTGGTACGACCATGTCGCTCCGCCCAAGGTGGATGCCATGGGACCGGGCTTCCGCGTGCCGCTGCTTATCGTCTCGCCCTACTCCAAACACGGCTACGTCACGCACGTGAACCACGAGGCCAGCGGTTTCATCGCCTTTATCGAGCACAACTTCGACCTGGGCACGCTGGGAGCGCGCGACGCCGGCACGGATGCCTTCAGCGATTGCTTCGACTATACGCAGAAGCCTTCGACTTTCACGGTAATTCCCACGCACGTAAGCGCGGACCGCCTCGTGCGCGAGAAGAACAGCGGCCCGCCGGACGACGACTGAAAAGCAGGGAACAGAGAACAGGGAACAGAGAAGCAGGGACTAAGGGACTGAGGGACTTGGAAAGCGTAGACCGTGAACCGATAGCCAGCGCGCAGCCGATCACTTTCCGAGCCGGCTTACGAATCCTGTCGGGGTGAGTTTGCTCTGTGAAGGTCCGGGGCGGCCGCCGCCGCGCGATTCAGAAGGTCTTCTCAATGCTCGTGAGCTGGCCGGCAACGAATTTCAGGTGTGCGTAGATCTTGATCACGCTGGCGCTTCCGCCGCGCTGGAAGGTGGCTGGCGTAAAGCTTGATTTGGTGCCGTCTGCTCCGATAAGGCGGGCGCTCTCAAACTGTTCCTGCACAACTTCGCTCACCTCCGGCATGTTGTGCCCTGTCCAGCCGATGTCGAATTCTACCTTCAGATCCTTGCCCCACTGGGCCTTCACGATTCCCAGCTTCATGCGCAGGGCGTCGCCAGCGCTCCACCTGTCAGCGTAAAAATCTTTCAGCGTCGTGACCCCGACTGCATAGGAGGATAAAACCGCAAGTTGTTTCTCAACCGCAGCGTTTGGTGCGTTTGTCTGCGACGCCTCTTCCTGACCATTCATGGGCCGGCAGAAAGCTGGATGCGAGGGATTGAGGAGCTGGGCAAGGAAAAATGCCAAGCAGCAACGGGCGAGTAACGGGGCTCGGGAGGACAGTAAACGCGTGATGTGAGTCCCTCCTGTGGCGGCGTTCCCTGGGATTTGGTTTTGAACTCTCAAGCAACAATATCGTACGTCTTCCCCGGCCGTTTTGTCAGCGCCGCATGCATGGGCTTATTGCGGAGTGATATGCTTGCTGCGCTCTGCAGTAAAGCGAATCACTTGAGAGGAAATGGGCAGGCGTTGACGATGAGAGAGACTCGGAGATCGGCGGTCATTCTTGGCTTGGTGTTGATGGCGGGCTGCGCGCTGGCTCAGCGGGGTGCGGCGAAGGGCGAGGCGTGGGTGACGAGCTGGGGCGCTTCGCAACAGATTCCGGAGCCGGCGAATGCGCTGCCTTTGGATGACCTGCGCGATGCGACGGTGCGGCAGATTGTGCACTTGTCGCTGGGCGGCGAGGCGCTGCGCGTGCATCTTTCGAACGCATTCGGCACGTCGGCGCTGCGCTTTACGTCGGTGCACATCGCGCATCCGCTGTCGCCGGCGGGCGCGGGCATCGATCCCGCGAGCGATCGTGCGCTGACCTTTGCCGGGAAGCCGGAGGTGACGATTCCGCCGGGGGCGGAGTACGTTTCCGATCCGATCGCTATGGCGGTTGCGCCGCTTTCCGATGTGGCGGTGACGTTTCATCTGGACGCGCCGCCGGCACGGGAGACGGGGCACCCGGGGTCGCGGGCCACTTCTTACTATGTGCATGGCGACCGAGTGAGCGCGGCGGAGCTAAGCGACGCGAAGAAGGTGGACCACTGGTACCAGTTGACGGAGATCGATGTGCGCGCTGGGGCGAAAGCGGCCGTGGTGGTGGCGCTGGGCGACTCGATTACCGATGGACACGCCGCAACGACCAACGGCAACGACCGCTGGACGGATGTGCTGGCGGCGCGGTTGCAGGCGCAACGCAAGACGCGTACTGTCGGCGTGTCGAATCAGGGGATCGGCGGCAATCATCTGCTGACGGACGGGCTGGGGCCGAATGTGCTGGCGCGATTCGACCGCGATGTGCTGGCGCCGGCGGGCGCGCGCTGGGTGATCGTGTTTGAGGGAGTGAATGATTTGGGCGGACTGGCGCGGACCGGCGAAGTTCCTGCAGAGGACCATGCGGCGCTGGTGGAGCGCGTGATTGCGGCGTACGAGCAGATTGTGGAGCGGGCGCATGAAAACGGGCTGCGCGTGTACGGGGCCACGATTACGCCGTACACGGGATCGGACTACTATCATCCGGGGCCGATGAGCGAGCGGGACCGGCTGGCGGTGAACGAGTGGATTCGCGCGGAGGGCCACTTCGATGCGGTGATCGACTTTGACGCGGCGGTGCGCGACCCCGCGCATCCCGATCGCTTGTTGCCGGCATTCGATTGCGGCGACCATCTGCATCCGTCGCCCGCGGGGTACAAGGTGTTGGGGGAAGCGGTGCCGCTTGGCTTGTTCGCGAGGTGAGGGTGGGCAGGTTGGGCTCGTGCTTTCCCCGGTTCCCCAATGCGAGGGACCGGGGGCACCCGGCGATGTGGTGAATTAATACAAATGCGGGGGTTTGGAGACCCCCGCTACCGCCGGTCTGGAGACCGGCGGTACACAGTGACAGGCCGAACACAAGCCTTGCTACGCCTTGCCGGGGGTGGCTGGCGGCTGCGGCGGTGCGACGGGCTTCTCCGGGTTGAGTGCCGAAGCTGCCGGAGCGACCTTCTGCATGAGCAGAGCGCCCAGGCCTTCGAGAACGCCGTTGGCGTTGCCGCCGCCTCCGGTGACGAGTGTGTTGGGCATGAAGGGGACGTTGCTCCGGGAAAGCGCTTCGATGGCATTGACGAGCGCCGTGGCTCCCTGGCCCAAGGCTGCAACCTGTTTTTGATAGGCCTCGGCGCGGGCCAAACCAACTGCTCGCACCTGCGCGCCCTGGGCAGTGCCGGTGCGTTCAATGTACGTGGACTCGCCGTCGGCTTCTGCCTTGCGCGCCTCGGCATTGTTTTTCTTGATGTCGACGCCGACCGCGGCTTGCGCCAATTGCGCCTGCATGTCTGCGGTGCCGCGCGCCTTCTCGGTCTCAATGCGCTGGTCCTGCGCCTGGCGCTGCATTTTGAAGGTTTCTACCTGCTGGTGCGCCACTTCGCGCTCGGTGAGCACCGTGACCAGCGCGGCAGGGTAGACCACGTCCTGGATGTAGACGCCGCGGGTTTCGATTTCGTATTCCGCGAGCTTGGTTTGGATGTAGGCCATCGCTTCTTCCTGCACGATTTGGCGCGTCTGGATAAACTTGATGGCTTCCATGCCGCCGATTTTGTCGCGGAAAAGGTTGCCGACGGCGGCCTGCAGAACCTCGTTCACCAGATTTTCCATGGAGCCGACCATGGAGATGACGCGCGGGGCTTTGGTGTCGGGAACGTGGATGAGGACCTGGAGGTCGATGGAAAAGACAAAGCCCTCATTGCTCTTGGCGATGATGGGTTCAAGGCGCGCATCGAGGCCGTGAGCCCCGGTGACGTCCTTGGCCCAGTCGAGCTTGAGGATTGCCGTCAGCACGACTTTGGCGTCGTAAATGCGGGGATTGATGGGATATTTGCCGGTGCGCAGCGCCTCCTGCCAGATGCCTTGATGGCCGGGCCGTACGAGGCTGCCGAATTTGAAGCCGACGCCGGAAGTGTCCTGTGTGGGCAGGCCGACGTAGGCCTTGATGACGGCGACCTGACCTTGCTCGACGACCAGCATGGGGACCTGCTCCACGCGGACGAGGAAGGGATTGAGGTTGTAAGCGCCGTAGAGAAGCGGATCGTGTTGCAGGCCGATTTTGCCGCCGGCATCGAGGAATTGCTGGAAGTCCTGGTAGTTGTTGTGCAGCGTGTTTTTGCTACCGAGGATGGCGGCGATGAGCTGGAAGTCGGTGGTGTCCGGCTTCTTTTCGAGTTCTGCGACATCGTCGAAGAGCCCCAGACGGCTGGCGATGGCACCTGCCTGCAGCGGCTGGCCCTCAAGCGAGGTGACGATGCCGATCATGTCCGCGACTTTGCCGCTCTCGGTGGGGCGGGGCGCAATGCGCGTGACTTCGAGCTGGCGCTCATCCAGGCCGAAGGCCGTGAAGGTGAGCCGGCCCGACTGGTCGGCCAACTGGCGGTAGGTGTCGGTGATGGGAACGCCGAAGACCTGCGGCTTGGTGATGATGAGGAAGGCTACGGGATGGACGGGGGCCAGCATGCCGGGCGAAAGCACCGGCCGTTGCACGCCCTTTTGGCCGCCGTTGGCGACGAAGCTGGAAACGTCGGTGAAGTTGCCGAACTCCGGTTTGTAGACGCCCGACTTTGCGCCGATGGGTGTGGCTGCGCCCACCTGCGCGATGACCACGCCGATTTGGCCGGCGGGGACCTGGACCCATGGATGCTTGGCGACCGCGTAAATGACGACGAATTTGAAACGCAGGCCGGGCATGAGCAGTTCCGCCTGGTAGCCGGCCTCGCCTTTGAAGGCGATGGGGTTGTCGCCGGGCAACTTTACGCCAAAGCGCTTGCGGACCAGGCCGACTTGCGTGGGGCCAATGCTGTAGATGGACTTGGCGATGAGAACGATAAGGATGAAGAGGCAAAGAAGAACCACTCCTTCAAAAAGAGTGGCGGGCGACATCATACCGTCGAACATACTTCCTCCCGTGTCCGGGACAGGACCCCGTTCGGCCCACTGTTTCGGGGACGTCTAAGGATACGCCGAACGGAAGAAGAGGGTATTCACCACGAGAAGACCTTTAGCGTTTCTCCATCCACTTGAGCGTCTTCTCGGCGAGGCGCGCGAAAGCCTTCACGGCCAACTCCAGGTGCTCCGTGCGTGTGTCCTCGATCTTGTTGTGGCTGATGCCCTTGATGGACTGCGCAAACATCATCACCGTGGGAATGCCGGAGCGGGAGACTTCCGATGCGTCATGCAGCGGGCCGGAGGGCAGGCGGCGCGTTTTGGGCGTTGTCTCCAGAATCGCCTCTTCGCACAGCGTGATCAAATCCGCGTGAAACGGAATGGGCTCGATGCTGTAGATGCGAGACCACTCCACTTCGCAGCGCTCTTCGGCGGCAAAGCGGCGGCTCGCGGCCTGCGCCTCCGCAAACATATTGGCCAGAATGCCGGCGTCCAGATCGCGCTGATCGAGGGTCGCCTCGCAGCGTCCAACGACAGCCGTCACAATGCCGGGGTAGGTCTTGACACTCCCCATGGTGCACACGGAGTCAGCGTGCTTGCCGGCGATGGAGCGGATCTCGAGCGCCAGCTTCGCCGCGGCCGCCAGCGCATCGCGCCGAACCGCCATGGGAGTTGAGCCCGAGTGCGCCTCTTGCCCGGTAAAGGTGATGGCGTAACGCTCCACGCCCTTCGTTCCAGTGACCACGCCCAGCGGCAGGTCGGCATTTTCCAGCACGGGGCCCTGCTCAATGTGCAGTTCCAGGTAAGCCGCGATATTTTTGCGTTCCGCAATTGCATCCCCGATGCGGTCGATGTCAATACCGACTTGCTTCAAAGCCGCTTCCAGCGTGATGCCGTCGCGGTCCGTGCGGCCCCTGTCGGCCGCAATGGAGTGCGTGCCCGCAAATGCCGCCGATCCGAAGAGGCTGCGGCCAAAACGCGCACCTTCTTCATCCGCCCAATCCACCAGGCGCACAGTGAAGGGCGGTTTTCCGGCGTGTTTTTCCGCCAGATACCGCACCACTTCAAGCCCCGCAACCACGCCAAGGCAACCATCTAACCAGCCGCCGTTGGGAACCGAGTCAAGATGGCTGCCGAGAACCAGCGTCTTCTCGCTCTGGCCGCGCAGCGTGATCCATTGATTGCCGGCGGCGTCGAAATGACGTTCCACAGGAAGGCCGGCCAGTTTGGTTGCGAACCATTCGCGCGCCTTGAGCCACGTGGGTGAGAATGCAACCCGCTGCGCTCCGGCCGGGTTGGCCGTCAGGTCGCGCAGCTCACGCAGATTCGAAATTACATTTCCTGGTTGAAGAGCCATAGAATCCCCCATTGATTGTCGCAGCATGAACCGGCGGTTGGGCCGCCCGCGGGGAGAGAGATGGGGGTGCAGGCATTGAGAGCGGCGGGGCAATCGCAGGGACGAAGAAATTCGGCTGCCCTTCATGGTTCATTCCGTTTCTGGGAATGCGCTGACGGGCTGTACTCCTTTGGTAACGAAGGGAACCTTTTCAGGGTTGCAGAAAAGGCGTAAGTTCATGAATAAGAATAAAACGAATGGCGGAGATCAGACAGTTTCCGCGAACAGGGTTCCCTGCAACGCGGCAAAACGTGGCTCTCAAAGTTGCGTCTGCGGAGCCCTCCGCCGCAAGTGCCAAGATATATTGCGTTTACAACCAATCGCGGGAGCGTTTTGTGGCCACGAGCGTGGAGGCAGTGGATGCATCCAGCGGCAGCCCGGAAGCGCGGCTGCGCAACCTGGAGCCGCGGGCTGGAACGGGATTGTGGTTTTGTCCGTGCCTGGAGATTCCTCCGAGCAGCATCCGCTTTCCGCTGGATCTGATTTACCTCGACAGCGATTGTGCCGTTGTGGCGACGGTTGAATCGTTTCCCTTAGCCAGCCCAGCCGTTTTGGATAAGACGACAGGGAGCCTGCTTGCCCTTCCGGCAAACACCGTGGCTGATGGAGAGATCCAGGCCGGTGATCGGCTGATCCTCTCCGCACCGGAAGAGATGATGGGGCATTTGCAAAGCATGAAGGATGCAAAGGCCCATGCGCATGTGAAGCTGTCGCCTTTTCTTGAGCAGTTTGCCATTTCCCCTGGCGTGGAGCTGGACTGCCCAGCGTTCGAAGAGCCGGAGCGAGGCGCAGTTGAAGCAGTTGGAGCCGTTGATTTTGAGCCGGCCGCGCCGATTGAGACCGCGCCCGCGAAAGCGGAGATTGCTGATGCGGAAATGCCTGCCCCGGAAGAGCCCTTTCCCTCGCCGCGTATCGAGAGCCAGCCGCAGAATAAGACGGAATCGAGGAATTGGTTCACGCGCCTAGTGCTGGGGGAGCCTGCTGACCCACGGAAAGCAACGCGGGAGTCGCTGCCGGGATTGATCGCCTATTTCTTTACCGGCGGCACTCCGGTGGCGCATCCGGTGCGCGACATCAGTGCGACGGGCATGTACATCGTGACCAGCGAGCGCTGGTATCCCGGCACGGTCATCCGAATCACTTTGACCGATCAGCACAATCCAATCGCGGAACGCTCCATCACCGTGAATGCGAAAGCCGCGCGATGGGGAAGTGACGGCGTTGGCCTGGAATTCCTCCTGGAAGGGAATCATCGGAGCAGGAGCAAGACTTCAAGGCAAACGGACGAAAGAACCGGCGTGGATCTGCCCCAACTTGAAGAATTCCTGAGAATGTACAAGGCGGTGTTGCCGCAGGAATGAAAGTTGGCCGCGGGGCCGATCGCGAATCGCCAGCAGCTTGTAGGCGGTTTGCTTTACGAATCAGATTACGGAACCGTTTGTGTTGAGTTTGCTGCCTGGATATCCGGGCCAGCCGCCGGGTGCGGTAAAAGACGTTATTTGCGAGGAAGGGATTGCGCAGGGGCTAAAGCCCGGACTTGTTTTGCGCAACTTACGGCGCGAGTAAACTCGCGCCCTGATACAAAACAGTACCCCGAGGTTTTTTCCCGCAACCTGTGAGGACCGGCGCTACGGTCTGAAGACTGGCGCCGCGGTTTGGAGACCGGCGCTACGGTCTGGTGGCTTATGCTGCGAGCTGGCGGCCTTGGTTGCCGGCCAATCTTGCGCAGCCAATCAATATTTTGCGGCCAGGGATCTTGCGGCTTCGGAGAATTCCGGTTTCTGCGCATCGGCTGCGCGTTTCCTGCCCTTGGCGGTGCTGTGCGCGGCGGAGCTATGCGGTTGCGCTGCAGCATTTTCGCCCATGACGTGCAGGCGCATGAAGTTGGTGGAACCGGACTTGGTGCGGGTGCCGGCCACAATGGCGATGACCTCGCGGGGGCGCACGTAGCCGCCTTTCTCGAGGAGCTTCTCGGCAAGGTCGACCATGGCCTCGGTGGTGTTGGCCTTGGGGCAGCGAACGGGTGTGGTGCCCCAGAGAAGATTGAGGCGGTTGACGGTGACCTCGACCGGGCTGAGCGCGTAGATGGGCGCCGAGGGGTGGTACTTGGAGAGCAGACGCGCGGTCGAGCCCGACTCGGTGAACAAGGCAATGCCTCGCAGGTCGAGATCGTCGGCAGCGTGCGCCGTGGCTTCGCAGATGGTCTCCGCGATGGTGAGGTGAGTGGGACGTTCGCGGGCCTCGTTCCCGAGGTTTTCCTTGATGTGGAGCTCGGTTTCGCTCACGATGCGGGCCATCATGGCCACGGATTCCACGGGGTACTTGCCCACGGCCGACTCGCCGGAGAGCATGACGGCGTCGGTGCCGTCGTAGATGGCGTTGGCTACGTCGGAGACTTCGGCGCGCGTGGGCCGGGGGTTTTCGATCATGGATTCGAGCATTTGCGTGGCGGTGATGACGGGCTTGGAGTATTCGGCGGCGCGGCGGATGATGTACTTCTGAATGGCGGGCACTTTTTCCGGGGGAACTTCCACGCCGAGGTCGCCGCGGGCCACCATGATGCCGTCGGAGACCTGGAGGATGGCTTCAAGATGCTCGACAGCCTGCGGCTTTTCCAGTTTGGCAATGATCCAGGTGTGAAAGCCGAGTGCGGCGATGCGGTTGCGAACCAGGGTGACGTCTTCGGCCGTGCGCACAAACGAAACGGCGATGGCGTCGACGCCGTGATTGAGCGCGAACTCGAGGTCGCCCGCGTCTTTCTCCGTGAGCGACGGCGTGCGCACCAGAACGCCGGGGAGGTTGATGCCTTTGTGCTCGCCCAGCATGCCGCCGTTGACGATATCGCAGGCCACGTCTTCGCCGTCGACCTCGTGGACACGCAGCTCGATGAGTCCATCGGAGAGCAGAATGCGCGAGCCCTGCTCGAGATTTTCGGCCAGGGTCTTGAAGGTGGTGCCGACGCACGACGCCGTGCCCACGACCTCGCGCGGCGTGATGACGAGCCGGTGACCGGCCTTGAGCAGCACGGGTTGATGGTCCTTGAGAAGCCCGGTGCGGATTTTTGGCCCCTGCAGGTCGCCTAGAATGCACAGCGGCTTGCGCTCTTCTTTGCTCACCCTGCGGATTTTTTCGATGACGGCGATTTTGCGCTCGTAGCTGCCGTGGGAAAAGTTGAGCCGGACGACGTCAACGCCGGCGCGGATCAGGTCGCGAATCACAGGCTCCGTGTTGGAGGCGGGCCCGAGCGTGGCGACAATCTTGGCGCGGCGCTGCGGAGAAGAATCCGTCAGGTTCAGATCGGCAAAGGTCATCAGGAAAGCTCCGAGGGCAATTTGATTTGGGCCAAAAGGTTTTTGGGCGGGTAAAAAGGGGTAAAAGGGGCGCTACCAATTCCATTGTAAATGGAAGGACGGGGACGGGAATGGCGGAGATGAGGCCGCGTTAAGGACGTTCCGGGTTGGGGCCTGTGCTTTCGCGCCCTTTTCCGCAAAAGGCGCGGAAAAGGATGGGGCACGGATGCGGTATTTTTCGCCGAATCAATACGGAGAAGGGCTTATTGAGAGGCGCGGGCGAGCTCGGGGGTAGCTTTTTCGCCTGCCAGTTGAATTTGGCGCTCCCAGTAAAGGACACCGTTGAGCTCCGCGCCCAGCAGGCCGCTGAATGAGGTGATGTAGAGCCAGACCAAGGTGGCGATGCCGGTGGCAAAGGAGCCGTAGATGTGCGTGTAATTGGCTACGCTGGTTACGTACCAGCCGTAGGCCAGTGTGGCCGGGAACCAGATGAGGGTACCGGCGATGGCGCCCGGCAACACCCAGAGCCAATGCTCGGTGCGCCTCGTGCCGAAATGGTAGAGCGCGGTGAGCACGGCGACAATGGCGACAAAGCTGACGGTCCAGCGAACCATTCGCCAGAAGAAGATCACCACATGGCGCAGGTCGTGGCCGGCGTTGTCGACCATCCAAAACTCGATCTGGTGGCCAAAGACGATGGCCAGCGAGGCCATCGATAGCGGCACCAGCACGATGAACACCAGCAGCAGGCCGCGGACGCGTCGGCCCCAGAAGGTCCAGCTTTCCGGTGGAAGCCGGTAGGCGCGGCGAAAGCCCTCCATCAGCGACAGCATGACGCCCAGGCCCGCAAAAAAGCTGAGGCCAGCGGCGGAGAGAATCACGCGGCCTGAGTGAAGCTGGTGCGAGAGGATGGAGGACTGCACGAGATCGAGGGTGTCAGGGGGCAGGAACTGCTCGAGGACGGCACGGGTTTCGCCCACCAGCGAGGGACCCTCTTCGACCTGGGCGACCAGCGTGGTGATGACCAGCAGAGCGGGGAAGAACATGAGCATGCCGGAATAGGCCGCGGCCTTTGCCGTGTTCACAACGTCGTGGGCAAAGGCGTGGAAGAGTGCTTCCCGGACCCGGTCAAGATAGCGTGACATATGCGACAAGGCAAGAGTAGTGCATTTGCGGGGTTTGCGGGGAGAAAAACAGGGAGCGAGGGAGCGAGAGAGCAAGGGAGCGAGGGAGCACGTCAGCGAGTCAGCAAGTTAGCAGCCGGGCGCTCCGTCCGGGTTGACCTGCCGACTCGCTGACTTGCTGCTAGCGGTCGGTACAGGAGTAGCAGGGATCGATTGAGGCCTGGATCAGGGGCGTATCGGCGAGGCGCGCGCCACGCACCATCCAGCGCACCGCCGGCATGTTGGCGTAAGTGGGCGTGCGCACGTGGACGCGGGCCGGGTTGCGCGAGCCCTCCTTCCAACTGACCGAATAGATGACCTCGCCGCGCGGCGCTTCCACGCGGCTGGTGGCCGTGCCGGTGACGAAGGCGAACCTGTCGCCGCCCACGGCGACTTCGCCCGGTGGCATGCTGGTGAGCGCCTGGCGCAGGATGCGGCAGCTCTCCATAATTTCAAGAGCGCGCACGAAGAGACGGGCGCGCACGTCGCCGGCCTGCTCTACCGGAACATCAAACTTCATCTCCGCGTAGGCCGCGTAGGGCGCATCGCGGCGCAGGTCCTGGTTGATGCCGGAGGCGCGGGCGGTGGGTCCGACCACGGCGCAGGAGGTGGCTTTTTCGTTGGTCAGGACGCCGATGCCCGCGCAGCGCGAACGCGCCGTGGAACTGGTGGTGAAGATGGGAATCACGGTGCGCATCATTTCGCGCTCGAGTACGTCGATGAGCGGGAGGAGCGACGACGGATCCTCGACGTCGCGATTGACGCCGCCCACGCGGTTCATGGAATAGTTGACGCGGTTGCCGGAGATGGCCTGCAGCACGTCCATCACCTTTTCGCGCAGGGCAAAGCAGGTCATGAACATGGTTTTGAAGCCCATGAGCTTGGCGGCGATGCCCGCCCACAACACGTGCGAGTGCAGGCGCTCAAGCTCCGCCATTACCACGCGAATGTACTGGGCGCGCGGCGGGGCTTCGAGGCCCGCCAACTTCTCCATGGCCTGGCAGAGCGTGAGGGTGTGGATGAACGAGCAGATGCCGCACACGCGCTCCATGAGGGCGATGACCTGGAAATAATTGCGCGTCTCGGCCAGATGCTCGATGCCGCGGAAGTTGAAGCCGATATTCAGCTCGGCATCCTGCACGGTTTCGCCTTCGCAGATCATGTCGAGCTTGTAGGGTTCTTCGAGGCCGGGGTGATAGGGCCCCATGGGAATTCTGTAGCTCATTGTGCGACTTCCTTCGGTCCCGGCGCGGCCGCGGCAGGCTTGGGCGGCGCATTGGGGTCTTCGCGCAGATTCACGCCGGACTTTTCGCCCTTGCGCAGCAGTAGCGGCTCATAGGCGCGGCCCGTGAAGTCGATGGAATATTCCTCGTGAATTTCGCGCTCGATCTAGTCGGCTGCTTCGCAGAGGTCGAAGATGCTCTCGATTGAATGGCCGGCGATCATGAAGGTGAGACCGAGCAGGCGGCCATCGAGATCCCAGTGGTATTCGAGGCGGAAGCCTTCCGTGCCGGGCAACTGGTAGGCGGTGATGGTGATGAAGCGCGCGTGCACTTCATTCATGACCGTTGCCGCCTGGCGGACGCTGATTGTGCCGGGGTTGAGCCAGTGCGTGCCGCGGCTCTCGTTCCATGGTTCGACAGCGCCCAATTTTTCCGAGAGGGTTTCAAGAGCGATCATTTTGAGTCTCCTCCTGCCGGCGTGGACGCCGCCAGGACAGCCGGCCTGGAGACCGGCGCTACAGATGAGGTGGCTGTTGCGACGGCCGGTTTGGGTGCGGGCGGACGCCGCGCCACGGTGTAGGACTTTTTTAATTCGCCCTGGGTCACGTAAATGGGCGGCGTGTCCTGCTGCTGCGACAGCGCGTGCTCGGTGTGGCCTTCCTTGAGCGCGTGTTCCGTGCAGCCTTCCACGCAGCGGCCGCAGAAGGTGCACTGTCCGGGGTTGTAGCTCCATGTGAACTCGCCTTTGCCGGCCTTGAAATCGATGGCGCGCGAGGTGCAGCGCATGCGGCAGACGGCGCAGCCGGTGCATAGAGCGGGATCGAATTGGACGAGGCCGCGGAAGCGCGCGGTGACTTTGGGTCGCGCGGGGAAAAGCAGGGTCTGATAGCCGCGCCGCAGATTCTTCCAGAGCATGGTGAGGATGTTCATGAGCGGAACCTCACGAAGATTGCCGATGAGATCACAAGCACGGCGAAGATGAGTGTGCACTGCCAGTAGAAGCGCACGCTGGAATCAATGGCGAGGCGCGCCGTGGCCGCGGCTAGCACCGAGAGCAGCAGCACCACGGCGACGGAGAGCACGACAAACAGGCAGCCGGCGAGCAGGGAAACGGCCCATACCAGCGCGATGTGAGGGGCGAAGATGTGCGGCGCTATGAGTGTTGCGACGAGACCCGTGGCGGCAACCCTCTCCAGGCCGTGCGCGAGCTCCCACATGGCCAGCTCGGGGCCGGCGTACTCGGTCATTGGGCCCGCGTAGATCTCCTGCTCCGCATTAGGCAGCGAGAAGGGGTTGATGTGCAGCTTGGCGGGCAGGCACACCAGAATCGCCAGTACGCCCAGCCAGTGCAGCGGCGAAGACGGCATGGTCGCGAGCGCTTCCAGCCGGAATGTGTGCTGCGAAGCGGCGATGGAGACGATGGCCAGCAAAAAGACGATGTTGTAGGAGACGCTCAGTGCGGCTTCGCGCGCGGAGCCGATTTCTCCGAAGATGGAGCGCGACGAAAAGCCCGCGGCGATGATGCAGATGGAGGGCAGCTCCAGCAGCGCGAGCAACAGGATCAGATCGCCTTCAAATCCGCCCGACGCGGGGAGGACGGGAAGCAATCCAACCGCTCCCGCGGCGGACGAAACCGCGATAAGCGGCCATGTGCGCATGATGAAACCGGCAATGCCGGGGCGCGGCGGAGTGCTCTTGCCGAGCAGCTTCACAAAGTCCCAAAACGGCTGCATGAAGGGCGGGCCGACGCGCTCCTGCATGCGGGCGACGGCTTTTCGTTCCACCCAAAGGAAGAACCACGCGGCGGGCACGGCGAAGAGCAGGCCGGGAAAGATGAGCATGCGGGCGAGAGCGGTGAGTAGTGGGTTCATGGCTGCACCTCCTCCGCAGTTGCGATGGCGACGGCGGTCTTCGGCGGGTCATTTCCGCGTTCGGCCAGAAGCGTTGCCGCCTTGACGACGCCGGCGATAATCGCATCGGGCCGCGGCGGGCAGCCGGGCACGAAGACGTCGACGGGCACGTGCTTGTCGAGCGGCCCCGAGAGCGTGCGGCTGTCGATAAACACATTCGTGGTGGCCGGGCAGGAACCGATGGCGACAACGGCCTTGGGTCCACAGACCTGGCCGTAAACGGTATTCACCGCGCTGACGGCATTGTTAGTGACCGGGCCGGTGACCATGAGAATGTCTGCGTGGCGCGGGCTGCCTTGCAGCAGAACGCCCAGTTGCTCGGCGTCGTAACGCGGCGAGAGCGCGGCAATGATATCAATGTCGCAGCCGTTGCAACTGCCGGAGTTCATGTGGAAGAGCCAGGGGCTCTTGCGGCGTGCGGTGCACATCAATCGTTTCCAGAACTTCATGGCCGCACCCCCATCAGAATTTGCAATGCATGGGGCCAGATTCCGGCGATGAGCAGGACGGCCACCAGCACAACGATCACGGCCTTGATCAGGAAGGGCTCGTGTGCCGCAGTTTGCGGCGGCGGATCAGGTGGAGGCCCCCACCAGTTGCGCGTGAGCGCGAGCGTGTAGGCGATGAGAGCGAGGATCGAGGAAACAATGAAGATGGTGAGCGGACAAAAGCCAACTTCGTATGCGGCGGAATAGAGCCGCCAGCGGCCGATGAAGCCGAGGGTGGGCGGAATGCCCAGCATGGCCAACATGCCGAAGAGGAATCCGAAGGCGCTGACCGGGTAACGCGCGGCGAGAGCTACCGGCTCGTTCGCGAGGGCGCCGTCGGCCTCAGGGGCGGCAAGACAAATAAACAAGAGCGCTTTGGCCAGGGCGTGGGCGGAAGCAGCGATGATGGCGCCGTTCTGCCCGAGCGCGTTGGCTGAGGCTGCTCCCAGCAGCAGAAAGCCCACGTCTTCGACCGTGGACAAAACCAGCAGCCGCTTAAGACTGCGCTGCGTGATCATCAACAGGGCAGCCAGCAGCGAGGTGAGGGTCGCGGCGTAGAAGAACATCGGTTGCGGCGTGAACAGCAGGGCATTGGTCTGCGCGCCGAGCAAGAATTCGCCGAAGGCCGCCATATCGACCACGGCGATGATGACGCCGAGGACGAGAGCGGGCACTTCGTCGGCCAGCGCCAGCAGCCAGAAGAAGAGCGGCACCGCGGCCAGTTTGACGGCGATGCCGGTGAGCAGAAACGCACGCCCGGCTTCGAGCGACCCGCGGTCTACGAGCAGGTCGCTCGCGATCATGGACCCGGCAGAGAGCAACACTACGGCGAGGTAAGTGAATTTGGCCAAGCGCGAGCGCGCCTTTTGCCAAACCAGAACCACCGTCAGCAATGCCGCAAGTTCCAGCAGACCGAGGCGCACCCGCGCCAGCGGAAGGAGCAGCCCACTGACGGTGAGGCCGCCGATCAGGAAGAGGAACGGAGCAATTTTCCAGTTGGAGCGGCCGGAAAGCGAGGCCAGCAACAGCGCCAATGAGGCAAGGCCGACGGCCCACAGCAGCAGCAACGGAAATTGTGCCAGCGGCATTACGGTTACGATTTGGGCGGGAACTGCTCCGGGCAGAACCCAAGAGACCAGCGCGAAGATGGCGGCGGCGAGAATCACAAGGAGAAGCGCAGCGCGGCGTTCCATCCACGAGACAGCGACGCCGAGTACGCGTGAGACGGCTTGCAGCCCGCGCCACACGGCCAAATACACGCGGTCCACATTCGACCAGCGGAAGAAGGAGTGCCAGTGCTCCTGGAAAATCTCAGAAAAGTCGCCGGCTGTCAGGCGTCCCTGCTCGCCGAGCGGCTCGCCGCCGGTAAAGATGCCGCCTCCGGCGCCAGCCATCGCCGGGCCTGCCGATGCGGGACGCACGGCGTAGGCGACGAGATAAATTGCGCCGCCGACGACAAGAGAGACCAGGGCCAGAACAAGTCCGCCGGTTGAAGAGAAGCTGCCGGCATCGGCGGAGAGGCCCAGCCACGTGACGTGCACGCCCGTGCCCATGCCCAAGGCCATGAGAATCGGATTGAGGAGGTAGTTGACGGCCAACTGCGGCGCGACGCCCAGAACCACGCTGCCCGCGGCCAGCAGGCCCATGCCCCAGATCATGGTGGGCGGAGACTCGTGCGCATCTTTGGTGTTTTCGGTGGTGGGGCCGAGGAAGACTGCGCTGGTGGCCTTGACGCCAAGGAACACCGTGCCCAGGCTTGCCGCCCACGCCACCATGGCTGGCACGGCCCATCCGGCCTGCAGCGCCGCGGCATAGAGCATCCACTTGCTGGCGAAGCCGCTCATCAGCGGAATGCCCATCATGCTGCCTACGCCGATCAGCCAGGAGAGCGTGGTCTGCGGCATCTTTCCGGCTAGGCCGCCGAGCTTATTCATGTCGCGGGTTCCCGCGGCGTGCTGCACGGAGCCGGCGGTCAAAAACAGCCCGCCTTTGAAGAAGCCGTGATTCAGGCAGTGGAGCAGGCCGGCCGTGATGGCGAGCGGCGTGCCGATGCCGATCCCCATCATCATGTAGCCGATCTGGCTCACGGTGGAGAATGCCAGCATGCGCTTCAAATCGGTCTGCACCATGGCGTACATGACGCCTACGGCCATGGTTACTGTGCCGATCCACATCAGGCTCTGGCCCCACGCGGCGGGCCACACGCCGAAACTGTGCATGCGGGCGGCCAGGTACACGCCAGACGTGACATAACAAGCCGAGTGCAGCAACGCACTTACCGGAGTGGGCGCTGCCATGGCTTCGGGAATCCAGGTGTGCAACGGAACCTGCACGCTCTTGGCCACCAGCGCGACAAGCATCAGGGCGAACAGGCCGCCGGTGAATTGGTGCGCCACGGCGGGGTCGGTCCACAAGGCAGTGCCGGCGCGGTGGTAGAGCACGATAATCCCGGCCAGCAAGCCGTAGCCCGCAATGTGCGTCATCAGCAGCACCTTGCGGGCGCCGTTTACGGCTTCGCGGTTGGTGTACCAAAAGCCGACCAGTGCGAAGGAACAGAGGCCGACCCATTCCCAGCAGAGATAAAGGACGAACAGGTTGGCGCTATACACCAACGAGATGAAGCCGCCGATGAACAGCAGCATGATGGCGTAAAAGCGGGTGGCGGATTTGTCGTGCGCCATGTACGCGATGGAATAGAGCAGCACCAGGCTGCCAATGATGGCGCCCATGAAGGCGAAGAGCACGCTGAGCGCGTCGACATGGAGGACGAGAGCCAGCGGGCCGTCCCAGGGCAGCAGATGCAGATCGATGGACTGGCCGCCGCGCACCGCGGGCGCAATGCCGGCTACGGCAAAAATGGCGGGCAAACAGGTGAGAAGCGCAAGAATGCCTTTTGCCCGAGCGGAGCAGAGACGGCCAACAAGAATCTGCAGCACGGCGCCCAGCAAAAGCGTACATGGAGCAATCAGAATGAGGGTTGCTGCGTCCATGCCTTCATGTTGAGTGGGCGAGCGTTCGATCGGATGTGACCGCGCACACCTTGCCGCTGGAGCGTATCCGGGTGGGAGTGCGATATCCCGGATTGTGGGACAGTGGTTCGGCCTCAATTCCGGGATGCCTTCCAAGCACTGGAAATTGATGCCAGCGGGAGGACTTGCGCCGTCCCTACGGGACTCCGGATGGCGGCGTGGCAGCTGGCCCAGCACTCAAGTGCCGGGCTCACAAGCGGCGCGCCTCTGGCGCTCGGAGTCCGCTGCGAGCGCGCATGGCATGAACCCAGCGAACCATAAGGGCGGCCAAGAAAACAGGCCGGGCTTGAAGACGATTTTCGATCGGAGACCGCTCTCCGCGCCGCCACTTCATGGCCTACAATGCGGCAGAGGGTTGATCCGCCATGAACTTTTCTTTGAAACTCTATTGCCGCATTTCTGCGCTCCTTTTTCTTTCTCTTGGGGCGTTGCTCGCTGCCTCGCCGGCTGTGGCGCAACGCGGCAGCGAAGTGGGCCGGGGACTCGCGCTGTTGCCGCCCCAGTCCGGCGCCGTGGTGGAGCGGCTTATGCGTCTTTCACAGTTACACGTGGGGACGTGGAAGATGCACGAGGGCGATTTGCCGCACGGTGAAGCCGTCAACCTTGACACGAGCGGATGGCAGGATGCGGCGGTGGGTGCGCACTTTTCTAACGGTGCTATCTGGCTTCGCCAGAGCGTTGAACTGCCTGCGACGCTGAACGGCTACGACCTGAGCGGCGCGCGCATCTGGTTCCAGTTTCACGTGGACGCCAACGGAGCCGTTCCCGAGATTATTTATTTCAACGGCCGCCGCGTGGCTTTGGGCGAGGACCTGGAGCCGGAGGTGTTGTTCGACGATGCGCGGCCCGGCGACAAGGTGGTGGTCGCGGTCAAGCTCTTGCAGACGATCGACGTGAAGAGCTTCACGAGCGCAACTTTGCGCGTGGATTTCCCGGAGAACCGGCCTAATCCGCAGGACCTGGCCGAGGAGTTTCTTTCGGCTGCGCTGTTGATCCCGAGCCTTACGCCTAGCGATGCCGAGGGGAAAATGAGCTGGATGGCCACGCTGAATGGGGCCATTGGCGCGGTGGATTTGAAGGCGCTGGACGCGGCAGAAGCGGGCAGCGCGGAGGCGCGTGCCCAGGGGCAGGCGAATTTTGATGCGAGCTTGAAGGCGGCGCAGGCCCGGCTTGAAGCGCTGCGGCCGGTGCTGCGGCAGGCTACCTTCCTGCTCGACGGCAACGCGCACATCGACGCGGCGTGGCTTTGGCCGTGGACTGAAACCGTGGACGTGGTGCACCGGACTTTTGGAACGGCATTGCAGTTGATGAACGAGTATCCCAATTACACCTATACGCAATCGGCCGCGGCTTACAACGAGTGGATGGCGCAAAAATATCCCGCGCTAAACGACGAGATCAAGCGGCGCATCAAAGACGGCCGCTGGGAGATTGTCGGGGGCATGTGGGTCGAGCCGGACCTGAACATGCCGGACGGCGAGTCGCTGGTGCGGCAGTTGCTTGTGGGCAAGCGCTGGTACAAGCAGGCTTACGGCGTGGACGTGAGGATCGGGTGGAATCCCGACTCGTTTGGCTACACGTGGCAGTTGCCGCAGATTTATAAGAAGAGCGGCATCGACTACTTTGTCACGCAAAAGATGACGTGGAACGACACCAACAAGCTGCCGTTCAAGCTGTTCTGGTGGGAATCGCCGGATGGGTCGAAGGTTCTGGCCTATTTCCCGCACGACTACGTGAACCTGACGCTTAACCCGGTGCGGTTGAGCGACGATCTTGCCACGGCGCGGCGGCGCTCGCCGGGATTGATGGAAATGATGGACCTCTACGGCGTGGGGGATCATGGCGGAGGGCCCACGCGGGCGATGCTGGATGAAGGATTCCGCTGGGCGGCGCCTTCGGCGGCTGCAGTGGCCTCAAATGGCGGCGAGCCGGTGACGCCGAAATATCAGTTCGGCACGGCGCAGAGTTTTTTCTCGACGGTAGAGAAGCAGATTGCGCCGGAGAGCCGGACCTGGAATTACCAGTCAGTTCCGCATTACGAGCCCCCGGCTGCCGTGGCGGGGAAGGTCTCAATTCCGACGTGGGATTCCGAGTTGTATCTCGAATATCACCGCGGCGTCTACACCACGCAGGCCAACCACAAGAAAAACATGCGCGACAGCGAGGAGGAAGTGCTGAACGCGGAGAAGTTTTCCTCATTGGCATGGTTGTTTGGCGCGAAGTATCCGGGCGACGAGTTAACCGAGGACTGGAAGAAAGTTTTGTTCAACCAGTTCCACGATCTGGCGGCGGGCTCGGGGATCGGCGTCATTTATAAGGATGCGCAGAAGGATTACGACTGGGTGCGTATGTCGACGGGTGAGATTTCGGCGGGAGCGCTGGAGACGGTCTCGGAGCGTATAAACACCACCGGCAATGGAATTCCAATTGTTGTCTACAACCCGCTCAGCTGGGGACGCTCAGGCGACCTGAGAGTTCAGGTACAGACCGAGGCGGATAAATCCACCGCGGTTACGATGCATGTGGAGAATATTCCCGCGTTTGGCTACAAAGTGCTGCGAGTTGGCCAAAAGACGCCGCTGAATATGCAAACGGTGATGACTTCAGACAACGGCTTCGAGCTGACCTTAGGCGATGGGAAGGTGCGCGTCATGGTAGACAAATCTACGGGGTGCATTATTAGCCTGATGGAAAAGACCACGAGGTTTGAGACATTGGCTCCGGGGGCATGCGGCAACCAACTGCAATTCTTTAGGGACAAACCGAGAGATTACGACGCCTGGAACATTGACCCGGGAGCGCTCGATACCGCGCCAGCAAGGATTTTCAAAGCGGACTCAGTGGAACCCACCGAACTTGCCAACGGTGCGCCGGCAATTAAGGTCAGTTACACCTGGCAAGAGTCCAAGTTTGTGCAGACCATCACCATTCCTGACGGCTCGGACTACGTCGATATCGACAACGACATCGACTGGCACGAAAAGCACGTGCTGCTGAAAGCTGCGTTTCCGCTCAGCGTGAAGAGCGACTTTGCTACGTACGAAATTCCTTACGGGGCGATTGAACGGCCGACTACGCGCAACAACTCGTGGGAAAAGGCGCAGTTTGAGGTTCCGGCTATGCGCTGGGCCGATCTCTCGGGCACGGGCGCGGACGGAAAAGTCTACGGCCTGAGCCTGCTCAACCAGGACAAGTACGGCTACGACGCCGTGGGCAACGTGCTGCGGCTGACGCTTCTGCGCTCGCCTACCTGGCCCGATCCCGACGCCGACCAGGGCCACCATCACTTCCACTACGCGCTCTATCCCCACGCGGGCACTTGGAAGGATGCGTTGACCGTGCGCCATGGCTGGGAGTACGACTATCCGCTCGAGGCGGTGGTGACCACGGCGCACGCGGGATCGCTGCCGGCAGAGCACTCCTTCGCGTCGGTGTCACCGGAGAATGTGGTGCTGACCGCCGTCAAAAAGGCCGAAGACGCGAATGGGCTGATTTTCCGCGTTTATGAGTGGGCGGGGAAGGAGACGACGGCGGAGTTCCATGTGCCGGCGGGGGCGACTGGGGCCACGGTCACGAATCTGATGGAGCAGCCGGAAGGCGATCCGCTCAAGGTTGAGGGCGATGTGGTGAAGGCGCCGATAAGCCGTATGAGATTTTGACGATACGGGTGAGCTATCCGAACGGCGGGGCGAAACAGTGAATCGTGGCTCGTGAATCGTAGTTCGTGAGTCGTGAACGGCGAATGGCACGCGGCCGAGGGTTTGCGATCCGCGAACCACGGTCCACGAACTACGAGTTTGTTATTCTGTGAGCAATAAGGAGCTCTGTACGATGCACATCTCTTCCCCGTATTTCGTGGTTTTTGTCATCCTCGCGGTTTTTGTGGCGGCGATCCTGTTCGCGACCAGCAGCAAGGAAGACAAGCCCCCCCAGCACTGAGTCCGGCGCTGCACTTTTCCGGAACTTTTTTGCCGCCGTCGGCGTATAACTTGGCCAGAGGGTGATTGCCATGAACAGAAACCCGATTGCACACGCGGCCGGGCTGCTCGCCTGTGTGGCCCTTGCGGCCGGCGTGGCCGGATGCAGAATCCACGTGGATAAAGACGCCAACGGGCAGGAGAAGAATGTCCAAGTGGACACTCCCTTTGGCGGGGTGCACGTGAACACCGACCAGACCACGGCGGCCGATCTCGGGTTGCCGGCGTATCCCGGCGCCCAACTGGTGAAGGATAAGGACGACCACCAGTCGGCGGACGTGCACATGGGTTTCGGCGAGTGGGAATTGCGCGTGCGCGCCGTGTCCTATGAAACGCCTGACAATAAGGACCAGGTGGTGGCGTTCTACAAAAAGGCCCTGGGGCGCTACGGCGATGTGATTACCTGCGAGAACAACGCGCCGGTGGGCACGCCCGCGCAGACATCCGAAGGCCTGACCTGCGCTGACGATAGCCATCATCACCACGTGAATGTCGAAGCCGGATCCTACAACACATCGAACGGCGGCCTCCAGTTGAAGGCCGGTTCCGAGCGCCACCAGCACATCATGGGCTTCGATGAACCCGCGAACGGCCAGACCCGTTTCGAGCTTGTCGCGCTCGATCTGCCCGCCGTTGTGACAGAGGGTTCGGGCAAGAGCAACTGAAGACAGCTTTCAGCTTCATTCTGCGGGTGCAAGCCGAACTGGCTCGTGCCAGCGGCGGTCGAACTGATCGCTGATGGCTACTGAGTCCTCGAAATAATCTGGCCTTGCGCCGTCCCTACGGGACTCCGGAGGTCAACTGTGGAAGCCGCTTTCCCCACGCTGAAGCGCGGGGCTAACAAACACTGCGCCTACGGCGCGATGGGCCGAGCATTCCTTATGGGGATATTCGGAAAAGCCGCTCTGCGGCTTAACAGCTGGGCGTCTTTCCCCACTCGAGTTCGCAATTTCCGTGCATGCGGCTGCGGAAAAAGCGGGACTTATGATTGATCTGTGCTGGATTCAATCATTTCTGCACGTATCGCCCAAAACAGTAGCCTATTTCGGAAGAGACGCCAATTTCGGCCCCGAATTCTGCCCTGAACGTGCAAGGAAGTGGGTGATACCCGTCACTGCGGGCGCCCTTGCCAAAGAGCAGAATAACCCGGGCTTAGAGGACTGGAGCGCAGTTCCGGGAGGCTCGATTTGTGAGGCGACGACCGGCCCCGACGCAAGCATCCAAACGGAATTGCAGAGGCGGCTCAAGATGACCTGGACCGAGGATTTCGAGCGCAAGCGCATGAGCGCCGCGCAGGCGCTCACAGCCGTACATTCCGGCGCTCGCATCTGGATTCAATCGGGCTGCGGAACCCCTTCGCCTCTAGTGGATGCGCTGGTCGAACGCGCGCCCGAGCTTCGCGACGTTGAAATCATTCATATGAAGACCCTGGGCGCCGCCGACTACACGCGGCCCGAGTACACAGGCCACTTCCGCCATCGCGGTCTGTTCCTGGGCGAGAATGTGCGCGCGGCGGTGTGCGACGGCAGGGCCGATTACACGCCGATCTTCTTAAGTGAAATTGAGAATCTGTTCGAGACCGGCGCATTGCCGCTGGACGTGGTGTTGATGCAGGTGTCGCCGCCGGATGCGCACGGCTTTGTGACCCTAGGCACCACGGTGGATTGCACGCAGACGGCATTGCGCTGCGCTCCCATGGTGATTGCCGAAGTGAACCGGCGGATGCCGCGCACCCATGGCGACACCGTGGTTCCCCTCAGCCGCATTTCGGCCATTGTGGAGACCGACCGGCCGCTGTTGGAGCTCGAAGCCGAGCCTGCAACCGAGATGCACATGCGCGTGGCGCGCAACGTGGCCGCGCTCATTCCCGACGGCGCTACGCTGCAGACAGGCATCGGCGGCATCTCCGAGGCAGTCTTGCATTGCCTGAGCGACAAGCACGACCTGGGCATTCATACCGAGATGGTTCCGGATGGGGTGATCGATCTGATGGAGCGTGGCGTGATGAACGGCGAGCGCAAGACGCTGCACCGTGGCAAGGCCGTGGTGTCGTTCATTCTGGGCACGCAACGCCTCATCGATTACGTCCACGAGAACCCCGCTTTTGAGTTTCGCTCGATCAGCTACACCAACGATCCGTTCGTGGTGGCGCAGAACGAGCGCATGGTGGCGATCAACAGCGCACTGCAAATCGACATGACCGGGCAGGTGTGCGCCGATTCGCTGGGCACGCGGCCCTACAGCGGCTTTGGCGGGCAAATTGATTTCATTCGCGGCGCTGCGCGCTCCAAAGGCGGGGTGCCGATTATTGCGCTGCCTTCCACGGCGCGGGGCGGCACGGTGTCGCGCATTGTGCCGGTGCTGGAGCCGGGCGCGGGCGTGGTGACTTCGCGCGCCGACGTGCATTACGTGGTGACCGAGCACGGCATTGCGTATCTGCACGGAAAGACTTTGCGCGAGCGCGCCGAGGCATTGATCGCGATTGCCGATCCGCGCTTCCAGGGGGAGTTGGAGGATTTTGCGGTGCGTTCGCACTATATGGAGCGGAAGCCGGCGTTTGCGTAGCGCACGTTCTCACCCTTTCCGCGATAAAGCTGCGGAAAGGATGGGGCACGGGCGAGTTAGCGAGTCAGCGAGTCGGCGGATGAGGTGGAGGGAGTAGGAAGCATGAGCGACGTGAAGAAGCCGGATCGGGGCCAGTTGCGGATCGACGAAGAAGAGTGCAAGGGCTGCGGCCTGTGCATCGAAGCTTGTCCGCCGAATGTGATCTTGCTCAGCGAGCGGCTGAATCACTTCGGCTATCGCACGGCGGTGTATGCGGGATCTAACTGCACGGCATGCGGCATCTGCTTCATGGCGTGCCCGGAGCCGGGCGCGATTACCGTGCTGCGCCTGGTGAGCCCGGGTTCCCGCCCTTTCCGCGATGAAGCCGCGGAAAAGGATGGGGCAACCGCGTCCGTGTTGGAGGGAACGGCGGCATGAAAAAACAACTGATGAAGGGCAATGAGGCCATCGTGAAAAGCGCCATCCTGGCGGGATGCCGAGCGTTCTATGGCTATCCCATTACGCCGGCCAGCGAAATTACCGAGGCCGCGGCGGAGTTCATGCCCAAAACCGGCGGCGTGTACGTGCAGGCGGAGAGCGAGGTCGCAGCGATCAACATGCTCTACGGCGGGGCGTCGGCCGGTGTGCGCGCCATGACGGCCTCGAGCGGCCCCGGCATCAGCCTGATGCAGGAGGGGATCAGCTATATGGCCGGCGCGGAGCTGCCCTGCGTGATCGCCGACATCACCCGCGGCGGCCCGGGGCTGGGCAACATCGGCGCCGAGCAAGGCGATTATCACCAGGTGGTGAAGGGCGGCGGCCACGGGAACTACCGCACCATCGTGCTGGCTCCGCACTCCGTGCAGGAGATGGCGGACCTGACAGCGCTGGCTTTCGAATTGGCGGATCGCTATCGCAACCCGGTGGTGCTGATGGCCGACGGATTCATCGGCCAGATGATGGAGCCGGTGGAGTTTCCGCAATCGGCCACGCCGACGCATCTGCCCGCGTGGGCCGTGGCCGGAACGGCAGCTTCGCGGCCTAATCTCATCACCTCACTGGCGCTCGATTTCGATGAGCTGGAGAAGCACATTCTCAAGCTCGAGGCCAAGTACAAACTCGCCGAGCAGCGCGAAGCCCGCGCCGAAGAGTGGATGACGGGCGATGCGGAGATTGTGCTGGTGGGTTACGGCATCGTGGGACGCATTCTGAAGGCCGTAACTGCCGAGGCGCGCGCCGCGGGGCTCAAGGTTGGTGTGCTGCGGCCGATCACGCTGTATCCCTTCCCGAAAGTGCAGTTCCAGCGCCTGGCCTTCAACGCGCGCCTGTTCGTGGTGGTGGAGATGAGCAACGGGCAGATGCTGGAAGACGTGAAGCTGGCGCTCAACGGCTCGCGGCCGGTGGAGTTTTTGAATCGCATGGGCGGCAACGTGCCCTCGCATGAAGAGGTGCTTCGCTTTGTGCATGAGCTGGCGCGCCGCGAGGGCCTGGAGCAACGAACTCCAGACGGGAAAACTGCGGAAGAGGAGCGCATGGCCAATGTCTAATCAGGTTGAATACGAGGTCGCGCGCAGCAAGGCCCAATCGTTCTACCCGCGCTACGAGCGTAAAGAAGAACTGCAGCACCAGACGCATTTCTGTCCCGGCTGCGGCCACGGAATCGTGCACAAAATGCTGGCACGGGCCATCGACGAGCTGGGCGTGCAGGACCGTACGGTGATGGTCGGTCCCGTGGGCTGCTCGGTATTCACGTATTACTACTTCGACGTGGGCAATGTGCAGGCGGCGCACGGCCGCGCGCCCGCAGTGGCCACGGCCATGCGGCGCAGCCGCCCGAACAGCATCATCATCAGCTACCAGGGCGACGGCGATCTTTCGGCCATCGGTTCGGCGGAGATTCTGCACGCCGCTAATCGCGGCGAGAACATTACGGTGATCTTCGTCAACAACGCCATTTACAGCATGACCGGCGGCCAGGCCGCTCCCACCACGCTGCTGGGCCAGAAGAGCACCACCACGCCGAACGGCCGCTCGGCCGCCACGGAAGGCTATCCGCTGCACGTGAGCGAACTGCTCTCCACGCTCGAGGCGCCCGCCTACATTGAACGTGTGGGCCTGGGCGACAACAAACAGATTGCGCAGGCGGCTCGGGCCATCAAGCGCGCGTTGGACAATCAGGTGCGCGGCCTGGGCTTCTCGCTTATTGAAGTGCTCTCGCCGTGTCCGACCATCTGGAAGATGACGCCGGTGGAATCGCAGCACTGGGTGCGCGACGTGATGGAGAAAACTTTCCCTCTGGGTGTGTTTTGCGACCGGACGAAAGAGAGGCTTGAAACGTCGGGTGGGCTAACTGCGCCGGCTCCCACGCTTGCCGAGTTGCCGCGCATTCTGGGCGTGGCCGAAGAGGATTTGCCGGAAGGCAACGCCTCAGCCATGGCCAAAGGCGAGGAGATCGATCTCGAGGTGCGCATTGCGGGTTTTGGCGGGCAAGGCGTGTTGCTGCTCGGTGAAATGCTGGCCGAAGCGGGACTCGATGCCGGCCTTGAGGTTTCATGGCTGCCGTCGTACGGGCCTGAGATGCGCTCCGGCACGTCGAATTGCCATGTACGGCTTTCGCGCCAGACCATCGATTCGCCGCTGGTGACGGCGCCCACCGTGCTCGTCGCCATGAACGAGCCTTCGCTGCGCAAGTTCGATCGCAGCGTTCGCCCCGGCGGCTGGATCATCTACGACGGCGACGAATTTCCGACGGATTGCGAACGCGAGGGCGTGCAGGTGCTGGCGCTCCCGTTCACGCGGCTGGCCGATGCCATGGGCGACAAGCGGGTGGCCAACATGGTGATGCTGGGCGCAATGCTGGAGATGGCAGGGGTGCTGCCGCAGGCCAGCGTTGACGCGGCTTTGCGCCGCTTGATCAAGAACCCGCGCTGGGTGGAACTGGACGAGCGCGCGATAGCGCGGGGCAGGGAACTGTTTAAGGCAGCGCTTGCGGAGGTTTGAGATGAATGCGGATGCCGATCCCAATGTGATTGTCTATTTTGATGGGCAGTACATGCCCATGCACGAGGCGCACCTGGGAATCCTGACCCATGCTCTGCACTACGGAACCGGCGTATTTGAAGGGATTCGCGCCTACTGGGACGCGGCGGAGCAGGAGTTGTTTGTGATGCGGCCCCGCGACCACTTCGTGCGCTGGAAGCAAAATGGCGGCATCCTGTACATCGATGTGCCGCTTACCGCGGACCAACTGTGCGACATTACGCTGGAGCTTGCGCAGCGCAACGCATTCCGCACCGATCTTTACATTCGCCCCCTGGCCTATAAGTGCGCCGAGCGCATCGGCGTGTCCATGGACGACCAGGATGCATTTTTCATTGTGGCGCTGCCCTTCGGCGAGTATTTACACAGCGAAAACGGGCTGCACGCGGGCGTCAGCTCCTGGCGGCGCATCGACGACAATGCCATACCCGCGCGCGCGAAGATCTGCGGCGCCTACGCCAACAGCGCCCTGGCCAGCGATGAAGCGCGCCGCTGCGGCTTCGATGAAGCCATTCTGCTCAACGAAAGCGGTCATGTGACCGAGGGCGCCACCTGCAACCTTTTCATGCGCCGCAAAGGGCGGCTGATCACGCCGGCCGTGACAGAGAACGTTCTCGAAGGCATCACGCGCGATTCCATCATGGAGCTGGCCGCGCGCGAGCTTGGCCTCGAGATCGTGGAACGGGCCGTCGATCGCAGTGAACTGTATGTCTGTGACGAACTGTTCCTCACCGGAACCGCGGTAGGCGTGGCCCCGGTGACGCGCGTCGATCGCCATCCGGTCGCGGATGGAGCGATCGGCGTGGTTACCCGCAGTTTGCGCCAGCTTTACGTCGACGCTACGCACGGACGCATGCCGGCGTACCGCAAATGGCTACTGCCGGTCTATCGCACGGGGCAGCCCCCCGAGCGCAGCGGGGCTTCGCTAGACGGGGCGTCGATCAAGGAAGCGAGCTTGGCCTGAGCCCATGCCGACGTGCTGTTACGCACCGTCTCCGAGACCCGGGCAAGGAGGAAACACCAATGCCAACAACAATGGTTCAAGCAAATGCCTATGACGTTGCGATGGAGAACTTCGATACCGCGGCAGACGCCATCGGCCTGGACAACAATACGCGTGAAATGATCAAGCGGCCGGAGCGCATGCTCACGGTGGGCGTGCCGGTGCGCATGGACGACGGACATATTCACCGCTTCGAGGGCTTTCGCGTGCAGCACAATTCGGCGCGTGGACCTGCTAAAGGCGGTATCCGCTTCCATCCGCAGGTGACGCTTGACGAAGTGAAAGCACTGGCCACGTGGATGACGTGGAAGTGCGCAGTAGTGAACATCCCCTTCGGCGGCGCCAAGGGCGGCATCACCTGCGATCCGAAAAAAATGTCGCAGGGCGAGCTGGAACGGATGACGCGGCGCTACACCAGCGCCATTCTGCCGCTCATCGGGCCGGAGCAGGACATTCCCGCGCCCGATGTTTATACCAATTCGCAGACCATGGCCTGGATCATGGATACGTACAGCATGACCAAGGGCTATGCTGTTCCCGGCGTGGTCACGGGCAAGCCTATCAGCCTGGGCGGATCGCTGGGACGCAACGAGGCCACCGGCCGCGGCGTTTTCAACACCATTGAGAGCGCATGCGAGCATCTGCACATGCCGCTCAAGGGCGCGACGGTTGCCGTGCAGGGCTTCGGCAATGCCGGCTCCATCTCCGCACAGTTACTGCATCAGGCGGGCGCAAGGATTATCGCGGTCAGCGATTCCACGGGCTGCGTTTACAACCGCGACGGTCTGAATGTTCCGGAGCTGATGCACATGAAGGCCCTCTGCGGTCACGTGGACGGCTTCCCTGAGAGCGAACCGATCCTGCCGCACGAGCTGCTGGCTATGGCGTGCGACATCCTGGTGCCCGCTGCGCTGGAGAACGCCATCGTTCAAGAGAATGCGGGCACGGTGCGCGCGCGCATCATTGCCGAAGCGGCCAACGGCCCCATTACGCCCGCCGCGGACCGGATTCTCGAAAGCAAAGGTGCCTTTGTGATCCCCGACATTTTGTGCAATGCCGGGGGCGTCACGGTTTCGTATTTCGAGTGGGTGCAGGACGAGCAGCACCTGTTCTGGGAAGTTCAGGACATCTACAACCGCCTGGAGCGGGTGATGAAGACCGCCTTCAGCGACGTGCTCAAGATCCATGTTGAGCGCAAGGTGCCCATGCGCATTGCCGCCAATATGCTTGGCATCGGCCGCGTGGCCGAGGCCGTGCAGATTCGCGGCATTTATCCGTAAACCGGCTCCTTCATTCTTACGCCCTGTCCCTCCTGCGTACTGCGCGGGAGGGAATTAGGGCTATGCGCACAAATTACGAACGCTATACTTTTTGCCAGCGATGAGATTGAGAAAATACGAAATCCACATCACGGCCGACTCGGTCGATGCGCGGTGGAACAACTCCAACCGACCAATCTGGATGCGACTGCTCGGCGGCGGCGCCTTGGCCTTATGGGGAGCGCTTCTTGCATACGGCGCTCTCCTCAGGCCTGATCGCAACGGGTACAGCGGCTGGTGGCGCCTGATGCATGATCGTTTCACGTCCCAGTTCCTTATCGACGCTGTCATCCCCCTTGGCTTCGGCTTCGTGGTGTGGCTGCTTTTCGCGGCGTTGGGCGTTAGGAGCTTCTTCACGTCAGGACAGATGCTGCACTGTGATCGGTCTCAGCTGACCGTGGCAAAGATTCCTTGGGTCAATTTCAATGGAAAGTGGAGACCGCGGACCGTTCCCATTGCGGCCGTTTCGCAATTGGAGTTGGCCATATGGCCAAGCAAAACGAGGGAGACATATTATCTAATTCTCTTCCGGGCGGACGGGAAAAGGCAGAAAGTCTTGGCTGGAATTGAGGCCCCAGAAGGTTATCGCATTCTAAAAGGATTGAAAACCCTGGGCGCAGACGTTCGCCACGATCCCGACATGCAGACGTTAGTAAGGGAGGCGATTCGTGACAGGCGGGCGGAACTCTAGGGTGCGCCTGTCATTCACTTGCTCGTCTAGCGTCAGATTGTTGATTGACGAACATCCGTTCTCGGTGATGAATAAGGGTGGGGCGCACGTGTCTCGGCTCCGCCTTTACAATGCAGATGGACCTGGGGCGCGCGCGTCCCCGGCCGATATTTATTTCTCATTCATGGGCGCTTCGTTCAATGGGTCTGAGGGCCGCTCTTCATGTCTGCCAGGTTTCCAGCATCTCCATTCGCCGCTTACCTCTGCATTTCTGCCGCGATTCTTGCCGCGCAAACCCCTGCGTCAACCTCTGCTCCAGTCATTGACCTGCCATCGAGCAAGCAGTTGATCGGTGAGGCGCCGGGCACGCCGCAGCGCATGAACAGTTTGCCGATTTCGATGGCGGTTTCGCCCGACGGCCGTTACGTGGTCACGGTGAATGCTGGCTACGGAACCTTCGAGTCGCAGTACGATCAGTCGCTCTCAGTCCTCGACGCCGAGACTGGCGCGCTTGCGGATTTCCCCGACCCGCGCACTGCGCCGCGGGCGAAACAGACGCTCTACTCCGGCCTTGTATTCAGCCGCGATGGCAGCCACATCTACGCCAGTATGGCTTCAATGACTGACCCTAAAGGCGAAGGCCCGGGCGACACGGGCAGCGGAATTCTTATTTACAGCTTCAAGGAAGGCAGGATTGCGCCCGAGCGCCTAATTCCTCTGCCCGTCGTGCAACTGCCGCCGGGGCGAAAGACGCGCTTGCCCGGCGGATCGGAAAGCAACCAAGGCGTGCCCTACCCGGCAGCGATTGCGGTGCTTGGCGCGGCCGACCACGAGAAGCTGCTGGTTGCGGAAAATCTCTCCGACGATGCGGTGCTTCTCGACGTTGCGACCGGCACCATCGAAAAGCGCTTCGATCTTTCCGAAACCGACGCCGTGCCGGCGACCTATCCCATTGCCGCCGCGGTAACACGCGATGAAAAGCGCGCCTTCGTCGCCCTCTGGAACGCTTCTGAGATTGTGGAACTCGATCTGGCGCGCGGCACGGTGGCACGCAGGCTGGCGCTGCTCAAGCCGTCCAGTCCCATCGCTCCGGGTACCCATCCCTGCGCCTTCGCCTTTTCGCCTGACGGCAAAACGCTGTACGTGGCGCTTGCCAATCGCGACGCCGTTGCCGCCGTCAACGTGGGCGCCGGGCAGTTTTCAGTGAAGGGCTACTTCGATACGCGACTACCGGGACAGGGCTATTTCGGCGCGGAGCCGGTGGCTCTCACCGTCAATGGCGACGGCAGCCGGCTCTACGCGGCCAATATGGGCACCGATGCGGTTGCTGTGTTCGACACCGGCAAGCTCACGCCGAGGGCCGCGAAGAACGGCATGGTCGAGCCCGACGGCTTCATTCCCACGGAGTGGATGCCGATCTCGATGGCCTTTCTTTCTTTACCGGCGGGCGGCAGACTCTACCTTACAACCGCCAAAGGCAAGGGAACCGGGCCAAACAATTTTCTGCCGCGCCGCGTTGAAACCGCGACTAGCGTCAACGCCCGCGCCAACGCCTATATCGCAACCCTACTCTACGGCTCGCTGGCCACACTCGACGAAAAGGAGATTGCAAGTCACCTGGCCGGCTGGACCCAGATCGTGCTGACTGAGAATCGCATGAAGGCCGCGCAGGAAAAGATCGTCTTTGCCGGTGACGGAGCGAATCGCGGCAATGATCGAATTCGGCATGTCATCTACATCATCAAGGAAAATCGCGCCTACGATCAGGTTTTCGGCGATCTGGCGCAGGGCGGGAAGCCGGTGGGCAATGGCGAACCCAAGTGGGCGATGTATGGCGCATCCGTCACGCCCAACCAGCACAAGCTGGCCCTTGAATTTGGCGTGCTCGACAACTTTTTCGACTCCGGCGAAGTTTCCGGCGACGGCCACGTCTGGTCGACCGCGGCCATTGGCACCGACTATCTGGAGAAGACCTGGCCGCAGGAGTACCGCGGCGGGCAACGCACCTACGATTACGAAGGCGTGGTGGCCAATGGCTATCCGCTGGTGCAGAAGATTCCCGACGTGGAAGAGCCGGCCAGCGGCTATCTCTGGACCAATCTTGCTGCCCACGGCAAAACCTACTACCACTTTGCCGAGTACATTTCGACGACCTTTTGCGGTCAGGCTGCGGTTGCCGATGCCTCGCAGGGCGCCATGATGGCCGGGCCCAGCTGCGCGCGCAAGGCTGTTGCCCCCGGGCAGCAGCTGCCCGCGGAGTGGGGCGGCGGCGTGAACAAATTTTCCTGGCCCATTCCGCTTATCGCCAGCAACACGGCCACCAAGCCGGAGCTGGTGGGCCACTTCGCGCCGGAAGCGCCGGACTTCAACCTCATGGTTCCCGATCAGATCCGTGTCGAGGTCTTCCTGCGCCACCTGAAGCAGTGGATTGCCGATCGCGAGCGCGGCGATGACACCATGCCCAGCTTCATCACCCTACGTCTGCCCGACGATCACACCGGGGGAACGCGGCCAGGCGGCCCTACGCCGCGCTCTTCTGTTGCCGATAACGATCTGGCCGTGGGCCGCGCCGTCGAGGCTGTTTCGCATTCGCCGTATTGGGGCGATACCGCCTTCTTCATCCTGGAAGATGATGCGCAGAACGGCGCCGACCACGTAGATGCGCACCGCAGCATCGCCCTGGTCATCAGCAAGTACGCGCCGCACGGGCTGAACGGCGCGCCCTTCGTCGATTCCCATTTTTATTCGACGGTCAGCGTCATTCGAACCATGGAGTCGCTGCTCGGCCTGCCGCCGATGAACAACAACGACGCCTTTTCGCCGCTCATCGCTTCGTTGTTCACCGGCCCGGGCGATCAGCCGCCCTACGATGCCGACACCACCAATCGCGACAACGGCCTCATCTATATGGCGAATGCAAAGAACGCGGTGGGCGCAAAGGCGAGCATGAAAATGGACTTCAGCCACGAGGATCGCGCGCCCACGGAAAAGCTTAACGTGATTCTGTGGAAGGATGCGATGGGCAACGCGCCGGTGCCGGCGATGCTAAGGGCGCGCGCGAAAAGATCCGCCGACGATGACGAAGATTAGCAGTGATTCATTAGACGCTGCACGTTCCCCCGCCCTTTTTTGCAGCAGACGCGATCCTTCGGCTTCGCTCAGGAGGATGGGGTACGGAGGCAGGATTTGACATGCGAAGAAATAGCACCGTCGCATCGCAGCGCCAATCCCGCTGCTAAGATGGCGGAAGGGTTTACGGTCAAAAGACTTTGAGTCAGGGGCGAAAGCCGATGCCGAGTGAACGTCTTCTTCGTGCCGGCCTGTGCGGCATCGGTCTCGATGCCTACTGGAGCCAGTTTGCGGGCCTCGAAGCGCGGCTCAAGGGCTATGTGGCGCAATTGGCAGCGCGGCTGACGCGCCCCGGCGTAGAAGTGGTCGATCTCGGCCTGATCGATACGCCCGCGCGCTCGCGCGAAGCCGGCCATCAATGCCGCCGCGAAGACATCGACGTGCTCTTCCTCTACGTCACCACCTACGCGCTCTCGAATACCGTTCTCCCCGTCGTGCAACGCGCCGGCGTGCCGGTCATTGTTCTCAATCTTCAGCCTGAAGCTGCGATTGACTACGCGTCATTCAATCAACTCAACGACCGCACGACTATGACCGGTGAGTGGCTCGCTTTCTGCTCGTCGTGCCCGGTGCCGGAGATCGCAAACCTCTTTACCCGTGCGAACATTCCCTTCCACCAGGTGACGGGCGCGTTGGACGATGCCGCAGCCTGGCGCGAGATTGAGGAGTGGCTGGCGGCCGCACGGGTGCGCGCCGCACTCGCGGAGGCGCGGCTCGGGCTTATGGGCCACTACTACAGCGGCATGCTCGATATCATGACCGATGTCACGCTGCTGTCGATTGCATTCGGTGTGCACGCGGAGCTGCTTGAAGTGGATGAGTTGAGCGCGCTTTCGGCCGAGGTGAGCGAGACCGATATTGCCCGCCGCCTCGAAGAGTTTCGCGCCGCATTCGATGTCGAGCCCGATTGTCCGGCCGAGGAGTTGCGCCGCGCTGCCCGCACTTCTGCCGCGCTCGACGCGTTCGTTGCACGCCACGATCTCGACGCCATGGCCTACTACTACAAGGGCTCGGGCAATGCCGCCAATGAAGACGCCATGAGCTCCATCATCCTGGGCACGTCGCTGCTCACGGCGCGGCACATTCCCATGGCCGGCGAGTACGAAGTGAAAAACGCCGTCGCCATGAAGATCATGGACCTGCTCGGAGCCGGCGGCTCATTCACCGAGTACTATGCCATGGACTTCAACGCCGACCTGGTGCTGATGGGCCACGACGGCCCCGGCCATATCGCCATCGCAGAAGGCAAAACCAAGGTGCGCCCGCTCAAGGTCTACCACGGCAAGGTCGGGCGCGGATTGTCGGTGGAGATGAGCGTCAAGTACGGGCCGGTCACGCTGCTTTCGGTTGTCGAAGATCCCAACGCGCGCTTCAAGTTGGTCGCTGCCGAGGGCGAGTCCGTGGCCGGAACGATTCTCGAAATCGGCAATACCAATAGCCGATACCAATTCCCGCTGGGCGCGCGCGGCTTCATCGAGGCCTGGAATGCCCAGGGTCCGGCACACCATTGCGCCGTGGGTGTGGGCCGCGTTGCGGGCGCGTTGCGCAAGACTGCGGCCTTGATGGGGATTGGATTCCACCAGGTGTGCTGACGCCTCCATTCCCAGAGCCACTCGGCTGCCCGACAGCAAACGGTTCATAGAATGAGATAAATGGTGGAAAACTGGGCCTGAACGGCAGGAAACCGCCCTAACCTCATCGCCAAAACCGGCCCCAAACTGGTAGCTTGGACTAGAAGGGCTTTCTTTCCCGCAATGGCTTCCAGTCCATACTTTTCATTGGCAGTTTTGTTTGTGGCGGCGCTCGGTTTCGGGCTGGCACCGCTAGGGCTGGCATGGCTTTGGGCCAGGGTGTTCGCGCCGCCCAAGCCAAACCCGATCAAGAACGCCATTTACGAGTGCGGCCTGGTTTCAAAGGGCGACGCCTGGGTGCAGTTCCGCTCGGCCTACTATCTGTACGGAATCATCTTTCTCATCTTCGACGTGGAAGCCGTTTTTCTACTGCCCTTTGCGGTGGCGTTTACAGGGCTGAGCGCGGCGGCTTGCGCAGCCATGCTGGTGTTTGTGCTGCTCCTGGTGGAGGGGTTGGCGTGGGCCTGGGCCAAGGGTGTGCTGACGTGGGCGTGAAGACAGGTGTCAGGTTTCAGAACTTCGTGCATCAACAGGCCGCAGAGGAAACTGCACGACGGAATCAATTGGGTAAGGCAACGCGGTGAGTGCAGGTGATCGGGGTGAGGTTGATGGCAGGGCTCAGGTATCTCTGAAACCTGCCACCTGAAACCTGAAACCTTGGAGCAAAGCGACAATGGCAGTTGATCAACAACTGAAAATCGAGCTGGGCAAGCAGGGCATCTTCGTGACGACCATTGAGGAGCTCTACAACTGGGGCCGCCGCAGCTCGGTGTGGCCCATGCAGTTCGGTCTTGCCTGTTGCGCCATTGAGATGATCGCGACAACTATGGCGCGCTACGATTTGGCACGCTTCGGCGCCGAAGTGTTTCGTCCTTCGCCGCGCCAGGCTGACCTGATGATTGTCTCCGGCACGGTGACCAAGAAGATGGCCCCGCAGGTGGTGCGCCTCTACAACCAGATGGCCGAGCCTCGGTACGTGATCGCCATGGGCGCATGCGCTATCTCGGGAGGGCCGTTCAAACAGGGCTATAACGTGCTCAAGGGTATCGACCGTTACATTCCCGTCGATGTGCACATTCCCGGTTGCCCGCCGCGGCCTGAAGCGTTGCTGCAGGCCTTCATCACGCTACAGAAAAAAATCGACGGCCAGCATTTGACGGGCCCGGACCGCCCGCGCTACCTGGATGCCAATGCGCAGGGCGAGTTTCCCGTGCCCGAACAGGGCGAGCACGATTTGGAACCTACGTCGAATCAGGGCGTGTGGCCGGTGCAAATACAGGGAACAGGGATCAGGGATTAGGGAACAGAAAACAGGGAACAAGGGACCAAGGGAACGAAGCAGCCGAAGAACTCGGAAATGCCGGCGGCAGCAGAAACGCAGTTAGAAGCTAAGAGCTAGGAGCTAGAAGCTGAATTGAAGACGGTGGAGAAAATCAAGGCGGCGATTGAAGCGGCGGTTCCCGGCGCGGGCGTGGAGTTTGTGCCCAATCCCGGTCCGGCTGCGGAGCACTCGCTGCGCCTCGCGCCCACGAGCGCGGTTGCGGTGGCGACATTTTTGCGCGACGATGCCGAGTTGGCTTTTGACTTCCTTTCGAATGTTTCCGGAGTGGACTGGCCCGACAAGGAGATCACGGAGAAAGTGAAAGTAGTGCGTCAAGTGACGAAAACCGTCGACGGACCTGAAGGAAAAGTTGACCAGCAAGTTGAGGAATACGCCGAAGAGACGCGCAAGCGCGTCGAGCCGGGCTGCCTTGAGGCCGTGTATCACCTTTATTCCGTCGCGAAAAAGCACGGGCCGCTGGTGCTTCGCATGAAGACCGTGAACCGCAGCGATCAGGTGGAGCTGCCTTCGCTCACACCCGTCTGGCGCTCAGCGGAGTTTCAGGAGCGCGAGGTCTTCGATCTCTACGGCATCGTTTTTACCGGCCATCCAGACCTGCGCCGCATCTTGATGTGGGATGGATTCAAGGACCACCCCATGCGCAAGGATTATGTAGAGCCGGACGACTACGAGTACGAGCCCACTCCGCACGACCACGTGCTGGCGCGGACGCAAGAGCATGAGGACAGGTTACAGGTGTCAGGTGTCATGGATCAGGAGCCTGCTGCCGAATGAGTTTCGTAGAGACAAAGACGGAGAAGATGGACGGCTGGAACCGTCCGCCGGTGATTGTGCCCGACGGCGAAGGCGAGTTGCTCGAAGTGGCCATGGGGCCGCACCACCCGTCGACGCACGGCGTCTTCCGCATGGATCTGGCGCTTGACGGCGAGCGTGTGGTGCGCCTCAAGCCGGTCTTCGGCTACCTGCACCGCAACCACGAGAAGATCGCGGAGCAGGCCAGTTATCTGGCATCGATGCCCTACACCGACCGCCTAGATTACATCTGCTCGCTCACCAACAACTGGGCCTACGCGCTGGCGGTGGAAAAGCTTGTCGCCCAGGCGGTACCGGAGCGCGCCGAGTACATTCGCATCATTCTTGGGGAACTTACGCGCATTCAGAATCACGCCTCGTCGATTGGATTCTTGATTCAGGAAATGGGCGCCAGCGGCACGCCGCTGATGTACGCCTTCCGCGAGCGCGAAAAAATTCTTGACCTATTCGAGTCGCTGACCGGCTCGCGTATGATGTGCAACTACATGCGCTTTGGCGGCTGCCGCGTGGATGTTTCCACGGCCTGGCTCGAGGCGGCGCGCAAGGTGATCGCAGGCTTGCCGCAGTTTGTCGACGAGTTTGAAACGCTGCTGTCATCGAATGAGATTCTGATGGCGCGCTGCCAGGGCGTGGGGATTCTCAGGTCGGAGCTGGCAGTGAACGCCGGCGTTACGGGCCCCTTGCTGCGCGCATCGGGCGTCGATTACGACATCCGCAAGGTCGACCGCTACGGCATCTACGATCGTTTCAAGTTCCGCGTGCCGCTGGGCGACCATGGCGACGTTTACGACCGCTACATGGTGCGGATTCTCGAGATGCGCGAGTCGATTCGCATCCTCGAGCAGGCGCTCAAGGACATTCCCGCTGGTCCTGTCATGGATGCGAAAGCGAAGATTCGCGGCTTCCGGCCGAAGCCGGGCGAGGCTTACGGCCGCATTGAGGCCCCCAAGGGTGAACTGGGTTTTTATCTCATCAGCGACGGCGGGCCGAATCCCTATCGCTATCGCGTGCGCCCGCCCAGCCTGATCAATCTGACGGTTCTGGAAGATATGTGCCTGGGCAGCAACGTGGCCGATGTGGTGCTGATTTTCGGCAGCGTGGATATTGTGCTGGGAGAAGTAGACAGGTGAAGGAAAGTTCACGGTTCTTAGTGCGCAGTTCGCAGTGATCGATGACGAACGCGTGCTACGAGCTATGAACTAAGAACTAAGAACTACGAACTACGAACTTAGAACGATTACGGAGTGACGCACTTGCTGGGCGAAGGCATATTGAAGGGAATGGCGGAGACGGCGAAGAATTTCTTCGGCACCTACGTCTCCAAAGAACGGCTGACGACGGTGGAGTATCCGGAGCAGCGGATTCCCACGGTCGAAGCCGCGCGCGTGTTTCCTTTTCTGGTGTACGACGGAGCGGATTGGGAGGCCGGCCTGCGTTGCGTGGCTTGCCAGATCTGCGAGAAAGAGTGCCCGCCCAAGTGCATCTACATCGATAAAAGCAAGGACAAGAAGCCCGATTATGTGGGCAAACAGCAGTTTTATCCTGCGCGTTTCGACATCGATGTTTCGGTCTGCATGAGCTGCCAGATCTGCGTTGAAGTTTGTCCGTTCGAGGCCATCAAGATGGACAACGAGTTCGAGTTGGCCACCAGCGATCGCTTCGGCGGCCTGCTCTACGATCGCAAGCAGTTGGCCCGATCGAACGAATATTATCACTCGATCCATCCCACCGAGGCCGCGGAAGTGGACGCGCGCCTGGGCGAGGAAAAGGCCAAAGTGGAAGCCAAGGCCAGGGCCGCGGCCGAAGCTGCCGCTGCCAAAGCTGCTGCGCCCGCGCCGCCTGCTCCATCCGCCGGAGGAGGAAGCTAGCCGATGGCTAATACACTCGACCAGATCTTCATCCTCCTTCGCAACTGGCTCGTCAGCTTTTTGCCCGCGGCGCTGCGTCCCGCCGCCGGCGTTGTACTCGGCGTCATCGCCATCGTCTGCGTCTTTCCCGGCCTCTTCGCGCTGACCACGGTCTTTGAGCGCAAGGGCCTGGGCCGCATTCAGAATCGTCTGGGCCCCAACCGCGTCGGCCCTTACGGGCTCTTCCAGCCCGTCGCCGACGGCATCAAGTCGCTCACCAAGGAAGACATCGTTCCCTTGAGCGCCAACGCGGCGGTGCATTTTCTCGCCCCGCTCGTATTGGTCGTCGCGGTCTTCATGGGATTCGCGGTGTTGCCCATGGGCCGCAACATGGTTCTGGTCGACATGGATGCCGGCCTGCTGTTCTTCTTTGCCATGGGCGCGGCCACCGAGCTTTCGGTGTTCATGGCCGGCTGGTCCAGCCGCAACAAATACTCGCTGCTCGGCGCCATGCGCGCCGTGGCGCAGATGATCAGCTACGAAGTGGTGCTGCTGCTTTCTGCCGTGGCCGTGGTGATGATCACCGGCTCGCTCTCGCTGCCGGCGATCGTTGCAGCGCAAAACACTTACACCGGCATCTTTCCTCACTGGTACATCTTTACGCCCTGGGGCCTGGCGGGATTTGCGATGTACGCCATCGCCGCTACGGCGGAAACCAATCGCTCGCCCTTCGATTTGCCGGAAGGCGAGTCGGAACTGGTCGCCGGCTACCACACCGAGTATTCGGGCTTCAAGTTCGCGCTCTTCTTCCTGGGCGAATATCTGGCCATGTTTTCCATCTCCGGCCTCGGCACCACGCTTTTTCTCGGAGGATGGTCCGCGCCCTTGTCTTTTCTCACTTTTATTCCCTCGTGGATCTGGTTTTTCTCCAAGGTGATGCTTTCGATCTTCGTCTTCATCTGGATGCGCGGCACGTTGCCCCGCCTGCGCCAGGACCAGTTGATGAACTTTGCGTGGAAATTCTGTCTGCCTTTTACGCTGCTCGATCTTGTCGTGACCGCGCTCTGGCGCTTCATGGGCGAAGGCTGGATGCGCTGGGTGGTTTCGACCGCGATTCTGGCCGCGGCCTACGTGCTCATGGGCCGCTTCGGCATGCGCAAGGAGCACTTCGGGCCCCGGAGATACCGCTATGCTGAATAGGAGCCACTCATGAACGCCGTCTTCTATTTGCTTGCGGTCCTCACCATCGGCGGCGGCCTTGCGGCTGTGCTGCTCAAGCACCTGGTGCACTGCGCGCTCGCCACTACAGTGGCCTTCTCCGGGCTGGCTCTGCTTTATTTGCAACTCGACGCGCAGTTCGCTGGCTTTGCGCAGATTCTCGTCTACATCGGCGCCGTCGCCATCCTGATTGTGTTCGCCATTCTGCTCACGCGCGGTTCCGATCTGCCCCAGGACGGCGTCTTCAGCCGCAGTTGGTCGGTGGGCTTCGTGATTGCCGCCGGCGTGTTCGCGGTGCTGGCGTGGGCCGTCATGCAAAGCGTGCGCGCCGTGCCGCAGCAGACCGCCGTTCCCGCCGTTACCGTGCATGACATCGGCAATGCGCTGGTAGGACGCTACGTGCTGCCGCTGGAGATTGTGGCCCTGCTGCTCACGGCAGCTACGATCGGCGCGGTGATCGTGGCCATGCACGAGAACGGGAGGCCCAAATGACAGGCATGACCACGCCGCTCGCCGGATATCTGCTGGTCGCCGCACTGCTGTTTGCCATCGGCCTGGCCGGCGCGTTGGTGCGCCGCAATGCGATTCTGGTGCTGATCGGGATTGAATTGATGTTGAACGCGGCGAATCTCAACCTGATCGCTTTCTGGCGCTACGGCCCGCGTCCCGAATTGCTCACGGGCATGATGTTCGCTATTTTTTCCATCGCCGTGGCCGCGGCCGAAGCTGCCGTCGGTCTGGGCCTCGTCATCGCCATCCATCGCCACACCAACACCACCGAACTCGACAAGATCAACAGGCTGAAGGGGTGAAAGCTTGATGCAGGAATCCGCAGCATTCACTCCGCAATTCGCCGCTTCCGCGATCACGGGCATCCTGTGGCTGATTCCCGCTGTGCCCATGGCGGCGTCGGGCGTGATCGCGCTGCTCAAGCAGCCGCGCCGCAAGCTTGCCGCGTCGCTTGCCATTGGCTCGCTTTCGATTTCGTTGCTTCTTTCGCTGGTCGCGTTCTGTCACGTCGTGGCCGGATGGGCGCACGGCGCAGTGGTCCGCGAGGTCGTCGACTTTACCTGGTTCCGCTTCGGCTCCTCCGCCGTCGATCTGGGCTGGGTTCTCGATCCTCTCGCCGCCATCATGATGTTGATGGTGAGCTTCGTCGGCCTGCTCATCTTCATTTATTCCGTGGGCTACATGGCCCACGACGAGAACTTCACGCGTTTCTTCTGCTTCCTCTCGCTCTTCGCCGGAGCCATGCTGGGCGTGGTTATCTCCAACAGCCTGCTGCTGCTCTTCATGTGCTGGGAGATCGTGGGCCTCACCTCGTATCTGCTCATCGGCTTCTGGTATCAAAAACCTTCCGCCGCGGCCGCTGCAAAAAAAGCCTTCATCACCACGCGCGTCGGCGATGTTTTCTTTCTTCTCGGCATCGTCTGGCTCTTTGCGCAAACCGGCACGTTGCTCTTCTATAACCACGGCGTGGGTTCGCTCGAAGGTCTGGCCCTCGTCAATTTGCTTGCGCAGCACGCGGGATTGGGTCTCAGCGCCGCCGGCGCTATCGGCTTGCTCATCTTTGCCGGAGCGGTGGGCAAGAGCGGCCAGCTTCCGCTGCACGTCTGGCTGCCCGACGCGATGGAAGGCCCCACGCCGGTCTCCGCGCTCATTCACGCGGCTACCATGGTCGCAGCGGGCGTGTATCTTGTGGCGCGCGTTTATCCGTTGATGCAGATCGGCGCCGCGCCTCACGGAACTACGGTGGCACTCACCGTCGTTACCTGGGTGGGCGCGTACACCGCGGTCTTCGCCGCGCTCATCGCCGTCGCGCAAAACGACATCAAGCGCATCCTTGCCTACTCCACCATTTCGCAGCTCGGTTACATGATGGCCGGCCTCGGCCTGGGCGGCGTCGCCGTAGGCATGTTCCACCTCATCACGCACGCCTTCTTCAAGGCGCTGCTGTTCATGGGCGCGGGCTCGGTCATCCACGGCAGCCACGAGGAGCAGGACATTCGGCGCATGGGTGGCCTCAAGGCCGACATGCCGCTCACTTTCATCACCTACGCCATCGGCATGTTGGCGCTGTGCGGGTTCCCACTCCTCTTCTCGGGCTTTTGGTCGAAGGATGGCATCCTTGAAGCCGCGCAGCATTGGGACATCTCCAAGGTCCCGTTTTATCTGCTCGTCTTCGGCGCATTGCTCACCGCGTTCTACATGACGCGCCAGGTCTGCTACGTTTTCTTCGGCCACGCGCGCGGCCACGGGAGCGCGCACGAGAGCCCGCGCGTGATGACACTGCCGCTCGCCATTCTGGCCTTCTTCGCCATCGCGCTCGGCGTCATCGGAACTCCCGCGTGGCCGTGGTTCCGCGCGTTCCTCGAGAACCGCGCCACGTCGTTTAGTTGGCATGGATTTACCGAGCCGGGACTCGGCCTGCTGATGCTTCTGTCGTCGCTGGTTGTCTTCCTCGGTCTTGGCCTCGGCTGGCGGCTCTATGGCAACAAGTCGCCCAAGCCCGAAGCTCCCGATGCGCTCGAGCGCTCGGCTCCGTGGCTGTGGGTGCCACTGCGCGACCGTCTCTACGTCGACGAAATCTATGGTGTTACCGTGATCGCCTTTTACGCGTGGTGGGCGCGCGTGGCCGACTGGCTCGATCGCCGCATCTGGGGCGGCATCGTCGCCGCCGTTGCGTGGCTCTTCGGGCTCTGGGCGCGCTTCAATCGCTTCCTTGACGTCAACTGGGTCGACGGCGGCTTCGACAAAACTTGCGAGGAATTTTCCTCGGGCGGCGGCCTGCTTTCGAGCGTCGAAGGTGGCCGCGTGCAGAACTACCTGCGCATTCTAGCCGCGGCTGTGGTCGCGCTCGTCGCAATTCTTCTCTGGAGCAGCCGGCCATGAACGTACTCGCGTTCCCAATTCTGACGCTGCTCACCGTGCTGCCGCTCGCGGGCGCAGCCATGGCGCTTTTCTCCGGCCGTCATGCGCGCGTTGTGGCGCTCTTCACCACCCTGGCCTGCCTGCTGCTTGCGCTTTTTATCTGGACGCACATTCCCGGCGATGGCAGCATTGGTCTGGTGGAGCGCGCTGCGTGGGCGCCTTCGCTTGGCATCGAGTATCACCTTGGCGTCGACGGCCTTGGTGGCCTCATGCTGGTGCTCTCGGCCATGGTCACGCTCATGGCGGTCGATGCCGCGCATCGCGTGCACCACATGCCCGGCCTCTTTTTCGGCTTGGTGCTCACGCTCGAGGCGGGACTCTTCGGCTCTTTCACCGCGCTCAATTTCTTCCATTGGTTTTTGTTCTGGGAACTCAGCCTCATTCCCGCATTCTTCCTTATCAAGTTGTGGGGCGGTCCCAAGCGCGGTCCCGCGGCCACGCAATTCTTCATTTACACCATGGCCGGATCGGTGGCGCTGTTGCTCTCGTTCCTCGCCATTTTTCTTTCGACTACGAGTAAAGACGCTCCGGGCACGATGGACTTCGTCAATCTGACGGCCATGGCCGCATCCGGCCAGCTCGCGCAAATGGTCACCGTGCATCTGGGCCCGGTGATGCCTTGGCTCGCCATCGGCGTGCTCGCCGGCTTCGCGGTCAAAGTGCCGCTCATGCCTTTCCATACGTGGTTGCCCGCCGCGTATGCTGAGGCGCCTTCGCCCGTCACCATGCTGCTCACCGGCGCCATGTCGAAGATGGGCGTCTACGGCTTGCTGCGCATCGCCATTCCCATCTTCGGTCCGCAGATCGCCGCCATGCGCACGCCGCTGCTTGTTCTTGCCGCCGCCACGGTGGTCATGGGCGCGTGGGCCGCGGCCGCGCAAACCGATCTCAAGCGCGTCGTCGCGTACTCTTCGATCAATCACCTCGGCTATTGTTTGCTGGGCATCTTCGCGCTGGCGGTTCCCGCGGCGGGCGCGGCGCAACAGGCCAGCCAGGCCGCCGCGCTGAATGGCGTCATCCTGCAGATGTTCAACCACGGCGTCACCGCGGCCGCGCTCTTCTGGTTCATCTCGATGATGCAGTTCCGCTCCGGTGGCCTGCGCGGCATCAACGACTTCGGCGGCTTGCGCAAGCCCGCGCCGGTATTTGCCGGGCTCATGGGCATCGCGCTGTTCAGTTCGCTCGGTCTGCCCGGTCTGAACGGTTTTGTTGGCGAGTTCCTCGTCTTCCGGGGAGTCTTTCCGCTGGCGTGGGTTGCAGCCACCGTATCGGTGCTTGGTTTGCTCGTCACCGCAGTCGTGATTCTCACCGTGATTCAAAAGGTATTCAGCGGCCCCGTTGCGGAGCGCTGGGCCGCGTTTCCCGATCTGCATCACGGCGAGCGCATGGCTCTCGCGCCCGTCATTGGACTCATGTTTTTGCTCGGCCTTGTGCCCCAGCTCATTTTGAGCACCATCAATCCCACGGTCCAGAATCTGCTGGCGCACTGGAGATTTTAGAGAATGGCTTGGACCATTTATATTTCGTTCGCCGGCGCGCTGCTTGCGGCGCTTCTGCCCAAGGACAAACCCGTCCTTGCGCGGTGGTTCGCGCTGGCCGTGGCCGTGGCCGGGCTTGTCCTCGCCGTTGCAGGCTACGCCGCGGGCTTTGGCCAGGGGCGGCAGGTGTTTGCCGTCGCGCTCTGGGTGCCTTCCATGGGCATCCACTATCTGCTCGTCGCTGACGGCATTAGCCGGGTGCTGGTTCTGCTCACCGGCATTGCTTCCGTCTCCGGCGTTCTTTTCAGTTGGAATATTAACCTGCGCACCCATCAGTTTTTCGCGTTTTATCTCGCGCTTATCGGTGGCGTCTACGGCGTGTTTCTGAGCGGCGACCTCTTCCTGCTCTTCGTTTTTTACGAAATCGCCATCGTGCCCAAATACTTCCTCATCGCTATTTGGGGCTCCACGCGCCGCGAGTACGGCGCCATGAAGCTTGCGCTGTATTCCTTTGTTGGCTCGGCCATGGTGCTCATCGGATTGCTCGCCGCGTACGTAACCGCCGGCTCGCATTCCACTGCGTTCGCCGATCTCGCGCACGCGGGCCTGCCCGTCAGCTTCCAGATGTGGTGTTTCCCGCTGGTTTTTGTGGGCTTCGCGATTCTCGCCGGCATGTGGCCCTTCCACACCTGGGCGCCCACCGGCCACGTCGCCGCTCCCACCGCCGCTTCCATGCTGCTCGCGGGCGTGGTCATGAAGCTGGGCGCGTACGGCTGCTTGCGCGTCGGCATCGGCCTCTTTCCGCACGGTCTCGATCCCTGGGGATTCTCTTTGCTCGGCATCGGTTCCTGGCGCGACGTCTTCGCATGGCTCGCGGTCATCGGCATCGTCTATGGCGCTCTGGTCGCTCTGGCGCAAACCGATTTCAAATTCGTCATTGGCTATTCGAGCGTCAGTCACATGGGTTTTGTGCTCCTCGGCCTCATGACGCTGAACCAGATCGGCGTCGATGGCGCGGTGTTGCAAATGTTTTCGCACGGCATCATCGCCGGCTTGCTCTTCGCCATCGTCGGCCGCGTGGTTTACGACCGCACGCACACGCGCCAGTTCGCCGAGCTTGAGCCCATGCACCTTTCGCGGCGCCTGCCCTTTGCCGCTTGGGCCTTCGTCTTTGCCGGAATTGCGTCCATGGGATTGCCGGGCTTCTCCGGGTTCGTCGCCGAGCTGCAGGTGATGGTCGGCGCGTGGCAAGCCAATCCCTGGTGGACGATCGTCTCCGGCATCGGCATCATTGTTGGCGTTGCTTACATCTGGCGCGCGCTGCAAAAGGCCTTCTTCAGCGATACGCTGCCCACCCCGCACGAGCTTGAAGCGGAGCAGGAGCACAAATTCTCTCCCATCACCTGGCCTGAGATCACCGGGGTTGTTTTGCTCGGCGCATGCACGCTTGCCGTCGGTCTTTATCCGCGCATTCTTCTTGATCAGATAGAACCGGCCGTGAAAGCGCTGCTGGCGGGAGGCGCGCAATGACCTACGTTGACCTCTTCCGCGCCACGCTGCCTGAAACGGCTCTCGAAGTCGCCGCGCTTTTCGTCCTTGTTGTCGATCTCGGCTTCCTTCGCAAGGCCGCAGCCGAAACTCGTGTTGCCGTCGCGGCATTCGTAGGTATCGCCGGCTGCGCTGCGGCGCTCGGGGCCGTATCGACTGCAGGCCCCCTGAGTTTCGGCAACGATCTTCTCCTTGCCGCGGGTGGTTCTGCGGGTGTGGCCCAATGCGCGATCCTCGCTCTTACCGCGCTCACGCTCGCGCTTTTCATCGATACCGGGTTCACGCGCAATCCCGGCGAATACGTTTCCTTGGTGCTGATGGCCGCGGCCGGAGGCATGATCATTGCCGCGGCGCAGGATCTGCTCGTCATCTTCGTTGGGCTCGAGTTGCTCTCGCTCGGCCTCTACATCCTCACCGCCTTCGCCAAGCAATCCGGCAAGAGCGCCGAAGCTGCCCTCAAGTACTACCTCTTCGGCGGCATGAGCGCGGCGTTTCTGTTGTTTGGATTCAGCTATCTCTACGGGCTGAGCGGTTCGACAAGCCTGCCTCGCGTTGTTTACGGTACCTACCAAGCGGCGGCTTACGGGGGCACGCCGTTGCTATTGATCGCGCTGGTCATGATCTCCGTTGGCCTCGGCTTCAAAGTTGCCGCTGTTCCATTCCATTTCTGGGCGCCCGACACGTACGAAGGCGCGCCGGCTCCAGCCGCGGCGTTTATTGCATCGGTTTCGAAAGTTGCGAGCTTCGCGCTGTTGATCTCGATCAGCAGCGTCTCGCTGCACTTCCTTGGGGACCTGCATTTGAAGGGCGTCGTGGTCGCCATCGTCCACCAGGCAGGAGCCCCGCTCCCGTCCCCGCCAGTCCTGCACGGATTCCGCAGCGCGTGGCCGCTGATCCTGATGGTGCTGTCGGTTGCGTCCATGGTCTTCGGCAACCTGGCCGCGTTGGCGCAGACGAGCGTTCGCCGTCTGCTTGCCTACTCGGCCATCGCGCACGCCGGGTACATGCTGCTCGGTCTCGCGTTTTTCTCCTGGACCAACGCGAGCGCGCAGGCGATTCTCTACTACATCGTCACTTACGGCCTGACGACGATTGGCGCCTTCGGCGTGGTCGGCGTGGTGGAGCGCGCCACCGGCTCCGACAAGCTCGACGCTTTCCTCGGCCTGCAAAAGCGCAACCCGCTGCTAGCCGCCGTCCTGCTGGTGCTTTTTCTCTCGCTCGCGGGAATTCCGCCGCTGGTCGGTTTCTGGGCTAAATTCAATCTTTTTGCTACGGTGCTCGGCCTGGGCTACAACTACAGATTCTTCCATGGCCCACTTAGCTCTTTGCCAACCACTGCACTGGCCCTCGTCGCCCTCGCCATCGCGTTCAGCGCGGTTTCGCTCTACTACTATCTGCAAGTGCTCAAGCGCGTCTATGTAATGCCCGCAGCCGACGATTCGTCTATCAAAGCGCATCCCGTCACGATGGCGGTGCTGCTGTTGATTGCCGCCGCCGTTCTTGTGCTCGGATGCTTCCCGGCGCTGCTGCAGAATTGGATTACGGGCTTCTATCCCGGCATGTAACTACACGACACTCCGAACGCCGGGTGTCCGCACCAACGGATCGGCGATGAGCCAGGTCGCGGCGCACGCCAGCAAGCCAACGACGCCGAATTTCACCAGTGCCGGAGCTGCCCAGTTGTGCAGCAGCAATGCGATGCTGACCAGCACCGGGGGATGAATAATGTAGACCGCGTAGGCGCGGCGGTTGAGCCACGACCATACCGCTGAAGGGCGGTTCATGTGCTCGCGGAAAATCAGCAGCCACGCGGCGATCAGGCCCCATGCAACGAGCGGCTCCCATAGGGCGTAGAAGATAGCATCAAATGAAAGCCCGCTGGGCGCGCCGGAACTCCCGCCGCGATGCAGAGCGCGTGCCGCAGCGATGCCCACTGGAAGACTGGGCCATGCGACCAATAGCGTAATGATCCAGGGCCGCGCCTGCTTCCAGTTGAGCTGGACCAGCCAGTTATGCCGCCAGGCTGCAATTCCGACCGCAAAGAGAAATACGTAGCCGGCAAAATAACCGAGCTGCAGGCCGAAGACGTTCACACCGACAGGAACGAGCTGCCGGATGGCGAGCGCCACCGCGCCCACTCCGAGGGCGCTCAACAGCCACCAGCGGCCAGCGGGAAGCGGCGTCTGCGTCCGTTCCCGTTCCGCTAACGAAGAGCCAAAGACCGCGCGCCACGCACAGTATCCGAGACTGAAGATCAACAACGCCTGGGCAAACCAGAGCGGGCCGTTGATGATCTGCTTGTGCCGCCAGATCCAGTGGATGGCCGGCCAGAAACCGTCACCCTGCGCAAAGTTCACAATCCCCGAGGTGAGCGGTCCAAGGATGAGGATGAATGCCAACAGCGGCACGCCTAGCCGCAAAAACCGGTCGCCGATGAAGCGCGCATAGCCTTTACGCTCCAGCGAAGCCGGAGTGAAATAGCCGGCCAGCAGGAAGAAGAGGCCCATGAAGTAGGCTTGGTTGGTGGTGCAGAACAGCATGAGCAGCACACTCGAGGGCGAGCCGGAAGGCTCAACCTCGCGCCAGAACCATCCGCCAATCGCGCCGTACGTGATCGCCGTATGGTGAAGGATCACCAGTGCGACCATCACTGAGCGGAGACGGTCGACATAGAACTCGCGCTGAGGCATGAGTCATTGTACGTGGGAATGGATTGCGCGGTTCCGTCCCCGAAACGCAAAAAGTCGCCCGAAGCTTCTCGCTCCAGGCGGCCTTTTTCTTGGTTTTGGACTACAGCAGAACCAGAATAGCTGTACCCACCGGCACACTCTCTGAGTGGCTTTTTCCTCAAGAAAAAGCCATCTTGCAGGCTCATTGCTTGGGCACGTTCATTCTGGTTCTGCTCTAATACTTCACAATCGCGGCAAACGAATCCGGCTTCAGGCTGGTTCCGCCCACCAGGGCGCCGTCAATTTCTTCCTGGCCGATGAGCGCCGTCGCGTTGTCGGGCTTTACGCTGCCGCCGTAGAGAATGCGAATGGCCGCGGCCACGTTGGCTCCCAGCAGCCTGGCTACTTCGGCGCGAATGATCTTGTGCGCGTCGACGGCAATCTCCGGCGTTGCCGTTTTGCCCGTGCCAATGGCCCACACCGGTTCATAGGCAATCACAATCGGCGCAGCGGCTTCGGGCGTAATGCCCGCAAATGCGCCCTTTACCTGGGTCTCCAGCACGCTTGCGGTTTTGCCGGCCTCGCGCTCCGCCAGCACCTCGCCCACACATACGATCGGCACGATGCCGTGCTTGAGCGCCGTGTGCAGCTTCTTGTTCACAATTTCGTCGGTCTCGGCAAAATACTGCCGCCGCTCCGAGTGGCCGATGAGGGTATGCGTGCCACCCACGGCGATCAACTGCCCGACGGAGGTTTCGCCCGTGTAGGCGCCCTCCTCGGCGAAGTGGATGTTCTGCGCGCCCACGGCCACATTCGAGCCCTTGCAGGCGGGAACGGCTGTGGGCAGCAGCACCGGAGAAGGGAACAGCGCGATCTCGTCGCGCGTGTGCCCGGCAACCAGCGGCAAAAAGGCATCGACAAACGCCTTGGCTTCGGCCGGCGTCTTGTACATCTTCCAATTGGCGGCAATCAGTGCTTTACGAGACATGTCTTTGAGTTCCTCAATTCAATTTTAGAAGATCGGTCTCGCCCCGCCGGGTGACGCCGGGCACAAGGCGCGAGACGTGGAGGCCCCGCCGGGTACTGGCCGTGGCGCCGGGCCTACGAGCCTGCCCCGATCGTCGAGGTCAGATCGTCGGGCACCGTGCCTTCAAGGAAAGCAGCGCGATGATCCGGATCGCCCAGATCCATCGTGAAGTGGCGCCACACGCCGTCCTGCAGCACCCCCATGTTCCATGGGCCTGAGACCGAATCGGAAAACTGCCAGACAATGTGGTAGCCCTCCTCATTCGTGAACCCTTCGTTGTCTGCCTGCAGAATCGCGTCTCCGCGCTCCCACAACTTCGTGCGCAGCGCGTGGAGCGCGCTGCTGCCTTCTTCAAACTCGTTTCCCTGCAGGTGCTGGAAGGCGTAAATGGTTTTCACGGAGGCCAGAAACTCATGGAGCCACGCAACGCCGCTCTCCGGCTTCGCGTCCTGGGTGTCCTCGATGAATTCGGCAATGTCATCCTCGCCGATTGAACCCTCCGAGACCGGATTGCGCTCGATCACTGCAACTTCAACTTCGTCATTGCTGGAAAGGAGCAGGCTTTCCCACTCTTCTTCCGTGCCTTCTTCGAGAGTCAGTTTGAAGTGAGGGTGCTCGGCACGAACGAACCCGGCAAGCTCGTCCAAAGAAGGATACCCTTCGTCTTTTGACAGAACTCGCGTGTAGTAGCTCATGGTTATTCCCCTCGGCATTCAGTGTATTCATTTTCGCGGAAACGCAGGGCAACAAAAATCGCATCCGGCATTGTCACCGGATGCGATCTCAGTCGGAATTGCGCGCGGTTTCTGCGTCGAAGGTGCGGCTGCCGGACCGCAGGCGCTACTTATCCGTCAACGCTTCTACGCCGGGCAGCTTCTTGCCTTCGAGGAACTCCAGGCTGGCTCCGCCGCCGGTGGAGATGTGCGTGATCTGACTGGCCACGCCGGCCTGGTTGATGGCGCTCACCGAGTCGCCGCCGCCGATGATCGACGTGGCCGTGCGGTTGGCCGCCACGGCGCGCGCAATGGCGTTGGTGCCTACGGCAAAGCGCGGAAATTCAAACACGCCCGCCGGGCCGTTCCACACGATGGTCTTCGCGGTCGAAACTACCAGCTCGATCGCGGCAACCGACTCGGGGCCGATGTCGAGCCCCTGCCAGCCTTCGGGAAAGTCCTTTGAGCTATCCCACACCTGGGTTTTGGCGTCGTTCGCAAAATTGTCGGCAATCACGTTGTCCACGGGCAGCAGGAGTTTGACGCCCTTGGCGTTGGCCTTGGCCAGAGTCGCTTTGGCGAGGTCGATCTTATCTTCTTCCACGAGCGATTTGGCGGTCTTGACGCCGAGCGCGCGATAGAAGGTGTAGGCCATGCCGCCGACGATGACCAGGGTGTCGACCTTGTCGAGAAGGTTTTGAATGACGTCGATCTTGCCGGAGATTTTCGAGCCGCCGAGGATGGCTACGAACGGCTTCTCGGGCGACGCGAGCGCCTTGCCGAGGTAGGTGATTTCCTTTTCCATCAGCAGCCCGGCGACGGCGGGCTTGAGGTAGTGCGTAATGCCTTCGGTGGATGCGTGCGCGCGGTGCGCCGAGCCGAACGCGTCGTTCACGTAGACCTCGGCCAGCGAGGCCAGCGCCTTCGAGAAGGCGGGATCGTTGGCTTCCTCTTCGGAGTGGAAGCGCAGGTTCTCGAGCAGCAACACCTGGCCCGATTCGAGCTGGCGCGCCATCTCCTCGGTAATCTCGCCCACGCAATCCGGCGAGAAGGCTACGTTGACGCTCTCGCTGAATTTTTTGTCGAGCAGTTCGCGCAGCCTGATGGCTACGGGCTTGAGCGAATATTTTGGATTCGGCTTGCCCTTGGGCCGGCCCAGGTGCGAGGCGAGGATCACCTTGGCGCGGTGCCGCAATGCGTATTCAATCGTCGGCAGCGTGGCCAAAATGCGCGTGTCGTCGGTAATGGTCTGTCCGTCTTCAGTGAGTGGAACGTTGAAATCGACGCGGATGAACACCCGCTTGTTGGTCAGGTCGATGTTTTGAATCGAGAGCTTGGCCATGGCTTTGCCTTTCGTGGGAAACAGAGATAGTTTTAGGTGTCAGGTTTCAGGTGCCAGGGAACGGGCGCAGCCTGCCTGATTTGGCGGGCTCGCCTTCTGAAACCTGGCACCTGACTCCTGAAACCCGTTTCTTACAGCCCCTTCTTTTCCAGGAAGCCGATCAGGTCGACGACGCGGTTTGAGTAGCCCCACTCGTTGTCGTACCAGCTCAGCACCTTCACGCTCTGACCCACCACTTTGGTCAACGGCGCGTCCACGATCGAGCTGCGCTTGTCGCCCTTGAAGTCCGAGCTGACGAGCAGGTTCGAGTCGACGCCCAGGATCCCCTTCAGTTTTCCTTCGGAGGCGGCCTTGAAGGCGGCGTTCAGGCCTTCGACGGTCGTGGGCTTCTCGGCGATGTAGGTCAGGTCGACGATGGAGACGTTGGGAGTTGGAACGCGGATGGCGAAACCGTCGAGCTTGCCGGCGGTCTCAGGAATGACCAGCTTGAGCGCCTTGGCAGCGCCGGTGGAGCTGGGGATCATGTTCAATGCAGCGGCGCGGGCGCGGCGCAGATCCTTGTGCGGGAAGTCAAGGATGACCTGGTCGTTGGTGTAGCTATGAATGGTGGTCATGATGCCGGAGACGAGGCCCGTGGTTTCCAGAATCACCTTGACGACCGGCGCCAGGCAATTGGTGGTGCAGCTGGCATTGGAAATGATGTTGTGCTTGGCCGGATCGTATTTGTCCTCGTTGACGCCCAGCACGATGGTGATGTCCTCGTTGGTGGCCGGCGCCGAGATGATGACCTTCTTCACGGTCGCGCCCAGGTGCGCCTTGGCTTTGGTCGCATCGGTAAAGTGGCCGGTCGATTCGATGACTACCTGTGCGCCTACATCGGCCCAGGGCAGCTTGGCGGGGTCGCGCTCGGCCCACACCTTGATTTTCTTGCCGTCGACCGAAATGAAGTCCTCGCCGGACTTAATGTCGTTGGCCAGATTGCCCAGGATCGAGTCGTACTTGAGCAGGTGGGCCAGCGTCGCCGGGCTGGTCAAGTCGTTGACGGCGACAAAATCGATGTCTTTGTTGCCAAGCGCGGCGCGCAAAACGTTGCGTCCAATGCGGCCGAAGCCGTTAATACCAACCTTTACTGCCATATGTGATTTCTCCTTCGCTTTGAGTGAGCCTTTTGGGTTCAAAACCTGGTTTTAGTGCGTCTGGAATGAATTCCACCAAACCCTTGATCGTACCATTGTGGGCGGCAGCAAAAAAGTGCGAACCGCCATGTTCCACGTACACGATTCCCTACCGTAAGGATGGTGTTCCCGCGATGGGACTGTATGTGACGGAGTGCACACGATTTGCAGCGCCCGCGCCCGGTATGGTATTCCGTGTGAATGAGAAAGTGATCGGTAAGGGTTGAAAGCAACATGAGAAGACGTTCCAGACGTGGTCCTAATCTTTCAGAATCCACAGGCAAGACGGGTGCGGAAGTCCCATCGAATCAGCCGGCTCCGCTCGTTCCGCTCTACCCCGACGAGATTCCGGCGCGGGCTCCAATTGCGCCGAGAGCGCAAGAACCCCGTCAGGCTCAGGAGCCGCGGCAGGGGCAGCCAGGGCGGCCGCAGCGATCTGACCGGCCCGCGCGTCCCCAATCTCCCGCCAAGCCGCAATGGCATGAGCCTGCGGGCTCCGGCCGCCTCGAGGTGGAAACTCAGCCCGAGATGCCGTCGATTCCGTCGCCCAAGCCCGACGCCCAGGGGCAGACGCCCAAGGGCTTCGTGGTGCTGGCCATCGGCCTTCCTGGCTCCGGCAAAACTACATGGTTCGGCCGCCGCGGCATCACTCCGCTGTCGAGTGACCTGCTGCGCAACATTCTTTTTGACGACGTGGAGGAGCAGCGCTACCAGGGACTGGTCTTCTCCACGCTGCGCTCGCTTTTGCGCGCGCGGCTCATCGCCAAAATGCCCATGAACTATGTGGACGCGACCAACCTCTCCATCCACGAGCGCCGCCAGTGGATCAAGATGGCCCAGAGCTTCGGCTACGAGGTGCAGGCCGTCTTCTTCGACGTGCCGCTCGAAGTGTGCCTGGAGCGCAACCGCCAGCGCGACCGCTCGGTGAGCGAAGAGGTGATGCGCCGCATGGCCGAAAAGCTCAAGCCGCCGGTGTTTGAGGAGGGGTTTGAGAAGATCACGGTGGTGCGGGTGAAGAACGCGGGGTAGAAACCTCGCGGCCTTCCGAGTCTGATTCAGGTGAATTGGAACGCCCTGTCATCCTGAGGCGCAGCCGGAGGGTCCGCGGTTGTTTTTCTCCGTTGTTTCCGGTTTGCCGGTTATACTCCCGGAATCCCGTCGGTGCACCAGTTCTCGTTTGAGAAGCCCTGAACTGAACTAAAAAGCAGCTTCTTCACGGTGTTGACGAACGGCCGGACCGGCATTCGGAAAATCGCCCAGGAATTCTTTCCACTTCCGCCCTTTGGCTGCGGTCCCCGCGGATAGACATGCGTTTGCTTTACGTTCAGCATCTCGCGCATGACGTCATCAAAACTTCAACTTCTTATTTTGCCTGCGCTAGCCGCGCAACGACTGCGGCAACTTTGTCGAGTATCTGGTTCCAGCCCTCGAATTGACCGCTATGTTTTGCGCTCTCCATGGGTTCATTTCCTATGAAGGTGAGTTTCGTCTGGCCGTTTCCAAAATCCTCAAAGGTGACCACATCGCGCGCGCCGTCGATGGCCTCATGTTCGAGTCCATAGTGCGCAGGCTCAACCTTGTTCCCCTGCGGGTCGGAAAAGTACATGGAAGAAACGATCTTCTCGTGCAGAATAATCTCGTGGTATTCGCCAGCATTCCAAAACTCCTGGCCATCCGGCGTTCTCATGCAGCAGAGAAATTTTCCGCCCACGCGAAAATCCATCTTGCACACAGGCGCAATACAACCCTTCGGCCCCCACCATTGCATCACATACTTTGGGTCAGTCCACGCCTTCCAAACCAACTCGCGCGGGGCATCAAAAATTCTCGTGACAACCAACCGTTCTACCTGATCAACCGTGTCTTTTGTCATTTCTGACCTCCGTTTTTTTCATTTGATTCACCACCACATCCAGCTTGTCGAAACGCTCTTCCCAGAAACGTCGATAATCATGCGCCCAGTCGCTGACTGTCCTGATCGCTTCCGGCCTCAGCGTACACACGCTCTCCCGTCCACGCTTCGCTTTCATCACAATCCGCGCCCGCACCAGGCAGGCAATATGCTTTGAAATCATCTGCTGCGAAAGTACAAACGGTTCCGTCAGTTTATGCACGGACGCAGGTCCGTGTGCGAGCCGCTCAATCATCGTTCGCCGGGTCGGATCAGACAAAGCCGCAAATGTCGTACCCAATCGATCCACAACCATATGGTAGTGAATTTTAGCTGAATGTCAAGCGCAATTTCTTTAGGAGCTTCGGCTGCCCCAACGGTGCGTTTTTTGGCGCCGATTCGGGCGCGCCTGGGAAAGGCTGGTCTTCGCGGGCATCGACTTCCGCGAGGTTGGCTGAAGGTCGGACCTGGGGCTTTACACTGCGGAGATGAGCACTTCCTCCGCTCCCTACACCGAACCCTGGCTTCGCGATACGCACACTGACGTCCCGGCCGCGGGCCGCGCAATCTTGCATGCGCTGGAGCTGGCTCTCGACGATCTGACGAAATGGAGCGCGGGTCTGATCGACGCTGAAGTGCACGCGCAGCCGCTTGGGCTCTCGTCCATCGCTTTTCATCTGCGCCACATCGCGCGCTCGACCGACCGCATTCTCACCTACGCCGAAGGCGGACAGCTTTCGGCCGGGCAGCTTGCGGCCCTCAAATCGGAACTGGAAGGGAAGCAGGAGTCGTTAGCCGAGTTGCTTGCCGAGGTCGAAGTCTCATTCTCTGACGCAGCCGGGCGCATTCGCGTGCTGGCCACGGCGAATCTCGATACACCGCGCTTCGTGGGGCGCAACCAGTTGCCGACGTCGATCGGCGGGGCGATGATTCATGTGGCCGATCACACGCAGCGGCATGTGGGGCAGGTGGTGACTACGGCTAAGGTGCTGAAGGAGCTGCGAGCTGAAGGCTAGAAGCTAGAAGCTGCTCTACTCCGCCTGATCTTCGGTGACGACCATTTCCACGATGTGGCCCATCTTTTCCTGCTTGGTTTTGAGGTAGCCGGCAAAGCTTTCCTGCGGCTCGACCTCGGCCGACACGCGCTCCGTGACGGAAATGCCCGCCGACTCCAATGCCGCGACTTTCTCGGGATTGTTGGTCATCAGCCGCACGCGCTTGACGCCCAGCAGCTTGAGCGCCTCGGCCGGGAGCTCGTACGCGCGGCAATCGGCGGCAAAGCCCAGCTCCTCGTTCGCTTCCACGGTGTCGCGGCCATGGTCCTGCAGTTCGTAGGCCTTCAGCTTGGCCATCAGGCCGATGCCGCGGCCCTCCTGCTGCTCGTAGAGCAGAATTCCCGCGCCTTCCTTCGCAATCGCCTTGAGCGCGAGCTCGAGTTGCAGACGGCAATCGCAGCGCAGCGAACCAAAAACATCTCCTGTCAGGCATTGCGAGTGGATGCGCACCAGCGGCGGCGTCGTATAAATGTCGCCCATGACCAGCGCGACAAGACTCTCCAGCGGGCCCTCGACCGTGCGCGCAGGCGCGCAGCCGGACTGAGCCGCCGCATTCACGCCCTCAAAGCCCAGAATGCGAAAGGCTCCCCAGCGCGTGGGGAAATCCGCTTCCGCAACCTTTTTCACGCTTTCCAATCCCATGTTTCTATTCTACGAGCACCGGGAAACTTCCGAGTCCCCGTGTTTTGGCTCTAAAATCGCGCGTCGCATTCTTGACAGCGCGCACCCATCGCCGATAGCTCTGGATACGGGGACATTGATGACCGCCGCAGCTTGGCAAATCGAACCTGTCGAGAGCGCGGAAGCGCTTGCGGCTATGCGGGCTCTGCTCGAAGAGTACTGGAACTCCTTCGGCTTTACGCCGTGCTTCCAGAATTTTGGCGACGAACTCACTGGCCTTCCCGGCGCTTATGCGTCGCCCGGCGGCCGTTTCGCATTGGCGACCAGCGGCGGCCAGCTCGCCGGCTGCATCGCCCTCCGCCGCGTGGATGCTGACCACGCCGAGGCCAAGCGTCTCTACGTGCGCCGGGCCTTTCGGGGCCTCGGTCTCGGCCGCGCACTCATGGAGTGGGTGATGGCCGAAGCCCGTGCCGCGGGCTACCGTGAGATCGTGGGCGACACGATATCCGTGATGCGCGATGCCCTGGCGCTCTACGATCGCATGGGCTTTGAACGCACCGGCACTGCGCCGGCTGTTCAGGCCACGCCGTTTCCGCAAATCTCCGAAGAGCCGATCCTGATTCGCATCAAGCTTTAGCCCCTGCCCATCCGAATCATTGCCGAACTCGCTTCTCGTTCGGACTTTTTCCGCAGCCTCTGGAGACCCGCACGGCGCGGGTCGCGAGAACGGCGCTGCTCTTTCCTGTTCTTTAGTTCCCTGTCGGCGTGGCGGGCACAAGATTCAGCGGCTCGCTCAGCGTGAAGAGCAGGACGGTGCCGTTCTCGAGCGTGGCCTGAGGATGGCTCACCAGCAGATGCACGGAGATGACGCTGGCGCCGATGATGGTCCCGGCCAGCGCGCCGCCGGGTCCGCCAAGAATGCCTCCGGTAACTGCACCGGCGCCTACCGCCCCGCCATATTCAACGCCGTCTTTATTGAGGCGCGAACCGGGCGTCACCAGGCCCTCGTATCCAACGCGGTTTGTGGATCCGGGAGCGCCGGCCAATTGGGCATAGAGGCGGAAGTGTGATCCGTCGGGCAGCGTCACCGTATCAGGACGCAGGCGCATGGAGCCATGTCCACCGGCGTGGCCGGTGGAAACGGAAATCACTTTGCCGTCGATCTGGGAGCCGGCGGGAATGAGCACCTGGCCGTTCTGCATCACGTCAGAGGCGACTTGCGTGTGGAAGGACTCGCCGGGCTGGCTCTCTGAAGTGGAGAGGCGACCCATGAGGCGAACGCGAATGGTGGTGCCTTCGCCGAGTTCGCCCGGGGCCAGCGGGGCAGGATGCACGATGTCGCCATCGGGATCGACGGATCCAGGGCGCTCATTCAAAGCCGGCTGCGAGGCGTTTTCAGCGGGTGCAACCTGCACAATGCCGTCGTCGTTCGCCGGTGCGGGAACGGTTTCTGTAGCGCCTGCCTGATCGGGAACCGTCTCAGCGGCGTAGGGCGGAGGCGCAGGCTGCGGCGTGGGCGCGGCTTGCGATGGTGGTGGAACATAGTGACTGGGCGATGGCTTGGCCCCAGGCGTACTTTGCGGAGCGGTCTCCTGCGCTGGCGTGGTGATGGTGTCGTCAGGAGGAGGGTTGGATGTGCCCTGGTATGGATTCGACTGGTTTGCCTCCTGCGCTCCCAGTGCGACCGCCGTGGCGGCCAGCAAGGCGCACACAAGAATGTTCCGTTTCATCCTGATCTCCTCTCGCCGAGCATAGATACCCCACGACGCAGTAAACCCGGCTGGACGGGGAAAGTCGCCCTGCCGGACGGGTAGGAATGCTATCCCGCCCAAGTTAAGCGTATCGCGCAATTGCGATGCCTCTTTGTGCAGCCCAAGGGCGGGTGCCTCGCACGCTACGAATCAATAGGGTTACTGGCAGGCGGCAGGTTTCAGGGGTCAAGTTTCAGGGGTTAGAACTTGGCTTCAGCAAATGAAAGCTGAGGGCTGAAAGCTAATAGCTGTCTCTGTGACACCGGCCACGCAACTGCGGGAGCCCGGTTTGTTAAAATCCGAACTGGACGCAGTGATTTATCCGCATTTTTCCTGCTCGATGGAGAGTGTTGCTTGAATGCGCAGGGCCTTTTGCACACCATTCAAAGCGCCGCCGGAGAAATTCTTGCCGTAGATCGCCGTCCCCGATTGAATGACCGGCTGCAGCACCACATAGTGAGGAGCGATATGACTGAGATTGTTGCTATTCGTGCGCGTGAAGTATTGGACTCACGCGGCAATCCGACCGTTGAGGCGGATGTGATTCTGGAAAGCGGCGCCATGGGACGCGCCATTGTGCCTTCGGGCGCTTCAACAGGCGAACATGAGGCCGTGGAGCTACGCGATGGCGACAAGAGCCATTTTGGGGGCAAAGGCGTTCTGCAAGCGGTAGCCAACGTGGAGACCGTGATTGCGCCCGAGCTCGAGGGCATGGACGCGAGCAACCAGCGGCTGATTGACCAGTCGATGATTGCGCTCGACGGCACGCCGAACAAGAGCAAGCTGGGCGCGAACGCGATTCTGGCGGTGTCGATGGCGTGCACGCGCGCCGTGGCGCAGACGCTGGAGATTCCGCTCTACCGTTACCTGGGCGGCATCAACGCCTGCATCTTGCCCACGCCGATGCTGAACGTGCTGAACGGCGGCGCGCATGCCGACTCCAACGTGGACTTTCAGGAATTCATGATCATGCCCGTGGGCGCGGAGCGCTTCAGCGAGGCGCTGCGCTGGGCTGCGGAGACCTTCCACACGCTGAAGGGCGTGCTGAAGAAAAAGGGCTACAACACCGCGGTGGGCGACGAGGGCGGATTCGCGCCATCGCTCAAGTCCAACGCCGAGGCCGTTGAATTGATTCTCGAAGCCATTGAAACCGCCGGCTACAAGCCCGGCGAGCAGATTGCCATCGCGCTCGATCCGGCGTCCAGCGAGTTCTACGACGCCGAGAAGAAAAAGTACGTTTTCAAGAAGGGCGACAAGAGCGAGCTGTCCAGCGCGGAGATGGTGAGTTTCTACGACAACTGGATTCGCCAATACCCCATCGTCTCGCTCGAAGACGGCCTGGCCGAGGACGACTGGGAGGGCTGGCGCATTCTCACCGACAAGCTGGGCGGCAAAATCCAGTTGGTCGGCGACGACATCTTCTGCACCAACCTCAAGCTGCTGCAACGCGGCATCGACGAGGGCGTGGCCAACTCCATCCTCATCAAGCTCAACCAGATCGGCAGCGTGACGGAGACCCTCGAAGCCATCGAGCTGGGCCGCCGCTACGGCTACACTTCGGTGATTTCGCACCGCTCGGGCGAGACCGAGGACACGTTCATCGCCGATTTGGCCGTCGCGACCGGCGTGGGCCAGATCAAGACCGGCTCAGTGAGCCGCACCGACCGCATCGCAAAATACAACCAGTTGCTGCGCATCGAAGAGGAACTGGGCTCCGGCGCGGTCTACCTGGGGCTGGAAGGCCTGAACTACGGCGAGTAGATTTCCACTCGGTTTCGATTTGTCATCCTGAGCAAAGCAGGGCGCGTTCATCGCGCCCTGCGAAGTCGAAGGACCTGCGGTTGCTTTTCGGGGAATCGTTGCAGCAGGCGAGTCTGATTTTGAGCTAGGATGCCTATAATGACGCACTTTGTGATGGTGTGCCTGATGGCGTTCGAAGATCCTTCGACTCGGTCGCCGTGGCGACGTCGCTCAGGATGACAACATGAAATCTCCGCCTTGGCCGCAACAACCGTGGAATCGCGCGAAGGGCAACAGCTTTTTCTTCCCCGCGATCCTGGCGGCCTTCACTCTTGTCACGCGCATTCTTTGCCGCGGACCTCTCTACTTCGGCGACGGCCCCAAGATTGTTGAAAGCATTCTGGAGAAGATCTACATCGTTCAGCCGCCGGGCTACTGGCTCTTCGCCCGCGCAGCCGGGCTCTTCTCCAATCCGGTGCTGGCCATCACGGTGATGAACATCTTGTTCTCCGTGTTTGGGGTGGTCATTTTTTATTACACCGCGTGCCTGTTCACCAGCCGTGTGAATGCCTGTATTGCCGCGTTTGCTTATTCCACAGTTTTCTATGCCTGGTTCTCCGGCGAAATTCACAGCACCTATGCCTCCCAGCTCTGCTTCCCTGTCGCCACGTTCTATGTCCTGCTCTGCTACGAGCGGGGCCGCATGCGATGGCTGCTCGTTCTTGCCGCGGGCCTCTTCGCTATGGGCGCCGGCTTCAGGCCCACGGACGGAATGTTCCTGATCCCGCTGCTGCTGTATTTTGCTCTTTTCCGAATGCCACGAAAGAACGGACTTCTCTTCCTCGCTTTGGCCGCAGTGCTCTGCCTCGGCTGGCTCGTCCCCACGTGGCTTGCTTATCGGCAAGAAGCCGGGGGCGTGCAGGCCTTCACCCACTACGTTTCTTTGGTCGTAAGGGTTCAGTCGGTGCTGACAGGAGTGCGGATGTACACCGTGGCGAATTTCGTCCGGTACATTCTTCCCCTGCTGGTCGGGTTCTGGCCGGTGGCGGGCCTTGTCGTAACCAATGCCCTCCGCTATCGAAAGGACTGGCGCGTCAAGACGCTTCTGATCTGGATCGTGCCCGGCTCCCTATTCTTTCTGTTCAGCCTGATTTCGAACGCGCCTTATCTCAATTACCTCACCGCCGCAATTCTCCTGCTCGCGGTGTCGGCTCCGAGCACATGGGCTCGCAGATTGCTGATGATGACCGTGCTATGGAACGCTTTCGTGTTTCTGGCTCTGGGACCCGTTCCGTCGCAGAAGCTTCCGGTAAACATCGTGAACAGCTTTGTACTCCGGTGCACGCGCGGCGGCATCGCCCAGCGATACGACATCATCCTGTCGCAGATGCAACACCTCGACAGCACCCAATAGGTGCGCAGCGCGCATGCTTGTGGCTGATTAGCGCTTCGCTCCGCCCGTGCTTGCAGCCTTGTTGACCGCCTGCTCGATTTGCGCGGCGTCTCCCAGATAATAATGGCGAATCGATTTCAGGTTCTCGTCAAGCTCCTGCACCATCGGCACGCCTGTCGGAATGTTGAGGTCGACAATCTTCTCATCGGGAACGTCTTCGAGATATTTCACAAGTGCCCGCAGGCTGTTGCCGTGGGCCGCGATCAAAACCCGTTTCCCCGACCGAATGCTGGGAGCGATGACTTCGTGCCAGCAGGGCAGAAAGCGTTCAACCGTGTCCTTGAGGCATTCGGTCAGTGGAAGCTGTTGCTTTGTAAGATCGTGATACCGTGGGTCCTTCCCCGGATAACGCGGATCAGCCTCCTCTAGCGCCGGTGGGCGAATGTCGTAACTGCGGCGCCAGATCTTCACCTGATCCTCGCCATACTTCGCAGCCGTCTCCGCCTTGTTAAGGCCTTGCAGCGCCCCATAATGCCGTTCATTGAGCCGCCAGTCGCGCTGCACTGGAATCCACATCAGGTCCATTTGGTCCAGCGTGATCCACAGAGTACGTATCGCGCGCTTCAGCACCGACGTGAAGGCCATGTCGAAGTGATATCCCTGCTCCTTCAACGTGCGCCCGGCCTGTGTGGCCTCTTCTCTGCCTTTCTCCGACAGGTCAACGTCCGTCCACCCGGTAAACAGGTTTTCCTTATTCCAAATGCTCTCGCCATGACGAAGCAAAACGACTTTATACATCTCGATACTCTCTTTCCTGTGCTTGAGTCTCTTTTTTCGTGGATGATTCGCTCCAATTATACGAAATCTCCGTGTCGCCTCTCGGCTGCGAACCGATGGCTCGCCGCACAACATTGCGCCGACGCTGCTGAACCTGTCGAGCCTGGGATTGCCGCGGGAGAGGCCGGACGGGGAGATGAGGGTGCCGATCGCGGTCAAATAAGATAAATCAAAATGCAACGCAAAAAGGCCTCCCGCTACGGGACGCCTTTTGATTTAACGTTCCCCTGCCGCGCTCTACCGCGAACGCAGGGCTTTGATGGCCGCGGGCAGACGCTCCTCGATGTGCCGGGCGCCTTCGGCGGCGATTCCGCCGAGCGTCGACGGCGCAGGAGTGGCCATGAGAACAAGCGCCATGGCGACGAGGGAGAAGCAAAGCCCGGCAATGCCGGCCGAAACCAGCATGTGGTACACGTCGAAGATGTCGAGGCCGAGGATTTTGAAGGCCACATGCTCCAGGGGATGAATGTGCTTCAAGACCGCAAGGGCGAAGAGGAAAAAGAGAGCCGAAAGTGAGGTTAGAACGGCAAGCGTGACGTCAAGGCTGCGATGGAATTTTTGACGTGCGCTGCAACGGGCACATTCGGCAAAATGCTGTTCGTAATCCCGGCGCATCTCTGGCGAGATGCCGGAGATGTCATATCGCCAGCTTGCCAGAATTGCGCCTACAACCCGGTCGGTGCATTGGATTCTTGCTTTAGACATAGAGGCTCACTTTGCAAAGAATTCCGTTCAACCGCCGAGCTTCCGCCAGGTGATGCGGTTCGGAAGCTTTTCCATTGGACGCCGCGGCCGAGGGGTCGGTTGCAGGACGTCCACAATCAAATACACCACGCCACATACCGTGCCTGGCGCTCAGCTAAGGCCTCATCAATGTTTTCAATTTAGGGCCGAAGCTTACTTACCATTGTAACCGCTTTTATTTAGAAACTGATAGCGGAAAGCGGCTCATGCTGTGCAGCGAGCAGAAGGCGGTTGGCCAAAAGGCTGGCCCGGCCCAGCAATGCGCGCTCGGCAGCCACCCGCGCCAATTCGGGAAGATTATTGTTTTCAGAAAGATGCCCAAGAATGACGTACGCGGCCTGGCCGTCGTAGTCGTCAGCAAGAAACTCTGCGGCGGCGGCGTTCGACAGGTGTCCCACGCGGGACAGGACTCGCTGTTTGACCGACCAGGGATAGGGGCCGTCGCGCAACATCTCGAGATCGTGGTTCGATTCAAGCAGCAGAAGGTTCAGGTCGCGGAGCTGCTCCCTTACGTTGGGCGGGATGTAGCCGAGGTCGGTGGCAAAGCCCAGACGGACCCCCTCGGAGCTGAAGACAAAGCCCACAGGATCAGCAGCATCGTGAGGGATAGTGAAAGGGCTAATGCAGATATCGCCGATGGAGAAGGATTCGCCGGCCGAGAAGTATTCGACCGCGGGAAGCCAGGTGGGATCGTCCTTGAGCGTAGGCGACCGGCCTGAAGCGAGGTCAGGTGCCGGGTCGCAAGGCCGGTCCGGAGCCGGATCGGATGAAGCCGCGGTTTCGACCGAGTTTTCCACAGCCGTTTCGCCGATTTCGTCGGCAGAATCGCTCTCCAGAGCATCGGACTCGGGCTCAGCCTGGCGTTCGGCGGCCTGTTTGAGGACCATTTCCAGCCACTGGGTATAGCTCATCTGGCGCCGCGGGCTCAACCAACGCATCCAGGCGCGGTGCGTGCCCTCCGTAAAGTACACCGGGATGCCCAGCTTGCGCGCCGTCACGGCAAGGCCGTTCACATGGTCCTGATGCTCGTGGGTGATGACGATGGCGTTAAGGGTTGCGGGGTCTTCCCCGGCCAGTTTCATGCGCCGGAAGAGCTCGCGGCAACTGAGCCCGGCATCGACCAGGATGCGCGTGCGGCCTCCGGATAGTACCGTGCAGTTGCCTCTTGACCCCGACGCCAGCACCGTGAAACGCACCATGGTTTGAGCATACAATCAACGGCGCCGGTGGAGAACCCGACGCGATCCCTCCTTAGAGCTTGTAATTCACTTGGCCGCAGGCGCGGCGGCGTGCGGCATTTCGCACATCAGGCCGATGGGTTGTTTGTCGGGATCGCGCAGGAACGCCAGCCAGAGGTCGTGATCGGCCATCTGCGCGACCAGGTGCGGTTTCTGCATGAATTCGACGCCTCGCGCAGCCAGCAGATCGTGGGTCTGCTGAATGTCATTCACGCGAAAGTAGAGAATGGTCCCGCCCGGGCTCGGCACATTAGGCGAGGTTCCAATGGCAAAGCGGATCTTCCCGCATTGGAAGAAGGACATCGGACCGGCATCGAAGAGAAACTGCATGCCGAGTACGTTCTGATAGAAATCCTTCGAGCGCGCAAGATCGCTCACCGTGACGGCGATCTGGCCGATTTCGTCGAGATGGACTTGAGGTGTAGAAGCGTCAGAATGCATGTTGACCTCGTGACGATGTGGATTCGGAATCTTACGTTTTGCCGCTCAGGTTGACGGGGATCTCAATTGAAACCAGCGTCCCACGGCCCGGATTGCTGACGATATTGAAGCGCGCCTGGTTGCCGTAGAGAACCTCGAGCCGCTCCTGCACATTTTTCATGCCGATGCCTGCGCCCGCGCGGCGCAGCCCGGAGGTGGACCGCGCGTTCATGCCCACGCCGTCATCGGCCACTTCGATAAAGACGCGGTCGCCTTCGAGGCGGCTGCGCACGGTAACCGTGCCGCCGTGGATGCGCGGCTCCAGACCGTGCTTGATGCTGTTCTCAATCAGCGGCTGCAGCAGAATGCTGGGCACCAGGACCTCGAGAGTGCGCGGGTCGATCTCTTTTTCGACGCGCAGCTTGTCGGCGCCAAAGCGCACCACTTCGATATCGAGATAGTCGTCGGTGAATTTGAGTTCGTCGCGCAGAGGCACGAAGGCGTCGTGGTCCTTGAGCAGGGCGCGCAGAATGTTGGCGAGCTTGGTGATCATGGTGCGCGCCAGTTCTGGCTGGCTGCGCACCAGCGCGGCCACGGAGTTGAGCGTATTGAAGAGAAAGTGGGGATTGATCTGGCGCTGCAGAGCGTCCAGACGGGCTTCGAGCAGGAGGCGTTTCTGCTCTTCAAATGACATTTCTACACGCAGCGCATTCCAAACCTTGAGCGCGATGCCCACGTTGATGGGCGCGGCGAGCCACACCAGCGCCTGCAACCACAGTTGATCGGAGAGCAGCGCGAAGAGGCGGGGGGGAAACAGATGCGCCAACCAGTCGCGGGCCATCTCCATCAGGGCGGTGAGAAATAGAAGCAGAATCTGGCGGTCGATGCGCGGCTTGATGACGTTGCGCCTCACCCAGCGGTAGAGGCTCAGATCGACGAAGGGTGTGAAGGACCAGATCTCTTCTTTCTCGACCACGCGGCCGATGATGCCGGCGGCCAAACCAAGGAGGACGTTGAAGGGCAGCGCCAGATACTCGTGGTGCAGAAGGGCGGGCCCGGACAAAACCGCGCCACCCAGCATGGCCCAGCCGGGACCGATGAGCAGGCCCAGAAGAATGACGGTCTCAAACGAGATGTCGGCAGCCAAAAAATTCGGCACCCGGAACCGAAGCCACACGCCGATCGTGAGCGGCACTAGGAAAAACGCCAGCAGTCCAAGCGTCTGCGAGGGGCGGCGCTTATCCGCAAAGAACAGCCGCCGGAATGTAGTCACCCGCGCCAGCACGCTGGCCACCGAGGCCATGACGCCCAGCTTGACCAGCAGCGTAATCAGGATGAGATTGGCGGTAACCACCCCATCACTGTATCGCGCCGCGCGGGGCCAAGGCGAGGTTTGCGGCTAAAGCCCGACCGATTCTGCTGTCTTTATTGGCCCGGCTAAAGCCGGGCCCCTGTTACAAAGTCCCCTGTGCGAAGTTTTTCCGCAGCCTGTCCAGATCCGCGCATCGCCGTGTCACAAGACCTTCCTGGTTTCGCATTTACACTAGAAAGCTAGCGACCCGCTTTCAGCTTTCGCTGCGGCGAGCGAGAACTCTTGCTCCCGCACATCCGAGCTAGAAGCCAAAGGCCAGGAGCTAGCAGCTGCCTTCCTATGGATAAATTCATCATTCGCGGAGGCAATCCGCTGGTCGGCACGGTGCGCGTCTCCGGCGCGAAGAACTCGGCGCTGCCCTGCATGGCCGCGGCCATCCTCACCGAGGAGGAGGTCACGCTCGAGAACATTCCCGAGGTGCGCGACATCGAAACGGAGCGGCGTCTGCTCGTTTCCATGGGCGCCAAGGTGCGATGGAATGACGACAGCGGGCTCGATCACGTGACCATCTGTTGCCGCTCGCTCTCCGATCCTGTGGCGCGCTATGAGATTGTGAAAACCATGCGCGCCAGCTCTCTGGTTCTCGGTCCGCTGATTGCGCGCGCCGGCATGGCGCGCGTGGCCATGCCCGGCGGCTGCGCTATCGGCGGCCGTCCCATCGATCTGCACATCAAGGGTCTGGAAAAAATGGGTGCGGCTATCGTGCAGGAGCATGGCTATCTTGAAGCGCGTGCGCAGCGCCTGCGCGGCGCGCACATTGTCTTTGACAAGATCACCGTCACCGGGACCGAAGATTTACTGATGGCCGCGGTGCTGGCCGAGGGCGACACCCTGCTCGAGAACTGCGCCCGCGAGCCCGAGGTCGTCGATCTGGCCGCTCTGCTTATCGCCATGGGCGCGATGATTCAAGGCGCTGGTACTGCTACCATTCGCGTGCGCGGCGTAACCAAACTGCACGGCGCGCGTTATCGCATCCATCCCGATCGCATTGAAGCGGGAACCCTGCTGATTGCCGGCGCCATCACCGGCGGCGACTTGATTGTAGCCAACTGCAATACAGCTCACCTCGGCGCCGTCATCGGGAAGCTGCAAGAGTGCGGCGTGCGCGTTGACTTGCTCGGCCCCGATGCGGCCCGCGTCCGCAGCAGCGGGCGTTTGCGCGCCGCCGACATTTCCACCGAAGAGCATCCCGGTTTTCCCACGGACATGCAGGCGCAGTACATGGCCCTGGCCACGCAGGCCGAGGGCGTCAGCCTGGTGCGCGAAAACATCTTCGAAAACCGCTTCATGCACGTCCAGGAACTGGGGCGCATGGGCGCCAACATCAAGGTCGACGGCAACACCGCAACGGTGCGCGGCCCGGCGCGGCTTTCCTCGGCCGCCGTCATGTGCTCCGATCTGCGCGCCTCGGCCTCGCTGGTGCTGGCCGCGCTGGTCGCCGAGGGCGAGTCCGTGGTCGATCGCGTCTATCACATGGACCGCGGCTACGAGCACATTGAGGACAAGCTGCGCGGCGTAGGCGCCCAGATTCAGCGCCTGGGCAACGTTTTCGCTCCCCGCCCTGAAAATTCCCTGGCGGCGGACCACCCCGCCTAGAGAGTCTGCATCCTATACCTAAGACTCAACCCCGGGCCACGATTTTTTAATCGCACGCAACGAAATCCGCGCCCGCGTGTTGATATGATTAATCGCCCGGAATGCTTCCTCAATCCGGGTCGATGGAACCTTGCCATGGAGGGCAAAATCTCTGTGAAAAAAACTGCACTGTCGCTGCTGCTTGCAATCTGTCTCGTTCCTGCCGCCGCATTGGCGCAGGTTGGAATCGTGGTTCGCGTGGCGCCGCCCGCGCCCGTCTACGAAGCGCACGATCGTCCACCGCATGAAGGCTGGGTATGGGTCGACGGCTATCACCGCTGGGACGGCCACCGCTACGTTTGGGTCCACGGCCGTTGGGTCCGTCCGCCGCATCCCGGCGCGGTCTGGGTCGCGCATCGCTGGGAACAGCGCGGTAACGGCTGGGTCCTGGTCGAAGGCCACTGGCGGTAATCCTTAGCCAGCAAAAAACAAAAAGCGGGGCGCAAGCCCCGCTTTTTTACGACCACCGTCCACTGATTACTTAATCTCGATTACATCCGTCGCTGCTGCCGCCGATTTCTCGGCCTGTTCCATCACCTTTTCGGCAATCGCGTAGAAGGCCGCTGCCTGCGGACTCTTCGGTCCGGCCAGCGCCACCGGCATGCCGCGGTCGCCGCCCTCGCGGATTGACGGTATCAGTTCGATGGCTCCGAGAAACGGCACGCCGAACTGCTTAGCCGTGCGCTCCGCGCCGCCGCGCGAAAAGATGTCGATCTCCTGGTGGCAGTGCGGGCAGGTAAAGTGGCTCATATTCTCCACAATTCCCAGCACGTCCACGTTCACCTGGGCAAACATCTCCAGCGCCTTGCGCGCGTCCTCCAGGCTCACGTCGCTGGGCGTCGACACCACGATCGCTCCGGTCAGCGGCACGGTCTGCACCAGCGAGATGGCCACGTCGCCGGTGCCCGGCGGCAGATCCACCACCAAATAATCCAGCTCGCCCCAGTTCACCTGCTGCAAAAACTGCCGGACGATCTGGTGCAGCATCGGCCCACGCATCACCAGCGGCTTGTCGCCAGGTGAAATGTACCCGATGGAGATGGTCTTGATGCCATGCGTCAGGTTGGGCTCGATCATGTTGCCCGGCCCCACCTTGGGCGACTGCGACGAGCCCATCATCAGCGGCACGTTGGGCCCGTAGACGTCGGCGTCCATCAGTCCCACGCGCTGGCCCAGTTTGGAAAGCGCGATGGCCAGGTTCACGGCTACCGTGGTTTTGCCCACGCCGCCCTTGCCGGATCCCACGGCAACAATTTTTGAAACTCCCGGTAAAGCAACCGGCTGTGGCATCGCGTTTCCATGCGCCATCATCAATCTCCTGATCCGATTTTACCGTGCGCGAGGATCGAACTTGTGGGCGCCCCACAGCTCGTTTTTGAGATGTGGGATACCGCAATGTATGCGTCGCCGTTGAGCGCTCTCGTCTGCGGCGACTATAAGCTGTGAACTGCGGTTACGGCTCGATGGTGCCGGCATTCTCCAGCCCCGCGGTTACGAGCTTCGCCTTCTTGCGTCGCGCGCCTTCCGCCTCGCGGTGCTGGCGCCGGCGCAGTGCGTCCTCAAAGCGCCGCACTTCGTCCGGCGTCTCCGGCTTCAATTGCGGAACCTTCTGCAGGCGTCCGTGCTCGTCCACGGCCACAAACACCAGGTAGGCGCTGGCCACGTGCGACACTGCGCCTGTGCGCGTATTTTCGGCCCACACCTTTACGCCCACTTCAATGGAGCTGGTGAACGCCCGGTTCACGCTCGACTTGAGCGTGACAAGATCGCCCAGCCGCACCGGCTGGATGAAGTCGATGTGGTCCATCGACGCCGTCACCACGTGGGTGCGCGCGTGCCTGTAGGCCGCCATGGCGCCCGTCACGTCGATGAAGTGCATGAGCCGCCCGCCCAGCAAATTGCCCAGCATATTCGTGTCGTTGGGCAGGATGATCTCTGTCATCTCCGACTGCGTGCTCGCGACCGTCCGCACCATGGGATGGCTTTCCTGGGTGTTCATAAGGTCTTTGCTCCGTTCCTCTTCGCCTGCTCTTTTCGCAATTCTTATCTCCGGCCAGCTACAATGATCCTATTGGCAGGGCTTGGTTGCTGTTGCATCCTGTTCCAGTTTCGGCAATCCTTGCCATTAACGCAAATCCCCTGCGGCGCAATCGAATACGGTTGAGCCGGATGCGAGCACGATGGATAAGATTGCAGGACTGAAAGAAATTCTCGCTCTGGACCCCAGAAACAGCTTTGCCCGGTATGGAATTGCCATGGAACTGGCAAACCGCGGCGATGTAGTCGCGTCGCTGGCCGAGTTTGATACACTTCTGGCCAACGATCCGGATTACACGGCAGGCTATTTCATGTCCGCGCAAACCCTGGCGGGTGCGGACAGAAAAAGCGAGGCGATCGAGCGTTTGAAGGCCGGGATCGGCTGTGCCGCGCGCAGCGGTAACAGCCACGCTCTCAGCGAGATGCAGGCCACGCTCGACGAACTTGAACGCTAGCCCCCCAGGGGATTTCAGCCCTCGCGGGTTCCTTTGAGGAGTGGGGCATTTCGGGTTTGGGCGCTCGCGCCGCCCTGTGAATTATTTTGGAGACTGCCAGGTATCCTCCGTGCGGCGATTTGGCGTCTAAAGGATCAACATGGCGAAATATTCGATTGTTGTGCCATTTCACAATGAAGAAGAAAATGTGACGATCTTATACGCGCGCCTGAAGCAAGTGATGGAGCAGGTGGGCGACTCTTTTGAGCTTGTCTTGGTGGACGACGGTTCGACGGACCGGACGTACAAGCTTCTCGAAGAGATTGCCGCAGTTGACAGCCGCGTCCTGATCGTCAAGCTGCGCCGCAACTTCGGCCAGACTTCGGCCCTGGCCGCGGGCTTTGACCACTCCACGGGCGAGTTCGTCCTGGCCATGGACGGCGACCTGCAGCACGACCCCAATGATATTCCCGCATTTCTCGAAAAGCTGGACGAGGGCTACGACGTGGTCTCCGGCTGGCGCAAGGTCCGCATCGACAGTTTCTTCCTTCGCCGCATTCCCTCGGCCTGCGCCAATTGGCTCATGGGCCGCCTTTCCGGCGTGCCCATCCACGACTTCGGCACCACCTTCAAGGCCTATCGCCGCGAAGTCATCCAGAACATTCCGCTCTACGGCGAGATGCACCGCTTCATTCCTGCTCTCGCCAGCTGGTACGGGGCTTCCATTTGCGAGATTCCCATCCGCAACGTGAATCGTGAGCGCGGGAAGAGTCACTACGGCCTGGGACGCACCTTCCGCGTCCTCTTCGACCTGATGACCATTCGCTTCCTGCTCCGTTACATGAGCCGGCCCCTGCATGTCTTCGGCGGCTTCGGCATCCTGGGCGTGTTCACCGGAAGCGCCATGGCTCTCACCATTCTGTGCGAGAAGCTCTTCAATCCCCAGATGGACTTGATGCGCGTCCACGGCCCTATGTTTGTCATTGCCTCGGTGCTGATTGTCGCCGGCATCCAGTTGCTGGCCCTCGGTCTGCTCGGCGAACTGCAGGTGCGCCACTATTACAGCAGCCAGCGCCCCGCATCCTACTCGGTCGATCGCCTCGTGCGCCTGGTCTCCGCCGACGAGCAGAGCCTTCTCTCCGAGCGCCAGGACGGCATGCTGTAAAGGCAGGGAGCGAGTGAGAAAGCAAACGGCGGGCGGTGAACAGCGGAAAGCTAAGAGCTAAAGGCTAGAATCCAAAATCTAAGATCCGAGAGCTCGCTTCTCAGTCCCGAAGTCCCGCAGTCGTGCCTTCTCGCTCTCATGTCTCCTATTCCCTTGCCTTCATCCGCCCCCAGGGTTCATCCTTATCCCAGCCATGAAAGCCATCCAGTTTCATTCAACTGGCGGACCCGAAGTCCTGCAACTGGCCGAACTGCCCATCCCCGAACCGGGGCCGGGACAGGTTTTGATACGCATTGAAGCAATCGGCGTCAACTTCATCGAGATCTACTTCCGCAAGGGCGTGTACAAGACAGCGTTGCCGATGATCCCCGGCAGCGAAGCCGCCGGCACGGTGGAGGAGCTCGGGCCCGGCGTCACGGGATTTGCGGCCGGTGATGCGGTCGTCTCCACCGCCGTCATCGGCAGCTATGCGGAGTACGCTCTGGTTCCCGCCGCGCAGCTTGTCAAGATTCCGCAGGGTCTTAGCATGGAGCACGCGGCTGCGGCCATGTTGCAAGGCATGACGGCGCATTATCTGGCCTTCTCCACCTATCCGCTCATGGCTGGCGATACCGCTCTGGTGCATGCCGGAGCCGGCGGCGTGGGCCTGTTGCTCACGCAGATCGCCACGCGCATCGGGGCGCGCGTCATCACCACCGTCTCCACCAAGGCCAAGGCCGAGCTCTCGCGCGAGGCCGGCGCATCCGACGTGATCCTCTACGCCGAAAAAGACTTCGAAGTCGAGGTCAAGCGCCTCACCGGCGGCAAGGGCGTCGACGTGGTTTACGACTCGGTGGGCAAAACCACCTTCGATGGCAGTCTTAACTGTCTCCACCCCCGCGGCCTGCTCGCGCTTTTCGGCGCCTCCAGCGGCCCGGTTCCGCCCTTCGATCCCACTCTGCTCAACAGCAAAGGCTCGCTCTTTCTCACCCGGCCCACGCTCTGGCATTACATTGCCACGCGCGCCGAGCTGGAGTGGCGCTCGAGCGAAGTGCTCAACTGGGCGGCCAAGGGCGAGCTCAAACTCCGCACCGAGTACGTGTATCCGCTCGCCGAGGCTGCCAAGGCCCAGATCGACCTTGAAGAACGCAAGACTACGGGGAAGATTCTGCTGGTGCCGTGAAGGCGGGGAACAGGGAACAGGGATCAGAAATGAACGAGCTCTATACACCGACATTTCCTGTGGGTTCAAGTGTGCGCGTGATTTCAAGGGCTGCGCTGGAGGGATTCGCGCAAGGCTGGAAATACCACCACAAGCTTCTGCATGAACAAATGGAGTTCGCAGGAGCAACGTCAACTGGGAAAGAGGTCAGCTTCTATCACGGAGGCGACCAGTTATACGTGTTGGAGAATCTGCCTGGTATTTGGAACGAACCATGTCTTGAACCCGTGAAGCAGGAAACAAGCCATGAGCGCGATCCCCGTTAAGCCCACCGATCGCGTCTTCGTCCTCACCGGCGCAGGCATCAGCGCGGAAAGCGGATTGCCCACTTTCCGTGCTTCTGACGGTTTGTGGGCCGGATACAACGTAGGAGAAATCTGCACGCCTGAGGCTTTGCGACGCAACCCGGCGCTGGTGTGGGACTTCTATTCCAAGCGTCGCGCCGACTGCGAAAAAGCCGCGCCCAATCCCGCGCATATCGCCCTGGCGGAACTCGAGGCGCAGCTCGAATCGCGGGAAGGGGGCCGCTATTTTCTCTGCACGCAGAATGTCGACGACCTGCACGAGCGCGCCGGCAGCAAGAATTTGGTGCACATGCACGGCGAGCTTGCGAAGTCACGCTGCGAGCGCGAGTGCGGCCGTCCGCCCGTCGACGATCGCGCCGTCTATGCGAGCCTCGACGAGGTCGGCCGCTGCCCTTGCGGAGGCCGACTGCGGCCGCACATCGTGTTCTTCGGCGAAATCCCTCTCGAAATGCCGCGCATCGAGCGCGAAATCGCTGCATCCACGCTGATGCTTGTCATCGGCACCTCGGGCTCGGTGTATCCAGCGGCCAACTTCGTTCACTGGGCCCGCCAGGCCGGGGCACGCACGGTCTACATCGGCCCTGAGCGGCCGCTCAACGCCGAGGCCTTCACGCACATCGTCGAAGGCAAAGCCGGCGAGGTTCTCCCGGGCCTTTTTCGGGTCGAAAGCTGAAAGGCAATAGCGAGCAGCCCGTAGCCTGTAGGTACGAGCTGAGAGCTGAAGGCTGGAAGCCAGAGGTGGTTGCATCAATTCTCGAAGCCTATTGAAAAACGTCCCTCAGGGGCTACAGCCCCAGGTTTTATGCGACTTTTACGGCACGACTGAACAGCTTGCTGAAAAAATCGCTGTTTTCGTCGTTGACCTTCCTGTGGCGCTGATTTTGGCCGCCGCATGGAAGGGTTTCCGGGTTGTTATTTGTCTCTGCGGTCCGATTCGCTATCCGCAGAAACACTTCTACCCGTTCAGGCCTGTGCCTGAATCGGAATCAGCTTGCTCATGCGTAGCAGATTGTGCGCTGCTGCTGCCAGTTGGAACAGCCAGTCCACGCGCCTGAGCCCGCGCTGCTTAATCTGGCGCAGCCGGTCCTGCTTCATCCAACCGAACACCTTCTCCACCAGTTTGCGCTTCTTCTGGCTTACGCTCAGGCCCGGATCGCTGCGTTCCTCTTCGCTGAGCCAGTTGCCCCACTTCGGGTTGGGCGCGTACTCGGCTACATGCGGCGCAACCTGCTGGGTGCGCAGACTGCGCACGAACGTTTCCTCCTGATAACTCTTGTCCGCGCCCAGCGTCATGCGCTTCCCGCGTTTGATTCGCTTCAGCATCTTCATCGCCGCTTCACGCTCGGCAGCGTTGCCGGACGGCGTGGCCATCGCGGCCACCACCAGTCCATTGCGGTTCTCCGTGATCACGTGGCCCAGATAACTGGGCACCACCGCGCCTGAGCTGCTCTTGCGGTAAAGCCGCGCCTCGGGATCTGTCGTCGACTCATGCGTGTCGCGCAGCAGCTTGCGGCCACGCGCACCTGTGCCACGATCCGGCGGCTCCGCCTTCTCCTTGAAGCTGCGCCGGCTCGCCCAGGCCTGGATCAGCGTTCCATCCACCGTGAAGTGCTCCTCGCTTAGCAACTGCTCCCCATGGGCCTCTTCCACCACCGCCAACAGCAACTTCTGACTGGCATCGCCGGCGATCAGTCGCTCCCGATTCTTGCTGAACACCGTCTGGTCCCACACTGGATCGTCCATCTCCAGGCCCACGAACCAGCGGTAGAGCAGGTTGTAGTTCAGCTGCTCCATCAACTGGCTCTCCGAGCGAATCGAGTAAAGAACCATCAGCAACTGCGCCCGAAGCAGTCGTTCCGGCGCGATCGACGGACGCCCCATCTCCGAATAAAGCCCATCGAACTCCGCGTCCATCCGCGACAGTGCCCGGTCGGTCAGGGTTCGAATACGACGCATCGGGTGATCGGGAGCAATCCGCTGCTCCATCGTGACGTAACTGAACATCGCCGCCTGCTGCTTGTCGTCTCCGCGCATACCTACTTCTTAAATCAACTCCCTGTGGAGAAAAAGTGACTCCAAAGGGACTTTTTCAGCAAGCTGTGAAGTCGTGCCCTTTCACGACGCTATTTATGCAACCAGTTCTAGAAATTAGAAGCTGGAAGCTGCTCCTCACTTCTCGCAATCTCTTTGCTCTAGCCTCGGCAGGTCGAGCCTTGTTCCGTCGTTCTCGCGGTCCAGTTGCGCCCGCCTGGGAACCTCAACCAGATCCTGATCATGTGCGGCGTGGTGCACCTCATTTTGCGCCGGTTGCAATTTTCTCACGATGTTTTGCATACTTCTCCTCTCCGTCTCGATGGTGTCGATCCGCATACATTGCATTGGTTGTTTGGATTGGCCGTCAGTTCTCCCCACGCTGAAGCGCGGGGAGAACAAACGCTGCGCCAACGGCACGATTGCCCAACCACGTCATTCCATTTGCGCTAGCTTCGCTAGCGCCGCCGGCACCGCTAGCTCGCTATTTGCTTTTGATGAACTCTTTCCTGCGGAAGCGCAGTGCCGTCCAGTCTTCGTCGATGGCCACGGCCCGCACGGTATCGAAGCCCAGCTTCTTCAGCGACGCCCAGCCCGTGTCGCGATTGAAGTCGCAGGTGTACTTCTTCGATGTGCCCTTGGGGTAGGCGAACCACACGATGGCATCGCCCTTGGCGCGGCGTGTAATCGCGGGCGCAAGCTTCTCCACCTCGCTCTTCCGCGTCACAAATGCCAGGCAGAATCCCGCCTCCGCCACCGATTCCAAGTGGAGGTGGATGGTGATCACAGGCAGTTGTGCCAGCGCTGGCTGAAAGCTCTCGGGAGCGCCAAGCACCACGATCTCCTGCCGGCTCCCCAGGTTAAGTTTTTCAAATACGCTTCCCATGGATTTTCATGCTACCCGATTCTGCGAAATAATCTGCAAATTCCCGGAAGATTTTTTTGAGCCCAGGCAAGTACCGCGGGCAGGGCCTTTTTCTAACCCCGCCAACTCCGCTAACCCCGCTGCCTTAATAGTTGAACCGATAGCGAAACTCCCCGTAAATCTGCCGCGGGTCGTTCCAGTGGAATCCGCCGAACGTCAAACTGTTATCCAGCTGCACGCGGCGATTTGCCACATTTACCGAATTCGCGGAGATTGTGTATTTCTCGGCGAAGGTCTTGCCGATGGCCAAATCGAACGTCGTGTGGCTGGGCAGATACGGACCGGGATACTGCGCCTGGGGTGTACCGTTCAAGCCATTGGTGAATCCCGAGCCGTAATAGACGTTTGTGGAAACGTAGGTCTTCCAGGGCAGAATGCCGTTGAAGCCCAGGTTCAACGTGTCTCTCTGGTCATGGTCGACTGGTGAAAGTCCCGGTGGGATGTTGACTGTTGAAAGCGGGCACGCCGCGGTGGCCGGCGTCGGGCATATCAGGCCTCCCGTAATCGGCGAAGTTGCCTGCGCAATCTGGTTCGCATAGGCGAGGTGAAAGTGGCCATGGTGCAGGACATCGGGGGAGCGCAAGGTGAGTGACCAACCTTGAATTAACGCATAAGACCAGGTGATCGGCCAGAAAATATTCGATTCTCCAATGTTGTTGTGGTCCAGCCAGTTCTCGGCCCTGGTTTCATAGTTATTGGCGTTCAAGGTCCAATTGCGGTATGGAATCGTGACGCCGTATTGCCATTGGATATCCCGCTCGCCATGCAGCGGACCGAAGGTAAATCCCTGGCCGGCGGCGAGATTGAGCAGAGGACAGGTGGCGGCCGGCCCCGCCGAGACGCTGGAACTGCAAGCCGTCGACAGGGGTGGTGCCTGGTAGTAGTAGCCGTAGAAGCCGCTCAACACCATGTTCAGGCGCGGGACCCGCAAAGCCCCGCCCAGACGCGGATCGCTGGCATGCTCCGATATGCCGGCGTTGAATTCGGTTTCACGCAGCCCAGCGATCAAAGTGAACCATGGAGTCACCTTGAATTTGTCGTTGATGAATTCAGACATTACGCCGCCATTCACACCGACCGAAGAGGGAGCAACATTGGGCGTACCGTCGGTGAAATCGTTATTAAAGTAGCCGTACTGATGCTGGCCAAAGCTGTAAAGGCCGGCTTGAAGGTCGTTCTTCCAGAAGTTTTGATTGAGCGCGACCTGGGCTCCCGCGTAATTGGCATTCTGGTAGACCGTTGAGATGACGGGATAATCGTTTGCGCCGCCCTCATAATCGGCCCCGTTGTAGTGGTAGAAAGGGGAGACCGTCAGGAGCGTTTTTGCATTGAAAGTGTGGATCAAGGAGAAAGTCGCATAGCCATCGGGCTCCCGCTCGGCGTCATGCAGGCCGCTCGATGGATAGACCTGGTTTCCAATCGAGTTCGGATCGGGATCGATCGGAATCTGGTAATAGTCCCTTCTCAGCGATGCCACTAACCGGTATTGACTTTTGGCGTCGGGGTTGAAGATGAACGAAGCGAATCCACCAAAGCCGTTGACCGCGTCGTTGACCACCAGCGGGACGGGTGTCTGAAGGCCGTAAGCGCTGCGGTTTCCATTCGCGCTCGCGTAGTAAGCGAATCGCTGGGTGTGCCCTCCGCAACTGAGTTGGTCGTCGGTCTGATAGAAATTGCCGCTCGTGATCACGAATTCGCACTCTCTGTCGCGCTCGAAACCGGTGCGCGGCAGGACATTGAAGATTCCGTACGTTCGGTCACCATAGTCAGCGTCGTAGCCGCCGCTATAGACCTCGAGATAGTCGATGTCTCTCGGGTCAATTTGCGGACCCAGGTTGGCAGCTATGTTGGTGTTGGGAATAGGGACGCCGTCGATCAGCCAATTGACCTGGTGGCCTCCCATCATGTGCAGCATATCGTGGGTCACGTAAGAGGCCGGGACATAATCGGTGATCATCTCCATGCCGTTGGTGCGGTCCGCACCCGGAGTTTGTTCAATGTCGGTGCGATTCAGCAAGGTTGTCGGCGTGGCGCTGTCCACCGTCGCCTCTACCGCGGTTGCCGGCACAACAACGCTCTCCTTCACGCCTGCCACAGCTAATTGCAAATGCAGAACCGGACTGGTGTCGGACTGCACAATTACGTCCTGGCTCGACTGCTGGAAACCACCCATTGAGACCGTGACCGTGTAATTCCCGATGGGCACGGAAGCGAATCGAAATTCGCCGTTAGCATCGGAGTCCAGCGATTGCGTGAGATCTGAGTTTTGAGCTTTCAGCGTAAGGTGCGCGCCCTGGATGGGACGATGTTGAGGATCGTGGACTACGCCGCGGACGGAACCGAAAATGGTGGCGAACGCGGGAAGGGAAGCGGCCAGCAATGCTGCCGCCAATAGAAATGAATAGCGTCGCATAAAAGAAAGACCTCCGCACTTGGTTCGAGCGCAGGCAGTCGTTGCGCATTTAAATGCGCAGAAACACGCTGCCCAGCAGCGGATGGGGAATCGCTGAACAAAGTTATGCGACCGCGAAGGACTTCGTTCACGCCGCACCAAAGCCGCCCAGTAGCGTTTGCAATTGGCGAACGCAAGCCCTCGCCCCACAAAATCGGGGCGGCGAACTTAGAGCCGTTTGTTCAACGGAGAATTTAGCTGGGGTTTGTTCGAGGAGGTCCGCGACCGGCGTACGCGAGACTCGGGCGAGAGAGGGCCGGCGACGGTTCCGCCGGGGAAACGAAGGCACTTGCCGGTTCAGTGCGAAATCTGGCCGGCGCGGCCGTCAGCGCGTGTGCCGGCATCGGCATCGAAGACGCGGGTCCGTGATAAAGCGGGCAGGTTAAGGGCGCGGAAAAGCCGGGCGTGGGATCGACGCCTAGGCCGGCTCTCATGGCCATGATGCGCGCGTATAGGACGCAGTGATGCGCCCCGTGCCGCCGGCAACAGGGCGGCAGGTTGGCGTCCTCGCTGTCGATGAAGACCGACAGCGGCCCGAGCCCGAAGAACAGGATCAGGAAAATGGAGAAGCCGCGCCGCATCTGCACTGGATAGTAGCATACCGCAGCCGCAAATCGCGGCCCACAGCTCTGCTCGTTTATCATCGAAGCAACGCTCGCTTTCGTTGCGCAACTCAATCAAAGGAAAGTCCAGTGCCTGAAGTGCACAGCACCGCATCATCGCCTGACGCATCTTCCGTCCGCAACGCTCGCTCCGCCCAGCCTCTCCGCATTGCCATTTTCGGATTTGGCACCGTGGGCAGCTCCGTGGCGCGCATCCTCATCGAATCCAAACCGCAGGGCCTGGAGCTTACCCACATCTTCAACCGCGGCGTGGCGCGCAAGCGCGTCGCCTGGATTCCCTCAAATGTAGTGTGGAGCGAAGACGCCGACGCAGTCCTCGCTGCCGATGTCGATGTCATCGTCGAGCTCGCCGGCGGACTCGATCCCGCCGGAGCCTGGGTGCGCCGCGCTCTTGAGGCCGGCAAAAGCGTGGTCACCGCCAACAAAAAGCTCATTGCTTTCCATGGAATTGAACTAGAGCGGCTGGCCGCGGCCAAGGGCGGCCATCTCAAGTACGGCGCCGCCGTCGCCGGTGGAATTCCCGTGATTCCCGGCCTCGAACAGGGCATGGCTGGTGATCGCATCGAGCGCATCGAAGGCATTCTCAACGGCACCTGCAACTTCATTCTCAGCAAAATGGAGGCTGGCGCTGAATACGCGCCCGTGCTCGCCGAAGCCCAGGCCAAAGGCTACGCGGAGGCCGATCCCACCGAGGATGTCGGCGGATTCGATGCCCGCGCCAAGCTCGCTATTCTCATGCGTCTCGTGCTGCGCGTGCAGGTCCATCCGGAGGAGATTGTGCCGCGGCCCATCACCTCCATTGCCGCCGTCGATTTCAGTTACGCCCGCGATCTCGGCTGCACCATTCGCCAGGTCGCGCGCGCGGGTCAGGTAGAGGGCAGACTCGCTGCTGCAGTCGGTCCCATGCTCGTCGCCTTGCGTTCGCCGCTCGCCTGGTCGCAGGGCACGGAGAACATGGTTGTCGTCACCGGCCACTATGGCGGCGACGTGGTCTTCTCCGGTCATGGCGCCGGCGGCAATCCTACGGCGGTGGCCGTGGTCAGCGATCTGCTCGCCCTTGCGCACGGCTCGCGCCGCGTGGAGATTTCATCCGCTCCCGCGCATCTCGATGCGGAGTTCGAGGTCCCGCATTACATACGCTTCCTCGTCAAGGACCGTCCAGGCATCGTGGCTGCCATCACCACCGCGCTGGCTAACGAGCAGATCAACATTCGCGCCATTGTGCAGAAACCCGGCTACCCTGCCGACGCGCTGCCTTTCGTGGTCACCGTCGAGCCCTGCAAAACCTCCGCGCTGCAACGCGCCTTGGCGCCGGTCCGCGCCCTGGAGTGCATGTTGGTCGAGCCCCTCGATCTGCAGATGCTGGAGTAAAGGCAGGTGTCAGGTTTCAGGCGTCAGTAGTCCCAGCTGCAATCGTTCGAGAGTCTGCTCAAACGTCCGCAATTTAGAATGGACATCTGATCAATGAGCCCTGGCCCCCGAAACCTGAAACTTGGCACCTGAAACCTGAGGTCGTAATGATCGACACCATTTATCGATGTGAAATCTGCGGCGAGGAGAGCCAGAATCCCATGCACTGGCTCGTCATCAACTGCAACAGCGCGCAGTTGACCGTCCTGAAGTGGAAAAAGGAAGCCGCCGACGCACCCGGCGCGCGCCACTATTGCGGCGAAGCCCACGCCCAGGTCTACGTCAGCCGCTGGCTCGAAGCCGCGTGCTCGTAATGACAGTGTGAGTGCGTGTGTGAACAGTCACAGGCACACGCTCACACCCACACTCACACTTAGCTTCTATTTTTCACCGGCCCCGTCGACTCCCGCACCACGAGCTTCGGGCTCACTTCGATCTCGGCAGGGAACTGCTTCTCGCGGTTGGCGATCCGTTCCAGCAGAAGCTTCGCGCCCTTCTGGCCCATCTCGAAAAGCGGCTGATGCACGGTGGTCAGTGAGGGGGTCGAGAAAGCCGCCGAAGTGATATCGTCAAAGCCCACCACAGAGATGTCGCCCGGCACGTCGAGGCCCGCGTCCTTGATGGCGCGGACCGCGCCCATCGCTGCCGTGTCATTGAAGCAAAATAGAGCCGTGAAGTCGCGGTTCTTCTCGAGCAGGGCGCGCGTGGGATCGTAGGCGATCTGCGGATCCATCGGTTGCTGGCCGGTCTTGAACGGCCAGCCGCTTGCATCCAGATACACCGTCAGCGAGGCGTCGGTTCGCAGGTCCAGTTCCTTGGCAGCTTTTTGAATCCCCGCCCAGCGGTACTCGGAATCGGGAATCGCCGCGGGTCCGTGCATGAAGGCAATCCGCCTGTGGCCTAGATCATACAAATGTTTCAGCGCCATCCTGGCGGCGACGTAATGATCCAGAACGATATTGGTCACCTTCGGTGCCGTGCTGTGCGCTGAAATTGCGACCACCGGTACCGGAACCACCAGATCATCCACCGTGGTATTCAGCAGCAGAAAGCCATCCACCGCGCGCTCGATCAAGAGGCGCGGATAGCGCTGCAGCAGCTCCTTGTCCCAGTAATGGCAGGCTGTGAAGAAAAAGTAGTGCGCGTGGTTCAACTCCTCGACCACGCCGCTCATCACGCGTGTGAAATAGCCTTCGCTCAGGTCGGGCGCCAGGACGCCTACGCTCATTGACTTGCTGCGCCGCAACGACCGGGCAAAATAGTTGGGCCGATAGTTCAGCCGCTTGGCGGCTTCCACCACCCGGGCTCGCGTCTCCGCCGGGATGGACTTGGCCGAGGGCGAATTGTTCAGGACCAGGGAAACCGTGGTCTGGGAGAGCCCCAGGTGCTCGGCCAACATGCGCAGGTTCACATGCCCAGTCGGCACCGCAATCGTTCCCTTACTCATCTAGCAGTTGTACCACTTTCTTAAAGCAAGAGGATAGACAGTTTTTGTCAAGTACATCGATTTCCTGCTCAGGATGCGGCCGGTTTCTGGCTGCCTCCCCGGCCTTTTCGGGCCTAAAAAGGCCTCCCGTGACCCTCTGGAAGGCGGATTTCGCGCCCAACTCGGGCCGCGCCCCTCGAATTTCGCGATTTCCACCCATATGCATTTGATTTTTCATCCTTGTAACCTGTCTTTCATATTGAGCCGGTAGCCTGACCTCTGTGGATAGCACCTTGCCCGAGATTCGCGTCCATCAATACCAGACTGAGCCCGCTCCGGAGCCGGAATCGGCTGTGGCGGCGGCTGTCGCGCCGGAGCACTCCGCGATTCGCCGCTATTTGCTGGCACGCGGCAATTCCGCTGTCGCCGACCTCTTTTTCAAGGTCGTGATGCTGCTCTGCGCGCTCAGCATTTTCCTTATCGTCGCGCTCATCGCGTATCAACTGATCGATAAGTCGCAGCTCAACTGGGCGCAATCGGGGCTCAAGTTCTTCTATACGGCTGTGAAAGATCCCGTCACCGGCCAGCCCCAGTATTGGGACCCGGTCAACGGCAACTTCAGCGCGATTCCTTTCATCTACGGCACCCTGGTTTCCTCGTTGCTGTCGTTGTTGTTTGCGGTTCCTCTGGCCATTGGCGTCGCCATCTTCCTCACGGAAATGTGTCCCCGCTTCCTGCGCGGTCCGCTGGCCTTCCTCACCGAGTTGCTGGCCGCGATTCCCAGTATCATCTATGGCCTGTGGGCCTTCTTCATTCTGGTTCCGCTGCTTCGCGAGTACGTCAACCCCGCGCTGTCCCAAACCCTCGGCTGGACCGGCCTCTTCGCCAACGACAACCCCACCGGCTTGGGTTATTTCACCGCCGGCATCATTCTCGCCATCATGATTCTTCCCATTATCTCCTCGCTCACCCGCGAGGTGATGACGGCCGTGCCCCACTCTCAGCGCGAAGCCGTGCTGGCCCTTGGCGCAACGCGCTGGGAAATGATCCGCATGGGCGTCCTGCGCAACGCGCGCATTGGCATTGTGGGCGCCGTCATTCTCGGTCTGGGCCGCGCTCTTGGCGAAACCATGGCCGTCACCATGGTCATTGGCAATACGCCCGAGGTCCACAAATCGCTGCTCGCCAACGGCGCCTCCATGGCCTCCGTCATCGCCAATGAATTCACTGAGGCCACCAGCGACCTGCACCGCAGCGCCCTGGTTGAGATCGGTCTCGCGCTCTTCGTGGTCACTATTATCGTTAACGCGATTGCCCAGGTGCTGGTCTGGGCCGTTACGCGCGGCACGCCGTCGCAGGCGCATTGAGGGATTCGAGTGAGCACTAGCGCATTCCAGCTTCGATCCAGATTCCGGGCGGTCACCGACCACACGGTCACCTTTCTGGCGGTCCTCGCCACCATATTGGTGATCGCGCCGCTGGCGGTGATCTTTGCTGAACTCGTCTATAAAGGCGCCAGCTCGCTCGACTTGAATTTTTTTACAAAGATCCCTGCGCCCGAGGGCGAAAGCGGCGGCGGCATGGCCAATGCCATTGTCGGCTCGACCGTGTTGCTGGGACTGGCCAGCCTGATCGGCGTTCCCGTCGGCATTGGCAGCGGCGTCTATCTCGCCGAGTTCGGCCGCGGCACAAAGCTCGCCAACGCTGTGCGCTTCACCGCCGATGTCCTCAACGGTGTGCCCTCCATCGTCATGGGGCTCACCGCCTACGCCCTCATCGTGGCTCCTCACATCAGTTTTCTGCCCTTCCTCGGCCATTTCTCCGCGCTCTCTGGTGGAGTGGCGCTGGGCATCATGATGATCCCCACCGTCTGCCGCAGCACCGAAGAAATGCTGCTGATGGTGCCGCATGCGGTGCGCGAAGCGGCTCTGGGCCTGGGCGTTCCCAACTGGCGCTCCACGCTTTCCATCACCGTCAAGACGGCTTCGCCGGGAATCATCACCGGCTGCATGCTGGCCTTCGCGCGCGTGGCCGGCGAAACCGCGCCCCTGCTCTTCACGGCCCTAGGCAATCAGTTCTGGAGCACCAACCTCAACGAGCCCATCGCCGCCCTGCCGCTGCAAATTTATATCTACGCCAACTCTCCCTACGAGGATCAGCAGCGCATGGCCTGGGCGGCAGCGCTGGTGCTCATCGTGTTGATTGTGCTCGCCGTTTCCCTGGTGCGTTACGTTACCAGCCGCGGCGTCCTGAAAGGCAACAGCTAGTGACTGGCAACGCGTTTTGGGGTTTGGCGAACGTTCGTGTGGCGAGCTCCCCCAGGCATCGCGGCCCGGATTCAAGCAAGGACCAGAAGGAGAATTCCGCACGTGGGCGTCAGCATTGAAGTCATCAACCTGAATGCGTGGTACGGAACCAACCACAGCCTACAGGACATCAATCTCAAGATGCCGGGCAACCACGCCACGGCGCTGATTGGCCCATCAGGCTGCGGCAAGAGCACCTTTGTGCGCTGCCTCAACCGCATGCACGAGACCAATCCTATCGCTCGCGCCACCGGCACTGTTCGCATCGGCGATCTCGACATCTACGCCGACGCGAAGCCCGTTGAAATCCGCCGCCGCGTGGGCATGGTCTTCCAGCGCCCCAATCCTTTTCCCACCATGTCCATTTATGACAACGTGGCCGCCGGCCTGAAGCTCAACGGCTACTCCGACCACAAACACCTCGACGAAATCGTCGAGAAGTCGCTCAAGAACTCGGCGTTGTGGGACGAGGTTAAGGACGAGCTCAAGAAGAAATCCGGCGCCAGCCTGTCCGGCGGCCAGCAGCAGCGCCTCTGCATCGCCCGCGCCCTCGCCGTCGACCCAGAAGTTTTGTTGATGGACGAGCCTTGTTCGGCCCTCGATCCCGTCTCCACTTCAAAGATTGAGGACCTGATTTTCCAGCTGAAGTCGCAATACACCATCGTGATTGTGACGCATAATATGCAACAGGCGGCGCGCGTAGCTGAAAACACGGGTTTCTTCCTCAACGGCCGCATGGTCGAGTTCGACGCGACCCACAAAATCTTCACCAATCCTTCTGACAAGCGCACGGAGGATTACATCACGGGCAGGTTCGGATGACACGCATTCGATTTCAACAGAGCCTAGAAGACCTCAAGGAGAACCTCCTGGTCATGGCCGGACTGGCGGAACAGGCCATCCAGCGTGCGATTGAGGCGTACCGTACGCGCGACCTCTCCATCTGCGACCTCGTCAGCCGCAGTGAGGCCGCTATCAACCGCATGGAGCGCGACATCGACCAGGCTGCTCTGGACCTGCTGGCCATGGAGCAGCCCATGGCCATCGACCTACGCTTCATCCTCAGCGTTATCAAGATCAACGCAGATCTGGAGCGCGTGGGCGACGCCGCCAAGAGCATCTCCGACCGCGTCCGCCACATGGAGCGCCTGGGCGCCGTCGAACTCCCCGTCGACATCCCGCGCATGGCCACGATGGCTGCCGACATGGTGCGCAGGAGCCTGCAAGCTTTTATTGAGGGCGACGCCGAGCTGGCCCGCACCGTGCTCACCATGGACGACGCCGTGGACCAGATGAACCGCTCCTCCTACAAGACCCTCACCAAGGTGATGGAGGAGAGCAGTCATCTCGCGCCGCAGGCCCTGAACGCGCTGATGATCTCCCGCAGCCTCGAGCGCGTGGCCGATCATGCCACCAACATCTCCGAGGACGTCATCTTCTGGATTCAGGGCGATGACGTGCGCCACCACAAGAGCGTGGCCAAGGCTGCCGCCGCCGGTGCTGCCACCGCCTCTGCTGCATCGGGCGCTGCTCCAACCGATCCCGCTGCGGCCGGCACTGTGCCCGCCCAGAGCTGAGGATCAAACTGTAATCGTGTAGCGCCGGCTGTGGCCGGCTGTAATGCAGGTTTCCGTGCCCGCACACTCAGTCGCATGAACCCAGCAAAAAGCCCCGCGATGAGCGGGGCTTTTTATTTCAATTCCTGAAATCCCAATCTGCAAGCTAAGAGCTGAAAGCTGTCCTCCTCAGTGTGTCGCCGCCGTCGGCTTGACGCCCATAGCGGTCAGCTTGCTCCGCGCCGCGCGTGCTTCCGGTGTCTGCGGGTGCCGCTGGATCAGCGAGCGCAGCTCATGAATCCCCTCTTCGCGCTTGTTCTCGGCCAGCAGGGCATAGCCCTTGTGCAATTGCGCTGCGGGAGCCTTGGCATTGCCACTGAAGCCCTCCAGCACCTGGTTGTAGTCGCCGATCGCGGTGGCGTAGTCCTTCTGCTGGTAGGCAATCTCGCCGAGGTAGAACGCTGCCGTCCCCGCCAGATCGTCCATCGGATAGTTCTGCACCACACTCTGGAATTCGCCAAGAGCTACGTCATACCTGCCTGCGTTGTAGTCGCGTTCGCCTGCCTGCAGTGTCTCCTGCAGCGGCGGAGCCTGTTGCGCTCCGGCACTCGGCGCTGCACCGCCCGCCGGAACTCCGCCCGGCATTGCGCCTGCGCCCGGCTGCGTTTGCGCCGGCGGGGCCTGCATGTTCTGCAACTGCGTTTGCATGTCCGCGACCGACTTGTCCAGCTTGGCGATGCGCGCCTTCAGTTCGTCCACTGAATCGTTCAGCGACTGCACCTGCCCTGAAACCGTGTCCAGTTTCGCGCTGGCCGAGTCGCTTTGCGCGTTCAGCTTCTGCTGCAACGCATTCACGGCCGTGGTCATCTGGTTGGCTTCATCGGCGGTTTGCTCCGCCAAGTGCTGCAACACGCCCATCTTCGCATCCAGCGTCGATTGCAGCCTCTGCACCTGATCGAGCAGTTGCTGTACCTGGGTTTGCAACTCCACGATCTCCTTTGAAACTGCGTGTGCGCGCGGCGCGGAGGGAAGAAAGACAAAACTCAAGACCGCTGTGGCGAGCAGGCGATTCCGAGTGACGACTGAAATGTGCATGTGTGACCTTCCTTAGGAAAACATAGCAGACAGTGCGAATACGAATGTGAGTGCGAGTGTGAAGTGTGAGTGTGCGTGCCAATGGTTTGCGCCCGTCCACACGCGCACTCGCACTCACACTTCACACACGATCTGTCTTACCGGTCCAACGTGAAGCCAGCTCTGCGGTTCAACTGCCAGCATTCGTCGGTCGAATCCGTGCAGAACGGCTTTTCTTTGCCGTAGCTGATGACGCGGATGCGGTCGGCTGCTACACCCGCCGTCACCAGCGCGGTCATGGCTGCCTGTGCCCGGTTCTGGCCCAGGACCAGGTTGTATTCGTTCGATCCGCGCTCGTCGCAGTAGCCGCCGATCACAATCTTGATATTGGGGTGCTGCAGCAGATAATCGGCGTCCTTTGACAGAGTTGCCTGCGCGTCGCCACGGATGTCGTAATTGTCGTAGTCGAAGAAGATGTCCTGTACGCGAGCCTTGAATTCCTGCTCCTCGCTCATGGGGGTCGAAGCCGTCTCGATCGCCGGCGGCGGATTCACGGTCACGCGCGCAGAAGCGTCAGCCGAGCCTCCCTCGCCGCGGGCCACCAGGTGATAGGTAGTCGACGTGGCTGGAGTGACCGTTTTCACTCCCACGGATGGAAGATCGCCGAGCCCGTCAATCGAAACGGACGTGGCGTCGGTGGTGTGCCAAGTCAACTGCACCTGGTCGCCGGCCGAAACCACGGTCGGGGTCGCGGTCAGTGTTGCGGTCGGAGTGGGTGCGGTCGTGGTCGGAGCCGTCTCTTCGGGCGGCAGGGGCTTGCTCTTCTTGCCGCAACCCGACACAACGATCAAGGCAACCAAAAGGAGTGCAGAAGTCAACAAACGATTCCGTAGTTTCAAGGGAGTTCTCCTTTTCTTAAAAAAGTCGAGTCCATGTTTCGGGCAATCCGGCTGCCTATCGCCGCGCTTGCCGCCATCCGATTCCAGCACCGATAAAATGATAGTTCATTGCGCCGGATGCCGGTTACTGCGTTGCCCCATCCTTTCCGCGTAGTCGCCTCGGCGACTGGAAAGGGTGGGAGACCAACTCCGCTAACCCCGCCGCTTCAACCTCTCATTTCCAGCTCCAGTTCGGCATCGAGTTGTCGCCGCTGAAGATGAGCTGATGCTCATCCGTCCCATCCGACAGCATCGACCAAATCTGCGTGCGATGGTTGATCTCGCGCTGGAACACGATGTGCCGTCCATCCGGCGACCACGACGGAAAATCGTTGTTCCCCGCCTCGTGCGTGGCCTGCAGCCATTTCTTGCTGGCGATGTCCATTACGTAGATGTCCTGGCCGCCGGGATCGCCGGGACCGTACTTGCGGTTCCAACTGAAGGCCAGCATGCCGCCGTTGGACGACCACGAAGGCGAGATGGCATAGCCGCTGTCGGTCATGCGCTGCACATTGGCGCCATCCTGGTCCATTACGTAGATCTGCGGCTCGCCCGTGCGTCCGCTCACAAAAGCCAGTTGCGTCCCGGTGCGCGGATTCCACACTGGCGACACTTCCGATCCGAACGCCGTCAGCCGGCGCAGATTTGCGCCGCTCGCATCCACCGCCCAGATCTCCGGACGCCCCGAGCGCGCTGAGGAAAATGCCAGCTTTGTCCCATCGGCCGACCACGCCGGCGACTGGTTGCTGCCTCCTGCCGCGCCGGCCGGGAAATTCACCGTGCGCCCCAGGTCGAGCGAAAACATGCGGATCGCCCACCCCACGTTTCCCAACGAGGCAAACGCAATGCGCGAGCCATCCGGCGAGATGCGCGGCGAAATGGAAACCGTGCCCAGGTGCGTGACGGCGTGCTGGTCGGCGCCGTCGTAATCCATCACCCAGATTTCTTTCGAGCCGGTGCGATTGCTAACAAAATAGATCTTGGTTTCGGCAATGCCGTTGATGCCGCCGCCCAGCCGGGAGATGATGTCGTCAGCAAAGCGGTGCGCCACGGTGCGCGCCATGTCCTCGCTCGCCGTCTCGTTATACTGCCGTGCCAGCACCGGCGGGCTGCCTGCCGTGGTCGCATCCATCAACCAGCCGTACACCACTAGCCGCCCGTTGTCCGCAGAAAGCGCGCCCAACGCGACCATCGATGCGCTTGCTGGCGGCGACGACCACTGGGCCGGCACCAACTCCTGCGGCGAGCCCGGCATGGCCTGCGGCGCCAGGCTCTTTGACACCATGTCGAAGATGCCCGCGTTCGATAGATCGTTGAAAAGGGTGGTGTCGAAGACGTTCTTCAGCACCGGCGTCTGGGGATCGCCGCCCACCGGCTTGAAATCCGCCGCCGCCAAGCGAATGTGCTGATTCCCGAGGTTGGTGCCCGTGCGAACCCAATCCTGGGCCGTTGCCTGGGCGCCAGGAAAATACGCCAGGGAAAGCAAAAACAGAGGCAAAACCCTCAAAATTGCCTTCATGCGTTGTGCAGTCCTTCCTTCGTGGCCTGTTCTTAGACCCGTGGTTCGGATGGTGTTGCGCACGCCCTTGAAAACGGGCCATTTTTGAGGCCGCCGGATGCTGCCAATTCGTTAGATGCCGTATTACAGCCCCAGGGCTATCATGGAGCGGCTTATCGCCCGCTAACCCTCTGTTTTCCTGCGACCTCTGCGATTCAGTTCAAGCGCCAAACAGCCTGAGAACCTGTTCTTCAATACTCGCAGTAGAACGAAACCTTCAACGTGCTTTGATTATATTGCGGCGGTAGAGAGCCGAGCGTCTCCACGCGCTGCACCGCGCGTTGGCATGAGATGTCCAGGGTAGGGCTGCCGCTGGATTGATCCAGTTGCAGGCTGCCTACGCTTCCGTCGCGGTGAATCGTGAAGACCACGTAGGCGCGCGCACCCTTGGGCGTGGCCGGATTCACTTCGTACTTGTTCCACTTGCTCCCCACCGCGTTGTTGATGCCCTGCACGTACCACGGATACATACTTGCAAAATTGTTGTCACCGACCGTGGTCTGCCCGATCGTGCCCGGTTGCATCTGGTGCGGCATCAGCGAGCCCGACTGCTCGCCATATTGCGCTACGTTCTGCCGCGGCGTGGGCTGGTGCTGTTGCGTCTTCGGCGTATTCTGCTGCTTCGGCGGCACGTGCTTGCCCGCAATTGGAATTGCCGTCTGATCCACGTGCTGCTGTTCCTTGGGGCTTGGCGGGGCCGGGGCTTTGCTCGGCGTCTCCGTGGCCAGCACATTCTGGTTCAGCTCATCCGAGGGCAACGGCAGAGCGCTTGAAACCAGGTTCACCTGCATCGATCCGCCGGCGCCAGGACTGCCCCAGTAATTGTGATGGAACAGCCCCAGCATCCAGGCGTAGCTCAGCAGGAGCCCGGCCAGCACGAGATGCAGACCCACCGCTCCCGCCGCCGGTCCCGCAAACGGCTCCGGCGCCAGTTCCCGCTCGAGGTGATCGCCGCTGTCCAGAATGCCGCTCATAAAATCTATGCTGTCATCTTCAGAGAGCCCAATTGGATCGCACTGAAATCCGCTAACTCGGCGAACCCCGCTAATTCCCGCCGCTCCCCGCCGACGCTTTCGTATCCAGCGGCTGCGTGATGATCGAAACATTGGTAATTCCCGACTGCTTCACCGCATCCATCACGCTGGCAAAATTCCCAAACGATACCCGCTCGTCGCTGCGCAGATAAATCGACTGGTGCGCGGGATCCACGCCCGGCTGGCGCAACTTCTCCGGCAGATCGTGGATGTTCACCGGCTGATCGTTCAGGAAAATATTGTCGTCGCGGTCGATCGCCACCACCATCCGCTGCTCGGTAATCGCTGTCACGGTTCGCGTCTTGGGCACATTCACTTCAATCCCCGACTGCAACACCGGCTCGGTGATCATAAAGATGACCAGCAGCACCAGCACCACGTCCACAAACGGCGTAATGTTGATCTCCGCCAGCGACGTGCGCGTTTGTCCGGTTATGGTGGTGAATGCCACGCTTTAACTCCACTGTCCCTGCCAACCACGAGGGAGCCGATTTAGAAGGCGTCGCTCAGGGGTTAACCCCCCTTGTTTTCGGCCTTCTTCGGCACGAGTAAACTCGTGCCCTGATACAAAGCCTCATTGATGAAGCCGGTTTTTTGGTCGGAGGCCAACTCCGTGCCCCCTCTAGCTCCGGTCGTTTCCGTATCTACACCCTCGGCGGTGTCTGCGTTCGCACCGGAATCTCTTCGAGCGAATTCAGCAGCTCCCGGCTAAAATCATCGATGGCCGAGGCAAAAACCCTGATGCGCGCCGTGAACTGGTTGTAGGCCACCACCGCGGGAACGGCCACAAAGAGTCCTGCCGCCGTGGTAATCAGGGCCTCGGCAATGCCCGGCGCCACGGCCTTCAGCGATCCGCCGCCCGCCACGCCAATTCCGTGGAACGCTTCCACCACGCCCATCACCGTGCCGAACAGTCCCACAAAGGGACTCGTGCTTCCGATGGTCGCCAGCCACGTCATGCGCCGCTCCAGCGCCGTTACTGCCTCGCTGGCCGCGGTCTGCGCCGTGCGCTCCAGCGGAGCCAGGCTGCGCGGGGGGCCCGAGCCGCCCGTCACCCGCTTGTAGGTCTCGTACACATCCTCAAACACTTGGGCCAACGGGCTGGCGCTGTACTCGCTGGTCAGGGCCGCAATCTCCTGCAGCCGCGTGGCCTTGCGGAATGCGCGGATAAACTTCCGGCTCTGCGACGTCGCCTTGCTGAACGCCGACATCTTGCTCAGAATCACTGTCCACGAGTACAGGCTGGCCACCAGCAGCAGCACCAGCACGCAAATCGCGATGGGGCCGATGTCGCTCATCATCTCGGCCAATGCGCTGAATCCCTGGGTGGGCAGCGGCGCTCCCGCGCCGCTGCTATCTGCCTGAAAAACGATTGCAATCGCTGCGGTAAGAATCGTCCTTCACCTCAACTTCAACGGTATCAGACCTCGTTCCCCGCGCCCAAGTGACCCTTTGGGTGCCTCCATTGCTCCTCCGCCCCTCGTTCCTTTGCCCTTTCGCGCCGTCATTCATGCTATGCTGCGCTCGGATTGTTCCACCAATGATGGGGTGCCCCATCCTAAACGCGTTTTGTACGTTGAGGGTGGGAGACCCCTGCGGTTCTCCCAACGAAACTGCGTAGGACCAGGAAAATATGCTCGTCGAACTCCGCGCTGAAAACTATGCCGTCATCGATCACGCCATTGCCTCGTTCGGCCCCGGCCTCAATCTCCTCACCGGCGAGACGGGCGCGGGCAAATCCATCCTGGTCGACGCGCTCGCCCTCCTCATGGGCGGAAAATCCTCGGTCGACGTGGTTCGTCACGGCGCCGACAAGGCGGACGTCTCCTGCGTCTTCGAGTCCACGCCCGGCGCGGAAGCTATCCTCGAGGCCAACGGCATCGACGCCGAAGCCACCGAGATCATTCTGCGCCGCGAAATTCTCTCCACCGGCAAGGGCCGCGTCTTTGTCAACAACCAGCCCGCCACCGTGCAGGTGCTCAAGCAGCTTGCGCCCGAACTTGCCCTCGTCCACGCACAGACCGAGACGCTTTCCAGCTTTGACCCCACCCAGCAGCGCATCCTCCTCGATCGCTTTGCCGGCATCTCGTTAGACGCTGCCGGCGAGGCCCACGCTCGCTGGCGAGGCGCCCACGACAAACTGAACGATCTGCTGCAGGGCGAGCAGGACCGCCTGCGCACGGTCGATCTCTGGACTTATCAACGCAACGAGATTGAGCAGGCGCACCTTCAGGCCGGCGAAGACGAAGTTCTCGAAACGGAGAAGCGCGTCCTGGCCAACGCCGAAAAACTCTACGCGGCCGCGCTCGGCGCATTTGACCAGCTCTACGAGGGCAGCGCCTCCGCCGAGGCCGCTCTCCAGGGCGCCATCCGCAACGTTGAAGAGCTCGCCCGCTACGACGCCCGCTGGGCCGAGCCCGCCCAGCAGCTCGCCTCCGCCCGCGCCACGATCTCCGACGTCGCCGCCTCGCTCCGCGATTACGCCGAAGGCATCAACGCCTCGCCGGATCGATTGGCTGAAATCGAAGACCGCCTGGCCATCCTCGATCGCCTCAAAAGGAAATATGGGAAGACCGTCGCCGAAGTCATCGCCTTTGGCGAGGACGTGGCCCGTCAGCTTGCCGAAGTCGAAGATCGCGACGAAATCCTGAAGGCACTTCGCGCCGCGCTCGAACATGCTTCAGCCGAATATCAAAGAGCGGCCGCCGCGCTCACTGCCGAGCGCCAGGGCGCCGCTGCGAAACTGGCCAAACTGGCCGAGGCACACATCAACTCCCTCGCCATGAAGACCCGTTTCTCGGTCTCTGTCACCGCCAGCCACGCCGAATCCGCGTGGACCCCGGTCGGCTGGGACGCGGTCGAATACCTTATCGCGCCCAATCCCGGCGAGCCGCTGAAGCCCCTCATCGAGATCGCGTCAGGTGGTGAATTGTCGCGCATACTCCTGGCCCTTAAAGTGGCAGTTGAAGAATCATCTTCCAAGAGCAGAAAGAAAACGACTCCGCGGACCCTCGTCTTCGACGAAATCGACATAGGCATCGGAGGCCGCGCCGCTGAAGCCGTCGGCCAGAAGCTCAAGACCCTCGGCAGCGCCCAGCAGGTGCTCTGCGTCACGCATTTGCCGCAGATCGCCGCCTTCGCCGATCAGCATTTGGCCGTAGAAAAACGCGAGCAGGATGGCCGCACCACCACCCGCATTCGAGTGCTGGACGATCGCGCCCGCACCCACGAAGTTGCCCGCATGTTGAGCGGCGCCAAAGTCACCGACACCAGCCTGCAGCACGCCGCGCAAATGATTGCGGGGAGCCGGTGAAATCAAGCTTAGTTCAAATTCTGTTTGGGAATAGAATCAGAGGCATTCGACGAGCTTAGCAAGCGCATCATCTCCCACGGCCGCCAGAGAAACATGCGAAAGAAAACTTGCTTGCCGGGCGCCCAGGCCTCACCTTCGACACCTGGGGCACCCGGCGCCCTCCCCTAATGCTTGCCTACATGTCCGCGTCCATCCCGCAACTCATTGCCTTTGAAGTGCGCAATGTGATCGACTGGGTGTGCCTGATCGGGCTTGTCGCCGCGGTTGGGCGCCTGGCCGCGATATCCGTGCGAAACGTCGAAGTGGTTATTTACGTGGCCGCGGAAGTTGGCCGGCCCGTGAAACCAGGGTCCCGCGCCGATGAATACGCCGCCGGAAAACCATTCTGGGCCGTAGTAGCCATAGGGAGCGCAAGCGTACGGAGCGTAATCGTAGTAGCCGTAAGGGCATGCCGGCTCCGGCCCAATATCGACGCTGAGGCCGATCTGCGCGATCGATTTAGTGGGCGCCGCCAGAAGGCAGATTCCAGCTACTGCTGCCAGAGCAAAATACCTGAGTTCCTTCATAGTCCCTCCTTGTTGATGGCCCAGGGGTGAGGACCTCATGAGCCGTTAAATGGCGCTGAAGCGCTACTGCGCCGGCAACCGATTCGCAAAAAAGAGGCCAGTAGGGCAAGCATTGTGTCGACTACGTTCAATCGTGAGAATCACCGCGCGGACTCTCTCTGGCACGGAGCATTCAGGATGGAATTCCGATGCTTTCCGGCCCGCTCCAGACTGTGATGAGGTTGGAATGGGAAAGGATGTCAGAGGGAAAGCGGCAAAACCGCCGAGCATGAATTTAGTGCTGCTGATTCTGCAACTTCCGGCCTTACGGCCGGATGATCATTTTTCCCACACCGTCGCGATAGTGGCAGGTGAGGTCGAAGGCTTCGCTGATTTTGTCGAGCGCGCGCGTGTGCGTGACCAGCGGCGCAAACCATTTGGGTTGCGCCTGGAGCAGCTCCAGAGCCTCTTCGGTCTCGTGGTTGGAGCGGCGCACATTGAAGAGAGTGAGCTCCTTGCGCCGCATGCCGGAGGCGTCGACGATGAAGGTGGGCGTGGAGTGAATTCCGGTGAGCGCGACGCGGCCCGCGTTGCGCGTGAGACGGATGGATTGCGGCACGGTGTCGGTTCCGGCTGCACAGTCCATGGCGCAGTCGACGCCGCGTTGCGCCGTGGCGTGCAAAATCTCCTCCACCGCTTCGCCGGGCTCGAGCACCACGTCAGCGCCCATGGCGCGCGCCAGCTCGCGCCGGTGCGCCCGAGGTTCGATGGCCCAGATGCGGCCGGCCTTCGCAGTGCGCAATGCGGCGATGGTCAGCAGGCCGATGGGTCCCGCGCCGATGACTGCGACGGTTTCGCCCGCTGCGATGGATACGAGCCGCACGGAGTGGAGCGCGATGGCCAGCGGCTCGGCCAGCGTGGCGGCGTCGAACGAGATGGTGGCGGGGATGGGCGCAAAGTTCGAAATGGGCAGGTTAACAAATTCGCGGAAGAAGCCGGGAAAATTGGGGTTTGAGAGGAAGCGGATGTTGGCGCAGACGTTGTGGTGGCCGCTCAGGCAGAACTCGCAGTGGTAGCAGTAAAGCGCCGGCTCAAGCGCTCCGCGGTCGCCCGCGGCAAGCCCGGTGACGCCGGCGCCGGTTTTGACGATGACGCCTGCGGGCTCGTGCCCGAGCACCATGGGATACGCATTGGGCATGCCGCCGACCTGTCCCTCGGTGTAGGCATGCAGATCGGAGCCGCAGACGCCGACGGATTCGACGCGGCACTGCACTTCGCCGGGGCCGGGATCTTCAATGGGCATCTCGATGAGGCGGAAGTTAAGAGGAGCGATGAGTTCGGCGGCGCGCATGGAAAGACGATAGCAGTTACTGGCTGCTAGCTTCCAGCTCCTAGCTCGCAGTGGACGGTGGACAGGGGATCGGGACGTAGAGGCGAGCACTCGGGACTGACGACGAGCAAAAGAACAGAAGCAACCGCGGGTCCTTCGGCTCGTCCGCCGCGGCGGCCTCGGTCAGGATGACAGTTCGTGGGTGAGGGATCAGCGGATGAACATCATCGCCATGTGGTTGACGGCGAAGGCGGCGCCATAAGCCATCGCGAGCATGTAGAAAAACTGGACGGCGGGCCAGGTCCAACTGTTGGTTTCACGCTTGACCACGGCGATGGTCGATGTGCACTGCATGGCGAAGGCGAAGAAGATCATGAGGGCGAGCGCGCCGCCGAGAGTCATGTCGTGGTGGAGGGCGGTCTGCAGGCTGAGGGCCTGGGTGCTGGGGTCGGCGCCGTAGAGCGTACCCATGGTGCTGACCATGACCTCGCGCGCCAGAACGCTGGAAAGCAGGCCGATGCCGATCTTCCAGTTGAAGCCAAGCGGGGCGATGGCCGGCTCGATGAAGTGGCCGAGGCGCCCGATGAAGCTGTCGGCAAGCTGCGGAGCGCTGAGCGCGCCTGCAGCGGTGTGAATGACGGGCAAATGCGCAAGCGCCCAAAGTACCAGCGTGACGCCGACGATGATGGTTCCGGCAGTCTTCATGAAGATGCGCGCGCGGTCCATAAGCCGCAGCGCCAGCGAGTAGAGCGTGGGCATGCGGTACTGCGGCAGCTCGAGGATGAACGGCGTATCGCTCGACCGCAGGATGGAGCTCTTGAGCAGGCGCGCGGTGGTGAAGGCGGCGACGAAGCCGGCGAGATAAAGGCCCAGCATCACGAGAGTCTGCAGGCCGAGAAATCCGTGCAGATAGTAGGTGTGGGGAATGAAGGCGGCAATGAGCAGCAGATAGACGGGCAGGCGCGCCGAGCAGGTCATGAAAGGCGTCACTAAAATTGTTGCGAGGCGGTCGCGCTTGTTCTCGATGGTGCGCGTGGCCATGATGGCGGGAATGGCGCAGGCGTAGGCCGAGAGCAGCGGGATGAAGGCCTTGCCGTTGAGGCCGATGGTGCGCATGACGCGGTCGGCGATTAGAGCGGCGCGGGCCAGGTAGCCGGTGTCTTCGAGAATGCCGATGAAGAGAAAGAGCAGAAGGATCTGGGGTAGAAAAACCAGAACGGAGCAGATGCCTTTCCACACGCCGTCGAGCAGAAGCGATTGCAGCCAGCCTGCAGGCAGCAGTGGGCGGACGAGATCGGCAGCGCGTGCGAGGAGGTCGCCGAAGCCGTCGGAGAGCGGCTGGCCCAGCGAGAAGACCACTTCAAAGACGCCCACGACGACGAGGAGAAAAAGCAGAGGGCCCCAGATGCGGTGCAGCAGAAGATTGTCGATCTTGCGCGTGTTGGCAGCCGACAGTGGTGCCTGGTAGCCGGTGCGGCGGCTTACCTGTGCGGCCCAGTTGTGCGTACTGGCCGCGTTGCCGATGACGGGCAGCTCGACGCGATGAGCTTGGGCGTTACCGTTCTGCTGATTGAGAAAGAGCGATACGGCGTCGATCCCGGTGCCGTGGACGGCGCTGATCTGCGCCACCGGCGCATCGAGCTCGCGCGCCAGTTTGAGCACATCGATGTGGCCGCCGCGCGACTCCATCAGGTCCGACATGTTGAGCAGCACCAGGGTGGGAAGGCCTACGGCAAGCACGGGCTGGGCGAGCATCAGTTGGCGAGTGAGGTGCAGCGAATCGAGCACGAGAAGAACAGCGTCGGGCTTGGGCGTGCCGGGCATGCGGCCACGCAACACGTCGACGGCGACGCGCGCGTCTTCAGAGTACGGAGTGAGTGAGTAGATGCCGGGCAGATCGATGAGCGTGAGGTCGTCGCGACCGACGCCGGCCATGACTCCTTTGCGCTGCTCCACAGTGACGCCGGGGTAGTTGGCAACTTTCTGCCGCAGTCCGGTGAGCTTGTTGAAGAGCGTGGACTTGCCGGAGTTGGGAGGGCCGATAAGAAGGACCGTCTTGAGGGTGCTCCCAGGCAAAGAGGCCGCAGGCGGCTTGAAAGCCGGCGTCTCACAGCAGGCGTTCATCGCGCAGCCTCAGTTAGTTCAGGCGCTTCTTCATTGGCAGTTGCGCCAGCCGTTGCGCCGATGCAGGGGCGCACGCGAATGGCAGCGGCGGTCTCGTGGCGCAATGCGATTTCCATGCCGTCGACGCAATAAACAGTGGGGTCGCCGGCCGGGGCGCGGCGCAGTGCGTGAATGCACGAGTCGGGCACAAAGCCCATATGCATCAGATGGTTCTGGACGGATTCGGGGAGGTCGAGAGCAATCAGAATCCCGCGTTCTCCCACCTTCAACTCGCTCAGCGCGCTCACTTGCCGGACTCCCGTATGCCGCCGCTGGAAGGGCAGCAACTTGAAAATGCGACCATAATGGTCGGATTTCAGTATACGGCGAACATGCCTTGGGCTGCAATCAGGGTTTTCGGGGATCGCTGCATCGACCAGTTCCATGAGTTGACCTCCAGGAAGGGGTTCGAAGACCGGGATTCCCCCAGTCCCTCCCTAGCCCCCTGGCGGACCCTCTGCAGACTTCATCGGAACGATGGTTTAGTTGTAGCAGTGGTTTTTTCTGCTGAAAGTGATTCAAATCACACAAGAGAGGCGGCAATTTGGGAGTTTGCCGCGCATTGCGGGGGATGGTACAAGCGAAGCATGACGATTGAGGATTTCCGCGCCTCGCTGGCGTTGGCCGAGCCGCCGCCCGAGTTCCCGGCTCCGCTGGCCGCGCTCTGGTGGGATGCCAAGGGCGATTGGGCGCGTGCCCACAGCATGGTTGACGATCTCTCGACGCGCGATGCCATGGCTGCGCATGCCTACCTGCACCGTAAAAAAGGCGTGGAGTGGAACGCCGATTATTGGTACAGTCGCGCGGGACGCAAGTTTCACCGGCCGACGCTGGAAGCGGAATGGCAGGCGCTGGTGGAGGGGCTGCTTTAGAAGCAACGAGCCGGCACGGCAACGTGCAAGCAACGCGCAACCAATAAATTCAGGGCCATTCAGCCGAGGCGTGGAGATCGCGGGACAATAAAGGCCGTCACGGTAGGATGTTAGGGAATAGACGTCAGTCCCATGGGACTGAGAGTTGCTCAAGGGCGAGAGAAGGAGGACTTTTTGGCAGCCATGGCAAGACAACACGCAGTTTCCCCAGTCGTTCCCCCAACTCATTGTTTTGCGAAGGAACTTTCCGGCGAGAATCCCCCCTCGTTCCAGGCCATGCAACGGCTCTACGAACTGGCCACAGAATTATTTGCGCTGCGTCCCTGGGAAATGCTTGAGGACGATCAATTGATCCTCACTCGGGACGGCGATCAAGGCGATTTCCGTTATTGTTTCGTGATGGGCGCGCTCGGCGAGGTCTACGCGATGCATGCCTACATGGGGTCGGAGAGTTATCGCTATTATCGTCGCATTCAGGCCGGCGAGCAGATTCAGTCAGGTGAATTCCTGGCCGCGCTTCATAGTGTGTATGTGGAATTTGTTCCCCGGTCCGAATTGGAGCGGCAGGATCGGGATTTGCTCGTCTGGCTCGAACACCCTCGCGCAAAGGGAATTGCAAATCCAATCTTTCGCGCCAGCCGGCGAGGTTTTCATCCTTGGTTTGTTACGGCGGAAGAGGCCGGGATTTTGACGGAGTGCGTCCGCGCTACGATCGTTGTGTGCCATGCGGTCCGCCGCGGGGAGGGAAAACGGTTCTGGAGCCGAGAGAACGTGTTTCCCATGGTCTTGCCGGAAGACTGCGCAGGTTCCCAGCAGCGGATCGAACTTGCCAAAGCGCCCATGCCCGATGAACAGCCGTTGCCGCCGGCGCGAGTGGACAAAGCGAAGTTATCGCGAGTGCGTGGTCAGGATCTTCCCTTGCGCGGCGTGATGGAATTGGACTATATTCCCACCGGCGCGCCCATTGGAAGAAGCAACGAGAGAAAGGCCTGCGCCTGTTTCTCGCTCGCCGTTGATGCAGGCACTGGACTCGTCTATGCGCCGCATACCTCAGATTCCAGTGAGACCGCGGGCGACTCCCTGGCCCAGGTATTTGTTGATGCGGTACAGGCGACGCATGTACTTCCTAAGGAAGTTCGTTTGCGGTCCGCGAGGCTGCGGAATTGTGTAGCGTCGTTGATCGAGTCGATGGGGACGACGGTAAGCATCTCACCGAAGCTCCCGGCACTGGACGAAGCTCGAGAGCATTTGCTCGCCTTCATGCGCGGGGGTTCTGACGAGGCTTAGGGTGAGGGCCGCAGTTAAGCATTCGTTCTGTCTTTCTGCGCGCTACTTGTTCTGCTCCAGCCAGTGCAGGTACTCGGGCAGCGAGTGCAGCTCGTCCACATGGCCGGGCGCAGAGTTTCCGGCAAAGCCAATCACGGTAAGCCCGCCGGCGCTTACCCGGCTCAGCATTTGCGTGCCCATGGGGCCAAAACGCGCCACTGGATGCGGCGATAGTTGCCATGCGCGCAGCAGCCAGTCGGCGGTTTCCGTGGTGCTGGCAAAGGTGCCGGGAAAAATCTCGGAGTGCGTGATGATGAGGCGTTTCTGCCCGGCCATGGCATCCCGACCGAAGCGAAGCCAGACTTGCAGGTTGCTTGGGTCGATATCGGATTCGAGCGGACCCGGCGTGCCGCGCGTATAACCGGTGTGCAGACCGTCGATGCAGAGGACGCGATTTATCCGATCATAAGACGCGGGGTCGAGCAGGATCTGGCGGATCGCGCCGCAACCGGCGCTCCAGCCGCCGAGTGCGATCTGGCTGAAGCGCATGTGGCTTGCCGATTCTGCTGCGGCAACCAGGGAAAGAAATCGCGTTGCATCCTGAAAGAGCTGGACGTACGACCCGGAACCCGCGCCGGCTTGCACGATTACGACGGCCATTTGACGCTGCCGGCTTGCTGCCAGTTCAGGCAGCCAGTCTCCTCCGTGGAAGAAGTAAAGCAGCGTGGCGGGCCGGTCGCGGCGCAGCCCTTGCGGCACAAAAAGCGTGCCTAACGGCAACGCATAGCGGTCACCGGGCGGCGAAATCTTGGTCAGGCGCGGATGAGCCCGTGTGTGCTCCACCATGGGCGACGGATTTTGCGCCGCGGCGGAGGGCGCCTGCGATGCGGTGTTTTTTGCGGTTGCAGGAGCCTGCGCGAACTGTGCCGGCGGCGCAATTGCGAACGCAAGACAGAGGCTCGAACAACGGGAAAGGATGCGTAACTTGCTCCGCATAGGGTTTGCGGTCTCCGTCTGAGAGGATGGAAGCTCTCGCCCGCGAACACAGGCAGCCGCCGGGCGCACCTCAGCATCATCTTAAGCCGAGCGGCAGGCGTTGCCGGTAGTCGGTTGCCAATAACCGGCAATCGGATTCCTGACGAAACGAAGCCCAGGGAGGCGGAGCGCTCCCGGCACAATTGTGATACATCTTTTGTCGAGGAAATTCGACGATGGAATGCTCGGTGAAATCGCCGGCGCTTACGATGCGCATTCTGAGGTACGCCTTTGTTCTGTCTGCGTTCTTGTTGATCTACGTCGCAATCAAGATCTCGGCGCATCCGCGCCCTGCTGTGAGCCAGCCGGTTGAGATTGCAATTACGGTTGCGGCCCTGCTATGCATTGAGGCGGGGTTTTTTGTGCCTCAATCTTTAGCGCGGGTTGCACAGCGCGCATCGCGGAAGAATCCTGCGTTAACTCCGCCCAAGCAATGGATGACAAGGGGCGTCGTCGGCCTTGCCTGTTTTGAAGGGTGCATCTTGTATGGGTTCTTGCTGAATGTCCTCGGGGGACGCCTTTGGCTTGTTGAGTTCCTGTTTGGGATAGGGATCGCGGCAGAGCTGTTTTGGAGCCCGGGAGCTCCGCCAGATGCAGCACAAGAGAACCTCTCTCAAGACTGAGACTTGTCCCGCGAGCTGGGCCATTGGTTGCCGCTTTGGGACACCGGGGCCTGTCCCTGCTACCCCACCCACACGCCGTTGCACCCTGTGAACATCGTTTCACAGCGTGGGACTCTTCGCCTTCCTTGTGCCTCCCATCACTGCGGCTAACCCCCTCATTGCAGAGACTCACAATAGCGGCCGGACCTGATCGATTTTGGCCAAGAGCCGCACTGTGGAGCGAAGCGAATGAGTGAACCAAAGACTGTGATTCCCACCGTGATTATGGACGGGAACGAGGCCGCGGCGTCCGTGGCCTATCGACTTTCTGAAGTCGTTGCGATCTACCCCATCACCCCCTCGTCGCCAATGGCCGAGTGGGCCGATCAATGGCTCTCGGAGGGCAAGAAAAACATCTGGGGCGGATTGCCCATCGTGGAAGAAATGCAGAGTGAGGGCGGCGCGGCGGGTGCGCTGCACGGCGCGCTGCAGGCCGGGGCCTTCGGCACCACGTTTACGGCCTCGCAGGGCCTGCTGCTGATGATTCCCAACATGTTCAAGATTGCCGGTGAGCTGACCCCGGCGACGATGCACGTCACGGCGCGCACTCTGGCGACGCATGCGCTGTCGATCTTCGGCGACCACAGTGATGTGATGGCCTGCCGCGCGACGGGATGGGCGATGCTGGCCTCGAATTCCGTGCAGGAAGTGGCGGATCTCGCCACCGTGGCGCAGATCGCAACCCTCGAATCGCGCATTCCTTTTATCCACTTTTTCGATGGCTTCCGCACTTCGCACGAAGTGGGCAAGCTCGAACCCATCAGCGACGAAACCATCCGCTCCCTGGTGGACGACAAGTACCTCATCGCCTTCCGTAAGAACGCTCTCTCGCCCGATCGCCCCTTCATTCGCGGCACGGCGCAAAATCCTGATGTGTTCTTCCAGGCGCGCGAAGCATGCACGCCGTTCCACGCAGCCGTCCCCGGCATTGTGCAATCGGTGATGGACCGCTTTGCCGTGCTGACGGGCCGCAGCTATCGCCTGTTCGACTATTACGGCGCGAAGGACGCCGAACGCGTGATCGTGCTGATGGGTTCGGGCGCGGAGGCTGCCGAGGAAGCAGTGGATGCTCTTGTGCGCCAGGGTGAAAAGGTCGGCATGGTGAAGGTGCGCTTGTATCGGCCCTTCGACAGCAAGGCATTCCTGGCCGCGCTGCCCGCAACCATGAAGTCGATGGCCATTCTCGACCGCTGCAAAGAGCCCGGCGGCGCGGGCGAGCCGCTCTACCAGGACATCATGACGGTGTTAGCCGAGAACTCTGGAAAGCTGCCGTTCGCAGCGTCGGCTGTCATCGGTGGCCGCTACGGTCTCTCGTCAAAGGAATTCACACCGGCCATGGTCAAGGGCGTTTTCGATGAATTGGCGAAGCCCGCGCCCAAGAATCACTTCACGATCGGCATCAACGACGACGTGAGCCACACGAGCCTGGACTACGATCCGGAGTTTTCGACCGAGGATCCGAAGACCGTGCGCGCATTGTTCTACGGGCTGGGCTCCGACGGCACCGTGGGCGCCAACAAGAATTCCATCAAGATCATCGGCACGGAGACGCCCAACTACGCACAGGGCTACTTCGTTTATGACTCGAAGAAGTCAGGCTCGATGACGACTTCGCATCTGCGCTTTGGGCCGAATCCCATCCGGTCGACCTACCTGATCACCAAGGCGAGCTTCGTGGCCTGCCACAACTTCAGCTTCCTGGAGAAGATGGACGTGCTGGAAGCGGCGATGCCGGGCGCGGTCTTCCTGCTCAACTCGGCGTACTCCGCGGCCGAAGTGTGGGACAAGCTGCCGCGGAGTACGCAGGAGCAAATGCTGCGCAAGAAGATCGAGTTCTATGTGATCGACGGCTACAAGGTGGCGCGCGAAGCCGGCATGGGCACGCGCATCAACACCATCATGCAGACCTGCTTCTTCGCCATCAGCGGCGTGCTGCCGCGCGACGAAGCTATCGCGCAGATCAAGAAGTCGATCAAGAAGACCTACGGCAAGCGCGGCGAATCGGTGGTGCAAAAGAACTTTGCCGCCGTGGACCACGCGCTGTCGCACCTCGAGAAAGTCGAACTGCCGTCGGCCGCGACCGCCACGTTCGATGTCACCGGTGCGTTCTCCTCGAAGGCGCCGAAGTTCGTACACGACGTGCTGGGGAAGATTGCCGAGGGTAAGGGCGATCTGATCCCCGTGAGCGCATTTCCCGCCGGCGGTGCGTATCCTACGGGCACGGCGCAGTGGGAGAAGCGCAACATTGCGCAGTTCATTCCCGTGTGGGACAAGGACCTGTGCATCCAGTGCGGCAAGTGCGTGATGGTGTGTCCGCATGCCGTGATCCGCGCCAAGGTCTACAGCGCCGATCTCGGCGACAAGGCGCCCGCGACGCTGAAGTGGGCCAAACCCAAGTGGCGCGGCATGGAACAGGAGCACTACACGCTGCAGGTGGCTCCAGAGGATTGCACCGGATGCGCAGTATGCGTGGAAGTTTGCCCGGTGAAGAACAAGAGCGACGCCAGCAAGAAAGCCATCAACATGGCGCCGCAAGCGCCGCTGCGCGAGCCGGAACGCGAGAATTGGGAGTACTTCCTCTCGCTGCCCGAAGTGGACCGCTCCAAGCTCTCGCACAGCCAGGTGAAGGATCTGCAGTTGCTGGAGCCGCTCTTTGAGTTCTCCGGGGCCTGCGCGGGCTGCGGCGAAACGCCGTATATCAAGCTTCTCACGCAATTGTTTGGCGACCGGCTCTACATCGGCAACGCCACTGGCTGCTCGTCGATCTACGGCGGCAACCTGCCTACCACGCCATACACTTCGAATGCGGAAGGCCGCGGCCCGACGTGGTCAAACTCGCTCTTTGAGGACAACGCCGAGTTCGGCTTCGGCATGAGAGTGGCGCTGGATCAACAGAAGGCCTTTGCGGAAACGCTGGTTTCACGCCTTGCGCCGGCCATCGGTGCGGAGCTTGCCGCGGATCTGGTGGGCGCTACGCAAAAGACTGAACCCGAAATCAATCGGCAGCGCGAGCGCGTAAAGGCACTTCGTGCCGTGTTGGAAGGGAATGGTTCTTCCGACGCGAAAAACCTGCTGGCCATTGCCGATGTGCTCATTCGCAAGAGCGTGTGGATCCTGGGCGGCGACGGCTGGGCCTACGACATCGGCTTCGGCGGACTCGATCACGTCCTCGGCTCAGGCAAGAACGTGAATGTGCTGGTTCTCGACACCGGCGTGTACTCGAACACGGGCGGCCAGGCCTCCAAGTCGACACCGCGCGGCGCGGTGGCAAAGTTTGCCGCCAGCGGCAAGACCAACAGCCGCAAGGATCTAGCCATGGAAGCTGTCAGTTACGGCTCAGTCTACGTGGCGCAGGTGGCGTTGGGCGGCAACGACTCGCACGTCGTGAAAGCCTTCCAGGAGGCCGAGGCGCACGATGGTCCATCGATCATCATCGCGTATTCGAGTTGCATCGCTCACGGTTACGACCTGGTGCACGGACTGGAGCAGCAGAAGCTGGCTGTGCAGTCGGGCTACTGGCCGCTCATGCGCTACAACCCCGCGTTACGCGAAGAAGGCAAGAATCCCTTCCAGCTCGATTCCAAGGCGCCTTCGATCCGGCTTAAGGATTACGCTTATCGCGAAGCCCGCTATACCATGCTGGCGCGCAGCAATCCCGAGGTGGCCGCGAAGCTGTTGACCGAAGCGCAAGACGACGTGGAGCGGGAGTGGCGCGTTTATTCCGCTCGCGCCTCCATGCCGGGCCGCGGGGAGACACCGCACATTGCGCCACTGGAAAAACCCGAAGAAAATCAGGAAGCCAAGCTGGCAGCTTCGGCTGCCGGAGGTGAATGATGACCGACATTTCCATGCAATATCTCGGCATGAAACTCAGCGGCCCGATTGTGGTCGCCAGCACGCCGCTGTCAGAGTCAATTGACAATGTCCGCCACATGGAGGACGCGGGTGCGGCGGCTATTGTGCTTACCTCGCTCTTCGAGGAGCAGTTGTCTCTGGAATCGGGCACGCTCGACGAAGACTTGTCGCGCGGCACGGAGTCTTTTGCCGAGTCGCTCGATTTTCTGCCGGAACTGAGCGACTACCGTATGACGCACGAAGGATACCTGGAGCATTTGCGGCGCGCTCGGGAGGCGGTCGGAATTCCCATCATTGCCAGCCTGAACGGGGCCACGCCCGGCGGCTGGGTGCGGCTGGCCAGAGAGATGGAGCAGGCCGGCGCCCACGCCATCGAGCTGAACACCTTTGCGCTGGCGACCGACCGCAGCCAAACCTCTGCCGAACTCGAGCTGCAGCTGCTCGAACTCGTGGAAAGCGTGTGCAAAGCGGTCAAGGTCCCCGTTGCGGTCAAGCTTTCGCAATCATTTACCAGCCTGCCGCACCTGTGCGCCCGCCTTGAAGACAGCGGCGCGCGGGCCGTGGTGCTCTTCAACCGCTTCTATCAGCCTGACTTCGACATTGAGACGCTGGAGGTGCGGCCCTCGCTGCACTTTTCAACGCCGTCCGAATTATTGCCACGGCTGCACTGGGCGGCCATCCTCTACGGCCATCTGAACGGCGACATCGCCATTACCGGGGGCGTGCATTCGGCGGAAGATGTGCTGAAGGCGATCATGGCCGGCGCCAGCGTGACCGAGATGGCCTCGGCGCTGCACATTCACGGTATCGAGCACATCGGCCGCGTGCTGGCCGACCTGCGTTACTGGCTCGACAAGCGCGAATATGCCACGCTTGCCGAGACGCGCGGCTGCCTCAGCCGGCGTTCGGTGCCCGACACTTCGCCCTACGACCGCGGCAATTACATCAAGACGCTTAGCTCGTACAGCCTGCGTCAAACTGTGGCGGCATTCTAAGCTTGTCTATTCTTTCTTAGTAGTCGGCGGCTGCGGAAAATTGCAGCCGCCATTTTTTTGTGCGCGCGCAGAGCCCCGCGGATGAATCAGCGGCCAAGAAATCGCAATACGGATTTTTCCAGAATGCCGCGCGCGCGGGGAAGAGCGGCTGTGACAGGCGCGCTGAAAGTCTCGCCCAGTTCGGTGGAGCTCACACCGACGGTCAACAGCATGGCATGGGATTTGATGGAGCCGTAGAGCGTGCGGGTTAGACCCAGAAGCTGGTTGGGGGTCAAGTCATGCGAAGGCTGAGCGGAACTGTCCACACGCGACGTGACCGGGATGAGCCGGACGCGCCCCGGCGGGGGCTTTACCGAAGCATCGACAAACAGAACCGAGTCAGCGGTGGCAATCTCTTCGGCCAGTTCGGGGGTCCATTGCTGGCGGGCAATGACGCGTACTTCAGGCTCCCCGCGGAATCGCTCCTCTGCCCATGCAGCAAGCTTCGGGCCAACGCCATCATCGCTACGCAACGAGTTGCCGCATGCCAGTACTAGGCACCGTGCAGTGATCGCCATTTTGTCCATTCTCCGAATCGAATCCGCTCTTTGGTCTCTGGGATTCGTTCCGGAACCATTGTTCGTTGGCCGCGCGGGAAATCAGTCCCTCGCAACCCGATCCACAACTTCGCCGTCGGCAGACAGGAGCGAAATCTCCAGCGGCATTTGCCCGAAGGCGTGCGTGGAGCAGCTCAGGCACGGGTCAAAAGTGCGAACAACGGCCTCCACTCGGTTGAGAACGCCTTCAGTGAATTTGCCGTCCTTTACATAGTGCCGGGCAGCCTGCAGCACGCCACGGTTCATGGCGTTGTTGTTCTGGCCGGTGGCAATTACCAGGTTTGCCCAGGTGATCTTGCCGTTTTCGTCCACCTTGTAGTGATGGTGGAGGACGCCGCGCGGCGCTTCAGCCTGCCCCGCGCCTTCCAGGCGATTGACGCCGGCCGTGGCACGCACATGCTTGTCGAGGATGCGCGAGTCGGCAAGGATCTCTTCGATTTTTTCGATGCCGTAGAGCATCTCGACCAACCGCGCGTGGTGATAGTGGAACGAACTCGAGACCGGCCCGGCGGCCAACTGCTTGAACTCGGCGAGTTCTTTTTCGGCTTTTGGCGTGCCCATGGATTTGACGATGTTCAGTCGCGCCAGCGGACCGACGCGGTAGCTTCCGTCGGGGTATCCGAGGGGCTTGTAGTAGGCGAATTTGGTGTAGCTGTAATTCTCGACGGCCTCGCCAATCACTTCGGTGAAGCGGGTGGCCGTCATGCCATCTTCGATGATGTTGCCGGTGGCGCCAATCAGCCGCAGCGCACCGTCGGTGAAGTCGATGGCTTCTTCTTCGCTGATCAGGCTCATGTAATTCGACGGGAAGTTGGCGAAGACCTCGATCTCCTGCTTGAATGTACCGGCGATCTGCTTGTATGCACCCAGAGCCAGGCCGACGCTCGAGTAGGCCTCGGGCAGCATGGCCAGAATCTTATCGCGCTTTTCGGAGGAAAGCGGCTCGGTGAGGCCACCGGGTACCACCCAGCCGGGATGCACGCGCTTGTCGCCAAGCAATTCGATGATGCTCTGTCCAATGCGGCGCAGAGCGATGCCGGCGCGGCCGAGCTCTGGTTTGGCCGCCGCCACGCCCAGAATGTTTCGGACTTTTGGATCGGCTTCCATACCGAGAAGGAGATCGGGCGAGGCGAGATAGAAGAAACTGAGCGCATGCGACTGCACCATCTGCGCCAGGTTCAACATGCGCCGCAACTGCGCCGCGGTGTGCGGAATGCGCACCGACATGATGGCCTCGCAGGCCTTGGCCGATGCGATGAGATGCGAAACCGGGCAGATGCCGCAGATACGCGCCATCAGGCTGGGCATTTCGTAGAACGGCCGGCCTTCGCTGAAGCGCTCGAAGCCGCGTACCTGCGTCACGTGGAAGTGCGCGTTCTCAACCTCGCCCTGGCCGTTGAGCTGGATGGTGATTTTGCCGTGGCCTTCAAGGCGTGTTACCGGATCGATGGTGATGGTCTCGCTCATAAACATTGCTCCGACTTTTGCAGCAGGGGCTAAAGCCCCTCGTTTCTTTCTCGCTTGTTCGGCACGACTAAAGTCGTGCCCTTTCGCGGTCTCTCGGCCTAGAGGCCGGCTCCACTTTACGCTCCAAAGCGGGTGAGCGCCGAAATGTCCAGCGGGCCGCCGTTAACCAGCGCTGTGAGCGCGGTGTGAAATGTGTCAGCCGAGGGCGGACAGCCGGGTAGGAAGACGTCCACCTTCACAAACTCATGGATGGGGCGCACCATGCGCAGCAGCTTGGGCACCACGACACAGGGAATCTGCGCCTGTGCGCTGGCATTTTGAATATAGGCACGGTCGAGAATTGCCTCGGGGCCGATGGGATTGCGCATCGACGGCACGTTGCCTGTAATCGCGCAGTCGCCCATGGCAACCAGCATCTTCGAGTGGTCGCGTACCTTCTTGATCTTCTTCTCGTCGTCGACCGAGGAGACGGCGCCTTCGACCAGCGTTATATCGACTTCGTCGGGAAACTCCTTGGTGTCGACGATGGGGCTGTAGACCACATCGACCACTTCCGCCAGTTCGAGCAGCCGCTCGTCCATGTCGAGGAACGACATGTGGCAGCCGGAACATCCGTCAAGCCAGACGGTAGCAAGCTTCAGTTTGCTCATTGCGCCTCCCTCATCAGGTTCAGATAGGGCAGAAACTCGGGATACTTGGGGTGGTCGGAGCCGATCTTGCTCTTGTCGAAGAGAGCCCCGGTGGGACACACCTGCACGCACTTGCCGCAGCGGGTGCAAGCGGAACTTCCCCACTCCTGGTGCAGGTCTGAGATGATCACGGAATTGGTGCCACGGCCCATGACGTCCCATATGTGCGCGCCTTCAATCTCCGAACAAACGCGCACGCAGCGCGTGCACAGAATACAGCGGTTGTGATCGAGGGTGAAGCGCTCGTGCGAAGCGTCGACGGGAAGGTCGGGGTTGCGATAGGGCAGGCGAACGTGCGTCAGTCCCTGCTCCTGACCCAGAGTCTGCAGTTCGCAGTGGCCGTTGGAAACGCAGACCGAGCAGACGTGATTGCGTTCGGCGAACAGTAGTTCGAGGATCGTGTGGCGGTGCTTTTGCAACCGCTCGGTGTTGGTGCTGACCTCCATGCCTTCCTGCACCGTGGCCACACAGGCAGGCAGCAGCTTGTTCGAGCCCTTGATCTCCACCAGGCACATCCGGCAGGCGCCCACTTCGCTCAGGCCTTCGAGATGGCAGAGCGTGGGAATATTGATGTCGTTTTCGCGCGCTACCTCGAGAATAGTTTGTCCGGCGCGTGCGCTCACTTCCTGCTCGTCGATGACAAGAGTTTTGACGTCTGTTTCCTGGCTCATGCCACCACCTCGTTTTCAGGTTCGATCGCTGCCATCTGGCACACGCCGGCCCGACAGCACTTGTCGAGGATGTGCTCGATGTATTCATTGCGGAAATACTTGAGCGTGCTCAGCACGGGATTGGGCGCGGTCTGCCCCAGACCACAAAGGCTTGTCTCTTTCACCGTGACGCAGAGGTCTTCGAGCAGCGCCAGGTCGTCCATGGTCCCGGCGCCGGTACAGATGCGCGTGAGCAGCGTGTACATCTGCGCGGTGCCCGCGCGGCAGGGAATGCACTTGCCGCACGACTCGGTCATGCAGAACTCGATGAAGAAGCGGGCCACGTTGACCATGCACGAAGTGTCGTCCATGACGATCATGCCGCCGGAGCCCATGATGGAGCCCATCTTTAGCAGCGCGTCGTAACTCACGCCGACATCGAGCATCTCTTCGGGAATGCATCCGCCCGAGGGTCCGCCGGTCTGCACGGCCTTGAATTTGTGGCCGTCTGGCACGCCGCCGCCGATGACCTCGATGATCTCACGCAGCTTGATGCCCATGGGCACCTCCACCAGGCCGGTGTTGGCGATTTTGCCGGTGAGCGCGAAGACCTTGGTTCCCTTGCTGCGCTCCGAGCCCATGCTGAAGAACCATTTGCCGCCGTTGCGCACGATGGGCGCGACGTTGGCGTAGGTCTCCACGTTATTGATCAGCGTCGGTTTTCCCCACAATCCGCTCGAAGCGGGATAGGGCGGCCGCGGCTTGGGTGTGCCGCGCCGGCCTTCAATCGAGGCGATCAGCGCCGTCTCCTCGCCGCAGACAAAGGCGCCGGCGCCGAGACGAATCTCCACATCGAAGTTGAAGGGTGTGTTGCAAATGTTGTTGCCCAGGAGTCCGTGACGCCGCGCTTCGCGCAGCGCAGTGGTGAGCCGCGAGACGGCCACGGGATACTCAGCGCGTACGTAAATGAAGCCTTTGCTCGCGCCCACGGCGTAGGCAGCAATCGCCATGCCCTCGATAACGCGATGCGGATCGCCTTCCATCACGCTGCGATCCATGAACGCGCCGGGGTCGCCTTCGTCGCCGTTGCAAACCACGTATTTCACGTCGCCTTTGGCCTTGGCCACGGTGCCCCACTTCAGCCCGGTAGGATAGCCGCCGCCGCCGCGCCCGCGCAGCCCGCTTTCCGTGATGCGGTGAATCACGCCGTTGGGCGTCATCTCGGTGAGCACCGTCAGCAGCGCCTTGTAGCCGTCGTGCGCAATGTAGTCGTCGATCTTTTCCGGATCGATGTAGCCGGCATTCTCCAGCACCACCCTCACTTGCTTGTCGAAGTGCTCATTCAGGTCGCACTGCAGCTCCGGCACCGGCGAGCCGCCCAGGTGCTGCACAATGATGTCGGCCATTTCCGCGCTTACGTGGCGGTACAGCGTCTCCTCAGGATCCACGCGCACCAGCGGCCCATGCGAACACGGGCCCATGCAGCCGGTGCGGCGCACCAGGACTTTTTTACCCGCGGCCTCGGCCGCCTTCACCAGTGCATCCTTCAGCGCGCCCGCGCCCTGGCTCGCGCAGGCCAGGTCCATGCACACATTCACTTCGTAGTCGTACTTGGCGTTCTCCTGCTGGACGTTTTTTGCAATCTGTTCGAGCTCCTCGATTGTCATTCCACCGCCCACCTTTCCAGTTGCTCGAGCATCTGTTCACGCGTGATCTCGCCGGCGACTTCGCCGTCGCAGAGGACCACGGGAGCGCGGCTGCATGCGCCCACGCAGCGCGCCGTCATCAGGCTGATCTGTCCATCCGGCGTGGTCCGGCCCGGCGCGATGCCCAAGCGTTTTTCGGCCGCGGCAATCAGCTTGTCCGCGCCCTTGATGTAGCAGGCAGTGCCGGCGCAGACCGTTACGGTGTGCTTGCCGGGAGGTTTGAGCGTGAAGTAGTGATAAAAAGTGGCCACGCCATACGCCTGGCTCAGCGGCACGTGCAGCGAAAGTGCGACAAAACGGATGGCATCGTCGTCGAGGAAGCCGAACGACGACTGCACCGTATGCAGCGTCTCAATGAGCGCATGACGGGCAAAGCCGTTCTTGCGCATGGTGCCATTTACGATCTTCCATCGTTTGTCTTCGCTCGGTAGAGGTGGCGGCGTGATGACTGGCACAATTCCTCCCTGGCCGCTGCAGCCCGAGAGCTGCAACCTATGCGGAACGGCGTTTGGCGCGACCCGCATAGTGCCTACCATTGTTCTACGAGCAGAGGGGATATGCAATCCGTGACAGCAATCACGGTGCTGGGTGTCTATCCCATTTGTTGACTTGGGTTTCGGCTGTTCCCGAATGCGGCAGGCCGAGCCTCGCCCTTCTACCCAAAGAACCGTGTTATGGCGCACAGAATCCATCGAGAGTGCCGTAAAGTGCGTGCGCGAGATCACTTAGAGCGACTGCGCTGCGCCAGAAAGAACGTGTTCCTTTGTAGATGGAATGCGATGGGCGCATCGAGCGCCCAACCGGCCGTTATTTGCTCGCTCGAAGCTGAAGCTGATAGTTGCTGTAGTCGATCGTGACCACGGTCTGGCCAAAGAGCATGCTGGTCGACGCGGCTCGGGCATGCACGGCCATGGCGAAGCCTTTGACGCTGGTGTACTGGCGCATCATGTGCGTCGTGCCCGCGAAGGCCGAGGGGCTCTTGGACGCGGCGCCATCAATCTGCACCAGGGAACCATCCCTAGCATCCGCCCAAAGGGTTCCGATAATCAGGTTGGGCGCCGCTCCCTTGGGCGCGATGGCGAAAACGTAGCAGTCGCGGCCATTCAGCTTTTGCACGCCGCCGGGTTTCAACTTCATGTCGTAATTCGCCGAGGTGAACCAGGATTTTTCCCAGTTGCCGGGCAGGTTGATCGTCTTTTCGTTATCGATCAACGGCTTCAACCCAAAGCGCAGAATCATGCCCGATCCACTCTGCGAAAGCACTGTGTATTCCTTGCCAACGCCTTTTTTGTAGGTGTCGCGAACGGTCATCTCCGCCACGGGATGGGTTTCGTCGCCGCCTCGGTAAACGGCATAGTGCTCGATGTCGGTGAATCCCTGAATGTTGTCCACACGGGTTGCAACGGCGGCATCGATCTGGCGGATGATCGCGGCCTGATCCGGAGTCTGGGCTGTGGCCGCGGCAACTCCCGATGCGGTCAGAAGCAGCATGGCAACGATTGCACGTATCTTCTGCAGCCGCCGGCAATCCATGGTCTCGCTCATGCGCTCATTCAGATTATGCTTCTTTTCCCCAGGTCCGTGCTGCCCAGCAGATGTATGTGCCTCAGCACGCCGAAAGCTGGGAATATGCAGGTTCTCATGCGCTATGCTGGGTCTCTGGGCGAGGCGCAGGCTTGATGCACGATTCAGCTCCAAAACCAAAACCGCACGAAGTGCTGCGAGAACGGTACGAAGTATGCGGCGTGGTGCAGGGTGTCGGTTTCCGGCCGTTCGTCTACCGGCTCGCGCTGGAGGAGGGCCTGGCGGGATTCATCGGCAACGATACCGGCGGGGTCACGATCGAAATTGAGGGGCCAGCTGAGCGGGTAGGAGCATTTCGCCGCCGGCTCGAAGCCGAGGCTCCGCCGCTTGCGCGCATCGATTCCGTGGTTTCGCAAATCGTTCCTGCAAAACAAGAAAAAGAATTCCAAATTGTTTCCAGCGATGCCGCTGGCCATGTCAGCACTGGGATTCCCGCCGACGCTGCTACTTGCGCGGATTGCTTGCGTGAATTGCTCGATCCCAACGACCGCCGCTACCGCTATCCATTCTTGAATTGCACCAACTGCGGCCCGCGCTACACCATCACGCGCCGCATTCCCTACGATCGCCCGCAGACCTCGATGGCGCGCTTCACCATGTGCGCGGCGTGCCAGGCGGAGTACGACGATCCCACCAACCGGCGCTTCCATGCGCAGCCCAACGCCTGCCCGGTGTGCGGACCGCGCGTCTGGCTGGTCGCGCCAGTCGGAACGGAGATTCCGTCTGGCGATCCTTTGACTGCAACCATCGACCGCTTGATGGCCGGTGACCTCGTAGCCATCAAGGGCATCGGCGGTTTTCACCTGTCCGTGGACGCAACCAATGAGACCGCGGTGATGCGGTTGCGGGAGCGCAAACATCGCTACGGCAAGCCGCTCGCTGTGATGGTTCGCGATCTCGATGCCGCGCGGGAGATCTGTGAATTGTCCAGCGAAGAAGAGGCGCTGCTTCAGACCATTCCGCGGCCGATTGTTCTCGCGCGGCGTCGCGCGGGTTGCGGCATTGCCGATGCCTTGGCTCCTGGAATTCCGTGGCTGGGCGTGTTTCTGCCTTATGCGCCGTTGCAGCATTTGCTCTTTGCCGACCCTCGCGTGAAAGCTTTGGTGATGACCAGCGCCAACCTCAGCGAAGAGCCCATTGCGATCGACAACGACGAAGCCCTCGCGCGGCTCAACCACATCGCCGACGCGTTCCTGATGCACGACCGCGAGATTCTGCAACGCTGCGACGATTCGGTGATGGCGTTGGTCGATGGCGCGCCGCAGTTGATCCGCCGCGCGCGGGGATTTGTGCCGCTCGCCGTGCCGCTGCCCTTCGATTCGCCACCACTGCTGGCCGTGGGCGGGCATTTGAAGAATGCGTTTGCTCTCGCGCGCGGGCGATTTGCCTATCAGAGCCAGCATCTGGGCGATCTTGAAAACCTTACCGGCCTGGATTTCTTCCGCGAGGCGCTGCAGCACCTGATGCATACCTTTGAGATTGAGCCGGAGGCCGTGGTGCACGATCTGCACCCCGGTTATTTGTCGACTTCGTGGGCCGAAGAGTGGGCCGCTGAGCGCGGTCTGCCACTGATCGCCGTGCAACATCATCACGCGCACATCGCGGCCTGCATGGCGGAACACGGCATCGAGGGGCCGGCGATCGGACTCTCGCTCGACGGCACCGGCTACGGAACTGACGGCTGCATCTGGGGCGGGGAAGTGCTCATCTGCAGACTTGATGGCCCCGATCCTGGTCACTTTGAACGCTATGCGCATCTCGATTACGTTCCCATGCCCGGCGGCGAGGCTGCAATTCGCGAGCCGTGGCGCATGGCGCTGGGGCACCTGCATCATGCAGGCTTCGATGTCGAATCACCGGAGTTGGCGGCCTTACTCGGCGCAAAGCCACAGGAAGTGCGCGTGCTCAAGCGAATGATTGATCGCGAGTTGAATACGCCGCTCACGTCGAGTTGTGGGCGGCTCTTCGATGCGGTTGCTGCCGTGGTGCTGGGCCGCGGGGTGGTCGATTATGAAGCGCAGGCGGCGATTGAGCTGGAAGGTTGCGCATTGGGCGAGGGCGACGAGACAGCGCCGCGCGAATATATGCCGGAGTTGTGGGAGGCGGAAGATGACATAGCGACTGCGGCGGTGCTTAGGACAGGGAAGCTCTGGAAAGCAATTTTGGATGACTTACGGTGCGGCGTGCCGGCGGGACGCATTGCTGCGCGTTTTCACGCGGGAATTGCGGAAGGCTACATCAACGCGGCGGCGAATGCGCGCATCGAGAAGGGCATCAATGTGGTAGCGATGAGCGGCGGCTGCCTGCACAATCGGCGTCTCGCGCGGTTGCTGTGCGCAGGGCTCGAAGAAGAAGGTTTTCAGGTCTGTGAGCAGCGCATGGTGAGTCCCGGCGATGGCGGGTTGAACTACGGGCAGGCTGTTGTTGCTGCGGCAATTCTCAAGAAGCGCAAAGTTGAAGGCTGAAAGCTACAGGCTCTGGGCTACCGGCTACAAGCTGCCTCACCCGGAGATTCGCACCAATTCCTGCGCTTCCTCGCGCGGGCCGAGGATCGACATGCGCGGAATGCGTCCGCGCACCATGGCGACCTCGTCGCAGCGGTGCAGGCGCGGGCAGTTCTGGCAATCCTTGAAGATCTTGTCGGGCAGCTCCGATTTGTCCTCCACGGTGCGGAAGCCGTACTTGAAGAAGAAATCGGGAATGCGCGTGAAGAGGCACACGGACTGGATACCGTGCGTCTCGGCCTCTTCAATGAGCGCCTTCAAAATGCTGCCGCCCGCGCCCTGACTCTTGGCTTCAGGCCTGACCACGATGGAGCGCACCTCGCAGAGATGAGGGCCGTACAGGTGCAGTGCGCCGCAACCCTGGAACACGCCGCCTTCGGACTCGGCGACGGTGAAGTCGCGAATGTTTTCGCAGATCTCGGCGAAGGGGCGCTTGAGAAGCGTACCGTCGCCGGAGAGCGAGTTGACCAAATCGTAGATATTCGAGGCATCGTGCAGCAGCGCCTTACGCACCAGCATGATCGGCCTCCGCTGCGGTGGATTTAATAAGTGCGGCGATGCGTTCGGAGGCGGCATCGAGCGCCTGCTGCACTCGCCGACGCGCGGTTCCGCCAATTACGTCGTGGCAATCGAGCGTAGCGTCGAGAGTGATCGCCGTGTAAAAATCCTCGCCGAACTCCTGGCCAAACTGGCGCAGCTCCGCGAGCGTCAGCTCACCCAATTCGACACCTTTCTCCAAAGCATAACGAACGGAGTTCCCGATCTTCTCGTGCGCCAGACGGAAGGGAATGCCCTTGTGCACCAAGTAGGTAGCTGCGGCCATGGCGTTTAGATAGCCCGACTGCGCCGCCTCGTTCATGCGCTCGCGATGGAATTCGAGTGCGGCGGTGAAACGCGCCACGAGTTCGAGCATCTGGGGAACGAAGTCGGCCGCGAAGGCCGGCTCCTGCGTCTCCTGCATGTCTTTATTGTAGGCCAAAGGCAGTCCCTTGAGCTGCAGCGTGACGGTCTGCGCGGCGCCGTTGATGCGCCCGACTTTCGCGCGCAGCAATTCCGTCAGATCAGGATTCTTCTTCTGCGGCATGGCACTCGAGCCGGTGGAAAATGCTTCGGGCAGAATCACAAATCCGAACTCAGCGGTCGCGAAGAGAGTGATCTCTTCGGCAAAGCGGCTCAGGTGCAAGCCCACGAATGTGAGCGCCTGCAAATACTCGAGAATAAAATCGCGATCGCTCGTGGCATCGATGGAGTTGGTCGTGGGCGCCGCGAATCCGAGTTCCAGCGCGGCGATCGAGCGGTCGAGTGCAAGGGTAGCGCCGGCCACCGCGCCGGATCCTAGCGGGCAAAGGTTTAGTCGCCGGGCGCAATGGGCCAAACGCGAGGCATCGCGCAATGCCATCTCCACGTAGGCCAACAGCCAATGCGCGACGAGCACCGGCTCGGCACGTTGCAGGTGCGTGTAACTTGGCATCACGGCATCGCCAGCTTTGCGCGCCTGCTCGACGAGCGCCAGCGCCCATGCGGCAAGTCCGTCAATGACGAGCTCGATTTGCGCGCGCACGTAGAGACGCATATCGGTGGCGATTTGCTCGTTGCGGCTGCGGCCGGTGTGCAATTTCAGTCCCAGTGGCCCGATCCGTTCCGCCAGCTTAAGTTCGACAAAGTGATGAATGTCCTCCGCGGAAGAGTGGTCGCGCACTTTCGCCTTGCCGGATTCCGATGCAAACTCCACGCCGATTGCATCCAGCGCTTTCCGCAACTCCCTTGTTTCACCCTTGGTCAGGATTCCGGCAGCACAGAGCGCAGACGCGTGCGCCTTGCTGGCGGCAATCTCCTGGTCGAGCAGCCGCCAGTCGAAAACAATGGACCGCTGCCACGCCTCAAATTCAACGTCGAGCGGCTCACGGAAGCGGCCGGACCACATCTTCCCGGATTGTTGTTCGTTGGACATTGCTTTAAGCGTACCTGCTATTCCTTCTCCTTACCGTTTTTAAGTTGGGGCATTTCGTCGCCTTTGCTCAGCGTGAGCAGGCCGGTTTTGGCATAAGTGAGAAGCTTCTCCCGGGTGTCGGTAATGTCGAGGTTGCGCATGGTGAGTTGTCCGATGCGGTCGCGCGGGGAGAAGGTAGATTCAGTCTTCTCCATGCTGAGGCGCTCGGGATGGAACGTGAGATTGGGCGACTCCGTGTTGAGGATGGAGTAGTCGTTGCCGCGGCGCAACTCGAGTGTGACCTCGCCAGTGATGGGCTTTGCGACCCAGCGCTGAGCGGATTCACGGAGCATGATCGCCTGCGAGTCGAACCAACGGCCCTGATAGAGCAGACGGCCGAGCTTGCGGCCATGGTCGCGGTACTGCTCGATGGTGTCCTCGTTGTGGATGCCGGTGATGAGGCGCTCGTATGCGATAAAGAGCAGGGCCAGGCCCGGAGCCTCGTAGATGCCGCGGCTCTTGGCCTCGATGATTCTGTTCTCAATCTGATCGGACATGCCCAAGCCATGGCGGCCGCCGATGCGGTTGGCTTCGAGGAGGAGATCGATGGACGAGTCGAATTGCTGGCCATTGAGGGCTACGGGCGAGCCCTCTTCAAAACGAACCACGACCTCTTCGCGCTGGATCTCGACCTCGTCGCGCCAGAACGCGACGCCCATGATGGGGACGACGATCTTGACGGACGTGGAGAGATGCTCGAGATCCTTGGCTTCATGTGTTGCGCCCAGGATGTTGGAGTCGGTGGAGTAAGCCTTCTCCGCCGACATCTTGTAGGCGAAACCGGAGCGCTGCATGAAGGCAGACATTTCCGCGCGGCCGCCCAATTCGTCAATGAACGCAGCGTCAAGCCACGGCTTGTAAACCTGGAGGTTGGGATTGACCAGCAGGCCGTAGCGGTAGAAGCGTTCGATGTCGTTGCCTTTGAAGGTCGAGCCATCGCCCCAGATGTGGACATCGTCTTCCTTCATCGCGGCAACCAGCATGGTGCCCGTGACCGCGCGACCGATCGGCGTGGTGTTGAAATACGGCACGCCCGCGGTGGTGATGTGGAAGGCCCCGGCCTGCAACGCGGCGATGCCTTCGCGAACCAGCGCGCTGCTGCAATCAATGAGGCGTGCTTTTTCCGCGCCGTATTCGAGAGCCGCTCGGGGGATAGCGTCGTAGTCAGTTTCGTCGGGCTGGCCGAGATTGGCCGTATAGGCGTACGGGATCGCGCCCTTCTGCTTCATCCAGTGCAGGGCGGCGGAGGTGTCAAGCCCGCCGGAGAAGGCAATGCCGACCTTCTTACCCGTGGGCAGCGATTCTAGGATTACAGACATGCTTGCGAAACCTCAAAGTAGTTTTCAGTGATCAGTTTTCAGTTCGCACTTCGCGAGTTTTGTGCGACGAGCAAGGTTGACGATCTGATCAGTGACAACTGAAGACTGGCAACCGATTATTGAAACTTCTCCACATCCGCCAACCCGCCAAGCAGCAGAAGCAGCAACGCCTTCTGCACATGCAGACGGTTTTCTGCCTGATCGAAAACGATCGACTGCTGCCCGTCGATCACTGCGTCGGTCACTTCCTCATTGCGCCGCGCGGGCAGGCAATGCATAAAGACCGCATGGGGCGCGGCTTTGCTCATCAGCGCTTCGTTCACCTGGAAGGGCCGGAAGAGGGGCGCGCGTTTGGTCGATTCGTGCTCCATGCCCATGCTCACACACACATCGGTATACACCGCGTCAACGCCTTCCACGGCGGCCTGCGGATCCTGCAGCAAACGGATTTCGCATCCATTAGCCTCGGCAATCTCCCGCGCCTTGGTCACGATCTCAATATCGGGCGAGTAGCCGCGCGGCGTGGCCACGATTACATTCACCCCCAACTGCGCGCCGGTGAGCATCAGCGAATGGCACACGTTGTTGCCGTCGCCGACATACGCAAAGTTGAGTCCTGCGGCGGCGCCGAAGTGCTCTTCGAGGGTCATGAAATCGGCCAGCGCCTGGCAGGGGTGCTCGAAATCGGAGAGCGCATTGATGACGGGGACGCGGGCATTGGCGGCCATCTCCGTAATGGTGTCGTGCGCGTAGGTACGCAGCACAATCACATCTACCCAGCGCTCGAGGTTGCGCGCCACGTCGGCAATAGTTTCGCGTTCACCCAGCGGCTGATTGGAGTGGTCGACAAAAATTGCGTTGCCGCCCATGGTATTGATGCCGGTTTCAAAGGCAAGACGCGTGCGCAGGCTGGCTTTCTCAAACATCAGCACCATTTGCTTGGCGTCGAGCGCATGGCGGTACTCGCGGGGATTGCGCTTGACGTCATGGCCGAGCTTGAGAAGGGCGCGCACTTCGGCGCTGGAGAGATCCGCGATGGAACACAGATCCTCGCCGGCCATGCGTACTGCCGCGGCAAGAATGTCAGGGTCTTTCTCAACAGGAACGGCGGCTTGCTTACGTTCCATGGTGGCTCTGCTAGACATGATGTTTTCCTCCTGCGGGCGCGCTGTGCGCTGCGGCGTGTTCGGCAAAAATTTCGTCCAGTGCGGCAATGGCCGTATCGATGTGGCTGCGCTCCAGAATGTACGGAGGCAGGAAACGCAACACGGTATCGCTGGTGCAGTTGATGAGTATGTGGCGCTTGAGCATCTCCGCCACAGTGAGCTTGGCCAGATCCGCGGAATCGAGCTCGGCGGCGACCATCAGGCCTTTTCCGCGCACATCGACAATCGTCTCATGCTTGCGGGCGAGTTTTTCCAGGCTTTGGATAAAATAGGTGCCGACCTCGACTGTATGCGCCAGTAGCCCTTCTTTCTCGATCGTGTCGATGACAGCAACACCGACCGCGCAGGCCAGCGGGCCGCCGCCGAATGTGGTGCCGTGCATGCCCGCGTGGATCGCGCGCGCAACTTCTTCCGTACACAGCACTGCTCCAAGCGGCAGCCCCCCTGCAAGGGGCTTGGCGAATGTAGTGATATCGGGCTGGATGCCGTAGTGCTGGTACGCGCACCACTTGCCGGTGCGGCCCATGCCTGCCTGAATCTCATCGACAATCAGCAATGCGCCGGTGGAACTCGAGAGTGCGCGTGCCTCGGCAAAGAACTCCTGCGTCAACGGACGCACGCCGCCCTCGCCCTGGATGGCTTCGACCAGGATGGCGCAGACATCGGCAGAAAATTTGGCGCGCAGGTCACCTAAATCATTGAAGCGCACGAACTCGACGCCGGGAACCACGGGCGCGAAGGGCTCGCGGTACTTCTCCTTGTACGTGGTCGACATGGAACCGAAGGTGCGGCCGTGGAAGCTCTGCTCGAGAGCCAGAAATTTGGTGCCGATCTTGGCGCCTTCGCGGCGCCGCAGTCCGGCGTAGGCGCGCGCCAGCTTTAGTGCGCCCTCCCAGGCCTCGGTGCCGGTGTTGGCGAAGAAAGCGCGGTCGAGGCCGGTGCGCTCCGTGAGGCGCATGGCGAGCTCCGCCTGTCCCTCGTGATAGTAGAGGTTCGAGGTGTGAATCAGAGCGCGGCTTTGGCGGGCAATCGTCTCCACAATGGCGGGGTGGTTGTATCCGAGAGCGTTGACGCCGATGCCGCTGAGCAAATCGAGATAGCGATCGCCCTTCTCATCGATGATATAAACGCCTTCGCCATCTAAGAAGAGAATGGGACTGCGATCATAAGTGGTGAGTAGCAGCCGCGCTTCCGCGGCACGAATCTGTTCGAGCTTCGTCATCGAAAAAACCTCCTAGGCCACCATCACTTCAGTGCCGTGCGAAACACGCGAGCTGCACAGGTCGGGCAGGGAACTGGCGGCTTCCGCGGGTAGAATCCGTACGCGCTTTACGCCGTTCAACAGCGCCTCGCGGCAGGCGCCGAGCTTGGGCAACATGCCGCCGGAGATGACGGCGCTTTTCGTCAACTCTGCTATTTGATCAATCGATAACCATCGCAGCACCTCGCCGTTCGCTCCCTTCACACCGGGAACGTCGGTGAGGAAGACCAGCGCGTCCGCGCGGCACGCAATGGCGCAGGCCGCGGCCATTTCGTCGGCGTTGATGTTGTAATATTCGCCATCAAAACCCAAAGCCATGGAACAGAGCACGGGCACGCCGTTCAACTGCCAGATGGCATCGAGCCAGCGCACGTCGCTGGCGGCTATCTCGCCCACGTAGCCGAGATCAGGCATGGTACGTTTCTTGCGCGCGCGGAACATCATGCCATCGCCGCCACAAAGGCCGACTGCCGGCTGGCCCAGAGCGCTCAGCGCGGCTACCAGACCTTTATTTACGCGCCCGGCAAAAACCATCAACGCGGCATCGCGGGTCTCCGCGTCGGTGACGCGCAGACCGTCGATGAACTCACTCTGCTTGCCGAGCGCCTTCAGAGTGCGGGTCAACTGCACGCCGCCGCCGTGCACCACGGCCACCTGGTTGCCGTCGCGCACCAGCTCGGCGATGGCCCGGGTGCAGCCTTCTAGCAGCGCCGGAGTTTCCAGGCCCGCGCCGCCCAACTTGACCACGTACTTCATTCACTACCCTCCGCGGCGATTTTCATAAGAGCCCTTCCGATTCCGGCCAACCCTGCATTACGTTCAAATTCTGCACGGCCTGGCCGGCAGCGCCTTTCAGCAGGTTGTCGAGGCAACTGACAATGATGGCGCGCTTGCCGCCGGCATCGAGTTGGAATCCGATGTCGGCGTAGTTCGTCCGCACCGAGTACTGAATCTGCGGCAACGCCTTTTCGTAGAGCCGGACCATCGGGCTGCCGGCAAAAAACTCGCGATAGACCTTGGCCACACTCTCCCGCGTTTGCGCTTTCTTGAACCGCGCGTAAATCGTGGTTAGAATGCCGCGCGGAATCGGCAGCAGGTGCGGCGTAAAAATTATCTCTTCGTTCGCAATTCCGATTTGCTCCAGCAACTCGCCGGTATGGCGATGGGCGAACACGCCGTACGCGGAAAGATTGTCGGCCGCATACATAAAGTGAGTTCTTGCGGTCGGAACTTTTCCCGCGCCGCTCACTCCACTCTTCGCGTCCGCCACGATGCCGTGCTCGAGGTCGACGAGTCCCGCGACGACCAGCGGTTTCAGCGGCAGAATGACCGAGGTCGCATAGCAGCCGGGATTGGCGACGAGCCGTGCGCCAGCAATCTGCTTGCGATGCAACTCTGGCATGCCATAAATCGCTTTCGCCTGCGTGGCTGCGGCCAGTTCGTCGCCTTCGTCGTCGAAGGCATACACGGCGCGATTCGCAGCATCCGTCAGCCGCCACGCTCCGCTCAAATCGATCACGTGCATCCCGCGCTGGAGCGCCTCGGGAACCCATTCGCGCGATTGCTCGTGAGGCGTGGCCAGAAACAACACATTCACGCCGCGCGCACTGAGAAGTTCCCAGGAGAACGGCTCCATTTTCAATTTGTCGTTTCCGTTGCTGTCGCCGAGCTGAGGATGAATCTCCGTAAGTGGAATGTCGCCACGGTCGAGGTCCTTGCCTTCCACACGGCCGGCAAACACCGGTGGCTTGCCGCGCAGGCGGGGATGGTGCAGCAGAAGCCGCGCCAACTCCGCGCCGGCGTAGCCTGTCACTCCCACAATCGCTGTTTGAACCGTCTTCGTCATCCTTGCAATATCGTCCTTAACCGGGCAGCTACCTCGCCCGCATGTCGTGCGTCCGTGCAAATCACCAGAACCGTATCGTCGCCGGCGATGGTGCCGGCCACTTCCGGCCAATCCTCGCGGTCCAGAGCCGCGGCCACCGGCTGCGCTCCGCCTTTCTGCGTGCTCAACACCACCTGATTCATCGCCTGCTTCACACGCAGGCCGAAACTATCGAGCATCTCCGAGAGCGCCGGTGGTTGGTCGTCCTCAACGGCGGCAGAAATCGCCCGCGCGCCGTTGCCGTTGGGAAGCGTGTATCCGTGGGGTCCTTTGAACAACTGCAACTCGTGCATGTCGCGGGAAAGCGTCGCCTGGGTTACGTGAATGCCGCGCCGTCGCAGTTTGCGGCGCAGTTCATCCTGGCTGGTCACAGGGTTGCCGGTCAGCACTTCGCGGATTACGTTCAAGCGTTGGGTTTTCATGGTGCGTTTCCCTTTGCTGCAAAGCAAAGGCGCGGTCCGCAGAGCGGAAACCGCGCTTGAATAAATATACAATAGAACTGGATAAGTATGCAAGAAGATTTCCGAGGAAATTTGGGCTCCGCTACATCGGCGGCAGATTGCGCCACAGCAAGGGCACGTAATAGACCTCGAGATACCACGAGACCGCGGACAGAATCGCAACGGCTGCCATGGCCCAAAAGAACATCTGCACCGGCAGCGTGGACGTGATGGGCATGTCGCTCTCTGCGTGGTTTGGGCGCGGCAGGGCAAAGAGAATCCCGCTGGCAAAGCAGACGCAGGCCGCGATGGCGATTCTCAATAGCGAAAGGTTTAGCCGCTCAAGCCAATCGCTTCCGGGCACAAAGAATGCGCTTTCGAGAACCGCATACAGCGACAAAATGCTCAGAATGAACGAGAGCGCTTTGCCAAGGTCCAGAAGCACGCGCGCTGCCTCCTCGGGCCGGTCCTGGCTCTATTGTGGCGCGCTCGGCCGCTCGTCGCAAGACTGTCAGGAGGCCGTCACCGTCCAGTACACGGCGAAGCGCTGCCAGCTACGGTTCAACGGCTTCAGCGTCACGTCGTGCTCCTGTCCAGTGGTGCAAAACGTCAGCGTCTCGCGCGGAACCGGCTTGATCCACACGGCCGGATCGGCGCTCGCGGATTTGAGTGAAAGCACCTCGATCGCGGGCGCCTCCTGAACTTCCGGACCCTGAAGGTGCTCGAGATCTTCCACGAGCCCGGTCTTTGGAAACTGCCCGGCCAGCACCAGCGGCCCGTAGAGGAACGCTTGCTGCGTGTGATCGTCGGCTAAGGGCTCTGCTGTGAGCCGCATCGGCATTGTGAGTTCTACGCGATCTCCGGCCTGCCACGGGCGAGTCAATGTCAAATAACTTCCGGGAGTTCCGGCAGTCTCCAGTCGCTTGCCATTGATGGCCACGGAGTTTTCTGTAGTCGTCCACGCGGGAATGCGGAGGTGGAGCGTCCACGCTTTGGCTGGAGTCTTCTCAACGGTGACTTCGGTGCGCTGACTCTCAGGGAAAGTCGTGGTTTGTTTCAGCCGCACGCCACGCTCCTTCCAATTCACCGTGGAGGCAGCGTATAGATTGACGAAGAGCGATTCGTCGTCGTGGGCGTAGATGGTGTCATTCAGCTTGGCAAATTCTTCGAGAGCCGTGCCGGTGCAGCACCAGAACGACTGATCCTCGGTGCAGGTCGTCTTCCAGGCTCCGGGCGCCAGCGAAAGAAAGTAGGTTGTGTATCCCGTTTCCGGCTCGATGGCGCCAAGCCGGTGGTTGAGCAAGTTGCGCTCGTAGTAGTCGATCAGGCGGCTGTCGGCGCTCCAGCCAAAGAGATGCCGCGCCAGCTTCATCATGTTGTAGGAGCAGCAGCACTCCTGGTGATGCGAGCTGATGTGCATTTCGACGGCAAGATGATTGGGATCGGTGAGCCAGTGCTCATTGTTGCTCGATCCGCCCGTGGCGTAGGTGCGTGACTCCGAAACCGTCTCAAAAAAGAAACGCGCCACGTCTGCAAAGCGATAGTCCGATGACAACTCGTAGCGCCGCGCCGCGCCGATGACCTGTGGAACGTGAGTGTTCATGTGCTGGCCCTTCAATTCGTCGCGCCGCGTGGCCAGTGGCGTGAAAAAAACCTTCTTCGTAAAGCGGTCGCCGGTCTTCGCCCAGCGGTCATCGCCAGTGACGGCGGCGAGGTTGTAGAGAACCTCGTTCATCCCGCCGTATTCAGTATTCAGGATGTCCTGCATATGCGCTTCGGTTTTCGCCGCCGTCCACGCGTCGACCCACGCGGCGAGTTTAACGAGAGTATCGAGAGCCTGATCGTTGCCGGCCTGGGTTTTCATGTCGAGCAGGCCAGCCATAATCTTGTGCAGGGTGTAGAACGGAGCCCAGACATTCGCGCGGCGATCAAGGCGATCGAAGAGTTCGGCGGGGAAGGCGCTGACATAGCCGTTGTTGTCGAGATTGGCTTGGCACGCGGCGACTCCCGCCACCAACTCGCCGGCCTTGGCTTTGATCGCGGTGTCGCCCGTGGCCGCGTAGAGAAGCGCGCAGGCCGACAGGTAATGCCCGACAAAATGTCCGCGCAACTCGCATTTCGGATCTTCCCAGCCGCCCAGAGGCTTTGCGGACGAGGCCAGTCCGGCGGTGATGCGGAAGTTGTGAAGCAGGCGATCGTTCGCGAGGCGCATGATGTAAGCGCGATTCCATTCACGCACTTGCTGCAGAGGCCCAGCTTCGAGCGTGACATCGCACAGAGCGAAGAGTTGGAGCCTGGGCCCGACTTCGTTCCGAACGAAGAAAAGCGGCTCGGCGAAAGGCTCGGGTTCCTCGACGACGAAGCGACGGTTGTCAGCCCCGACGGGCGAGGGTTTTGGGGCTGCGGCCTGAGCGGGCACGGCGGCTTCGGCCTTCGCAAGGAGAGTAGACGCCGCGGAAAGCCCCACGGGAACTGCCGCGAGACGTTTCGCAAACTGTCGTCTATTGAGCTTTGTCATATGCGCCATCTTTCAGTGTTCGGTAAGCGCTTACAAGTTTAGCCGTGGCGCGCGCTTTCGGCGAGATTTACTTCAAATCGCGCCAGTTGGGCCCGAAGGCAACGTCGGCGACAAGCGGGACTTTCAGTTTTACGACGCCCTCCATTTCCGCACGCACTAGCGTTGCGACTTCGTCGGTCTCCGCAAGCGGCACCTCGAAGAGCAACTCGTCGTGCACTTGCAGCACCATACGCGTCTTCAGCTTTCGCTCCGCCAGTTTGCGGTCGAGCGAAATCATGGCCAGCTTGATGAGGTCCGCGCCGGTGCCTTGCAGCGGGGTATTGATGGCGGTGCGCTCGGCAAATCCGCGCTGGTTGGGATTGCGGCTTTCAATATCGGGAATTGGCCGCAACCTGCCGAACAGGGTGCGCACACTGCCGTCGCGTCGCGTTTGCTCGAGAGTTTTGTCGATGAACTCCCGCACACCCTGGTAACGCGCGAAATAGCGTTCGATATAGGCCTTGGCTTCAGCCTGCGGAATGCCCAACTGCGCGGCCAGCCCGAAGGCGGAAATTCCATAGACGATGCCGAAGTTCACCGCCTTCGCGCGGTTGCGGGTCTCCTTGTCCATGCTTTCGACCGCAACGCCGAAAACCTCGCTGGCGGTGAGAGTATGAACATCGATGTTCTCCGCGTAAGCGCGCATCAGCAGCGGATCGCCGCTGAAATGCGCCAGCAGCCGCAATTCGATCTGCGAGTAGTCGGCGGAAAGCAGTTGCGTGCCCGGCGCGGCGGTGAAGGCGGCACGGATTTCGCGGCCGAGTTCGGTCTTAATGGGAATTTGCTGCAAATTCGGATTGAAGGAAGATATGCGCCCCGTGGCCACAGATGCAGATTGAAAAGTTGTGTGGATGCGTGATTGTTCGTCAGTCTGATTTGGCAGGGTGTCGCTGTAGCTTGACTTGAGCTTTGCGAGATGGCGGTATTCGAGTACCAAGCGGGGAACCTCGTGCTGCTCAGCCAGGGGCTCCAAAATGTCTCTTGCGGTGGAGAGAGATTTGCTTTTGCCTTTTCTGGCCGGGGCAGGTAATCCAAGCTTGGTAAAAAGTATCTCTCCCAACTGTTTCGGTGAGTTTAAGTTGAAGTTCTCGCCGGCGAGTTCGTAAATCTGTTGTGTCAGCCGATTGATCTCCTTTTCGAAACGTGACGAAAGGTCGATCAATATCTGCTTGTTGACGCGCACGCCGGCCTGCTCCATGCGAAAGAGCACCGGGACAAGCGCGAGATCCATCACGTAGGCTCGATCGACACCTGCCTTTTTGACCTCGGCCTTCAACGCAGGAACGAGCGCACGAATGGCAGCGGCACCTGCGGGCAACGTTAATGGCGCTGGCTGATTGTGTCGCGCGGCCACATCGGCGAGCGCCTGCGTGGAATGAGTCGGATTAAGCGCGTAGGAAAGGAGCATGGTGTCATCCACCACGCCACGCAGCGTCACGCCTTGCGTGATGAATAGGTGGAGCGCCGACTTCCAGTCGTGGGTTCGCTTGGGAATTGCGGGATCTTCGAGCAAAGCCCGTAACTCAGCCGTGAGCGGCAGTTGCAGGGCCTTGGTGGGATCGGCGCAGAGGCCCATGGCGAATGCCGCCTTCTTTTCGGCGGCTTCTGCCACGTCGAGCAGTGAGAGCGATTGCTGTGGCTCGTCCTCTGGCTCCGACTTCGTCACGGCCATATCGAGTGCAAAGGCAAATCCGCCAGTTCGCGCGGCTGCGTAGAATGCAGCAGCCTGATCCGTTGCGGGGTCTTCGATGAGTTCAATATTCGTTTCTGTTTCAGGCGGCGGAAGATCGCGCAGCATGGAGGTAAACTCAAGCTCGGTGAAGAGGGTGCGGGCGGCTTCGAGGTCGGGGGGCTGCGTCTCCATCGCGGGCAGGTCGAGCTCCAGCGGCACGTGGCAATCGATGGTGACGAGCTCTTTGGACAGCAGGACCGCATCGCGGTTCTGTTCGAGCGACTCGCGGTAGGTCTTGCGCTTGACCTCCGCCGCGCGGTCAAGCACTGCCTCCACACTGCCGAATTCCTTGATTAGTTCCACGCTGCCTTTGTCGCCGATGCCGGGCGCGCCGGGAATGTTGTCGACCGCGTCGCCGCGCAGAGCCATCACGTCGACAACTTTGCCGGGCGGCACGCCGAGCGTTTCTTCCACCTTGGCGGGATCAAGAATTAAGTTGTCTTTCTGGGGATTGAGGACTTTCACCTGCGGCGTGACCAGCTGCATCATGTCCTTGTCGCCGGAGACGATGAAGACCTCGTGCTCGTGCTCGGCGGCTTCGCGCGCCAAGGTGCCGATTACGTCGTCGGCCTCAAAGCCCTCGGCTTCGAGAATAGGAATGCGCAGCGCCTCGAGAGCGCGGCGAATGTAGGGAATCTGGCGGCGCAAGTCTTCAGGCATAGCTTCGCGCTTGGCTTTGTAGCCTTCATAGCTCACTTCGTCGAAGCTCTGCGACTTCGCATTCCACTTGCGCAGCGGGCCCATCGTCCGCGCACGCTCGTCGCGAAAGACCTCACCGCTCACGTCGAAGACCGCGGCAAAATATTTGGGCGCGAAATCCTGGCGAAGCTTCTTGATCATATTGACGAAGACATAAGTGGCCGCCGTGGGCAGGCCGGAGCGGGTGGACATGGGTCGGCTGTGCTGCATCGCGTGGTAGGCGCGGAAGATGAACGACATGGCGTCGAGGAGGAAGACGGGCGGCTTGGAGGGTTCACTCACGGTACAGAGAATAGCAGGGTACGAAGGGGTCGCGAAGGTTTCAGGTGCCAGAGGCCGGCCGCTCACAGTTCCCGTTTCTGAAACTTGAAACCTGGCACCTGAAACCTGCTAAGCGATGAACATGCAGTCGCCGTAGCTGAAAAAGCGGTATTTCTGTTCGACGGCGTGCCGGTAGGCGGCGAGGATTTGTTCGCGGCCGGCGAAGGCGCTGACCAGTATAAGCAAGCTCGATTGCGGCAGGTGGAAGTTGGTGACGAGCGCGCCTACGAGACGAAACTTGAAGCCTGGCGAAATGAAGATCTCTGTGGCGCTCGAGTGGGGTTGAATGGGAGCACCGGCGGCCGCGAGGGCTGCCGATTCGAGTGTGCGCACCACGGTGGTGCCGACAGCCACGATGCGGCGCGCACCGGTACTGCGTGCAGCAGAGTTAATTGAGTTCGCTGCCTCGGGCGAGATTGTGTAGCCCTCACTGTGCAGGCGTACTTCGTCCACGCGCTCCACGTGCAACGGCGCAAAGGTGCCGAGCCCAACGTGAAGAGTGACGCGTGCGATTTCTACGCCGCTTGCTTCGAGCGAGGCGAGCATCTGCGGTGTGAAGTGCAGACCGGCCGTGGGCGCGGCTACCGAACCGCGTTCGTGCGCGAAGACAGTCTGGTAGCGATCGCGATCCGATTGCGCATCGTCGCGATGAATGTAAGGCGGCAGGGGGATGTGGCCGATGCGATCCAAAATGTCAAAGAAGCTGTCGACGGGTGCGAATTCGAGCAGGCGCTCGCCGAACTCGCCGCGCTCGATCACCTCGGCTTCGAGCACGATTTCGCCCGCGGCTGTGGGAAAGACCAGCCGCTCGCCGATGGCGACCTTGCGGCCCGGGCGCACCAGCGCTCGCCACTGATTTTCACCGGCCAGCTCGGTAAGCATGACTTCAATACGCCCTGTGGGCTTCTCTCGCTCGCGCTGCAACGTTCTGCGCGCGTAGAGGCGAGCAGGAATTACGCGACTGTCGTTGAGGACGAGCAAGTCGCCTGGGCGCAAATGCTGCCCAAGGTGGGTGAAGAGTTCGTCTTGAAAGGTGCCTGTGGCGCGATCCATGACCAGCATGCGGCTGGCGCCGCGCTCCGTGGGCGGCTGCTGCGCAATCAGCTCCTCGGGAAGTTCGTAATCGAAATCGGCTATGCGGAGGTGCTCCGCACTTTTGCCCCTTGGAGTAGAACTCTCAGACATTGGATTTTCCGAAGTGCGCGAGCGCGTACTTGCGGGCGCGTTCGATGGCGGCGTTTAGTTCCTCACGTTTCTGCGCAAACTGGTTTTCGGCAAGATCGGAGGGAATGGTGGTCCAGCGCGCCCAGCTGACCACGATGCGCGTAAACGGCCTGGGCACCAGAAAGCGATCCCAGGAACGCATGGTCCAGGCGCGTTCGGGCTCCAAATGGAAGGCGCCTATATGCGCGCCGGTGATGTGTGCGAGCTTGATGGGTCCCATCTTGGTGCGATAGATGGGACCGCGCGGACCGTCGGCGGTGAAAATGGCCGGACGGCCGCTCTCGATCACCTGCTGCAGTCCCAGCAATCCTTCGCGCGCGCCGCGCGAACTGGAGCCGCGCGTGGTGTGAAAGCCGAAGAGTTCGAGGATTCGCGTGATCAACTCGCCGTCGAAGCTCTGGCTAACGATGATCGTGGCGCGGGTGCGGCGATAATAGAACGTGCAGGGGAGCACGCACTGGTGCCGGAAGCAGAAGATCTCCGCGCCGGCGCCTTCGCCGAAGGGGAGCGGCGTGGCGCCTTCCTCCGCAATGATTTCGAAGCGCCAGGTGGGGCCCACGAGCCAGAGCAACGCCCACACCAGGCGCGGTACCACGGCCAGAACGAGGCGCTGGCGGAAGGTGTACCTGGGAGTGGCTTCGGTGGTCACTTTCTAAATTCTAGAGTAGGCGGCCAACCGCGGATCCTTCGACTCGCTACGCTCGCTCAGGAGTAGCGGAGCCAGCGCAGGATTTCGGGGAGGGTGGCGCGCTTGCCATACATGAGAATGCCGATGCGGTAGAGGCGCGAAGCGAACCAGATCACGGCCCAGATGCTCACGATGAGCAGCGCGATGGAGAGCGCGATCTGCCAGTAGAGATAGGGTGAGGTGGACATGCCGAGGCGCGGCACCATGACCAGCGGTGCTGTGGGCGGGAAGAGAGAAGCGGCCACCACCCACGGCGAATTTGGATTGTTGAGCAGGAAGGGCAGCATGGCAAAACTGGTCCAAGTGGGAATGACGGCCAGTGAGATGTACATCTGCAGGTCTTGCGCGGTTTCGCAGGTGGCGGCGAGACCGGAGAAGAAGGCGCTGTAGAGGAAAAAACCGAGCACGAAGTAGACCGGGAAGAGAACGGCTTCGAGCACGGTGAAGTGAAGCTGGACATTGCCGCTAACGACCGAGCCCATGAGAGCCGTGCCGCTGAGCAGCGCGGCGGCGCCGACCCAGATGGCGATTTGCGTGAGGCCGACCGCGCCCACGCCAAGCAGCTTGCCGGTGAGTAAATCATCGGGGCGGGCCACGGCGAGCATCACCTCGAAGATGCGTGAACTTTTCTCTTCGACGATGGAACGGGCCATGTCCATGCCGTAGAGCAGAATCGGCATGGTCATGAGGAAGGTCATGAGCATGGCTTTGTAGAACGGCGTCATACCCTGGCTCTTGCCGGTCTGGCCGCTGCCCGAGATCAGCAGTGTGTCAAGGTGCGTGGGTTTTGCCAGCGACTGGATTTTATCGGCCGGCACTCCTTGTTGTTCGAGGCGCAGATCGAGAAAGCCGTGGCTGATGGCGTCTTCCAGGCGCCCAGTGCTCATCAAATCGCCCGAGGACTGCGAAATATAGGCCACGCTGGGCAAGACGGTGGAGGAGTTGTCGATGACGAGCAGACCGTCGAGGGATTTGCCGGCGACGCGTGCCTGAAGATCAACGCGGTCTTGCGCGGTAAAGGGCGCAACGACATCTACCGTGTAGCCGGCGCGCTTTTCCGCAACAAGCTGGCTGCGAATATCGGCGGCCAGCGCGGGATTGTCTGCGGCGATGGCGATGTGCCTTTGCATAGCCATCTTGCGGCCGGTGATGGCGCTTACGCCGAGAAGGAAAAGCACAAGCAGGGGCACGAGAATCGTGGAAAGGCGGAAGGCGCGGCCGCGAATCTGCTCCAGGTATTCGCGCTTTGCGATGAGCAGCATGTTACGCGGCAACAAGCTAGGCATCGGGTTTGCCTCCCACGGTCTGGATGAAAATCTCTTCGAGCGAGGGCTCGACCAGTTCAAAGCGATAAATGGCGGCCATCGATGCGGCCTGGTGCAACAGCTTCTGCGCGTCGCCGTGCGGTTTGAGCGTGATTTCGGCGTGGCCGGAAAAGTTGTTAGCTCCGGCAATTTCGTCGCTCTTCAAAAAATCGGCGCTGCCTTCAAACTCCACGATGACGTGGTTGCGCTCGTAGCGACTCTTGATCTCGCGCATCTTGCCGCTGAGCACGGCCTCGCCGTGGTCGATAAGGCAGATGGCGTCGCAGAGCTTCTCCACCTGGTCCATGCGGTGCGTGGAGAAGAGGATGGCCTTGCCACGCGACTTGAGTTCGAGCAGCGCATCCTGTAGCAGCACGGTGTTCACGGGGTCCAGCCCCGTGGAGGGCTCGTCCATCACGATCAGGTCTGGATCGTGGAGCAGTGTGGCGATGAACTGAATCTTCTGCTGCATGCCCTTGGAGAGTTCCTGCGTCTTTTTGTCGAGTGAGCCGGAGATGTCCATGCGCGCGGCCCAATCAATCGCGCGCCTGCGAGCATCTTCCCGGGCGACGCCGTGCAGTTCACCAAAGAAAATGAGCTGGTCGACAACCTTCATCTTTTTGTAGAGGCCACGCTCCTCGGGCAGATAGCCTACGCGGTCGAGGCTTTTGCGGTTGAAGGGCTTTCCGAAGAGGTTGATGCGCCCCGAATCGGGCAGAGTGATGCCCATCATCATGCGGATGGAGCTGGTTTTTCCGGCTCCGTTGGGGCCCAGCAGACCAAACATCTGGCCGGCCTCGATGGAGAGGCTGAGATCGCGCACGGCGACTTTGCTCTCGTAGGCCTTGGTGACTCCCGCAAGCTCAACGACGGGCATGAAGGCTCCAGGATGGCAGGTTACAGGTTGGATGCATGGCGGACCGGGTGGAAGCTTCAGTAGAAGTGTAGCAAAGGGGTCCGCGGCGCTCGATCATCACATCAGACGGCGGCGGACCATGTCGAGCGCTTGCTGCGCGGCCCACTCGCGGACGCGCTGGCGGTCGCCGCGGAAGGTGCGCTCCAGCGCATCGCAGCCCTGCGCATCGCAGACGGCGATGTGCACCAGGCCCACGGGCTTGGTTTCAGTAGCGCCCGTGGGACCGGCGATGCCGGTGACGCCCACTCCGAGCGTCGCTCCGGTACGCGCGCGCATGCCTTGCGCGAGCGCTCTGGCCACTTCAGCCGAGACCGCGCCGTACTGCGCGATCGTTTCCGCGGGCACGCCGGCCATGGAGGTTTTCAGCTCGTCGGAGTAGACGATCGCGCCGCCGAGAAACGTTCGCGAGGCTCCGGGAACGCTGGTGATGCGCTCGGCGATAAGGCCGCCGGTGCAGCTTTCGGCCACCGCGAGCGTCGCCTGGCGCAGTTCGAGATAGTAAAGCACGATCTGCTCCAGCGAATCGCCTTGCGAGGAATAGAGCCAGTCCTCGAGCGTCTCTTCCACGCGCTCGGCGAGCTCGTCGACACGCTGCCGGGCGGCGACAGCGTCGGGCTTGGCGCAGATGAGCGTGATTTGCAGATCGCCGGTGTGGGCGAGCAGCGTGGTTTCAACGTCGGTATAGGGGGTGTAGATGGGAGCCAGCAGCTTGTCGGCCTGCGACTCGGGAATCATGGCCGCTTTCAAGGTGCGTGCCGCAATGGAGCGCGGTGGCACGGCTTGAGACAGACGAGGCAGGCACTCGGTGTCGAAGAGCGGACGGCACTCGTGGGGAGGGCCAGGCAAGAGGGCGATGAGCTTGCGATAGCCGCCAAACGTGGTATCGAGCCACTGGCCGGGAGCGCTGCCATTCACGTTCGGCAGCAGCGTTGCGCCCTCGAGAACGTCGGCCTGCTTCAGATTGTTCTGCGGCATGGTGATGCGCCAAGTGGCGGCGCGCGCGTGCAACGCGGCCACCTGCGAAGCGTCGCGTCGCAACGTGAGGGAAAGCGCTTCGGCTACGGCCTCGCGGGTCAGATCGTCTTCCGTAGGTCCCAGGCCGCCCATTAGGATAAGAATGTCTGTGCGGCTGAGCGCGGTGCGAATGGCGTTGACGAGATCTTTCTGCCGATCGCCCACAATGGATTTGAAGGCGATGGTGACGCCGATGCCATTGAGCTTCTCTGTGATGTACAGAGAGTTGGTGTCCTGGCGGAATGGGGTGAGCATCTCGGAGCCGACGGCGATGATTTCGGATTTCATAGAAAAACAGCTTTCAGCTTCGAGCTCTCAGCTTTCAGCCCCGAAGTGCAGCAGCCGGCCGCCTTGGCTTTGCCAACTGCATAGAGAAAACCCAAATGCGTTGGAAGCGACTGGTTGCGGCTGATAGCTGATATCTGAAAGCTGATGGCTTAAAAAAGACTCAGCCCTTCAACTCCCAGGTCCACATCATAAACGGAGTCGGTGGTGGCCAGGACTGCGGTCCCGAGCGGAGAAAACGCCAGGCCCACCAAATTGTCGCCGGCCAGCACCAGCGAGGCCTCGCCCTGGGGCGTGACGCGCACCAGCCCGCGGCGGCCGCGCAAACAGGCGGCGACGAACACATCGCCCTGGCGCGAAATGGCCAGCCCCTGCGGACGGCCCAGCCCGCGATACCAGGCGCGCGTGTCGCCGTTTGGCTCAATGGCCCAGATGGCCTCGTTCGACGAGAGCGACGGCGCCGTAACAAACAGTGTCCCCGCGGCGTTGACAGCCAGGTGATATGCAGCCACGCTGGGTTCGAGCGTGGCGTGCACAAAGATCTGCCGCTGGGGATTGATTTTGAAGATGGTGCCGCTGCGGTCACCCACGTACAGATTGCCTTCGGCGTCAAAGGCCGCACCCGTGGCGACTCCCATGCCTTCTACGTAGACCGTGAATTCGCCTGCCGCGTCCACGCGGTAGACAGTACCTTCGGCGCGCGAGGTCACGTACAGATCGCCCTCGGGACTGAAGGCCAGCCCCGTCGCATTCAAAAGTCCCGTCACAAAAGGGGTAGACCGGCCGTCGATGCTGATCCTCATTACGGAGACGGGCGTTTGCTTGCCGCGCGGGCCGGAGATGGTCGCGTAAATCATTCCTGACCGGCTGACGGCGGGGCTGGTCACGGGGTGCAGGCCGTCCGTCAACTTGCGTGCCACGCGCACCGCTCCCGCATTGGCGGCGCCGGCCGGGGTGCGCACCTCAATCAGACCCGTGGAAGCTCCGTCGGGTACGCGAAAGGCCAGTTGCGAGGGCCGGCTCATCAGAACGTGGGCCGCATCGCCGTCCACATACACGGCCGGGAGCCTAAAGCCGTGCGGACCCAGGTAAAGGCCTTTCAGCTCCACCTCGCCCAGGGGCAGGGCCGCGGCAGGCACCACGTCGTCGATGCGGGGCAGCGGCACGGCCGCCGAATCGGGTTGCGGAGAGCTGCGGGGCATAAGAGGTTAGATCCAGATTCGTAAGAGAGAGGCTACACCCAAAGCATACAGGCCGGCGGCTACATCGTCGAAAACGATGCCCCAGCCGCCCGGCAGCCGCTCGAATCGGCGCACGGGAAACGGCTTGACGATGTCGAAGAGGCGGAAGAGCACGAGGGCGATGAGGCCGTGACGCCAGTCGGCAGGGCTGCCGAGGAGCGCGATCCACTGGCCGATGACCTCGTCGATGACCACAAAGCCCGGATCGGTGCGGCCGGATTCTCGCTCGACGATGGTGGCGGCGGGAACGCCGATGACGATGGCGACAGCGATGCCGATGAAAAGGGCGAATGTGAGTGTGAGTGCGGAGGGATGCAGGGTAAAGGCAAATGCAGCCCACAACAGCGCCGCTGCCACGGATCCCCACGTGCCCGGGCCGGGCTTGCCATAGCCGGCACCGAAGAACGTAGCCACGATCCATGCCCACCAGTGCTTCGCACCGTCTTGGCTTTGGACTGGATCTATGGAAGAACCCTCAGTCTTCATCCGAGCCTCCGCCGCGATTGTTGCCGCCGAGGGCCAGGTCTTCGAGCACTTCGGGATCGAGGACCGGAGAGCTGATCTTGTAGGCGCCCGAGGCCCATTTGCCGAGATCGATCTTGCGGCAGCGGTCGCTGCAGAAAGGAAAATCCTCGTCGCTGGGACGCACCAGCATCCCGCAGGTGGGGCAGCGCAGCAGCTTGGCGGATTTCTTCTTCGCGGGCATGGGTTCGGTCGTGGATCACACCTATCGTAACGCGGAGGCCAAGCCGCGCGCATACCAATGTAGCGCCGGACTCTAGTCCGGCTGCACTGGCGGCGTCCACGCCGTCAACCGCCATGTGCGGGTCTGAAGGCCCGCACGACAGCCGGTCAGGAGACCGGCGCGACAAAGAACCGCGAACTACCAAGTATGAATTGCCGTGCGCTACATGCCCTTCAGCAGCGTTTCCAACCGTTTCAATCCCTCCGTGCGTGCGGTGGTGTTGGCGGGATTGGTGTTGGCGGGGTCTTCGCCGGCACGCATAAAGCCGTGGCCCGCTCCATCGTAAACCGCCGCTTCATATTTCTTGCCCGCGGCGGCCATGGCGTCTTTCGTGGCTGGAATTGTGGCTGTGATGCGCATGTCGTTGCCCGCATAGAACCCGTAGACCGGCGCAGTGATGTTCTTCAGGCTCTCCGTGGGCGGCGGCGGTCCGTAGAAAACGAAGGCTGCGCTCAGATCCTTGCGCTGGGTGGCGAAACGGAAGGACTGGCCTCCGCCCCAGCAGAAGCCGATGACGGCGAGTTTGCCGTTAGCCGCGGGGAACTTGAGTGCGAAATCGGCGGCGGCGTTCAGGTCGGCGGTCACGGTGGCGGGATCGAGGCCGGAGACGGCCTTCGTGGTCGACTGCATGTCAGGGAAGGCGCTGGTGTCGCCGCCGTTGGGTCCAAATCCCGAGAGCAGGTCTGGCGCGATGACGATGTAGCCCATGGCGGCGATGTCGTCGGCCATGGAGCGCGCCCAGTCGCTGAGCCCGAAGATCTCGTGAATGAGCAGGACCACGGGAGCTTTGTGGCTCACCTCGGGATAGACGACGAAGGCGTTGACCGTGCGGCTGCCGCAGGTGATCTTCACCCATTCCTGATGGCGCGGCGACTTATTCAGGATGGTTTTGGCCCAATCCTGGCTGTGCGCGGTTGCGGCCAAGGCCAGCGCGGCGCAAACGAATACGGCCGCGGAACGGTACAGGCGGGGAAGCGGGTTTTTCATGGCGGAAGCATAGCAGAAAGGCAGGAGTCTTGGGACTGAGACACTGAGGGCTAGTATGCGCCGGAGACTACCTCGGTGGGCTACCCGGGGGTTCCCTTGATCCCTGTTTTTAAGACTTCCAGAACGGAGACGGTCCGATCCATTGCATGTCGTAGCGGTTCATGAAGTCGGCGGTGGCGGCGAGGGAGGGGGCGGCGGCGGCGGCGATGAAATACTGCTCCATTTTGTCGGCGGGCGTGAAGGCGATGAGCATGTGCGCCGGTGCGCCGATCGCGGAGAACGTGTGAGGGATGCGGCGCGGAGCGAGGATCGAGTCGCCGGTGCCGAGTTGCAGGCGACGATCGCCGACCTGGAAACGTACTTCGCCCTCCATCACGTAGAACCATTCCTCCTGAGAGAAATGCATATGCAGAGCTGGGCCGGTGTTGGGCTGAAGATTTCTGTGTTCTATGACGAGGAGGTTGCCAGCGGTGTCGGAGGCAACGACCTTGAAGGCGAGCGAGCTGAAACCGAGGGAGTGGAGATGGCCGGAGCGGTCATCGCCAGCGGGGACGGGGTGGAGGGTAGGAGCGTTTGGCGTTTGGGACGAACTTTGTGCGAGAACGTTTTGGAAAGCGGCGGCAGGGAGGACCGACGCGGCGGATTGGAGGAAGGTGCGGCGGTGGATGGGCATGGAGGAATGGTAGTGCAGGGAACAGGGAATAGGGAACAGCCGGTTGGCCAGCGCCGCGAATTCAGCTAGTTTTCCGGGGCGAGGATGCGCGCGACGAGGTCGTAGTCGTGGGCCTCGGTCATTTCGGCGCGATAGAAGTGACCGGGTTCGAGATTTTCGAGAGCTCCGATGTCGTTGATGTAGACCTTGCCGTCGATCTCGGGCGCATGGTACTGGGTGCGGGCTTCCCAGAGCAGCGACGTTTCGGGGCTCTCGCCTTCGGTGAGCACAGTGAGCTCGCGGCCGACCCAGTTCTGTTTGGCGCGTCGCGAAATCGACTGCTGCAGCTTCATCAGCCGCTTACGGCGTGACTCGATGGTGCGCTTCGGAACCCGGGCGTCGAGCGCGTAGGCGGCGGAGCCTTCTTCGTGCGAGTAGTTGAAGACGCCGAGCCAGTCGAATTTGGCTTCGGCAATGAACTCCTCCAAAACCTCAAAGTCGCGGAGTGACTCGCCGGGGAAGCCGACGATGAACGATGTGCGCAGGGCGATACCGGGGACGGCCGCACGCACCTTGTCCAACGTCTTCAGAAAAATCTCGGCGCCGGCGCCGCGCTTCATGCGCTTCAGTACATCGGGTGAAGCGTGCTGCAGAGGTAGGTCGAGATACTTGCAGATGTTGTCGTGGCGCGCAATGGTCTCGAGCAGCTTGCCGGTGATGCGGTTGGGATAGGCGTAGAGGAAGCGCAGCCAGCGGAGATCGGGGATGCGGGCGAGCGTGTCGAGCAGCGCTGCCAACCCATCCTTTAGGCCCAGGTCTTCGCCGTAGCAAGTGGTGTCCTGTCCGATGAGCGTTATTTCGCGAACGCCGCGGGAGACCAGCTGCTCGGCTTCGGCGACGACAGATTCAAAGCGCCGGGAGCGAAATTTTCCGCGCAGGTTGGGAATGACGCAGAAGGTGCAGGGATGGTCGCAACCCTCGGCGATTTTGATGTAGGCTGACGCACGCGGCGTGGATAAAAGCCGCGGAGTGGTTTCGTCGTAGAGATATGTGGGCAGGAGATGCGATGCGCCGGACCACTCGTCGCGGCGAAAGCGGCCGGCGCGTTCGCGGTGGTCACCTTCCTGGCGAGATGCGGGCGCTTTGTGCGTTCCTGAGAGAGATTCCGTGCCGGAACGCGTGTCGGCGTGGACGCTCGTAATGATGTTGAAGGGCGAAGGCGCGGCGGCTGCAGGCGTGGGAGCAAGACCCGCGGCTTCGAGAATCGTCTCCAGTTCGCCGGTGCCGACGACGGCGTCGACTTCAGGGATGTTTTTCTGGATTTCGTCGCGATAGCGCTCGACGAGGCACCCGGCAACGATGAGCTTGCGTGCGCGGCCTTTGGTCTTGTGACGCACCATTTCGAGAATGGTGTCGACCGACTCTTGCTTGGCGGTGTCGATGAAGGAACAGGTGTTGACGACCAGGATCTCGGCGTCTTCGGGATGCGCGGTCAGGCGCGCGCCGGCGCGGTCGAGCAGGCCCATCATGACCTCGGAATCGACGAGGTTCTTAGGGCAGCCGAGGGAGACAAATCCCACGGTAGGAGCCGCGGGCGGGGAGATTTTGGTCACAGCTCTATTGTACGTGGGAGGTGGACGGTGATTCGCGGTTCGTGACCCGTGACCCGTGACCCGTGGGCCGTGACCCGTGGCTAGCTGTCCTTGCGGTAGAGCAGATCGCGGATCGCGCGGCGGCGAGCTGCGTTGACTTCGCGCTCTGCTTTGGGATCAAAGACGTCGGGCGCACTTGCTACCACCGGCGCGGTCGATTCCGGCTCGCTGCATGATGGGCAGCGATTGGCGAAGCCGGGCTTGTCGGGACGGAGTTCGAACTCCTCGTGACAGACCACACAGGTACGGATCGGAAAAGGCATCGCAAATATTTTAGCGAAACTGGGTGTGGAAATCGAGGAAACAGGGAGCGAGTCAGCAAGTTGACAAAAAGCAACCGCAGGTTCTTCGACCCAGCGGTCCGCCTGGGCGGACCGCCTTTGCTCAGAATGACAAGCTTTAGTTTGAGCTAGTTCGCCAGGACAGCGCGATAGCGAACTTTGCTCTTCTTCACCTTTTCGATGGCCTCGTTGGCTTTGGCCATGAGGAATAGCTCGGTGGTCGCCTTGACGCCGTGGCGGGCGGCGACCTGGAGCATTTCGCGCAGGCGCGAGGGGCTGCCGACGGGGCTGCCGCCGATGGTGCGAAGGCCGGAGATGAGCGGGAAGGCCTGCACCGAGACGGGCGCAGGCGGAACTCCGACAAACCAGAGGGTTCCGTTGGGCCGCAGGCACTGGAGGTAGGCGTTCCAGTCCTGATCGGCGTTGATGGTGGTGAGGATGAAGTCCAGGGAGCCTGCAGCGTCTTTCATGGCCTTGGATTCGAGGCTGTTGACGAAGTGATGCGCGCCGAGCGCGCGGGCCTCCTCTTCCTTGGTCGGGGAAGTGGAAAAAGCGGTAACTTCAGCGCCAAAGACGCGGGCGAACTGGACGGCGAGATGGCCGAGGCCGCCGATGCCAACCACGCCGACGCGGGAAGAGGGGTTGATCCCGTTGAGGCGCATCGGATTGTAGACGGTGATGCCGGCGCAGAGCAGCGGCGCGGCATGTTCACTGTCGAGGGCGTCAGGGATGGGGACGACGAAACGATCGTTGGCGCGAACGCGGTCGGCGTAACCGCCGTTGCGGTGCACGCAGGTGGCTTCCGACTCAGGGCAGAGGTTTTCCTGACCCTTCAGGCACCACTCGCAGTGGCCGCAAGAGTTGGACTGCCAGCCCAGGCCCACGCGCTGGCCGACCTCGATGGCTTTGACCTCGGAGCCGGCGGCGGTGACTTTGCCGATGATCTCGTGGCCGGGAATGAAGGGGTACTGGCTGATGCCCCAATCGTTAGCGATAAGGTGCAGATCGCTGTGGCAGATGCCGCAGTGCGTAATAGCAATCTCGACTTCGTGCGCACCGAGCTTCCCTGGGTCGTAACGGAACGATAGAAGTTCGGCTCCTGCTGCGTGGGCCGCAAGTCCTTGAATCTGAGCCATATTGTGCTCCGAAAGCCTCACTGGATGGCCATCGGTCCGGCAAAATCCCCAAAATGCCGTGCCGATCTGGAGGAGAGTTGAAATCCAACTCCCCTAGTTTAAACCGCCGCCCGGCTCGATGTGGATATCGAGGACCTGGAAACCGTAGAGCACGCCGCCCGCAGGAGCCTCGGCGGCAAGTTCGGCCGATTCGCCGTTCAGGTTGGCGTTCTGGGTATTGCGGAGGGGCTCAAGAGCATTGGCCATCGAAAGCGGAAGTCCGGTAAGGGTCTCGCCCTCAAGCTCGCCCTGGGCCTCGGGAGCCAGGAGGCTGACGTAGATGCGGTCGGCAGGATGCTGATCGCGGGCTTCGGCCAGGACCGTGGCGAGATCGGGCGGAGGAGCATTGGGCCGAGGCTGCAGGAGGGCGCGGTCGAGCGTAGCGCCGTCCGAGACGAGCAGGCGCAGATTGCCGGCGGCGAGGCGCGCCGGGAGCTGGAAGGCGATGCGCACGTTGCGCTCGGGCTGCTGCCAGGGACGGAGAGTGGCCTCGATCTCCACAGTGTCGCCGGCGTGGGCGATATCGCTGGAGACGAAGTGCACCTGCTCGAGCGTGACCAGAACCCGCCGGGGAACCGCCTGAACGTGGAGATCGATGTGGCGGATCACGCCCTGGCGCGCGCCATTCGCGTAGAGGCGCGTGAACTTCTGGCCGGCCAGAAGCACGGTTTGCATGGAGGCGGTCGCGCCGGAAGCCGCCGGGGCCCACAGGTCGAGCGGCATGGAGGGATATCCGGAAAGATCGATACTGCCTGTGAGGTGATAGCTGAGCGCTTCGCTGCTCTCGTTGGTTTCGGTAAGGGCATCGAGCAGAACCACCTGCATGGCGACCGGTGTGATGGATGGCAGATCGAGAATCTCCACGTTGACCCGGCGCTGACCGGTGGGAGCATCCACGGAGATATGCAGGGGGATCATGTGCGCCTGCGCGCCAAAGACGCCGTGAAGGGCCGATTCGCGATCTTGGGTGAAGGCGCCGATGGTGACGCCGGTGTTGATGATCTTGAAGGCGTCGAGCGGCGATGCCACGGTGGTGATTACGTCTGCGGTGGTCATGGGCAGCGAGACCGGGCCGGCGCCGAGAACCGGATGACCGCAGGCGAGCAGTTGGGTGGAATCGATGTAGGTGATGGTGCAGGTGGCGGCCACTTCGACGTCGCCGCGGACCAGTTGCATGCTGACGGACGATCCCGGCTGGAGTGCGGGCGGCACAGCGGCCTCAGCGAATGCGCCAGGCGCGGAGGAACTGCCCAAACCTTCGGAAAATCCTCCAGCGGCGACGGTTTCGAGGGCAGTGCCGGCGGTTTGCTGCTTCCAGAAGCGAATGGCTTCGGGGCGGAATCCACTGAGGACGAGCGGCGTCTCCATGGGCTGGAAGATCATTTTGGCGTCGGCGGGTTCCCGCCCTTCCGGCGACGTCGCTTCGTTTGTTGCCGGGAAGGATGGGGCAACCTGTGAGCTGGTGGATGCGGCAACCGCGAGATTGGGGGCAGACAAGTCCCGCACCTCAAGCATCTGCTCGATGGGCGTAATGCCGGCGATGGGTTCCTTGGTGAATTGCCCGATGCGATAGGAAAGCGCGCCCACCAGCTTGCCGGCGATGTAGACGGGGCTGCCGCTCATGCCTTCGACCACGCCGGTGTACTCGGGTTTGGCGCCATGGAGCTTGGCCAGGATGAGGTCCTGGCCGGGGCCGCGGGCGCCGCGCAGCACGCCCAGGATTTCAACCTGCATGGGCTCGGGCGTGCTTCCCTGAAAAACGGTCCAGGCGGTGCCAGTCATGCCGGGACGGACTTGATTCAGCGGCAAGAATACGGGATTTCGCGGAGGGCCCGGCGGATCGGGAGCGGGTTGTTGTGCGGAGGCCGGAGCGGGGTTTTGCCCAGCGGTCTGGGCGGACAGCGGGGACCTAGAAGGTGCCGCCAGCGCCAGAATGGCGAAAAAGGCGAGGGTGAAAAAGGCAGGGGCCGAGAGCCCAAGTTTGTTTCCTTTTAGGCAGCTTTCCACGTCTATTAGAGTACAGCGGGCCGCATGGCCACAGCCTGCGCCAGCGGCGATGCGGATCGCGTATGCTTGTGGACTAAAGAGGTTGTTATGACCATGCCGCGCCTGAAGTTCCATGTTTGGCAACGTCTCCCGCTCGACCTGCTGCTGGTTGTTGTGGCTCTGGCCAGCGCGCCGCTGATGCCGGCGGAGGGACAGGCCGCGTCTCAGAATCAGCAGCCTGCGGCGCAACAGCAGCCCGAGCAGACTACTCCTGACGCCGGGGGCCCCAGCGGCGACACCGGGGTGATTGCCGTCCCCAGGAAAACCTCCGACGAGGCGCCACCGCCGCCGCCCGCGCCGGCCGCGCCCCAATTCAAGAATCCTGAGGGGATGGGCAACGTGACCCTGCGCGTGAATGTGCCCGAGGTGACGATCGACGTGGGCGTCGTGACGGAAAAGACACACACCTTCGTGCCGGGTTTGAAGCCCTCAAACTTTCGCGTCTATGAGGATGGCGTGGAGCAGAAGGTTGAAGGCTTCAAGCGCACGGAGGCGCCGATCACGGCCCTGATTCTGATGGAGTATTCGGCGCGCGGGCTTGGCTTCAGAATCCAGGCATTGAACGCGGCCCTGGCGTTTGCCCAGCAGTTGCGGTCCCAGGACTACATTGCCATGATGACCTTCGACCTGAATACGCACATCGTGACCGATTTTACGCAGGACAAACAGCAGCTTCAGGAGGGCATGAGGATGCTGGAGAACGAGGCCTACATGCCCGCGACATTCTCCGAGTCCGACATCTTCGACGCGCTGAATGAGTCGCTCGACCGGCTGTCGCGGATCGAAGGTCCGAAGTACATCATCCTGATCGCCACTGGCATCGATTCCTTTTCCAAGCTGACGTTCGACAAGATTGAGAAGAAGGTGAAGGCTTCGCGCGACATCACGATCGACACCATCTCCACCGACGGGTTCTTTGAGGCGATGACCGAGGGCCGCGGCGGCATGATGGGCGGCATGCGCGACATGTCCTACCTGCAGGCCGACAATGAAATGAAGAGCTTTTCCGATTGGACCGGAGGCATGCACTTTGCGCCGCGGTTCGTGGGCGAAATGCCCGACGATGTGAAGGCCATCAACCAGACGATCCGCAACAAATACGAACTCATCTACCACCCCACAAACGCCAAGCAGGACGGAACGTTCCGCAAGATCCGCGTGGAGCTGGTAGACGACGAGGGGCAGCCGTTGCGCATACAGGACGAGAAGAAAAAGCCTCTGAAATACGACATCATCACCCGGGATGGTTATCGCGCGCAGCAGGAAGTGGAGTAGATTTCACGAGTCCATTCCGGAATGTGGTTCGATTCGGGCATTTCCGAGCGCAGGCGTGACTCCTGTCACCCTCGATGCCTTCTCCTCAAAATTATGATGAGCCCCGTGAGGCCTTGATACTCGCGGGCGTTTTATTTTGCGTCAGCGCAAGCAGCCGCGGCCGCACGATTCTTGATTTTTTGGGAGAAGAAGATGGCATTGGTTCCAGTGCTGTTGTCAATGTGGGGAGTTTCGCTGGCTTTGATATTGGGCGTAAGCATTTATGTGGCGCGCGTGGGCAGAAACGAAGAGGCGCAGATCTTTCTGGCCGAATCGTCGAATCATGTGAAGAGTGAACAGGATGAGATTGCGGCGCGAGTGGGCAAACTGCTGCCACTCAAGCGGTCGGTGATGATTCTTGCCGGCGCCATGACTTTGGTGGTGGTGGTGTATTTCGCAATGAATGTGCTCCATCAGTTCTAGAGCATACGATCGGGGTGTGCCTCAGCAGACAAAGAGTCTCCGCGCAATCTGGTACGGTCCCCTTCGGCCTTTCCTCCGCTGGGGATTGTGCTGAGATTCTGTGCGACCGGCGACGGTTGTGCTGCGGCCTGGCTGCCTCAGTGAATGACGTTCAACTGCAACAGAATGTCGCGGACGTAATAGACGACCACCACGACCGTCATAGACACGACCAGCCAGCGAGCGACGCGAACCAACGGCTCAACTTTGGCAACCTTTGCCACAATGGCCGCCTGGTGTACCTTCTCGTGGTCGAATGATTCGTCGAGGAAGATCTGGTCTTCCTCATCGCGGGTGAGACTGGAGCGATAGAGATACACCACAGCCATAAAGAGCGCGAACGTACCCCATATGCCCCACATCACCATCGAGGTTTCCGTCATACTGCACCTCCCAACGAAATGCGGCCTCAGGGACCACGGGGTCGTGGGGAATTGTGGACTCGCGGCCAAAGGGCCTTACGGTTGATCATGATAGCCCCAAACGGGTGCAGTTGTGAACCGCTTCGGGAGATTTTCATTGTCATGGCGGGTGCGCCGGCCCCGGCGTTGCTTTCGCGTCATTGGGCGCGATGGGGCGACGTATTCCGGGGCCATGGAGGCTGCGGAAGGTTGAAAACAAGGTGGTTGGATGAGCAGACGAGACGCAACGAAATGAAGAGCATGGATCTCGAGACATTGCGACCGCCCGTTCTCCGGCAGCATCTACTAAGGGGTGTGCCGCGAGCGGGGCTTGTGCAGGAGTTCGCGGAACGATAAAGTGGAAGAAGCTAACCGCGCTACCCCAAGGGAGGAATCATGGCCACAACCACTACCAGCGTCGAACCGATTCAGGAAACCCAGAAGAAACCGCCACTTGTGCTGACTGCCCCGGCAATTGCCAAGGTACGCGAGATTATGGCCACCCAGGACCCGCTTCCCGCCGGATTGCGCATAGGCGTAGTGGGCGGAGGCTGCTCCGGCTTCCAATACTCCATGGCCTTCGAGAATCAGCCCGGCATGATGGATAAGGTTTTCAGTTTTGACGACTTGAAGGTGTATGTCGACGCCACCTCGCTGATGTACCTGAACGGCTGCACGGTGGATTACGTGGAGACCCTGGAGGCTGCGGGCTTCAAGTTCGATAATCCCCAGGTAAAGTCGACCTGCGGCTGCGGTTCTTCTTTCCAGGTGTAAGAACAGCTTTTAGCTGTTAGCTTCCAGCTCGTCGCGGTGAGTGAGCGGTTTTGGCTGGAGCTGGAGAATAAGGGAACAAGCAAGGGCTCGCCCGAAGGGGCGGGCCTTCTGTGTTTTGGCTGCCATCGATCGCGCAGGGTGGGCTACTGCTACTGGGAGGTCGATGTGCTCGAAGTGGGGCTGGGGCTGCCCACCGGCGTGGAAGTGCTGCTGGCGGGCTGGCCGATGCTGCTGCTGCTGATGGTTTTGGCTTCGGAGAGGGGGTCGTAGGTGAACTCCCACTCGTTGTAGTGGTCCTTTTTCTTGTAAATGAGGATGGATTTCTTGGGGCTGGCGGGCTCGAATCCGATAATGCCTGCGCCGCCAAAGGTTTGCCCACTTTGATCGGAGCTGGTGGAGGAACTCGAGCTTCCGTTCCCGCTAGCTCCCCCCGAATTGTCAGTTGGGCTGCTGGTCGTGCTGCTGCCGAAGATTCCGGGAGGCATCACAACTCCGCCGGCGCCACCGCCGCCGTTGCCGCCGCCGGTGCCGGTTCCGGCAATCGACGTGGCTCCGCCCGCGAGCGGTTCGCCGAAGAAGCCCATGGCCGTAGGGGTTTTGTTCTGGCCGAAGAGGATTGGCTTCCAATCGGCCTTGTTGGTGATGGGATCGACGTATTGTTTGCGCAGGAAACGAATGTTGTTGGTCTCGACGAGGGCGTCGACGTTGGGCGGATAGGCGTGGAATTTGACGAAGTAGAGCTTGATGGCGCGGCGGTATTGCATGCCTTGATGAAAGGTTTCCAGATCGCGGTCGCGCTGGATGGATTTGGCAACCTGGGGTGCGGCGATGGCCAGCGAAATGACGACAAGCGCCATGAGAAAAATGGCGATGAGCATCACGTACCCCTGCTCGGAAGGTTTTATGCGTCGCCGGGTTGGTGTTGATTTCCTCATCGTTCCGTCTTGCTCCCTGGCTCCCTTGCACCCTGTCTTCCTCAGAAGGACGACAACTTGAGCGACTGCGTGTTGTTGTAGGAGAGATCCGTGACCTCGACTTTGAGAGGCTGGATCGCGCCGACCTTGTAGCGATGGTCGACGATCTCTCCGGTGCGGGCGATGAAGATGTCGTCGCCGTGAACGAAGAAGGCGCGGAGCGATTTGTCCCCGTCCTGCTCGTAGCCAAAGTATTTGAGGTCGATGTCCGGCGGCTTGGGCGGACCAGGCGCGACCGCAGGGGCAGAGGGCGTGTTGCGCGCGCTCTTGAGTGGAGTTGGAATGACGTCCGGCACGGACTCGGACGAGAAGATGTTGCGGCCGACGCCTTCATAGCGCACGTCTTCGCTTTGCGCCAGCTTGTCAAAGTGCAGCGAGGGATCGATGCCCGCGTTGGAAAGCATTTGTGCCTCCGCGCCGGGCGCGAGAGCTTTGCCAGGCGCGGCGGGGCCGTTCGCGCCCTCGGTTTGGGCGGACGTGGTTTGCGCGGGCGCAGGCGGAGGCGGCGGCGTGCCGGAGAAGAACCACACGGCCACGGCGATGAGGACGACAAAGAGCCCGATGGCGAGAAAGACTTTGCGCTTGTTTTCAAGACCGAGAGCAAGGGCCATGGCTACGTGCCCTCCTTTCCCGCGGGCTGCTCGGGCACCGGCTTGCTGTCCGGCGGCGGTGTAAAGGGAAGGTCGCTCGGAACATCGGCGGGGCGCAGCCAGGTGGAGACGCGCAGACGCAGATTGACCAGGCCGCCTTGCTGGCCGGTGAGAGCCATGGCGCGGATGATGAAGAACATCGGATCGCGCTCCATGCTGTTCACGAAACGCATGATGGCGGGATAGTTGCCACTGATGCTGGCGTCCATGGTGATTTCTGTGAGGCCGGGGCCGGGCGCGCCTTGCGTGTACTGCACGCGCGTGAGGCGCACGCCCGAGGCGACCTGCAATTCGACGATACGCGCGTCAATGGAGGAGTAATTGGGCGGGATGCGCCTCTGGTAGAAGTCCTCTAATTGCCCGCGGGTTTTCTCGACGCGTTGATCGAGGCCGCGCAGAGGAATGGTTTGAATTTCAAGAGCCCTTAACTGAACCTGCTTGCCGGCCAGGACCTCGCTGGAATGGCTGTCCATGACAGCCCAGTCGAGACTGAGACGGATGGCCAGCGCAATGGCCAGCGCGAGCAGCAGAAAGAAGCCGGCCAAGTGCCATGTGAGCGGAGAGGCCAGGCGCTCACGCCACATCGAAGACGGTTGCGTGTCGCTCATTGCGTGCCTCCGTTCGCGGCTGCCGTGGGACGCGGTGGCATCTGCACGGTATGTGGCTGCAACTGCGCGGGTCTGGTGTCGGGTCCGCGTCCGCGTTGCTGCGGAGTGGCGGGAACCACGCGCAGATGCGGCGGATGCGTGGAAGCGGGCACATCCGACGCGGGAGTGCCTGCCGCGGTTTTCACGTTCTCGCGCTCTCCGGGCGCGGGCGGGTTGTAATCGGCAAAGAGCTCGAACTCGAAACGATTGGATGCGTTAATGGGCCCCAGTTGCTGATTCGCGCTGGTGCTGTTCTCGGCGCTTTCGCTCTCAATGCGCGGCTGAAGGAAGCGGCGCGAGTGTTCGAGGTTGCGTACTAGGTCCACAGAGCGGTCGTGAGGACCAATGACGCGGAGTTCCACGTTGATGTGACCGTCCTTGCCGCGCTGCGGCTCGATGGAAGTGACTTGAACGCCGGCGGGAAGGACGGTTTCCATGGCTTCCATTGCGAGGGTCCAGGAGAAGGCCTTTTCATCGATTTGCTCGTTGAGGAATTCAGCCTGCAGGAGGAGCTGTGCGTTGTCGGGCTGCTGCATGAAGGTCTGCGCTTGCTGGCGCTCGGTCTCGATGCGCGCGATCGCGCCATCGAGAGAGTGCTCGCGGGCGCGGGCCTCCGCCGCCTGGCTGTCGAAGAAATGCAGGCCCAGAACGAAGAGCAGGCAAAGCACGGCGAGAATGGCCATGCCGATGCGCAGGCGTTTGACGGCCGGGCCGAGATCGGTAAAGGGCCGCGTGGCGAGATTGAGTGTGACGCGCATGGTTCTAGCTCGCTCCCGCCAGCGCGCCTGCGACGCCGGCAAAACTGGTTTGAGGCAGAGACGTCAAAGCGCCTTCTTCTGGCCGCTCGGCCCATGCGGCGATCGCAATCTCAGGATTGCCGATGGTCGCCGCAAACTCCTCGAAACTCTCGATGCCCGCGTAATACAGACGCCGCGGGGGCGCTCCCAGCTTGTCTTCAAAGTACGCGGCGGCGACGGCGATCGCGCGCGCGATCTCCGCGACGCGCAATGCGGGATCCGCAGGCAGGTCGAGCGTGCGGTAGAGAAGCAGATCCTGGCCGCTGGTGACCGCGGTGGTCATGGAGCGGGCGCTGAGGTTGGCGGCCAGCACACCCTCGGTGGCATCAGCAGCTTCCAGGGCGGCAAGGCTGGAGGAGAGTACCGCGCCGGGTTCGTAGCCCGCGTCGCGGACGGCGGCTTCGTATTCCGCGAGGATGGGCCCGGGAATAACGGCAGCCAACACTTTGCACTCCGCCTCGTTCTGCATCAGCAACTGGCAGCTGACACCGGCGGGCTCCACATCGAAGGGAACCATTTTGCGCAGGCGGAAGCGCACCACGGAGACGGCTTCAGAGGCTTTGGCAGGCATGGTATCGAAGTCGAGCACGAAGACCCGGACCAGCGTGTCGGGCAGCACCAGGGTGACGGCGCGCGTGCGCGGCGCAACCTGGGAAAGCGCCGAACGAATGGTCGATGCCACGGCCTCGGGTGCGCGCAGGTTGGGTTCGTCCAGGCTGGGAACTAATGCGCCGGGAGCGAGTGGAGCAAAGGCGTAGACGCAGCCATTCTCAGCCGCGGATGCGCCGCGGCGCGAATGCGCGGCAGCAAATCCGGCGGCAAGGATGCCTTCGGGCGAAAGCTCGACGGCAGCCGGCGGACGCCCACCCGCCTGCTTGCCCACCGTGTTCCTTTTAAAAATCGAACTCATCTTTTCTTGTTCCCTAGTCCCTGTGTTCTTGTTTCCTGCCGGGGTAGCTTGGTCCCTGTCTTATCGCGACGCCTCAATAAATGTCACCTTGTTGATCTCTTTGAGTGTAGTGACACCGCGGCGGACGCGTTCGATGGCCGACTCGCGCAGGAAGCTCATGCCTTCCTTTTGCGCTTGCCTGCGAATCTCCGACGTGGGCTTTTTGGCGAGGATGATTTCACGGATGGTGTCGGTAAGGTCGAGCAACTCGTGGATGGCGGTGCGGCCGCGATAACCGGTGCCGCCGCACTCCATGCAGCCAGCGCCTTCGCGGAAGTCAAAGTCGCGCCATGCAGCGGGATCCATGCCGCTCGAGATCAAGAGTTCTTCGTCGTGGTGAACGGAATGTGCGCAGTACTCGCAGATGGTGCGCACCAGGCGCTGCGCCAGGATGCAGTTGAGCGCGGACACGAAGTTGTAGGCCTCGACGCCCATGTTGAGGAAGCGGCCCAGCACGTCGACCACATTGTTGGCGTGGACGGTGGTGAAGACAAGGTGGCCGGTGAGCGCGGAGTTGATGGCGATCTGCGCGGTTTCCTGGTCGCGAATCTCGCCCACCAGGATTTTGTCGGGGTCGTGGCGCAGGATGGAGCGCAGGCCGCGCGCGAAGGTGAGGCCTTTCTTCTCGTTGACGGGAATCTGCGTGATGCCTCGAATCTGGTACTCGACCGGGTCTTCGATGGTGATGATCTTGTCTTCGTCGCTCTTGATCTCGTTGAGCGCGGCGTAGAGGGTGGTGGTTTTGCCGGAGCCGGTGGGGCCGGTGACGAGCACCATGCCGTAGGGCTCGCGAATATAGCGGCGGAAACGCCGCAGGTCTTCTTCGGCGAAGCCCACAACGTCGAGCGTGAGGGTTTTGAATTTCTCGCTCATCGACTCTTTGTCGAGCACGCGGAGCACGGCGTTTTCGCCGTAAATCGTGGGCATAATCGACACGCGGAAGTCGATGAGGCGGGTCTTGTAGCGGACCCGAAAGCGGCCGTCTTGGGGCACGCGCTTTTCGGCGATGTCGAGTTCGCTCATGATCTTGATGCGGCCGAGAATGGTGCCGTGGTGCTCGCGGGCGATGGGCGCCATGGCCTCCTGCAGCACGCCGTCGATGCGGTACTTGACGTGCACCGAATCGTCGTAGCTCTCGATGTGAATGTCGGAGGCGCGACGCTCGAGAGCGGTGAAGATGGTGGTATCGACGAGGCGGATGATGGGACTGATGTCTTCGGCATCGCTGGTCAACTTCTCAATCGAGATGTTTTCTTCGGAGTTTTCGTCGCCCGTGAGCACGTCGAAGGTGAGGCCCTCACTGGCCTCGTCGAGCACGCGCTGCGACTGCTCGGTTTTCTTCAGCAGGTCGGTGATCTGGGAGAGCGTGGCTACGCGGGCCACAATGCGGTTCCCGAGGAGCCCAGCAATCTCGTCCATGACCATGAGGCGCGAAGGGTCGCTGACGGCAATGACCAGCGCGTTATCGGTTAACTCGATAGGTACGAAGTTGTAGCGGAACATGAGCTCGACCGGAACGGTGCGCAGCAGCTCGTGCTGAATCTTGAAGTTTTTCAGATCGACGAATTCGGCGTGGTAGCGGCGCGCCAGGGATTCAGCCTGAGCGCGTTCTTCGCCGGTTGCGGGCGCGGGCGGGGGCAACACGTTGGTCTCAGGCATGCGGGCGACCTCCTACATTCCGCTCGCCTGCCCAAGCGAAAAGATGGGCAGGTAGAGCGAGATCAAGATAAAGACGACGACGACTCCCATGACGATGAGGATCGCCGGTTCGATGAGCGCGAGGGCGGCGGCGAGGGCCGTAGCCACGTCCTCCTCGAAGAATTCGGACATGGAGTTGAGCATTTGCGGCAGCGCGCCGGTTTGCTCGCCCACGGTGATCATCTCCGTAGCCAGATCGGGAATGACGCCGGTCTTGGCAAGCGATTCGGCCAGGCTTTTGCCTTCGCGCACGGTGCCGACCGAAGCCTGCACGGCCCTGGAGACACGGCGCGAGGAGATGGATCGCGAGGCTGTCTCCAGCGAGGGCACCAGCGGCAAACCGCCGGTGAGCAGTGTGGAGAGCATGCGCGCGAACAGCGCCACCTGATACTTGAGCCAGATTTTGCCCAGGATGGGAAGGCGGATGCGTACGCCATCGGCAAAGTCCTTGCCGCGCTCGGTGAGGGAGAACCGGTAGAGGGCGGCGACGGTGGCGACCACGGTGAGCACCAGCCACAGGATGTTGTGCTGGGTCCACTTGCCGAAAGTGAGCAGGGCGAGGGTGAGAGCCGGTAATTTGTTGCCAAGCTGGTCGTAAAGCTGCGCGAATTGCGGTACCACCACAGTGAACATGAAGATCAGGAGCGCGCAGACCAAACTGAGCAGCACACAAGGATAGATGAGCGAGCCGATGAGCTTTTTGCGCAGGGTGAGCGCGACCTTCTGGAAGCTCACGTAGCGATCCAAAACTTCGGATAGGTTGCCGGAGCGCTCGCCGGCCAGGAGCGTGGTGGTGTACATGAGCGGAAAACCGCTCTGCGCTTCGAAGGCGGCAGAGAGCGCCTCGCCGGTTTTGACGCGCGAAGCAACGTCTTCCAACTGGCCGGCAAAGGCGGCATTTTTCTGGATTTTGCCGAGCATTTGCAGCGAGCCGAGGATGGGCAGGCCGGCGCGAATGAGGGTGAGGAACTGCGAATTGAAGATCAGGAAGGGTTCGAGCTTAACCTTGCGGCGGCCACGGCGGCCGAAGCTGCCGCGGGCACGAACAGAAAAGACGTGATATCCCGCGTGAATAAAGCGGGCCCGCAGCTCTTCGGCCGTGGCCGCGGTCTGCACCTGCTCCTGTACGCGGCCGCGATCATCGGCCAACTTGATGACGAACTCTGCCATGGTCGTTCTCGCCGGTTCCGCGGTACCGCGGCCGGAAAGCTCTTAAAGAGTTGCTCCTACTTAAGGTTAACAGTCCTGACTCATGAAATAGACGCGTTGGGGCCGCTAGACGTTCGCGGAGGCGTTGGGTCTCCAAATGCCCGGTTGATGCTTTGGGCACCATGGGGCGCCTAAGCCCATGTATGCTGATTCCAATCCCTTTCCGAGTACGAGAAGGGAGCCAAGGTAAACCATGGATTGGGTTTTAGGAAGGCGCCAGATGGGAGCCGTGGAGGGCGAGGGCAGCGCGCTGGGCCAGCCCGCGCGGGTTGCTGTGGGAGTAGGGGCGTTTTTGCGCCGGAACTGGCGTTGGGCAGGGGGGGCTGTCGCTTTGGCGCTCGCCGGCGCGGCGCTGTTGACGACGTTCCAAGGGCGGCGGCAAGCGACGGTTGCGATTCCCTATCCGCACGACCTGGCGCAAGTGACTTTTGCCGTGGCGGGCGATGTGATTCCGCATGAGCCGGTGCGCGCGGCGGCCAAGGCGGCGGGCGACGGCGAACCCGGATGGGCAGCGTTGTTTGCAGATGTGTTGGATGTCTTCGAGGGCGCGGACTTTGGATTCGTGAACCTGGAGACGCCGGTGGCGCCGGAGCACTCGAAGGGAACCAAGCCGTTCCTGTTTGACGCGCCCGTGGATCTGCCCGAGGCGCTGAAGGCGAGCGGGATCAAGATTGTGTCGTTTGCCAACAACCACGTGATGGATCAGGGCTGGGCGGGCTTTGTTGAGAGCCGCGAGCACCTGAAAGAGATTGGCCTCCTGTTTGCCGGCACGTCGGACAATACGGCGACGGCGTGGCAGCCGGTGATTACCGAGGCCAACGGAATCAAGGTAGGCTGGCTGGGCATGACGCGCTGGCTGAACGGCAATCGCAATCCCGACAAGGACGATCAGCCGCATGTGAATTTCTTTCCCTATCCGGGCGAGGCCAACGGCGCACCGGGAGCAGACGAGGCCACGGTGCTGGCCGCCGTGAAGGCCGCGCGGGCGCAATGCGATCTGCTGGTGATTTCCGTGCACTGGGGCATTGAGTACGCGACAGCGCCGCGGCCTGAGGACGTGGACATTGCGCACAAGATGCTGGATGCCGGAGCGACGGTGATCGTGGGCGCGCATCCGCATGTACTGCAGCCGATTGAGACCTACAAAACCCAGGATGGGCGCGACACGGTGATCTTCTATTCGCTGGGCAACTTTCTGTCGAACCAATCGCGCAGCTACGTGGATGGGCTGAATCCGGACTCGAATGGCGATCCGCGGGACGAAATGATCGGGCTGTTTGCGGCGGTGAAAAGGGACTACGGACCGGTGGGCGTGCGCGTGGAACTGGGACATGTGGGCATGTTGCCGGTGTGGGAGGAGAACAATCGCAACGAGATGGCCGCGGGGCGCGAGAAGAAGGCGGTGATCAAGCCTGTGCTGATGGACCGCGAGATCCCGCCCCTGGAGGCGCGTCTCGATGAGCTGAACAAGAAGGCAGCGCAGCCCGGCGCGGAGCTGACGGCCGACGAAAAGAAGGAGTTCATCGAGGTCACGAAGCGGCTGAAGCTGCTGACCGACCGGCGCGCGCAGGTCCTGGCGCGAGTGGGCGACGACTACGTGATAGCTCCGCCGAAGTTGCCGGTCAAGCCTTAATCGACGCGAGCATCGACAATGCACAGGCCGGAAGCAGAAAACGCGCAAAAGCAGCCGTCCACATGGACGGGCGCGGCGATGGGAATCGCAATGATTCCCGTGCTGTTTGTGGGCGCGTGCCTTGCGATTCCTTACACGTTGGGCGTGCGATGGCGGCGGATGCATCGCGAACACAAGCTGCGGTTACTGATGAAGTCGCAGGGAAGGTTGATGATGTGGACGGACTTTGTGCGCAGAATGCACGAGACCGGCGGAACTTGCATTGAGGAGAGATTTACGGCGAAGGGTCCGGTGCGTTTCTGGTGGACGCCGGAAGACGTGCGCGGGGAATCACCGCACGAGATCATCGACTGGTTCACGATGCGCAAGGGTCGCCAGTACGAACCGTTCGTGCGCTGGTGCCGCGCGCGCTATACCAGCGCGGAGGCGGGCAACGCGATTCTGGTGGATCATCCGCTGGTGCCGCGGCGAGAGATTTACGCGTTGTGGTCGGAGTGCCGGTCGGACGCGATGAAGGCGCAGTGGATCGAAGTTGCGCCGCCGGAGATTCTACCGCACAAACCCGGTCAGTAGCCGTTGGCGACGAGCCATGCGGCGGTCAAATCGAATTCAGATCTCTTTGAAGCTTGCATTTGCATGGCGGCAAGTTTCACCAGCACATCGGCCTCGATGTTCATGGGCGCGCCCACAGCGAGCGTATGCAGATTGGTGCGCCAGTAGGTGAGGGGCAGGATGGCGATGCTGATCTCTTCGCCGTCGAATGCGGCGACGGTGAGGCTGATGCCTTCGACGGCGACCGAGCCTTTGTGGACCATCCACTGGCGAACGTTTTCGGGGACGCGGACTTTGAGGGTCCAGTCGGTGGTCTGGCGGTCGAAGTTGGGACTAGATTCGGGAATCACGGGGTCGAGCGCGGTCATGACTCCTGTGCCGTCGACGTGGCCCTGCACAATGTGGCCGCCGAGCGGGCTGCCTGCGGCGGTGGGCAACTCCAGGTTGACGCGAGCGCCGGGCGCGAGCGAGCCGAGCGAAGTGCGATCGAGGGTTTCCTGGGCGAGGTCGGCGTGGAAGTAGGTGGGGTCGGGGTCGAGCGCGGTGAGGCAGACGCCGGAGACGCCGAGCGAGTCGCCTTCGCGCAGCCGCGACGCAATGCCTGGGGCTTCGACGGTGATACGGCGAACGCCGCCGCGGTCGGTGAGGCTGACGAGGGTTCCGGTCTGCTCGATGATGCCGGTGAACATGAGTTCATTCTAGGGAGCGAGACAGCGAGGGGCAAGGGAGCAGTCAAGGGCCGCGCGCTAGAACTTCATGGTCACGCCTTTTTCGCACATATCGCCGAAAAGCCCGAGCAGGTTAGTGATGCCAAGCAGCTCGCGGATCTGCTTGCTGAGATTGACGAGCTGGAGGCAGGAACCGCCCGACTTGGCGGAGACGTAGAGGCGCACCAGCGTGCCCAGACCCATGCTGTCGACGAAGGCCAGGTCGGTGAGGTCGAGGACGATGCGCTTGTTGTCAGGAATGAGGGCGTGGATCTTGCTGTAAAACTCACCGCAGAGCCCAGCGACCAAGCGGCCGCGGCAATGGACGAGAGCTGCATCGCCTTTGCGCTCGACGTTGAAGGTAAGGGAGTTCACAGCGGGTGCATTCGGCATCGGCTTTTCCTTGATGAAGATGGGGAACGGGAAAAACGGGGTCGACGCCTGATTGTCTCATAAAGGCAGGTGTCAGGGGTCAGGTTTCAGGGGTCAGAAGGCAGCTACTAGCTACTAGCTTTTAGCTCATTGAGGTGAGGGAGCGGCAGCGGCTGAAGGGCAGAGACCGAGGGCTCCGGGAGCTGAAACCTGATCCCTGAAACCTGACACCTGAAACCCGATCCCTGAAACCTCGCCTTATTCGGCGGGGACTTGTTTGGGCGTGGCAGCGACGGGAAGCGCGTGCGCGGCGGTGAGGGCGCGATAGGCGAGCAGGAGCTTCAAGCGCCAGCGCAGGATCATTCCGACGGCGAGCAGATAGAAAATGGCGCCTGTTTGTTCGAGCGAGAGGACGCGGTCGAAGTAGCCGCGCGCGGCCCAGCGGACGACGGCGAGCACAATGATGACAGCAAAAAATGCACTCGAACGCTTCATGCGAATCTCGCCGTTGTGGAGATGAAGGTCAGAGGTGAGCAGCAGCGGGACGGCGAAGATGACGGCTCCGATAAGGAAAGCGGCGAGTCCCCAGAGGAAGGGCACGCGGCAGGGCGGATAGATGAACATGCAGAATCCCGTTGCCATGCCCAGAGGCGGCATCACGATCTTCCTGAGGGTCACGGCGGAGCGGCCCTCGCGCACGCGCCAGGTGAGCACGCCGGCGAGGCCGACAAGGGAGACGACAGCCGTGAGGGCGGGAGTGGAGACCATGAAACTTGCCTTTCCATGCTTGCTGCGAAGACTGACAGCCGGTCAGAGCGTTACGCGTACATACCTATTCTAATTGGATGGCGCGAGTCCGAAAAACGCTCCACGGATCACGGTTCACGAATCGCGATCCACGACCATTGACGACTGATTAACGAAGATTGTTCTTCGGCCAGGGGTCGATGAGCAGGGAGCTCAACCCCAGGTCGTCGCCGTAGCGCTCGATTTCGACGTCGTTCATGTGGACGAACTGGGGCATGCCGCGGAAGGCGGGGACCGCGTCGGAGCCCATGATCTGCGGCGCGATGAAGAGATGGAGACGGTCGACGAGGCCGGCGGCAAGAAAGGCCGTATTGAGGCGCGTGCCGGTTTCGGTGAGCAGCGTGAGAACGCCCTCTTCGCCTAGCCTCAAGAGAACTTTGTCGAGCGGAACGCGGCCCGCTTCAGCATCGAGAATTTCCACGCGCACGTCGCGTTTGCGCAACTCGGTGGCGCGGGCTTCGTCGCGGGAGACGGTGAAGATGACCACGTCGTTCTGCGCCGTCGCGACCAGTTTGCAGTCGAGAGGCATGCGCAGTGCGGAGTCGAGGACGATGCGCAGCAGCGGGCGGCGGCGGCGCAGCCCGCTGCGATCGGTCATCCAGGGGTCGTCGGCGAGAACGGTGTCTACGCCGACCATGGTGGCGTCGGCGGCCCAGCGCAGGGGCTGAACGGCGGCGCGGGCGGCTTCACTGGTGATCCAGTAGGGCGCGTGCTGCGTTTGTTGCGCGGGCGGCGGTGCGATGCGCGCATCGAGCGTCATGGCCACTTTCATCAGCACGAGGGGGCGATGATTCTGGATCCAGCGCGCGAAGCCTTCGTTAAGGCGGCGGGCTTCGGCCTGGCATACCCCCACGCGCGTCTCGAGGCCTGCGGCCTGAAGTGCGTTAAGCCCGTTGCCGGCAACGGCAGGGTTGGGATCGATGGTGGCGGCGACTACGCGGGCGAGTCCGGCCTGGATGAGGGCATCGGTGCAGGGCGGCGTGCGGCCGGTGATGCTACAGGGCTCGAGGGTGACGTAGGCCGTGCCGCCTTGAATGCGATCGGCAGCATGCTGCTGGGCCTCTCTGAGGGCGACAATTTCCGCGTGGTCGAGGAGGTCGTATTCGTGCCAGCCTTCACCGACCACCTGGCCGGCGCGGTCGAGAATCACGCAGCCGACGGCGGGGTTGGGCGAGGTGACGCCGATGCCGCGCCGCGCGAGCTCGAGGGCGCGCTGCATCCAGTAAATGTCTTGATCGAGTTGATTGCTCATAGGCGCTTCTCGTTGCGAATAGGAACAATCAAGTGTAAATCGCTGGAGCCCAGGTCTTATGGGCATCTCGCGGCACCCCTCGATTTCGCTCAGGGCAGGCTGGGAAGTCGTGCCCTATCGCGGCGCTCATGATGCAACTAGTTCTAGGCGGCTCGTTCGCCCTCCTCGCCGCCTCCTCCTCCGCCGGCACCGTTGCCGGTCTTGCCCTCTTCAGCCTCCTCGCTGCCGTCGGCGTCACCGCCGCCGTCGATGTCGCCCTCTTCATTCGCACGGTCGTCGTCAGTCTTAACGCCGTCGTCGCCGGCATTATCCTCTTCGCCATCCCTGTCGTCGTCGGCCTCGTTCTCGTCCTCCTCGCCGCTGCGGTCAAGAAGCTGGCTGTTGGTGGCGGTG